>Ga0164295_10002176_pt1 | contig 16293 bp, 19 predicted proteins | sample GEODES006metaG_FD_111798 | JGI IMG/M metagenome (GOLD analysis project Ga0164295, IMG submission 111798) | Oligotrophic lake water microbial communities from Sparkling Lake, Wisconsin, USA - GEODES006 metaG | ecosystem: Environmental > Aquatic > Freshwater > Lake | place: USA: Sparkling Lake... | reverse complement strand
GTTTTCATGCACGACCAAAATAGCCGGCAGCTTGTTGCCCGCACTACCTGCCGGGCGGGCCATATAGCCTCTGACACTGCCCGTGCCATCCGGTGACGGGTAGTTCACGCGTTCAGTGCTTAGCCGGGTATCGTCCTGGCGCACTTGCTGGCCGGCTGCAAAATTGGGACTGAGCGCCGCCAGCAAACCAGCGGCCGTCATGCCGGCCTTGGCAAACTTTTGGGCCTTGTCTAAAAAGCCTCGGCGGTCCAGGCCGCCATGTACATAAGCATCAAAAAGAACCAGCAGTTCCTGGTCGAAGTCTTGCGCGGTCAAACGTGGTGGCATGCTGCGATGTCCTTGATTTTAAAAACAGAGAAGTTAAGGAATAAAAAAAGCGCTCAGAGTTTGCCGGACAATTTTAAAATCACCAGCTGTTACGCAAAGTCCGCAGATGTTTGAAAACTGTTTGGGCATCAGGCTCTGCATCCATATCGGGAAAGTTAATACGTAACTGTTCAATCAGCTCGGGACTTTGAAGCCGCATGAAAGTGTTGTGCTCTTTTTCCTGGGCCAAGGTGGTCACCATGGCCAGTGCCGGGTCATGGTCCACCACCCGGGCCAGGCGGGACTGGGCTGCCGCGTTGTTTGGTTCGCGTGCCAGGGTGAACTTCAGGTTGGTTTCCAGGTAATCATGGCCCGGGTAAATGCGGGTGTTGTCGGGCAGGCGCATCAGTTGTTCTGTGAAGCTGCTGAAAAGTGCGTTCACGTCGCCGCCGTTGTGAACATTGCCGGCACCCGCATTGAAAAGTGTGTCGCCTGAAAAAAGTGCGGGTTGCTCTGCGTGCGCGCACAGGCAGATGTGGCAATAGGTGTGGCCCGGCGTGTCCAGACATTCGAGCTCTATGTGCTTGCCCACCTTGATCACATCACCAGCTTGCACACCGCGGTCCATGCAAGGAATTTTGCCGGCAGCTTTGTAGTGCGCAATGACTTTGGCGCCGGTTGCCGCCACCACGGCCGTGTTGCCGCCAATGTGGTCATGGTGCTCATGGGTGTTGAGAATCTGGGTGATTTGCCAGCCATTGGCTTTGGCTGTGCTGAGGCATTTTTCATGGTCCAGCGGGTCAATGGCCAGGGCTTCACCGGTGTCCGGGCAGGCAATCAGGTAATTGAAATTGCGCAGGCTGTTACCGGTCCAGATTCGCTCGACGATCATTGTTGGCCTTGTGATGAGGGGTGCATCAAACCATTCTAAGAGTGGGTAAGGATCTTTGCTGTTGGCAGTCTTTGCCCCGGTTTATCGAAGGATTTACGGCAAAATGTTTTAACTTGCAGCATGACCTGAGATGAATTGAAAGCTATGAAAAACAGCCTTTGTGCCAGCCGACTGGTCTACTCCACTGACTTAGGCCGCACATGCCCGACTTGCCGCCAGTCCAAGGACAACTGCATTTGCAAGCAATCCTTTGCAGTGCCTGCCGGCGACGGGGTGGCTCGCGTGTCTCGCTCCAGCAAGGGCCGGGGTGGAAAGACGGTGACCTTGGTTCAGGGTTTGGCCTTGGATGAGGCCTCACTCTCCCAGTTGGGTAAGCAGCTCAAAGCCGCATGCGGCACGGGCGGCACGGTCAAAGAGGGCGTGATTGAAGTGCAGGGCGATCACCGTGAGCTTGTGATGCGTTTGCTCACAAGCAAGGGCTTCACGGTCAAAGCAGCCGGCGGCTAAAAAAACCTTAAAAGCTGATTTGTCCTGCGCTGGACATGGTCGCCATAATGAGTTCGTTCTGTCTTTTGTAACTTAGTTCTGAATTGAATCTTGATGCTTGAGCTTTTGCTGTTGCCCTGTTTTGCACTTTTTTTTGTTTTGCTCCACTTCATGACGGGTTGGTTTTTTGGCTTTGCCGAGATCTCGCCCAACATCAGTCTTGTTTACCTGCCTGCTTTTATGCGCATGCTCAGCGTGCTGGTTCTGGGAAAGTTGCGTGGCACCGTGGCGACGCTGTTGGGCGGCATGTTGCTGATGGTTTTTCTTGAATCCGTGAGCATGACCGGGCTGGCCAATGTGTTTTGTTCTGCTGCAGGCCCTTTGTTGGCCTTGTGGACCTTTGAGCGATTTAACGGCCAAGCTGTCAAATTGACATCTTTGAAAGATTTGTCCATTGTGACGGTGGCGTATTGCGTTGCCAATGCGTTGATACACCATGCGGTTTGGCTGGCCTTTGACCTGAAAGAGCTTGGCTCCGGTGTTCAAGTTTTCTGGATGATGGTCGGTGACCTCAACGGGGCCCTGCTGGGCGCCTACCTGCTCAAATGGACTGCCAGCCGGTTTGATTTGTCCATGCCTCGTCACATCAGGGGCCGTGACTAGTTTTGCATGTACATCTTTGGCGGTATTCGGGTTTGCCCATGCTTCTTCATGAATGCGCGCCTCAATAATCGAAGCTTAGTTTTTTTTCCTCAGGAGTTTTTCATGAATTTGTTTAAGCGACCCGTTTTTACCGCCTCCCTTGGCGTTCGGCTCTTGAGCCTGACGCTGGGTTTCAGCGCTTTTTATGCCAGCGCTGTGAACGCGCAAACCTACCCGAGCAAGCCGATCAAGGCGATTGTTCCATTTGCTGCCGGTAGTGCTACCGACCAGATTGCTCGCGCTTTTGCTGCCAAGATGGGCGAGATTCTCGAGCAGCCAGTGGTGGTTGAAAACAAGGCCGGCGTCAACGGCATGCTGGGCGCAGACGCGGTGGCCAAGTCAGCACCGGATGGCTACACCATCCTGATTGGTACCAACAGCACCAACGCGGCGCTGAAAAGCCTCATGAAAAAGTTGCCCTACGACCAGGACACTGCTTTTGCCCCGGTTGCCTACCTGGGTTCAGTGCCGCTGATCATTGCTGTGAACAACGATGTGCCGGTTAAATCATTGGCAGAGTTTGTGGCCATGGCCAAAGCCAAACCGGGCATTGTCACCTTTGCCAGCGCCAGCACTTCGCAGCTGGTGTCGTCAGAGGTCTTGGCCAGCATGGCCGGCATCAAGATGACCAACGTGCCTTACAAAAGCGGTCCGGCAGCCATGACCGACTTGATTGGCGGGCAGGTCAATATGTTCTCGGCTGATTTCGCGGTGATGCTGCCGCAAGTCAAGGGTGGCAAAGTGCGCGGTCTGGCAGTGACCTCCAGCCAAAGGTCTAAGTCGATCCCTGAGTTGCCAACGGTCAACGAGGCCCTGGGACTGAAAGACTATGAATTGATTGCCTATTTTGCAGTTTTTGCCCCGGCCGGAACGCCTGCCGACATCGTTCAAAAGCTCAACAGGGCCATCAACACTGCTGCGGGTAACAAGGAAATTCTGGAGCGTTTTGCTGCGCTTGGCTTTGAAACTGAGCCCGGTACGCCGGAGGCGCTGGCCAGACGCTCCAAGGCCGAAACAGAAAAATGGGCTAAGGCTATTCGCGACGCCAAGATCGAGCCGCAATAAGCAGCTCCTGCCTTTCAGGCCTGGCTCAAGGAGCGGTTCAGACGTCTGAGTTTTTCCTGGACGTCTGGACGCGACTCGATGGCGTTTTGTCGCTCATTGACAACATCTTGCGGCTTGGCTGGGGTAATGGTCGGAGCCGCCTCGGGGGGCTGTTCCACTGCTGGCGTTTTGCCCAGCCACACAACGGACCAGCAAAAACTCAGCAGCAGCCAGGCAATCCAGACACTGCCGGAGGGCACCGAGCCCAGCTCGAACATGAGCGACAAATCTGTCAGAAAAGACGACCAGCTCAGCATGGAAAGCCAGTCAAAACCTCCGGCTTGGGAGCCGATGAGCATAGTGACTGTGAAAAAAAACACCCAGTTGACAAATACCAAGACGCTGCTTGCGGTACTCCAAAACCTGGATTGCATGGCTTAACCCTTCAAGGCTGCTGTGATCTGCTTGTTCAGGGATTCGGCAACCTGAACCCGGACTTTGGAAGTGGCATGGACTTCCACTTCGTTTTGGTAGGCTGAGTCCACCAGTTCAGTGGCCAAGCTGCGCAAACCGGTAATTTCTGCTTTCACAGAAACCAGCCTGTCTTCCAGAAGTTTTTGTTCTGTGAGTTTGTCAGACATCCGGCGGATGGTGGAATTGACTTGCTCCCAGGCTTGCAGGCGGGGATCTTCGAGTTTGAGTGAGTTGAAGACATCAACAATGGACTCACCGAGTTCCGTGATGGCCTTTGCCGAAATTTTCGCTGGCACTTCAAGCACATTAGGTTCAGCACGGGGTGGGGCATCATCGCCTTCCACTTGAACCTTTTCATCGCTGGGCTTGACCCAACCACCGCGAGGGTCGAATCGCATCATCACCAGTTTGGGACTTTGAGTGCTCATGGGGTCTGGCCTTTACAAGATTCTCATAATTCGCAACATGATATCGAATTTTGTGTTTAAATACATTTTGGGATTTTATCCCCCCGAATCATATAAATCAAATACTTCTGTGTATTTATATTTGAGAGCGCACTCATGGGCACACCACTCAAAATTTTGATTACCAGCCAAAAGGGCGGCGTTGGCAAGAGCACTGTTTCTGCCAATCTGGCTGCTTTCTTTGCGCATGTATCGTCTAAAAAGACCACTTTGGTCGATCTGGACCATCAAGGTACTGCCGGTAAATGGGTTAGAAACGCTGCGCCTATCGGGATTGAATGCATTTCTGTTGCATCGCCCAATAACAAAGGCGTTGGCATGGCGCTGTTGCAGGCCCAGCAGGCGCTGCGCTCTGCAGGTTCATCGACACAGGTGCTGATTGCCGACCTGACCTGGACGGATATTTTGCCCGCGGAATTTTTGTTCGATTTTGACCTGGTGCTGGTGCCCAGTTCTTTGTCACGTGTCGAGCTTGACAGCACGCTCGAATTTGTAAACCGTTTTAGTTTCGTCTTCAATTCCACCATGCGCACCCCGCCTAAGTTGGTCGTGGTACCCAGCCGCGTGGTGAATATGGATACTTATTCGAATGTTTTTTACCAGTCGTTCACCACGGCCTTCTTTTTGTCGCCACCGGTACGGTTCAGCGACAGGGCCAGTGAGTTCTTTGGCGCTGAGTTCTTTGTTAAAACCAGCCATGCTGAAACCCGTGACAACTTCATTGAGTTTGGCCGCGCCATTGAAGAGCTGGGCCGCATCCAGGAAGCTGAAAGACCCAAGCCAAAGGGTCTTTACCAGCCCAATATGACGGGAACTATTTTGGACCGCTTCAGGGCCGGACTCAATGCCAAAGACCGCAAGATACCGGTTGCAGCCAATGACTATGCGCCACCGAGCTTGCAAGACAGATTCAAGGCTGCCATACCCAGTTTCTTGAGCCGGGTTGGCAACGGCAAGTAAGGCCCACAAAAAAAAGCACTTAACGTGGTTGCGTTAAGTGCTTTTTAATTGGATTTTTGGCTCCTCAACCTGGGCTCGAACCAGGGACCTACGGATTAACAGTCCGGTGCTCTACCAACTGAGCTATTGAGGAATGAAGCCTCAAATTATAGCGCGCTTTTAGTGTGCTTCCGGTGGTTTAACCCGTGAATCGCATCGCTCAGACGTCTAGCTTCTGCTTCCGGATCCTTGGCTGCAATCAGTGCACGAACCACGGCCACCGAGCCTACGCCACTGGCCATCACCTCAGGCAGTCGCGCCATATCAATGCCGCCAATGGCCACCAGCGGGTACTCACGTAGCAATTGCGCATAAGCATGAAGCCGGCCTGTTCCCTGGGCTGCGGTCTTCATTCGCTTGAGGGTGGTGGGGAACACGGCACCCATGGCCATATAGCTGGGCGCATGCGTGCCGGCCAGGCACATTTCTGCGTAACCGTGGGTGCTCAGACCCAGACGTAAACCTGCCTGCCGGATCGCGTCAAGATTGGCTGTACCCAAATCTTCCTGCCCCAAATGAACACCATAAGCCCTGGCAGCGATGGCCTCTTGCCAGTGATCGTTGATGAAGAGCAGTGCGTCTGTGCCTTGAACGGCTTGAACGGCAGCCTGCACTTCACGGCTGATGGCGGCCGGGTCGTCTGACTTGAACCGCAGTTGCAAAGTGGGCACGCCGGCGCGCGCCATGCGCGCCACCCATGCAGCGTCCGGCAGTACGGCGTACAAGCCAAGCTGCCGCGGGCAAGCGGGAAAGCTGTTGCTTCGTGGCAAGGCTTGAATGCCGAAATCAAGCGGCTCTGTCGGCCAGTGATGCGCATTGAAGTGGCCGGTACGCTCAGCTTGCTTTTGCCAGGCGCTGGCGACGCATGCTGCATCGGCTTCAATGAAGCCCATGCGCAAGCAGGCTTGTCTGGCGGCCTGGTACACCGAAGCTTCAAGGCAGTTCTGGCTGAGCGTTGGCGGTATGGCGCTCAAAGCCAAAGTGCTTTGGTGCGCATCAACGATGGCCTGAACCGCCGCTTCATGGGCATTGGGGTTGATGAATGGGTCGTTCGACATGCCTTGTCCTTGCCGGTTCAGTTGTTGGCCTGATGCCAGAAGGGTGTGCCCAGCACGGGGGTGCTGGGTTGGGCTGCCTGTTGCTCAGCCATCACGCCGCCCAGGTACGCCGCACGCCCGGCCTGCACCGCATCGGCAAAAGCGCCGGCCATCAGCAAGGGGTCTTGGGCCTGAGCCACAGCCGTGTTGAGCAGCACGGCGTCGTAACCCCATTCCAGCACTTGGCAGGCATGCGATGGCAGGCCCAGACCGGCGTCTACGATCAGCGGCACCTCCAGGCGTTCGCGCAGCAAGCGCATGGCGTAGGGGTTGATCGGGCCTTTGCCAGTGCCTATGGGCGCGGCCCAGGGCATCACGGCCTGGCAGCCAACATCAACCAGCTTGCGACACAAGACGAGATCTTCAGTGCAGTAAGGCAGGACTTTGAAGCCATCCTTGATCAAACGAGCTGCCACCTCCACCAAATGAAGCGTATCGGGTTGCAGGGTGTAGTCATCGCCTATGAGTTCGAGTTTGATCCAGTGGGTCTCAAACACTTCCCGTGCCATTTGCGCTGTGGTGATGACCTCCTGGGCGCTGTGACAGCCGGCTGTGTTGGGTAAAACTGGAATATCCAATTTTTTGAGCAATTCCCAAAAATCATTGCGGGTGTCGGTTGATGGCCCCTGGCGTCGCAGCGAGGCGGTGACCATGGCCGGTCGGGCACGGCGCAAAGCCGCCTCCATCACAGCCGGAGAGGGGTAGCGTGCTGTACCCAACAACAAGCGACTTTGAAAGGTTTCGCCATATAAAACCAGCGGGTCGGTCTGCGCCTGTGTCAAAGTGTTTTTCATCAATTTTCCTGGTCTTAGCCACCTGTGATGGGGGCGATGATTTCAATCTGATCACCCTCTTGCAAAAGGGTCTGGTCATAGCGGTTTTTGGGTACAAATGCCAGGTTGATGGCCGCGGCAAAGGGCGGGCAGGCCTTGACCAGCGTGAGAGCATCTGTCAGTGTGGCACCCTCAGGAACATCGTGCCGTATGCGGTTGATCAATACATGCATGAAGGGTCAGGCCGCAGCTGCTGCGGGGCGCTCAACCCGCAAATTAAATTGATCGGCAAGAGTGCTGTGCCCGTTTTGAATCAGCTCCATCACGACATCCAACATGGCGGGGGCGATCAAAAAACCGTGCCGGTACAAGCCATTGACTTGGATGGTGCGCGGTGCCGTAAAGCGTACTGCGGGCAAATTATCTAGCAGGGTAGGGCGGCACTGGGTGCTGATTTCCAACAGACGCGCCTCTGCAAAACCCGAATGAACCGAGTAAGCGGCACTGAGCAACTCCAGGGCCGAGCGTACGCTGGCCGGCGACATGTCTTCGGATTCAATTTCTGTGGCGCCGATGACAAAAACGTGGTCTTGCTTGGGCGCAATGTAAAGCGGGTAGCGCGGGTGCACCAGGCGCACCGGCCGCAGCAATGTGACCTCGGGTGCATGCACTCGCAGCACCTCGCCGCGCACGCCACGAACCCCGGGCCACTGGGGTTTTGCGCCCAGGCCCCGGCAGTCAAAGACCCAGTCCGGTTGGCCGCTCGCGCCGGGGCTGAAGTCTTCGGGTGATCGCGGGCTGTTCCAGTGCAGCGCGACTTTCATGTTTTCAAGCGCTTGCTGCAGAGCGGCCAGCAGCTGGCGATTATCAAGTTGGCCCTCGCCGGGCAGGTACAAACCATGTTCAAAGCGCTGACCCAGGCTTGGCTCAAGCGCTGCAATGGCGGCGCCGTCCAGTGTTTGCGCTGGTGGCAGTTCGGGCATAGCCCGGGCCGTGCTGTCCATGTGGCGGGCAAAGCGCATGGCCTCGGGGGCATCCTGCCGGTGCCAGACGATCAGTGTGCCGTTTTGTTGAAAAAAAGCGGGCAGGGGGAGTTGGGCTATCAGCTCTGGCCAGCGCTTCAAACCATGGCTGCCCATGCGCACCACGCCGGCTTCGGTCACGGCAGATTCCGCCAGGGGCGCCAGCATGGCGGCAGCTGCGCGTGCCGCAGAGCCCGTGGCGTCTTGGGGGCCTGCTTCGTGAACTTCGACGCGATGGCCGGCTTGCGCCAGCGCCAGCGCCAGCATCCGGCCCATGAGGCCGGCGCCCAAAACAAGCATATGAAAAGAAGGCAGAGCGGTCATTGAATCCATCTGAATCGAACAGGTGGACAAAACAAGAGTGCGCGGGGCTGTTGCCCGTGTCGCCGCTGTTTGAAAGCTTCCCACGCCAGCATGATCTGGATCGGGTCGTGAGGGTTTTTCTCAGTCCTGCATCGCGGCAAGACACCCCTGTTTCATCCTTGCGGCAATTACATCACATCCAGACTTGGCCGATAATTTTGGCATGAGCCAACTTGCATTCCCCACCCCGCACCATCGTTACGCCCGTGTCTTGTCGATTGCCGGCTCTGACAGCGGCGGCGGCGCCGGCATTCAGGCTGACCTGAAAACTTTCAGCGCGCTGGGTTGCTACGGCATGACGGCCATCACGGCGCTGACCGCACAAAACACCTGCGGTGTTTCGGGCATTCACCCCGTGCCGCCTGAGTTCTTGAAGGCGCAGTTGCAGGCCGTGATTGAAGACATCGGCGTGGATGCGGTGAAGATCGGCATGCTGCATTCGCCAGAGATCGTGCGCGTGGTGGCCTGGGCCATTAGCCACTACAAGCTGGGGCAAGTGGTGCTGGACCCGGTGATGGTGGCCACCAGTGGCGACCGCTTGATCGAGTCGGCGACTGTGCAGGTCTTGCAGCAGGAGCTGTTTCCCTTGGTGTCGGTGATCACGCCCAATCTGGACGAAGCGGCCTTGTTGCTGGGCCGCAGCATTGACAGCGCAGAGGCGCTCGACCAGGCAGCTGACGACCTGCTGGCGCTGGGCGCACCCACTGTGTTGCTCAAGGGCGGGCATTTGCGCGGCGCCGCGGTGGTCGATGTGTTTGCCCAAACAGGTCAGCCGCACCTGCACCTGCGCTCTGAGCGCATTGCCAGCCGCAATGTGCATGGCACCGGCTGCACTTTGTCGTCAGCCATCGCGGCCTACCTGGCGCTGGGCTTGCCGCTGCGCGACGCGGTGCAGCAGGCCCGCCGCTACATTCTGGGCGCCATTGCGGCCGGCGCTGCGGTGCAGACGGGCCATGGGCATGGCCCGCTCAACCACGGCTATGCTCCGCTGCCCATGGCTGTGTTTCCGCTGGGCTGAGTCTCAGCTGTCGGTCATTCTGCTGCGGCCGGCCGGCTCCACCAGGCTACGGCAAAGGTCAGCACCAGTGTTGGCAAGGCAGCGCCCAATGCCGGGGTGTAGCGGCTGGACAGGTGATAGAAAACAATGCCGCCCAGCCAGATCAGCACCGGCAGGGCGTGCAGGCTGGAGGCCTTGGCCAGCAGCGCTGTGGCAGACACGCCAAAAGCCAGGCGCCCCAGAATGACACCAAACAGCGGCACAAACACCGAGCTGAGCATCAGCAAAAAGGGCTCCAGGCTGTGCATGGGCAGCAGCATGGCCAGCAGCGTGCAAGCCACCGTCATCAGCATGCCGTACTGGCGAATGCTCCAGCGCGGCAACAAGCTGTGCGAGGACACGGCACCCGAATAGGCGTCGCCATAGGCGTTGTCCACTTCGTCCACCAGAATCAAAGACAGCGCAATCAAGCCGCCCTGAGCCAGCAGCAGCGCGGTGATCAAATCGGCGCTGGGCAGCGTCAGCACCACCAGCACACCCAGCGAATAGCACCAGATATTGGCCAGCGCATAACCCAGCCAGGTGCCGCGCAGTGCAGCGCCACCGCTGCGGCCATGGCGCGCATAGTCAGCCACCAGCGGCAGCCAGGAGATCGGCATGGCGATCACCAGGTCCAGCGCGGACATGACACCCATGCCGCCGGTACCAGCGCGCGTCCACAGGGCGTCAAAGCCCTTGAGCTGCGCCATCGATAGAAACTGCCAGCTGAGCCAGATCAGCGAGAGCACCACCAGCGGCAGGGCCACCCGGGCGATCAGTTTGCGTACCAGTTGCACCATCGAGGCACTCATCAACAGCAAGACGACGCCGCCCCACAGCGCGGTGACGACGTAAGGCCAGTAAGCCGCCGCCATGCCGCCCGACTGCCGGCCGATGGCCACCGAGGCGTCGCGCATGATGACCAGCTCAAAGGCGCCCCAGCCCAGCAGCTGGACGATGTTCAGCACAATCGGCAGCCGCGCAAACGAGCGACCGTAGACCGCGTGCATCAGGCCGGCGCTGGCCAGGCCGCTGTCGCAACCGAGCTTGGCGACCCAGCCCAGAATGCCGGCGCCCAGAATGGAACCGGCCACGATGGCGATCAGCGCGTCCTGCGTGCCCATGGCCGGCATCAGGTAAGCGCCGATCTGCATGACCAGCAGGCCTACGCCCAGGCTGAACCAGAGCGAGGCATGGTCGCCAAAGGCAAAAACGCGCTCGCCCGCGGTGACCGGGACCAGCGCCCGGTTGCTTGGCGCGGCGTCGGCGGGGCCGGCGGGTCCCGCGGTGGTGGTGTGTGATGTGACTGTCAACGTGTGCTCCATGCAAACAAATTGCGAAATGGCGCGGGTTGGCTGGCTGGCAAGCCGGGCGCTGGCTTGAAAAAGTCAGACGACACAGCTGCTAACGGCTTCCCTGCGCGAGGATTACCTCAATCAGGTTCAAAGGGACTTTCTCAGTCGGCCCTGCGTTTGACGGCACGGACAACACCCCTAGCGAATGGTTCTTGCGAACTGTCGAGATTGTAAAGCGATCAGGGCGGGCCGGCCCCGGGTTGTCAGTTGACGACCGGTGCCACGCCCAGCAACTGGTGCAGACGCGGGCTGGTGGTGGTGTATTGCAGCTGGATTTTCTTGTCCGGAAAGATCAGCGGCGCGGCGCCAAAGGCCGCCAGCACGCATTCGTGAAAGCCGCACAAGATGAGTTTTTTCTTGCCCGGGTAGGTGTTGATGTCACCGACTGCAAAAATGCCGGGCACATTGGTGGAAAACTTCTCTGTGTCCACCTGCAGTTGCTTGCGCTCCATGGCCAGACCCCAGTCGGCCACCGGCCCGAGCTTGGGCGACAAACCCAGACACACCAGCATCGCGTCGAGTGCCAGCGCTTGCGTGAGGCCGTCCACGCCGGTGATCTGTGCGTGCGTTAACTGGCCGTCTTGCGCGTCATAGCCGGTGATCTGGCCGACCCTGAATTGCATGGCACCAAGCTCGCACAGGGCGCGCATGCGGGCGACTGTGGCTGGCTCGGCGGTAAAGGCATCGCGGCGGTGCAGCAGGGTCACGCTGGCGGCGCGGCCGGGGCCGTCTTGCGCAAATGCCAAGGCCTGCTCCAAAGCAGCTTCGTCGCCGCCCACCACCAGCAGGCGCTTGCCGGCAAAGCCCGTCGGGCCAGGGGCCTGGTAAAAAACCTGGGTGTTGTTGAATGCGGCCAGGCCGTCTACTTGCAAACGGCGGGGCTGAAAAGCGCCCACCCCGGCGGCAATGAAAATTGTCTTGCTCACAAAGCGCGTGCCGCGTGAGGTTTCTACGTCAAAGCGGCCGTCACTGCGCTGCTGCAAGGCGCTGACTTCCTGACCCAAATGAAAAGTCGCGCCGAAAGGGGCAATTTGCTGGAGCAGCGAGGCGGTGAGTTGGCGGCCGGTGGTGGCCGGTACGGCGGGAATGTCGTAAATGGGCTTGTCGGGGTAAAGCTCCATGCACTGGCCGCCCGCGTAGGGCAGTGCATCAACCACATGGGCATGGATGTCCAGCAAGCCCAACTGAAACACCTGAAACAAGCCGACCGGACCGGCGCCGATGATCAGCGCGTCGGTGGCTATGGGGGCGACCTGCTGACCGCCTGGGGCCAGGGCCGCCATCGCTCAGCGAACCAGTTCGCTGAGTTTGTCGGTCTTGTCTTTCCAGTCCTCTGCATCGGCCAAGGGCGCTTTGCGCTTGGTGATGCTTTTCCAGCCTGGTTGGTGAGACAGCTCGACGTTCAGTTTGATGAAGGCCATCTGGTCGGCCGGCAGGTCTTCTTCGGCATAAATGGCGTTGACCGGGCACTCGGGAATGCAGACGGCGCAGTCAATGCACTCGTCCGGGTCAATCACCAGCATGTTCGGGCCTTCGCGGAAGCAGTCCACAGGACAAACATCCACGCAGTCGGTGTACTTGCAACGGATACAGGATTCAGAAACGACGTGGGTCATGTTGTAGGTACGGGGCGGTGAAAACCACTTATTTTAAGAGTTTTCCCGAGCTCATTGAGGGCGGGCACAAAATCATCCCCCGTAGGCCGACAGTATCAAAGCGGCACCCGAGGTCTTGTGCGAGGCCGTGTCCACCAGCACCAGCGAGCCCAAAGTGCGCGATTGCGCAAAGGGCAGGGCGGCGATGGGCGCCTGCAGCACCAGTTCCACCACGCCAATGGCGTTGGCGTCGAGTTGCGTGGCCGGCTGCTGCGCCAGGGTCTGGATATTGATCTTGTGGACGATGCGTTGGACCTTGGCTTTGACCCAGCGGTGACCGTGCAAAGCCCAGTACAGGCGGCCGGGCAGCAAGGGCTCGTCATCCATCCAGGCCACGGTGACGGTCAACTCGCGCTTGCCCGGCGCGTCGCCAAAGCCTTCGGTGGCCAGCAGCACGTCGCCGCGCGACACATCCAGCTCGCGGTCCAAAATGATGCCGGCGCTGTGGCCGGCGCGCACGGTCTTTGGCTGGCGCGCATGGTCAAGCACCTCGGCCACCACGGCGCTTTTGCCGCCGGGCAGCACGCTCACGCGCTGGCCGACTTGCACCGCGCCGCTGGCAATGCGGCCCCAGAAAATACGGCGGCCTTGCGTGGTGTCGGCACTCGAAGAGAATTTCTCGACCCACTGCACCGGAAAGCTCAAAGGCTGGGTGATGTCGGCCGGGGTGGCAGACAGCTTTTCGAGCAAGGCCAGCAGGGTCGGGCCCTGGTAGCCGCACCAGCCGGGATTGGCATCGACCACGTTGTAGCCGACGAGCGCCGACACCGGCACGATGGCCTGCGCCGTGATGCCGGCGTCATGCGTGAAGGCTTGCAGCGCCGCACTGATATGGGCAAAAGCCAGCGCCGGGTCTTCGACCGCGTCCAGTTTGTTGACGGCGAACACGATGGCCGGCACGCGCAGCAGTTGCACCAGCAGCGAGTGGCGGCGGGTTTGCGGCAGCAGCTCGGGCAGGGCAGATTGCCAGTCCAACTTGGTGGCGTCAACCAGCACCACGGCGGCGTCTGCGCTGGAGGCGGCGGTGACCATGTTGCGGGTGTACTGCTCGTGGCCGGGCGCGTCGGCAATGATGAATTTGCGCGCGGCGGTGTTGAAGTAGCGGTAGGCCACGTCAATGGTGATGCCTTGCTCGCGCTCGGCTTGCAGGCCGTCGGTCAGCAAGGCCAAGTCGGTCTGGCCGCCGCGCTGCACACCGGCCAGCTGGTCTTGCAGCACGGTTTTGCTGTCCACCAGCAGCCGGCCGATCAGCGTGCTTTTGCCATCGTCCACGCTGCCGCAAGTGACAAAGCGCAGGGCGGCGCGGGTGTCCTGGGCGGCGTTGGCCGGCGCTGCGGGGATTTGCATTTCAAGCGTCCTGCTCATTAGAAATAACCTTCTTTTTTGCGCTTTTCCATGGAAGCGTCAGATGTTTTGTCGTCCATGCGCGTGGCGCCGCGTTCGCTGACGTCAGCACTCAGCGTTTCCAGCACGATCTCACCGGCCGTGGCTGCGGTGCTGGCCACAGGGCAGGTGCAGGTGATGTCGCCCACGGTGCGAAAACGCACGGTTTTCTCAAAAGCGGTTTCACCGGCTTTGAGTGGTGTGATCCCGGTCACCGGCACCAGAAGGCCCTTGCGCTCGACCACCTGGCGCTGGTGCGCGTAGTAGAGCGAAGGCAGCTCGATGTTTTCGCGCTCAATGTATTGCCACACGTCCAGCTCGGTCCAGTTGGAAATGGGGAAGACGCGAAAGTGCTCGCCGGGTTGAAGACGCGTGTTGAACAGCGTCCACAACTCGGGCCGCTGGTCTTTGGGTTGCCACTGGCCAAAAGCGTCGCGGTGCGAAAAAATCCGTTCTTTGGCACGGGCTTTCTCCTCGTCACGGCGGGCACCGCCTATCAGGGCGTCAAAACGGAACTCCTCAATGGCTTCGAGCAGCGTCACCGACTGGTGCACATTGCGCGACTCGCCCGGGTGCGCCAGGCGCACGGTGCCACGGGCCATGGAATCTTCCACGCTGCGTACCACCAGCTCAGCGCCGAGTTGCTTGGCGCGGTAGTCGCCAAAGTCGGTCACTTCATGAAAGTTGTGGCCGGTGTCTATCATCAGCAGCGGGTAGGGAATCTTGCCGCCGCGGCTGCTGTCCATGAAGGCTTTTTCAGCGCACTTGAGCAGCACCAAAGAGTCTTTGCCGCCGGAAAACAGCAGGGTCGGGCGCTCAAAGGCGGCAGCGACTTCGCGCAGGATAAAGATGGCTTCTTCTTCCAGGGCGTCGAGGTGGGCGTTGCTGAGTTGGGCCAGCAGTTGGGGTTCGGTTCGGGCGTTCACGCGGCGGTCTCTTTGATGGGAATCATGGATGAAATGGCGGCAACTTCGCCGGCCACGTGCAGGCCGCACTCTTTGGCGCTTTCCTGCTCCCACCACCAGCGGCCGGAGCGGATGTCTTCGCCCAGGGTGACGGCGCGGGTGCAGGGGGCGCAGCCGATGCTCGGGAAAAACTCGTCGTGCAGCGGGTTGTAGGGAATGCTGTGCAGCGCAATGAAGTGCCACACATCGCCGGCCGTCCAGCGTGCCAGTGGGTTGATCTTGGCGCGTTCGCCGGCCTGGCCGACCAGTTCGTGCTCAACGAACTCCACTTCGGCTCGTGCGTTGGATTGCTCGCGCCGCAAGCCGGTGAGCCAGCCTTTGTGGCCAGCCAGCGCCCGGCCCAGCGGCTCCATCTTGCGGATGCCGCAGCATTGCTTGCGCAGGTCCACGCTCTCGTACATGGCCTTGTCGCCGTGCGCGCTGACAAAGGCGCTGGCGGCTTCGGCCTGTGGGCGAAAGACCAGCACGGGGCGGGCATAGCGCGCTTCGATGCGCCCGATCAGTGCCAGGGTTTGCGCATGCAGCATGCCGGTGTCGAGCACGAACACGCTGCAATCGATGCCGGTCTCGCCCAGCAGGTGGGTGATGACCATGTCTTCCGCGCCCAGGCTGGAGGCTTGGGTCAGCGGCGAAAACGTTTTCGCAGCGCTGAGCAAAACGGCTTTGGTTTCGGCCAGCTTGGCCTCAAAGTCAGCCGAGGCCTTGGCGTAAAGGGTCAGGGCGCTCATGTCAGCGGGGGTTGTGCTCTTCGGCCAGCGCAAAGTGCGGCGCAAGGTGCACCGCATCGCCCTGGTAGCGGCCCACGCCAAAGCCGGGGTTGCTGGCCAGCACGCGCTCGGCCACGGTCAGCGGCTGGTCGGCGCGCAGCACGGCCACGTCAAAGCCGCTGCGTTGCATCTGGGCCAGCTGGTCGACCAGCACATCGCCGGTGGCGCGAATCTCGCCCTTGAACTCGCGGCGGCGGCGCAGCAAAAAAGCCTGGCTGTAGGCGCGGCCGTCGGTGAACTTGGGGAAATGCAGGTCAATGCGGGCCACGCCGTTCAGCGGCAGGCTCATCGGGTCGGCGTCGTTAGCCAGCAGCACGGCCGCTGGCAGCGTGCCGGCGTCCTGGTGCTCGTTGGGGGTGAGTAATTTCATGTGCTTGTCTCTCAAGCGGATCAAACTGCGGCAGGCAGGCGTGCCGCTTTGGCGGCTTCCTTGTAGGGCTCCATGCCGACGCGGCGCAGCGTGGCGATGAAGGTCTCGCCGGCTTCGCGTTGCTGGCGGTAGGTTTC
>Ga0164295_10002175_pt1 | contig 16294 bp, 20 predicted proteins | sample GEODES006metaG_FD_111798 | JGI IMG/M metagenome (GOLD analysis project Ga0164295, IMG submission 111798) | Oligotrophic lake water microbial communities from Sparkling Lake, Wisconsin, USA - GEODES006 metaG | ecosystem: Environmental > Aquatic > Freshwater > Lake | place: USA: Sparkling Lake... | reverse complement strand
ATACCTAAGTATACCTAAGTATACCTAAGTATACATGTATATGTATACCTAAGTATACCTAAGAATAAAATATATTTAAACTTATACTTACGTATAATATATATTTAAAAATATATTTAAACTTATAATTACGTATAATATATATATTTAAACGTATATTTACGTATAAGATATATTTAAAAATATATCTAAGTATAAAATATATTTAGAAGTATATATAAGTATACCTAAGTATACATGTATATGTATACCTAAGTATACCTAAGAATAAAATATATTTAAACTTATAATTACGTATAATATATATATTTAAACGTATATTTACGTATAATATATATTTAAGTGTATAACTAGGTGTGAGGCTATTTATAGCTAGACAATGAGTTTTATTGTGTATTTGTAATAAAAATATAAACTACTAAATATGACTGAGAACTGAATGTTTAAAACAAACAAATTTCCAGTTCATTTAATACTTATTTTTGAAAATTTAAATATACTACATTGAACAAGTAGTACTTTAAAACCAAACCATTCTCTAACCCTATGACCATTAAAAAGTTTGGTTACGCTAACTAAACTTACTAAATACGAGTTAGTTTTGTCTAATTCCTATTTAGTAGATGGCTCAATTATTGATACCGCTAATTATAATTTATGTATAACTGATGTAGATCATATTTTTAAAAATAAAAAAAATTTGTTATTTTACACATTTCATTTCTACTATATTTCTTATAAAATTACTTTTTTTTTTTACTTAAATAATTATACCGACTCTATAGAAAATTCTTATAAAAACGCTTGTTGAGTGGAAAGAGAAATGAAAGAAATGTACGGTCATCAAACCTATAATAAAGTTGATGGTAGAAATTTACTGCTAGACTATACTAATTTGGATAACCCGTTAAAAAAGGAATATCCTTGCGTAGGGCTGAATGAATTGTTTTATAACAACTTAGAAGAAGGAATAATAGCATACCCTAATACTACAGCGGAGTTATACTAAAAATTTTTATATATTTAAGTTAAGTATGCTTAATTTTTAAATTTATGTTAAATTATTTAGTTTTTTTTAATTCTATAATTTGGTTACTATTTTTTAGTTTTTTAATAGCACCCAACAATTTATTTTTTTTAATACTATTATCAGAATTAATTTGAGTTACTTTATATTGTTTAGCTAGCATGGTTGGTTCAATTATTGATGATATAACGTGTTTTTCTATAAATTTTTTTATACTTGGGTTTGCTTCTGTAGAGCTTTGTTTTGGCTTGTTATTGTTAATAGTCTTAAAACAATTACGTTTTTCTACTAACTTGTTACAAAACACGAAGAAATCAACATTTAAAATGCTAAACAAAAATGTTATTAAACTACAGGTAAAACCACGTCTATAAATTTGATTAGAATGGGAAGTGTTATTTTATTTTTTTTTGTTCAAAACGTTTTTATTTTTTGTGCCATATTTTGATTTTTAACTTGGATTTCGGAATGATTTTATAATAAGAAAGAAAGTGTAGCAAAAAAACAATTTTATGAGTGTGGTTTTAAATCCATATCTGACATAAATATACAATTAAACCTAAACTTTTCTTTAGTTTGTATATTTCTAATTTTATATGACGTAGAATTTACGTTTTTATTTCCTCTTTTATTTAATTTCTTTTTTTTAGATGCTACGAGTTTCTTTATTCTCTTTATTTTTTTCATTCTAATAATAATATCCTTACTTTATGATTTAAGTAATACTGCTATTAGCGTCACTCTATAAAACTAAAGTATTTTTAGCTTAACTTATTTAAGTTTAAAATTTTTGAAAAATAATATTAGAGATCGTAAACTAGACTTATTTAGATTTTCTAAAATGTATCGTTTTTTCTTGCTTGCGCAAAAACAAAGCAGTGCTTCTAATTTACCTGTAATTTTTGATGAAATTTTTATAGTATTAAAAGAGCGGATTTTCTTTACTCGGTTTTTTTCTAGTTTAGCTAATTTTAGTAGTAACGTCTTTAAACACTTTTTTTATTACAAATTTTATTTATTTTTACATTCAAAGAGGTGTGATTCATTTTTTTTTCCTGGTTCTAGCAATAAGTTTTATTTTCGTGTTGATTTTAATAAAGAACAACCTTACTATTCTATACTTACTTATAGATATAAAACTAAAAAAGTTTTTTCTACAGGCTTCTTGTTAAAGTTGCATAATTTGTTTTTAAAAAAGTACAGACGAAGTCCAAGTTCTTATGGTGCTATTATTCCTTTTTTTAAAAAATTTTTTTTTAGTAATAAATTTAATTCAAAAACTTTAGCAGTATTTGTAGGATATAGACATAAATATAAAATGTTTACTCAAAGTATTATTAAACTTTTTATTGCTAAATTTTGTATAGGTTTATTCTTTGAACTTCAAGTAAAAATGTTAAGATTTAAATTTAGACGTGTCAAATCTATAAAAAAAAGAATTAGAAAGCGTATTATTAGAAACGATAAAAAGTTTAAAACTAAAATTCGTGTAAATATGGTTTATTAGAAATTAAAAAATTACGTTTACTAACTTTTTAAACTTAAACATTGCGTAATTAAAAATTAATAGGTAATTTGTACTTAAAATGTTTTTTTGCGACTTTCAAAAAATAAAGCACAAATTAACACTTTTCAAAAATTAAGATTTTTTTATCCAGCAAAAGTTAGCTTATCATTAAAAGTTGGAAATTGCGGTTTTTTTTTTTGAGGTAATATGCGTTTTGAATTTGTCTATTTAAAGTTAATGCGTAGACGTTTTAAAATAGCGTTAAAGAAAAACAAGAAAACATCATTTAACAGAAAAATGTGACTAAATTTAAAATCAAATTACCCAATTTCTAAAAAACCAAAAAACTCGCGAATGGGAAAAGGAAAAGGTTCTTTTTTTCGTTGGTCTATTAAATTGAAGCCTATGATGTCTTTTATTGAATTCTTTGGTTTCCATCCCTTAGTTTTACAAAGGGTTATGTTAAAAGCTACGTACTGATTTACACAAAAACTTAATCTCCACGTTAAGCAACGAACCTATTTAAGTTGATCAAATACAAAAAAAAATGTTTATAAAAACACTCAACTACGTTTGAGAATAATTTAATGTAGAATTTGCAAAAAAAATCTGTTTTTGAAATTTTTTATTTAACTCAATTTCCAGTTAACTTTTCAGATATTAGTAAAAAAAATAGGCTATTTGTAAAAAATATTATTTTATACCTGCTTTTTATTACTTTTATATTTTCTGAAACTACTAATAGTTCCGTTAAGTTTAATTTTATTCGTATAAAAAATAAAAGCTTTATTACCATAAAAGCTCCGTATAGAAACAAAATAACGCGTAATCAATATTTAAAACGTAACTACTTCTATAAACTTACTATTGATTTTACTTACTCAAATCGCATGCGCCCTAACCTTTTTTTCGTGTTAAAACGTATTTCAAACCTCTTAGTTACTTTTGAATTTTCCTTCTTTCTGGCTAATTACGTAACTGTAAATTTGTATTATAGCGTAAACCCGCTTAATCTTTTTATTAATGCGCAAAATAGTAAACGACTTTAACAAAGATTCGATTGTTCAGATAAATGTGTGCTTACTAAAGTTTAAACTAAAAGTTTATTCGCCTTTAAAAAAAATGCGTAGTTTATTTAAAAGAAAATTTAATCATTTGAGTAAGATACAAAAAGTTTCGTTTAATAAAAAAGAAAAGCCTTTTAGGTACTCTTTGCTAATCATAAGTTTTTTTTTTTATGAATCCTTTTTTATTTCGAAACATACGAACTACGCTTTTTTATATTTTACTCATAACTTAAAATTTTTTGCTATTTTTTGTTTTGAGTTTTTTTTTTAGTTATTGTCTTTATTGCTTTTTTCTATTTTATAGTATTTTATTATGTTAAATTTTAGTACATTTAATTTAATTTTCTTTTTCCCTTGTTTTTCCTTATTTTCACTTATATGATACTCATATTTCTTACTAAACTTTACAAGCAATTCTAATCGACACCATAAAAAGGATTTTATAAAAACAAAAAGCACTAGTTTAGTAGTAAATTATAGCCGTTACTCTAATTTTTTTTTTTTAACCCCTATTTTTTTCTACGTTATCACTTATTTAGTAATTATAAAAAACTACGAAAGTTTTTTTTTTTTTAGGCACATTTTTATATCTAATTTTTTATTTTCACTTTTTTTTTATATAACAATTATACTATTTTTTTTATACTACCTTTTTTTCAATATTTTAAAGGTAAGTTCGACAAACAATTATACTTTAGATTATTTGTTATCCGTTTTTCATATTGTTTTTTTTTTACCTTATTCTTTTTTTTCGAGTAATATGCTTACTATTTTTTTTTTTTAGAGGTTGCCTCAAATATAGTTTTATACAACTTAGTTAGTTCTAGTAACTGGTTTACTGTAGGTAAGCATAAAAGCAAAAGCCATGCTAGTAGTTCATCAATTTCTAAATATTTTTTTAACACTATTTTTTTTCATTTTTGGTCTTCTTTTTTTACTTCTATTTTAATTTTATATACCATAATAAATTTTTATTTATACTTTGGTACTACTGAATGGGTGTATTTAAACTTTTTACTTGATATTTTTTTATCGGGGTCTTATTCTGTTAATACTACTTTTGTCTACCTTAACGCTACAATTTTTTTTATTGCCTTTTTACTTAAGCTAGGTGTGTCTCCCTTTTTTGTCTTTAAACTTGAAATGTATAAAGGCTTGCCATTGTATAACATATTTTTTTATAGTACTATTTTTTTTACTATTTTTTTTACTATTTTTTTTATTGTTTTTTTTTACTATTTGCCTTTTGTCCTTGATTACCTAAAATTTTTTATACTATTAGGTTCCTTTATTGTAGTAGTTCTTTCAATTTTTTTTATTTTTGATAGTAAAGTTCTAAAGAACTTTTTTGCCATAAGTTCTTTAATAAATAGCGTGAACTTACTAATACTAATAGCTTAAGTTACACTTATATGCTATATATATATATGCGTACTTTTTCGTAGAATTTGCAAAAAAAATTAATTCAGGAATCCATTTACTTACCAATAAACGCAGATGTTTTATGATCGCCAAATGTAGGTAATAATAAGTTCAATCAGCTTTATTTTAAATGGAAAAAGATAAAAGAGGTTAAACAAAAAAATCATTATTTCGGACAGTATTCTTTGTCTAAAGGTAATGGTACAATTAATGTCTTAAAGGATAACGCGACCTCTAAATTCGTTAAATACTCTATTAACAAGGGCATGTATATTAAGGCTTATAAGAATTTTTTGGTAGCTATGCGTCAAATTTATAAATTAACTTTATATGACAAGTCAGAAACAGTCAAGGTTATTTTTGGTGGTTATTCTCCAGTATTAAGTTATCTTATGTGTACTACTTTTATGTTCAATACTACAACCATACTAAACTGAGCTTCGAAAAGTATTTCACAAATTTTTATTTTTAAGTGTTTTAAAGCTAGTAAATATTTAAAAAAGCGTACAAAAAAAAAGTACTCACTAAAAGCGCTTTATTTAAATAGAAGATTTCGTTTGAATAACGCGTTAAAACGTATAGCTTTTTTTGTTGAAACCAGAAAGTACAACAGCTTACCTTCGAGGATCTTTTTTGCTTTAGGTGATGTTTTTTTCTTATATAAAAATGGAGAACTTTACAGGAAAAAGTTATTTATATATAAAAAAGTGTTTAACACTTTAAAAAACTTTAAGTAATTCATATTAAGCACTAAGCTTTTTAAGTATTAAATTATTGCTTGAGTAGCTCAGTGGCAGAGCGTTAGGCTGAAAACCTAAAGGTCGTTGGTTCAATCCCAATTTCAGGCATTTTATTATTTGTATAAATTTTTAAAAAGAGTGTTAGTAAGCTTGTTACGAACTTTTAGATCACCCTTTTATATTTTTGAAAAGCGAGTGTTTCTTTCTTTTTCTTTTCTTTATCTTTACGATGACAGTATGGTTTTCTTTTTATGCTCTTATTTAGTACAGTTAGGTTTGCAAGCGACTAGAGCAGAAGGCGTTTTTTATTTACTTTGTTTTTTACTTTTATTATGGTTTTACTACAGAATACGTCATCGTAAAAAACTTAAATTTTATAGTCTTCAAAAAAATTATCTACTTACACTTAATACATTGTACAATTTTGATATGAATCGCATTAGGTACAATTTTGAAGACAATGCTTTTTATGCTGTGCATACTCTTATCTATGACTTAAGGTGTGTTTATAGGGCTGTTATTCTTAATCCATTTTTTTTTTTTATTAGGTATAACTCCAATAGTTATTCCAAGCTTAATAAAAAGTTTAAGCACTATTCAGATATTGTAAGAAAATATAAACAGTAAGTTTTTTTATTTATGCTGTCTAAGCTCGTTGATCTAGTTATTATAACATCTAAATAAAATCTTAAAGATACAAAAATTAGTAAGATTCGTCGTTATTTCTTCTTTTTTATTTTTGGTAAAAATTGGCAAGGGCTTAGATAACCCTATGACTGTTTGTGCTAATGGTTTAACCCCTATTAGTAAATTTAGTGTTTTAACTCTTTTTTATAATTTTACTTTTCATAATTTTTTAAAACACTCTAAAGAGCGACTATTAAAAAAAATTTTTTATATTTTTTTTTTTAAAAAAAGAAAGCGTGCACGTTTTAAAATCAGACCTAACTTAGTAAGTTTATTTTCTACTATTACACTAAAGTCTTTTACAAATAAACGAAGGTTTAAAAAAAGGCGTCTAAAGCGAAGGCGTTTTAAAATGAGGCGAATTCGGTATTTTAAAAAAAACTCTAGTATGTTTTTTCGTGCGATGTTTTATACGCCGGCTACTAACATGCGTTTATTTTGTTTATCTTTTCTTGTGTATTTTTTACATTTTACTACATTGCGTTCATTTATTCATAGTAGCTTTTCTGTTACTGTGTTCAGCCGTACCATTCAGCATACGCCGCTTTCTAATAAAAAGGTATTTAGAGGCGGGCGCGAGTCAGGCTTATTCAGTTTACGTTTGGGTATTTTAAATGCGCTTACTTTATTTAACAATTCTTATTGATTTACTATCTTACATTTTTTGCCGTTTTCTATTGCTTTTAAATTTCTTAAAAAGAATACTAAAAAAAGACGAATATTTTCTATGCATGTAAAAAGTAGTAATTTAGTTCCTTCTACAGATACTTTTTTTTACAGAAATTTTTATATATGTACTATATTATTTAGAAAAATAAGGTGCAATAATTTATTTTCTTTGCGGTGCAGTCATTTTTATAGCAAATATGTGTTAAAATACTTAGAATTTTATTTTAAATCAAAGGTCTCTATTTCTTTTTTGCCGTACTGTTTTTATAAAAAAAAATGCAAAAGGGTTCGACGTGCTCTGAACGTTTGTTTATTTCCAGTTTTAAAGAATTTTAACCGCCTTTTTTTTTTTAATGATTTTATTTCTGTTTTATCTATTACATTTTTACAACGCAATATTTCTATTTTTGTTAGGTGATTAATGCGTTTTATGAAAAAGATACGAATAAAGCTTCATAAACGTTTTTTATTTTTGCTTAGGCTTTACTTTACACGTCTTTTTAAGCTTTATTCAAAAGGCCTTAAGTATAAAGGTTTTAAATTGCAGATAAAGGGTAAAATATCAGTTGCGGGAAGCTCAAAGAAAAGAATATTTAAAATGAGCCAAGGTCTGTGTAGTTTAACTACTAAAAATTCCAGAGTTTCTTATTATAATAATATCATTAGAACATATACGGGTGCTTTAGGTATTAAAGCTTTTTTGTTTTATTAGTTTATACGCACTTAAGTAAATTTGGGTTTAATAAAGTATAAAAAGTAGGTTGGGTGGTTGGGAGTGGGTAGGGTAGTATTATTTATGTGTCCCCTATTCAAGTTTTTTTTTGAGCTTGTTTAATACATTTTATTCGTTAGATTGTGTTTTTTTAGTTTTCTTTATAAATATCATAGTGTACATGATAACTTTAAGTCTTATTTTTTCTTTATTTTCAATTATAAATACAAATCATATAAACTCTACTAATAGTTTTAGTATTTTTTCTGCTTTTCCTTCTTTTAAATTTTTTTTTGTTTTTTGCATATTATCTTTATGTGGTGTACCTCCTTTACTAGGGTTTTTTGCTAAGCTTTACATTTTTAATGTTTTGTTTTCAAAATTTGCTTATTTTAATGTATTTATTTTTTTTTTATTTAATATGTTCGCTATGTACTTTTACTTACAAAATGCTAGATACTTACTATTCAATAATTATAAAAAGTTCTTTAAAACTACGTTTAGTCGATTTACTATTCCTTCTTTTTTTTACAGTATTACTGTTATCTTTTTTTTGATTTTGGGTTTTTTTTTTTTCTTATTAGATACTGCTTTAATTATCATTTACAACATCATTTTATAAATTTTTATTTTGTCAACAAAAAATCAGAGTTATCGTAAGATTTTGTCAATATTTAAGCGTTCTAGAAGTGCTGGTTTAAAGGGTAGTCCTCAAGCAGCAGGTAATGTATTTAGGGCTAGAATTGTTACTCCTAGAAAGCCTAATTCGGCTCGTCGTCCTGCGGTTAAAGTTTTTTTGAATAACGGTAAGCAAGTTGTTTCACACATTCCTGGTATGGGGCATAATTTACGTAGGCATTCTCATGTTTTAATACGAGGTGGAGGTGCTAGAGATTTACCTGGGGTAAGGCACACTTGTGTCCGTGGAGTTTACGATTTTTTAGGCGTACGTAATAAACGACGAAGAAGGTCTATCTACGGTGTCAAGCGACCGCAGAATTTAGTAAATAAAATAAGAAAGAAGTTTAGACAAATATTGCTTTAATTAATTTTTATTTTTGTAACAATTATAACTTAAGTTTCAATTCTAGATTTTTTTATTAAAAAAACGACCTTTGACGCCCGTTCTTAGGGCTAAGCGCTTATTAAACTTTAAGTTTACAAAAAATAAAATTAATTTTTTTACACGTAGTTTGACTAATAAAAGTGGTAGAAATGTTTCTGGTAAAATTGTTGTTAGGCATAGAGGAGGTAGGTTGAATTGACGTTTTGTATCAATAGACCATTTTAGAACGCTTTTAAAACTTCCTGCTTTTGTTGTTAGTTATGTTAAGCTTAATATTAAAAAGCCATACGGTGCGCTAATCAAATACTTATCTGGTTCTATTAGTTATATTATTGCTCCAGTGGGGTTAAAAGTTGGTTGTAAACTTAATTCATTCTTTATTAACTTAGACAAGCGTAATTTCAGGTATGCGGGTAGTATTATTTTCTTAGACTACTTAAAACAAAATGATATTATTTATTCTTACTATACTACAAATAAGATTCGTTCTTTTTGTTCTCGTTCTGCAGGTACATTTTGTAAGCTTAAATATAAAACGCAGTCTAAAGATTTTTTTATTGTAAGTATGCCTTCAGGTGAGTTAACTAAGTTGCCCGTTAATTTAAGGGTTTTTATAGGTAGAAATTCCAATAGTTTACATAAGAAAGAATTTTTAGGCTCTGCTGGCTACACTCGAAGACTTGGTTTTCGACCTACTGTTAGAGGTGTAGCTATGAATCCAGTTGACCATCCGCATGGAGGTAGAACAAAAACGTCACAACCAGAAGTCTCTCCTTGAGGTTGAGTTGCTAAGCGCGGTTACTAATAAATTATTACTTTGGCTCGCTCATCTTTTAAAGGCTATTGATACTGTAGAAACACTGTTAACATTATTTACAAGCAACTGTCTTCAAGCTTAAAAAAAAAAAAAGTCTTTTTTGCTAAAAGAAATTCATCTATTCCTAATTTTTTTAATAATTTAGTTATCAGAATACAATCTGGTTTGTTTCGTAAAAAAAAGTACGTCAGGCCTTTAATGGCTTCTTTTAAATTTGGTCAGTATTCGTTTACTCGTAAGCCGTATTTCTACCCGTTTAAAAAGAGAAGTAAAAAAAAAAATAAATTATAAATTTTTGGCACAGAAAACTTTACCAATACTTAATCGTACCGGTATTTATCAGCATTGAGATAGTTTTTGAGATTCAAATATTAACTTTACTTCAACTTTTAAAATGCATTTACTAGTAGAGCGTATATTGATTAGATTTATTGAAAATCGTAATTCCTTTAGCCATCGTTTGATAACTAAAACTTTTTTAAATAAGTATTCCTACAAGTTTGGCTTTAAAATAAAGAGCTACAGTTTTCTTCGGATTTCTAAGATTTTAAAAAAAATAAAGCGCCGTAGAAAATTGTATATTTATGTTGGAAAAGTAACCTTTGTAAAATTGCAAAGCTGAATTATCATTTTACTATATTTATATAGACCCCGTAAAAAAAAGACCATAAAAAAGGGTCAAAGGGTTTTATTTAAAAAAAAAAAAACATTTTTTATTCAGCAATACTTAACTGATCAACTTACGTTTAATGGTTTATTTAATTATAAAAAAACAGTTTTTTAGTAAATTATTTTTTTTGTTATCTAGGTTTACCTTTAACGGCGCGTTTATTAATACTACAAAAACGTTAAAAGATTTTTTTTTATACAGCAATTACGGTTTGGGTTTACATACGCTAGTTTACTTTGTAAAAAGGTTTGAGTGTTGGGGTAGTAAAAAAGTAGGTGAGCTGCCTACGTCTAGTAATTCCTTTTTTTTAAAAAGCTTGTATACTATTATACCTCGAAGATGTACTTTTAAGTATTACCATGTATTAAATATTATATTCTTAGATTTAACATATTCTTATAACGGTTGGCGTCATTTTAATGGGTTACCTGTCAGGGGTCAGCGTACTTGAACTAATTCTAAGTCTACGTTTCGTTCCAATTTAAGATTAAAAGAATATAAGCATAAAACATCAAAAATTATTTATGGTAAATCCCAGAATATTGATCTTAAAGTGTATACAATGGCTGAAAATATAAATTTTTTGTGATTTAATCAGTGACATTCTGAGTGGTTGTACGGTAGAGATTGATTAAAAAGAATTTTTCGTAGAAATCCATACAATTTTAAAATCGATTTTGTGGCTATTGCCCGTGGTTTACTCGGAAATACTAAAAAAGAAAGTTCTAAAGTGGGTAAAAAAAAAAAAAAATTACTGGTTGGTTACGTAGGTTTTGATGTTGGTTTTACGAAGTTATACGCAGTTTATAAAAAAAGCCTACTGAAAAATAAACGTAAACGTAGAAAGTAGGCTTCTCTTAATAGGGTATTTAAAGATATGTGTACTATGGAGGTAGCATCTTATAGTACTAAATTTTTGTTTAAAAAGGAACTTTTCTTTTATAATTCTTTTTTTAATTTAGCTTACTTTGTTAGGCGATCCTACAGTTTTTTTAGTTTATTCTTATCTTTTTTTATGCCTACTTTTTTACCTTTTATCGTAAATAATTTCTTTCATTTAAATAAAAAAAAAAAAGTTGAGCAAAATATAGCTTCCATCATTCGTTTTAAAAAACGTAACTTGGTTATTTCAGATGTTAATCGTGTTCAAGTTAGGGCGGCTTTTGGGTTTATAAAAAAAAGAGATAAATCCAATTACTCTAATTTAATGAAAAGCATCGCGCCGTTATGAAACTCTAGGTACTTTAAGTTTTTAAAAACTAGAAATTCAAAAAAGGTGCAACGTAAACGTTCTTTTTTTTTTAAAAAGAAGTTTGCGCTAATTCAAAAAAACCAGTTTAAAAATATCAAAAGTATTTTTTTTGGGGGCAGAGTTCGTAAAAAACGCTTAATGCAACTTTTAAAAAGGCATAAAAATAAGTCTTACAATGCTTTATCTATTTTACTTACTCTAAACTCTATAAAAGTTATTAATCGTGTTTTTCCATTTTTTGATAGGTTTTTTATATTGAAATTAGTGAGGTTTGGTTTTTTTTCTATTAACTTTAAAAAGATAGTACCTAAAAATAGTTTTTTAAAAATTGGTGATTTTGTAACTTTTTTTTCTATAAGTAGGTTCAACAAAATATATCGTTCTTGAATTCGTAAGCAGAGGTTTTATATTAGGTTGCTGTACAAAAATTTGTTTCAGCACTTTAGGTCCCGTTTTTTAAAACAAAAACCAAAGAATTACTTAAGGCGCGCAACTTTATTTAATAACATGTATAAGCCTATCCCAAGTTGGTTAGAGGTCAATTATTTATCTTTGAGTTTTTTTGTAATTAAGAGACCCTCTACGTTTTCTTTCAGGTCTTATAATTTCAATCCTTTTTTGTTTAAGCTTCTGCTTTATTAACGTTTGTGTTTGTTTGAGGCTTTTTATACATACCCAAATTATTTTATGTTAATTTTATTGTAAGTGTTACTTATAGTAACCCTGTTATAAACCTTGAAAAATAAGCCATTTAGTATGCACTCGTCAAATTTTTCTATTGATTCTAGTTCGTCATTGAAATATAGCCCATATTTTAATTTGAATTTGAATAATCTATTATCCTATTTTAAAAGTATGCGAGTTACTATGCATGATATTTTTTCTTTATTTGGTTTTTTTACTTTAATGACCATTTTCGTTCAGTTAATCAGCGGTATTATGCTTTCCTTTAGTTTAGTCCCTGAGTCCATGTTAATACCTATGGTTAGAGACGAAGAAGATATAGAAGATTTATATATCGACGATTTTTTTTGAATGCATGAGCGGGGTGTAGATATGATTTTCATCTTTTCTTATATACATTTGTTTAGAAAACTGTATCTTAATGTTTTTGAAGTAGAAACGGAAGCCTCTTGAAAAAGTGGTGTTCTTTTATTTCTACTTTTTCAAGTTGTTGTTTTTTTAGGTTTAGTATTATGTTGTACGCATTTGAGTGAGATAACACTAACTATCGCTGCTAATGTTTTTCATACATTTTTTATGTTTAAAGGTAAGTTTTATTGATGAATTTTTACGGATAAGCAACTTAGCACAGATACTATTATTAGGCTTGCCTATGCCCATTACTTATCCGCGTTTTATTTATTTTTTTTAGGTATTATTCATGGTATAGACGTTCATTACGATTGAAAAAATGAATCTTTTTATGATGCGTTAGATTCAGAAATGGTTTGATGGGATGAAGCACTAACTAACGAGTTGTCTTCTTTTTTTTTAATGCTTGCACTTACTACACTTATATTTTTTATGTTGTACGTTGAACCCGAAGCTTTATCTTACGAAATTTTTATGTGAGGTGATGTTGGAATGATGACGGACGTTAGGTATTATGGCGTTGCTCCTCATTGATATTTCAGACCATTTATGGCGTGACTCACTGCTTGCCCTTTTCATAAAACGGGCATTTTTGGTTTACTCTTTTTTTTTTTTGTCTTATATTTTCAGCCAAACTTACATGGTACAACTGAGCAAAATAATTATTCTAAAAAAATTGTCTCTATTTTCTCTAATAAACTAAATTTAAATAAATTTTTTACTAGTTCTTATATTTCTTTAGAATCTAATTTGTTTTTTCAGCTTTCCTATAGCTTTTTTATAATGTGTTGCCTATATACAACATCTTTTTTACCTTATGGTAGATTTTTTCAACGTATTGGCGGTAATTGAGGTTTTGTGTTATCCTACTTTTTTATTTTTTTTTACTTATCCTTTTCTTGAATAAGGCGACCTGTATTCTTAGAGTTGCTTACAAATTATTTTTATTCAGTTTCCATATATTTAACGCAGCGAAAACACTTAAATGTATAATTCTACTCTTTTTGTATTTTTATTAAACTATGATGTATCTTTTTTTTTTCTTTTTGATACAATACTTACTTTTTATAGTTTTTTTCATTTGCCGTAATTTTTAAACTGTTGTTTAGTCTTTATTGTAATCTAATTTGTTTTCTTTTCTTTAGTTTTTATTCCTTAAAATGTTTTTTGCCTAAGTTTATTTACTTTTCTATTTTTTAGTTAATAACTAAAAATTTTTAGCACTACTCTTAGTTTTTAAGCATGCGTATATGCTATTAGTTTAAACAAAGCACAAGTGGTGACCTTAATGTATTTTTTGCATCTCCTAAAATTTTGAGTTAATTTTGGGTTTTTGAATATAGGCATGAATATAAGCCGTATATTAAGTTTAGTAACCTTTAGTAGTATAATCCTTTTTATAAGGCATTTTATTATGGCTTTTGCTTCTATTTTAATACTTATTGATTTAACCCATTTTTTAATTTTTGTAGGCTACCTTGTATTAAATTATACCCCCATAATCTTAAGTTTCATTTACGATTGTATTTGCTTATTAAAGTACATATTTCAAAATTTTGAACAGGTTCATCTTGTGAATTTAGTACCTTATTCATTTTTTTTATATATATTTTTACTATTTAGTAGTTTTTTAGCATTATCGTTTTTAGGTTTGTATGGTATACTTATTTGTAACTTCCTTGGTATTTTTTTTTTTTGGTTAAGTCTTTTGTATGTTGCACCTGACTTTATTCTACAAGGCAAAAGTATAAGTATACCATTTTTTAAGTGGTTTACAATGGGTAATTCTGTAGTCGTGCATTTTGAATTGCTATTTGACGCCGTTTCTTTTAGTTTTGCCTTCTTAACTGCGTCTATTGCTTTATTTGTTAATACTTACGCGTTTGCGTACTTTCGTTATGAGCCCAATGTTGATCGCTTAATAATTTTTCTTAACGCATTTGTTATTAGTATGCTTTTATTAGTACTGTCTGGTAACTTAATTGTATTATTTTTAGGTTGAGAATTAATAGGGCTAACTTCTTTTTTATTAATTAACTTCTGATCAACTAGAGTCGGTACTTTAAAAGCAGCGTTTAAAGCTTACTCTTTTAATAAATTAAGCGATTTTTTAATTTTCGTAGGTGTCATACTAACTGGGTTTACTTTTAATGACTTTAATATATCCAACATTTTAACAAACTTTGAAAAATACGATTCTTTATTTTTATTAAATATTTTAGGTTTTAAAATGTTTGATCTTATTAGTTTTTTTTTTTTAGGAGCAGCGTTTATTAAGTCTGCTCAGATTGGTTGTCATATTTGATTACCTGACTCTATGGAAGCACCTGTTCCTGCGTCAGCTTTAATACATTCAGCTACTTTAGTTTCAGCTGGTATTTTTTTAATTTTACGCTTGTATCCACTTTTTGAACATTCTTCGATTTTTTACATTGTAACGCCTATTGTTGGTATTTGTACAGCTTTTCTTGGTGGGTTATCTGCTTTTTATCAAAATGATTTAAAGCGAATACTAGCGTATTCTACGATAAGTCATTGCGGTTTTTTAATGTTTTTAACTACTTTGGGTAGTTTTGAATTTACATTACTTTATTTGTACGTTCACGGGTTTTTTAAGGCAATCGCTTTTTTTTGTGTGGGTAATATTATAAGGTTTAATAAAAATTATCAAGATATTCGTCGTATGGGTCAGCTTTGAAAGTATTTGCCGTACGAGTTTTCCGTTATTTTTGTGTCGATGTTAAATCTTAGTGGATTACCTTTTTTTTTTGGTTTTTACATAAAACACCTGTTATTTACTGGTGTTGACGACTTTTTATTTTCCAGTATAATATACGCTATTTTATTTCTGGCTGCACTTACAGGAACTTTTTACTTTTATAAAGTAGCTTTTTATGTCTTTTTTGATACAAAGAAATCTAGAAAATCAGTGTATGATACTACTAATAGATGAAATTTATTTAGTCCTTTTTATAGTAACTCAGGAATTGCGGCTACTACCAGTATTCTTGCATTATTCTTTATTGCGTATTTAGTAATTTTTTTTTTTTTTTATACTTTAGTGTATTCAAAAAATATTTCTGTGTGTTTTAACTCTGTTTTTTACAAAAACTTTGCTTATTGATTGTACAATCAAGATCAAATGACTTTGTTTAATTTTAGTTTTTTAAACGTAGCCGTGTCAATTTGCTTATTTTTGTTATTGTATGTAAAGTGAAATAATTCTATTGATCTTAATCGTACTTTTGAATTGGCCTTTATTTTTCTTATTTTTGTTTGTTTGCTTGTTTGCTATATGTACTTTTTTCAGCATTCTGCAAAGCCCGTTTTAGGTTTCCTTTTTATCCATATAGGTGTTTTTATTAAATATCTCTTGTCTCTTCTTATAGTGATAATACGTTTTGTTAGACATGCTTTTTTTTTTTTTTCCATATTAACGCTTTTTTTTTTTTTTTTTTTTTTTTTTTTATTTATAGATACGTTTTTTTTTTTATTTTTTATGATTTTTTTTAAGGGGGATTAAGTAGTTTTACAATATGCTTTTTTCTTCGCCTCCTTCATTT
>Ga0164295_10002174_pt1 | contig 16296 bp, 12 predicted proteins | sample GEODES006metaG_FD_111798 | JGI IMG/M metagenome (GOLD analysis project Ga0164295, IMG submission 111798) | Oligotrophic lake water microbial communities from Sparkling Lake, Wisconsin, USA - GEODES006 metaG | ecosystem: Environmental > Aquatic > Freshwater > Lake | place: USA: Sparkling Lake... | reverse complement strand
GCCCAGCCGAAGCCGCGCTCGTCCCGCGCTTCGCCCGCCTCGGCCACGTTGAGCTCCGGCTCGCCGATGCGGCTCGGGGACGCCTTGAGGGTGAAGACCGAGACGAGCGCGAGCACGAGGGTGATGGAGGCGGGCACCAAGAAGATCGTGGATAGCCCGCCGCCCTGCGCGACCAGGGTCGCTGCGAGCCCACGACCTGCGACGTCCCCGACCAGGTAGCTCAGGCTGATCATCGACATCGCGGTGCCGACCTCGTCGCGGCGGTACCATTGAGCGGCGACCTGCACCGTGCCGACCCATCCGCCCGCTTGCGCGAAGCGGTTGAGCGACCAGAGCGTGACCAGCGCGCCTAAGCTGCCGAAGACGCCGCAGGCGCCGGAGAAGACGGCCGCCCCGAAGATGCCCAGCAGGAACATCGCGCGCCCGCCGTAGCGATCGGCCAAGAAGCCGTGGGAGAACTTGCCGACTGCGTAGGCCCACGTCGATGCCGCGCTCACGAGCCCAAACGCCTCACGGTCAATCCCGAGCTCGCGCATGACCAGTTCGCTCGACGCGGAGAGGTTGACTCGACAGAGGTAGTAGGCGACGTAGCCCACCAAGAGCGTCCAGAACACGATCCAGCGCCAGCGGTTGAAGTGACCGGTGCGCTCCATGTGCACTCCTCTCACGGAAAGTCGAAGACGAGCTGGCGGTCGGTGCTCGGGTCGACGAGCTGAGACGCCTGCAAACCGATGAGGCGCACGTCGCGAGGGTCGCTGTCGAGGACCTCACGCAGGAGCGCCTCCCCCACGCTGGCGAGCACGGCGGCCTCGCCCACGGGCTCTGAGAGGCTCCTCGCGCGTGTGCGCGTCACGAAGTCGCTGAAGCGAATCTTGAGGGTGATGGTGCGGGCTCGACGAGCGTTGCGGGTGAGCGCGTCGGCCACCTCGCTCGCCTGCTCAACGATGAGCGGCCCCAGGACCTCGAGTGCGCGTGTGTCGCGCTCCAGCGTCGTCTCTGCGCCGCGACTGCGCGGCTCGCGGTCGGTCACGACGGGGCGGTCGTCGTCGCCATGCGCTTGTCGCCACAAGGTCTCCCCCCAGCGACCGACGAGCAGCGAGAGCGCCGCTGGGGTTTGAGCGCGCAGGTCGGCCACGGTCTTCAGCCCAGCGGCCTCAAGTCGCGCGGCGGTCACCGGGCCAACGCCCCACATGCGGTCGACCGGCAACGGTGCGAGGAACGCCAGTACGCGGTCCGGCGGCACGATGCACAGGCCGTCGGGCTTGTCGTGCGCGCTCGCGAGCTTGGCCACGAGCTTGTTGGGGCCGACGCCTGCCGAGGCGGCGAGCCCCGTGACCTCTCGAATCCTGGCTTTGACGTACTGCGCGACGCGACCCGCCAGCGGCTCACCGCGCTTGTTGACCGAGACATCAAGAAAGGCCTCGTCGAGCGCGAGCGGCTCGACGAGGTCGGTCACCTCGCGGAAGACACCGTGGATCTGTCGGCTCACAGCGCTGTACTTCTCGAAGTCGGGTCGAACGAAGACCAGGTCGGGACACAGGCGGCGCGCTCGCGCGCAGGGCATGGCGGAGCGAACCCCGAAGGCTCGAGCCTCGTAAGATGCTGCGGCGACGACGCCCCGACCGTCCGGTGAGCCGCCCACCACGACGGGGCGACCTCGGAGCGACGGCGCGTCGCGCTGCTCGACCGAGGCGTAGAAGGCGTCCATATCGACGTGCACGATGCGCCGCACGCGCTGAGCTCCCCTTCCACGGCCGCCGGGCGCAGTCCCCGGTGGGTGGAGTCTGCGCCGGCCACTCCCCTTGCCGCAACCCGTCAAATCGACTGGCACGGATCGTGCTCCCTCGCGGCCCATAGACCGCATGAGGACATTGCAGTGAGCACTCAGACTTCGACTACTTCCCGCAAGCCCGCGCCCGCGCCCGAGCGCCTCGGCATTCTGCTACAGGGCATGGGCGCCGTCGCCAGCACCGTGGTCGCCGGCTGCATCGCCGTGCGCCAGGGCCTCGGCCAGCCCGTCGGCTCGCTCACCCAGCTCGGCCACATCCGGCTCGGCAAGCGCACGGACGGCCGCAACCCGCTCATCCGCGACTTCGTCCCCCTCGCGTCGATGGAGGGCTTGGTCTTCGGCGGCTGGGACATCTTCGGCGGCGACCTCTACGAGGCCTGCTCACACGCCGAGGTGCTCGAGCCGACCCTGCTCAGCAAGATCGAAGGCGCGCTGCGCGAGATCAAGCCGATGGCGGGTGCCTTCGACCAGAACTATGTCAAGCGCCTGAACGGCACGCACATCAAGCCGGGCACGCGCCGTGACTGGGCGAACGCGCTGCGCCAGGACATCCGCGACTTCAAGGCCAAGAACGGCCTGGAGCGTTGCGTGATGGTCAACTGCTCCTCGACCGAGGTCTACATCGAGCAGGGTCCGGTGCATCAGACCATCGAGGCCTTCGAGGCAGGGTTGGATAGCAACGACTCCACCATCAGCCCCGCGATGGTGTACGCGTACTCCGCCATCATGGAGGGCGTGCCCTACGCGAACGGCACCCCGAGCCTCGCCGCCGACATCCCGGCGCTCGTCGAGCTCGCCCTGCAGAAGGGCGTGCCGGTCTCGGGCAAGGACTTCAAGACCGGTCAGACGATGGTCAAGACCGTGCTCGCCCCGATGTTCAAGGCCCGCATGCTCGGCGTGCGCGGCTGGTTCAGCACGAACATCCTCGGTAACCGCGACGGCGAGGTGCTCGAGGATCCGGAGTCCTTCAAGTCGAAGGAGAAGACCAAGCTCGGCGTGCTCGACACCATCCTGCAGCCCGAGACGTACCCGGACCTGTACGGCAATCTCTACCACGCCGTCCGGATCAACTATTACCCGCCGCGCGGCGACTCCAAAGAGGGCTGGGACAACATCGACATCTTCGGGTGGCTCGGCTACCCGATGCAGATCAAGGTCGACTTCCTGTGCCGCGACTCCATCCTCGCCGCGCCGATCGTCCTTGACCTGGCTCTGTTCTCAGACCTGGCGCAGCGGGCAGGGCGCAAGGGCATTCAGGAGTGGCTGAGCTTCTACTGGAAGAGCCCGATCGTGGGCGCCGGCCTCTACCCGGAGCACGACCTGTTCATTCAGCTCACGAAGCTGAAGAACAACCTGCGCCACATGATGGGCGAAGAGCTCATCACGCACCTCGGCACCGAGTACTACGAGGAAGAAGGGAACGTCTGACCATGTCTGCACGCGTCGAGCAGGCGGTCATCCTGGCCGCTGGACTGGGGAGTCGAATCCGGAGTGACGCGCAGCCGCTGCCGAAGCCGCTCGTGCGCGTCGGTGGCCTCACGCTGCTCAAGCGCGGCATCCTGACCGCGAAGAGCGCGGGCGTGAAGCGCTTCGTCATCGTCGTCGGGTGCCTCGGCGAGCAGGTGCGCGCGGCCCTCGACGGTGACGAGGACCTCGCCGGGCTGGAGATCGTGTGGGTGCAGAACGACGACTACACGCTCAAGAACGGCGTGAGCGTCCTGCGCGCCCGGCCCCACATCCGGGGTGAGTTCTTCCTGACGATGGCCGACCACATCGTGGAGAAGGGCGTGTGGCAGACGCTTCAGGGCGTCTCGGCGCGCGGCGGCCTCGTGCTCGCCGTCGACCGCAAGCTCGACACGATCTTCGACATGGACGACGCCACAAAGGTGCGCGTCGGTGAGCGCGACCAGATCGCGTCGATCGGCAAGCAGCTCACGGACTTCGACGCCGTGGACACGGGTGTGTTCCGCTGCGATACGGCGCTCTTCGACGCGCTCGACGCGGTCTTCAGCGCACAGGGAGACGCCTCGCTCTCCGACGGCGTTCAGGCGCTCGCTCGGGACGGCAAGGCGCGCGTGGCGGATGTCGGCGCGGCCTGGTGGCAGGACGTGGATGATCTGCCGAGCCGCGTCGAGGCGGAGCGCGTGCTGTTCGCCAAGCTCACAAAGCCGACGGACGGCCCCGTGAGCCGTCACATCAACCGTCGCTTCAGCAAGTTCTGCACGCGGCTGTTAATGAACACGAACGCCGTGCCCAACCACCTGACGGCCGTCGGCCTGCTGCTCGGCGTTGCGTCTGCGGTTGTGACCGCGCTCGCGACGCCGACGGCCGCGTGGATGCTGGTCGTCGGCGCGGTGCTCTACCAGCTCTCGTCGATGATCGACGGCTGCGACGGCGAGATCGCGCGGCTAAAGTTCAAGCACAGCGCGAGCGGCGAGTGGTTCGACACCATCTCCGACGACGTGACGAACCTGAGCTACCAGCTCGCGCTCGGCATCGCGGCGTACCGGTTCAGCGGCGAGAAGATGTGGCTCACGATGGGCGTTGCCTGCTTCGTCGTTGGCTGGTTCGTCGCCGCGATGCTCTACCGCAAGCTCTTGGCCACGGGTAAAGGCACGCACCTCGCCATCGAGTGGTCGTTTCAGAAGCAGGGCCCGAAGAGCCTGTTCTCGACCTTCTGCGACAAGCTCGAGTTCGTTGGGCGCCGCGACTTCTACGCGCTGGCGCTCATGGTGCTTGTGAGCGTCGGGCTCATGAAGCTCGCGCTCGTGCTGAGCTTCGTCACTGTGCTCATCGTCTTCGCCCTGTGGGCCGTGACCGCCGCGCAGGAGTTCTCTGCGCCCCGGTCCGACGACGAGAACCAGGCCAAGGCGGCCTGAGCGGTCGTTAGGGCGTCGTCGCGGGCGCGCTCTCGGGCGCGGTCGACGCCGGCACCTCGACCTGCGCCGCGGCGGCCTTCTTGGAGCCGCCGAAGAACGGGTACGGCAGGCGCGCGATGCCGACGATGACGAGCACTAACGCCGCACCGAGGCAGAGCGCGCCGATGCGCGCGCGGTCTGGGCCTGGCCGCTGCTTGTAGCGGTACGGGACGTGCGCGACGATGAACGCGAGCACCATGGTGGTCGCGTGCTCGACGACGTGCGGCAGCGAGAGGCCGTATTGCGTGAGCAAGACGAGCCCCATGACGAGCTGCAGGCCGAGCAGGCCGGCGCCGGCCGCGAAGGTCGCTCGCTCCAGCTTGCCGTAGTCTCGACCGCCGAGGGCGGCGCGGGTCTGAACGAGGAGCGCCACGACGAGCGCCAGGAGGACGAGCCACTTATTGTGGCCGTGAAACGTTCGGAGGAATTCCATAGTCCTCAGTATGGCACACGCCGCTGGGCGTGCTATCTCTTTGGGCCCCTGAAAACAGGAGAACACTCATGGCTTTCGAACTTCCCGCCCTCCCCTATGCGAGCGACGCGCTCGAGCCCCACTACTCGGCGAAGACGCTGTCGTTCCACCACGGCAAGCACCACCTCGCGTACATCAACAAGACGAACGAGCTCATCGCTGGTACGGACCTGGCCGATAAGTCGCTCGAGGACGTCATCCGCGCGGCGAAGGCCGGCGGCAACGGCGGCCTGTTCAACCAGTCGGCCCAGATCTGGAACCACACGTTCTTCTGGCACAGCATGAAGCCGGCGGGCGGCGGTGCTCCGACCGGCGCAATCGCCGACGCGATCAACGCCGCCTTCGGCGACTTCAAGACGTTCGTCGACAAGTTCAAGGCCGCTGCGGCGAGCAACTTCGGCAGCGGCTGGACGTGGCTCGTGCAGAAGGACGGCAAGCTCGAGATCGTCAACACGTCGGGCGCGGGCACGCCCCTGACCGAGGCCGGCCAGAAGGCGATCCTGACGGTCGACGTGTGGGAGCACGCGTACTACCTCGACTACCAAAACCGCCGCCCGGACTTCGTGCAGGCGTTCTTCGACCACCTCGCCAACTGGGACTTCGCGAACGCGAACCTCAAGGGCTGAGTCCCGCGCGCTCAGCCCCAGACGGCGGGCCGAGCCAGCGCTGGATCCACCGTGAGCGCGGCCGCGAGCGTGTCGAGGTCGTGGCTCGCGGGCAGGCCGCATGAGGCCGCGAGGCGCGCGAGCAGCGCGTGTGGCGGACGCCCAGCCAAGCGGTCGACCTCGATCGCGACCGCATTGTCACGCTTGGCGAGCCGCTCTCCCGAGGGCGTGACCACAAGGCCGACGTGCGCGTAGACGGGGCGCGGTCGACCCCACAGCGCGAGCAGCAGAGCTTGGCGCGCCGCCGACGCGAGCAGGTCGTCGCCGCGCAGGACGTGGGTGCAGGCCATCTCGGCGTCGTCCCACGCGCACGCGGTCTGGTAGGCCGCGACGCCATCCGAGCGACGCACCACGAAGTCACCCATGGTCTCGACGACGTCGAAGGTTTGCGCGCCCGCCACGCGGTCGTCGAAGACGACGTTTGACCAGCCGAGATAGGCCAGCGCCCGCGCGACGTCGAGGCGCAGGGCGGCGGGGCGCCCAGCGCGCGTCGGAACAGCGCTGAGGTCGCCGAGCACTGCGCCGAGCGCCGGGCGGCACGTGCCCGGATAGACCGGCCCCTCGTCCGACGCGTGCGGGGCGCGGGTGGCCTGCGCGACCTCGCGGCGGCTGCAAAAGCAGGGGTAGAGCAGGCCGAGCGCGTCGAGCGCGGTGAGCGCGGCGTCATAGCGGTCGCCCCGCGCGGACTGGCGGTAGGGGCCGAACGCGCCGCCTTCGCAGGGGCCTTCGTCCCAGGCCAAGCCGAGCCAGGCGAGGTCAGCGTATTGCCCCTCGAGGCAGCCCGTGGGGATCGCGGCGGGGTCGAGGTCTTCAACACGCAGGACGTTGCGCAATCCGAGCGACCGGCCCCACAGCCAGCTCAGGAGCGCGGTGCGGGCGTTGCCGACGTGCAGGCGCCCCGTGGGGGTCGGCGCGAAGCGAGTAGCGCCGCGCGCGTTCAGCGCGCCCAAGCGGCGCGTCTCAGGCGACGAAGCGCGCGAGGACCGCGCCGATGACCACAGCCACCAGCACAGACCCGACGAGCCACATCCAGACCGGGAGCCCGAGCGGGAGCGCACGCGGAGAGGTCGGCGCGCGGACCGCGCCCACCTGGATAGTCGGCCGGTCCCGGGTCGGGCTCGGCTTCGCAACAGGAGGCGCAGGCGGCGGCGCAGCGTCCAGCGCAGCGCGCACGTCCGTTGCGTTGACCATACCGCTGGGCGCAGAGGTCATGGGCGTCGGTGCGACTTCGCCCAAAGCAGCTTCCCCAAGCGCGCGCTCCACGTCGCCCCGCGTGATCGCTGTGCCCAAGGCTGCGGGGGCCGCAAACTGAGGCCGGGGTGAGGCCGAAGCCACCACTGGCCCCGCGCGGTCGAGGCGAGTTGGCTCGTCCTCTTCGAAGTCGTCGATGATCGACGTCTGCGCCATCCCGTCGCCGTAGTCGTCATCATGCTCGTTGACGCTGTCGTGCGCGGTCTGTGCCGAAATATCGATCGAGAGCGAATCTTCGATGTTTTTTGCCATCGCGGCGGCGTCGAACGGCATGAAGTTGTCGCTCGACGCGCGAATGTCGACCGCTACGGGGATCTCTTGCGTCGCGCGCAGCGGACCACGAAGGCTCCCGAAGTAGGCCTCGAGCGCCTCGAGCATCTCGGTTGCGGACGCGTAGCGGCGGTTCGGGTCCGGGTCGGCGGCCTTGATGAGCATGGCCTCAAGCTCAGGTGGCACCCTCACGCCATTCGCGGTCGTCGTCAACTTCGGGCGCGCCTGCGTCAGGTGGGCGCGACAAATCTCGAAGGGGTTTTGCGCGGTGATGAAGTGTTCACCGCGGACCAAGCAGTAGCCGATCAGGCCGAGCGCGTAGAGGTCCGTTCGCCCGTCGACGTCTTTGCGGAGCCACTGCTCCGGCGCCATGAACCGCGGGCTACCGAAGACTTGGCCGTTCACGGTGAGAGACGCCGCGCCCTGGTCGGCGAGCAGCTTCGTCAGGCCGAAGTCGATAACCTTGATCGTGATGCCCTGCGGCCCCTGCGGCGAGACGAGCAGGTTCTCGGGCTTGAGATCGCGGTGAACGATGCCGCGCTCGTGACACGCTTGGAGCGCCTGCAACGTCTGGTGCAAGACGATCATGACCTCGTTCGGGGAGAACGTGCGGCTTGCCATGAGCGCCTTGAGGCTCACGCCGTGCACACGCTCCATGACCATCGCGGGCTGGCCGTCTTCAAGCAGGTCATAGTCGAGCAGCGTGACCAGATGCGGGTGCATCAGCGTGCCGATCGCGCGCGCCTCAAGGAGAAATCGCTCGTCTGCGCGGTCCTTGCCGCGCATGCGCCCGCCCAAAACCTTGATAGCGACGTGACGCCCCAGCCTCAGGTCCTCGGCTTCGTACACGACTCCCATACCGCCTCGGCCCAAGACGCCGAGCAGCTTGTACTTCGACAGGATCGTGTCGCCGATGCGGGGGTCCATGCCTCGAGCTCGTGTTCGCGCCGTTCAGACCATAGCACAGCCCATGCGTGTGGCACGTCTTTCGGCTAGCCTGAGCGGGTGAATCGCCCTCCGACGCTCCTGCTGTGCGCGCTCTGCCTTCTGGCTGCGTGCGATGCGCGCCCACGCCCGGGGGACGTGTTCGACGCAACGAAGGATACCTCCACCGACGCGGACGCGGACGCGATGGCCGATGCCGCCTCTCGCCCCGCCCCGGAAGATGCGCGCACCCCGGCCGAGGAAGACACCGGGGAAGGGAGCGCGCCGCGCTTGAGTGTCGACCGATTGCTCGTCACCGAGGGCGCCCCGGCCGTGACGTTCAGGGCGACGGTCAACGGCGTGACCCCAAGGGGCGGCTGGGAGGTCTCAGTCGAAGCGCCGGGGCTCGTATTCTCGCCCACGGTCGCTCGGCTGGAGGGAAATGACCCGAGCGCGAACTTCGACGTCGAGGCGCTCGTCGATGCCGACGAAATGCCGGCGCGCGGTGAGGTCGTCGTTCGCGCGGTATCGGGGGCGGTCGAGCACACGACGCGCGTGCCGTTCATCGTGAGGGACACCCACCTCACGCTGGACCTGTCGCTCAGTGAAGCGGCGCTCGAGGCGCTCCGCACCTCCATCGACCGCGTGCCGCGCTGGCCCGTCGAGGTCCGCGCGAGCGGTGCGGCGCGCCCGCGCGCGACGTTCAACCTGCGCGGGCAGGGCACGATCTTTTGCGCGCGTAAGTCTCTGACACTCCGCTTCGAGGCGCCGACGACGCTCGGGCTGAGCCCGCCGAGTGAGGGCTTCGTGTTGCTCGCGCTCTGCGAGGATCCGACCTTGTTGCGCTCTCGCGTCGCGTTTGAGCGGCTCCAGTCCGTGGGGCTGTTTCCGCCCTGGTTCGGCTTTGCCGAGGTCAAGCTGAACGGCGAGACGAACGGTTTGTATCTCGTCGTGGAGCGCCCACGAGACGCCATCGCGCGCGGCACCCCATCCAACACGCGTATTCTGCGGCGTCGCAGCCCCGAACGTGTCGTCGAGGTCGACCGCCCCGACGTCGAGGACATCGCCGACCTAGAGAGCTTTCTCGCCCCCTACTACGCGCTGCTCGACCTGCCGACGACGCTCAAAGGCGAGGCTCTGCTCGCGGCGCTGCGGGCGCGCATGGACTTCGACCAGTACTTGTCGATGGTCGCCTTCAACAGCGCGCTCGAGAACGGTGACAACATCGACGAGCTCTACCTTTACGATGCGCCGCATCCGGCGAGCGCCCCCACGCCCGACGGGGTCCCCTATTGGCGCGTGATGGCCTGGGACCAGGACGAGATCTTTCGCCCCTGCCACGTCGCGCAGCCGTCGCCTGACCCTGCGCTCTACTGCGCCGAGTCGGTGCTCGACGACCTCGTGCGGACGTCGCTGCCTGCGCGCGTTGCGTACATCGCCGCGCTGCGCCGCGTGCTCGAGGGGCCGCTTCGACCCGACGTCGTGCGGTCGGCGGTCGAGCGAGCCGCGGCCGAGGTTCGCGTGTATCTGGCGCGCCCCGGTCTGACCACGGCGCATTTCGGGGAAACGCCGTCGCCCGACCTCACGGTCGAGGTCGAGGCTTGGTTGGATCGCCTGAACACAAGACGCGCCGCGTTGGGGCGACTCGGATTGCCCTGAGGGTCAGCGCTTTCGGAAGAAAGCGTCCAGATCGGCGGGCATCTGCTGGGGCTTCGGCGGAACATGACCGAGCGGGCGCTGGCTGCCACGGCCGCCCCCCTGTCCACCCCCGTGCCCTCCGCGCCGTGCCGGCTCGGGCGGCGGCGGCGCATCGACCGGTGGCCCTCGACGAGCGTCGGGTCGCGCGCCCTCGGCAGGGCTTGCGCCCTTCTCCGCCTTGAGCGAGAGCGAGATGCGCCCGCGCGCGCGGTCAACCCCGAGGACCCGCACCTGCACCTGCTGCCCGACCTTGGTGACCTCGCCCGGGTCTTTGACGAAGTAGTCCGCAAGCTCGCTGACGTGAACCAGCCCGTCTTGCGGGAGGCCAATGTTCACGAACGCACCGATCTGCTGCACGCGGGTCACGACGCCGTTGACCTTCATGCCCGGCCGGAGGTCCTCGACGTTCTTGATGAGCGGGTTCATCGGCGCAGGCGCAGCCTTGGCGGGCGCGGGCGCTGCCTTGGCAGGCGCGGGGGCCGCGACCACCGAGGGCGGTGACACGATCCGCATCAGCTCATCGGGCTTAATGCCCGCCAGCGCGAGCGACCGCACCTCGTCGAGCGCGCGCCGGAGCTTGGCCTCGTCGAGCTCACTCTGATGCTCATTCAGCCGCAGCTGGACGGGATCGACCTGACTCCACGTGCGCATCGGACGAATGCAGCGCCGCGCCAAGACCAGCGCTCGACCAATTGACGGGTCGACCTCGTCCGTTTGGTGTCCGAGCGCTTCGTCCATCGCGACGGCGTCGATACGGTGCGCGGGCGTCACCCCCTCGAGCGCGTCGATGAGACGTTCGACGAGGTCTCCCGCTTCGGGGCTGCTCGCGACCGCCAGGCCATCGACGCGCTCGTCGCCCCAGAAGTCGCGCGCAGCGGCGGCGACGTCGGCGCCAGGCTCCACGACGCCCTCTCGGGCGATGCGACCATCGCGGCCAACGACCGCCATCCCGAGGCGCTGGCCGTCCGACCAAATGCCGCAGACCAGCGTCACGCGCGGACGAGAGCTACACAGAAGCTCCAGATACTTCTCGGACGCGCGCTGCACGGCCTTGCGCCCCGTGGCTTCGTCCTTGATATCGAGCAGAGACCTCTCGAGGTCGGCGAGGATCAGCGCGTCAAGCGTCTGCCGCGCGTCTCGGCCGCCCGCGATCGCACGCAGGTTCTCCATGTGGGCCGCGACCTGCGCGTGCAGCGCGTCGATGGGCAGGCGCAGCGTGAGCGACAGTGCACCCTCGTGCTGCCCGTACCGCAGGGCGAGCCAACGCTCGGCCGTGAGCTCGGTGAGGGGCTCGGGCTGGCCTTGCGGCTCACCGCCGGGCAGCGTGCGCGTCAGGACGTGCGTATCCTTACGCGCGATCGCGACGCACGCGTTCCAGACGAGCAGGGCCTCTTTGATCGCGTCTCGCCGCCGGTGCTCTGCGGCTTGGCCGGGCGGACACAGCGACTCCGCACGCTCGATGACCGCGACTTCGTGCCGCGCGACCGTTTGCTCGAGCAGCGCTTGAGCGATCGGCGGCAGCCCCGCGGCGCGACGACGTGCGGCCACCTCATCGAGGCAGGCGCGGTGGTCGAGCAGGCTCTGGAGAGCCCGCCACGCCAGCAGGAGGTTGCGTGGCGTCATCGACGGAAAGCGCTGAGGCCGCGCCTTCACGAGCGCGACGAGGTCATCGCCCTGCAGGAAGGCGTCTTCTAGGGCATCAAGCTCAACAGCGTTGATGGGCGTGTCGCCCAGAGCGCGTGTGCGCTGAGCGTATCTCGACAGTCGCATGCGGTGTCTTCCGTCAGGAGCCGAACGAGAGGACCGGGCCAGAGGGCCGTCGGTGGAGAGGGGCTGCGCCGTGGGGCAGCGCAGGGGCGACCGGTCGGGGCGGTCGAGGGAACGCCGAGATGTAACCAGATTCCGGCGAGCGTTTGTAGCCGTTCAGACAAAAAAAGACCCCAAGGGGCCGTTCAGACCCCGTAGAAGCCGCGCACCGCAGCGACGACCTGCGCCTGAGCGCCCTCGGGGAGCTCGGGGTAGATCGGGAGCGCCAAGACCTGCGCGGCGGCGCGCTCGGCGTGCGGGAAGTCTCCCGGACCGTGCCCGAGCGCGCGAAAGCAGGGCTGCAAGTGCAGCGGCAGAGGGTAGTAGACCGCGGTACCAATCCCCTGCGCGGTCAGGTGCTTCTGCAGCGCGTCGCGGTCCTCGACGCGAAGGACGTACTGGTTATAGACGTGGTGCACGTCGGGCCCCACGACGGGCAGGGTCACGAGCCCGCGCTCTGTGAGCCCCGACGCAGCGAAGAGCGCGTCATAGCGCGCGGCGTTGCGGCGCCGACCCTCGGCCCACGCGTCGAGGTGCGGCAGCTTGACGGCGAGGACCGCTGCTTGAAGCGCGTCGAGCCGGAAGTTCCCGCCGACCATGTGGTGCAGATACTTCGGCTTGCTCCCGTGCGCGCGGACGACCGCCAGGCGCTCGGCGAGCGCTGCGTCGTTCGTGAGCACGGCGCCCCCGTCGCCAAAGCCACCCAGGTTCTTGCTGGGGAAGAAGCTGACCGTCGCCATGCGGCCGTGGTGGCCGTTCATGCCGCCGCGCAAGCGCCCGCCCAGGCTCTGGGCGGAGTCCTCGACGACCGTCCACGGTGAGTCGGGTGCGGCGAGCGCGCCGATGTCGGCCAATTGACCGAAGAGGTGCACCGGGATCAAGGCGCGGGTTTTCGGGCCAATCCCCGCCCGCAGACCCGCCTCGGTCACGTTGTAGGTCTGCGGATCGATGTCGACGAAGACAGGGCAGGCGCCGAGGCGCGCGACGACCCCGGCGGTCGCGAAGAAGCTGAAGGTCGACGTCACCACCTCGTCGCCCGGGCCGATGTCGAGGGCCATCAGGGCGGCGAGCAGCGCGTCCGTGCCGGAGGACATGCCGACGGCATGGGAGACGCCCGCGTAAGCCGCGAGCGCGGACTCGAAGCGCTCCGTCTCCGGCCCCAAGATCAGCTCTTGGCTATCCATCACGCGGGTCATGGCCTCGAGCGCGTCCGCGCGGTAGCTGGCGAGCTGGGCCTTGAGATCGAGGAGAGGGATGGGGGTCACGCGGTGGCCTCCGATGACGACGCATCGAGTCTATCACACGGCGCGCGCCACCCGCCGAGCGCGGCGGCGACGTGCGGGAGGCGGTCCTGCCCCCAGAAGACCATCGGCGCTTCGCCGGGGCGGCGCACGACCCAGGTGGGGGCGCCGCACGCGCCCAGCGCCTCGGCCTCGGCGGTGTTCGCGCGCAAAGTGGCCTTGAGGGATGCGTCCGTTTCGGCCCGCGCCAAGAGATGGGGCGCGTCGAGACCGGCGCCTTCGAGCACCGCGCCGAGCACCTCGGGCTCGCCGATGTTCAGGTTGTCGAGCCACGCCGCGCGGTACAAGGGCATGGTCGCGCGGGGCTCGGCGAGCGCGACACGCAGTGCCGTCACAGTCCGGAGCGGGAACGCGTCCGAGAAGCGCAGCGGCACGCCCCAGTGGCCCGCCCAGTCGAAGAGGTCGCGACCGTAGTACCGCTGCTTCGCGTCGTTCATCGCGAAGAGGGGCACGTCCGCGGTGCCAATCGCGCGGAACAGAGCGCCGAGGAGCATGGGACGCAGGCGCAGCTCGACGCCGCGACGCGCAGCGAAAGCCTCGGCCTGAAAGGCGCCGAGCGCGCTGTAGGGGCTCGAGAAGTCGTGAAAGAGCTCAAGGACTGTGCCGGGCGGCGCGGGCGCATCCGCGGCGGGGTGGGCGTAGGGCGCGTCGAAGTCACCGCCCACCGCCTCGGCCACGAAGCCCAAGCGGTCTTGGCCCCAGAAGAAGGGCGCGTCCGTTCGAGCGCCGTCGTAAGTGAAGGCCGGCACGCCAAAGAGGCCGAGCCGCGCGCCCTCGGCGGTGCGGTCAAAGAGCGCCTGTCGGACGTCGGCCGCGTCGATGGCTGCCGGGTCGACTCCGAAGCGGGACGCGATGGTCGCGAGTACGCCGCGGTCGGCGATGTCGAGACCCTCGACCCAGTAAGCCTGAAACAGCGCGTGTGAGAGCGCAGGTCTGACGTCCTCCGGGGCGCTGACAATCAGGCGCATCGCCTCGACCGAGCGGCGCGGGTGGGCCGACGGCATGCGGAGCGGCACGCCCCAGAAGTCGGCCCACCGGTCCATGTCGCGCAGGTTCATGGCCGCGCGCGCGCTCGCCATCAGAGCGCCAGGGTTCTGTGGCCCATCGACATGCCGAAACAGCCCGCCAAGCAGGAGAGGCGCCCACCGCACCTTCGCGCCCAGAGTCGCCGCCAGCGAAGGCAGGCGGGTTGACGCGAGGTAGGCGTACGGACACACGATATCGTAGTAGAAAGTGATCTCCACCGACCCCTCGCTCCAGCGCACGGAGGCCGCATCATGCCGGCGACGACGTCTGAGCGAAAGGGTCGCTGCCCCGACCGAGGCGTCATGTCGCACGTTGTCCTCTCGATGCTCCCTACCCTCCCCCGCGCTGGCTGCGGCTCATTCATCGCGACGGTGCTCCTCTTCGGATGCGGCGGCGGTGGCGATGGCGGCGCAGCAGCGCCGGACGCCACGGTGCCCGTCGCGCCGGCCGACGCCGCGCCTGACGCCGGCGTGGCTGAGCAGGCCGCCGCGTTCTGCCGCGCGCAGGCGCAAGCCAAGTGCGCGTGGGCCTTCGCTTGCGAGAGCCTGAGCGCCGGCGACCGCGCGGGCGTGCTCGGGCTGGGGGGCGCGGACGAGACCGCGTGCACCGAGGCTGCCGCCGCCGCATGCATCGCTGACACCGCGGACCGTGCGGCGCGCGGCACGCTGAACCTGCAGCTTGAGAAGCAGGATGACTGCCTCAGCGGACTGCGGGTCGCGCCCTGCCAAGACACCGACCCCGTCGAGTGGGTGCGCGCGTGGCGAGAGTTCACGCACGAGCGGTGCGCCCGGGTGCTCGCCGGCAACGTGGACGCCGGCGGCGCCTGCGAGACGCGGCGCGACTGCATCGTCACGAGCAGCTTGTGTGTCAACGGCGCATGCGCGGCCGGTGAGACGCGGGACATCACGCGGGACTGCGAGGCCAGCGGTCAATTCGAGGGTCAGGTCAACCGCGATGCCGCCTGCCCGGGTGAGGCCTGCGTGCAAGTGGGCCGGAACGGGAACGACAAGGCGGGCATGTGCACCGTCGACTGCGGCGACGACGCGGGTGACTGCCCAGACGGGACAGCGTGTGTGCAGGCCGTGCCTCAGGGCGGCCCGGCGAGCTTCTACTGCACGCAGCCCTGCGAGGAGAGCGGCGCGCCTTGCCCGAATGGCTTCGAGTGCGTTCGCATCAACGCCACCGGCCTGGACACGAGCCGGCACTGCTGGGTCGCGGCACCCTGATGAGCACACCCTTCGGATTCGACCTCGCGCACCTGCGCATCGAGCCCGCGTGCGTGCTCGCCCCCATGGAGGGCATCACGGACCGCTCGTTCCGAACCCTGATCCGCGGCCTCGGGGGCTGCGGATTGACGGTCACTGAGTTCGTGAGCAGCGAGGCGATGAGCCGCCACGTCGCCAAGGCGTGGCGCATGGCTGAGCTGTCGCCGGACGAGCACCCCGTCAGCATTCAAATCTACGGCCGCAACCCCGACCGCATGGCCGACTCCGCGCGCTACTGCCAGGAGCTCGGGGCCGACATCGTGGACATCAACCTGGGGTGCCCGAGCAAGACGGTGACGAGCGGGTGCGCAGGCTCAGCCCTGATGCGAGAGCCCGGGCTCGCCCAACAGATCTTTCGCGCGGTCAAGAGCGCCATCACGATCCCGATGACGGTGAAGATGCGCCTCGGCTGGGACCGCGGGTGCATGAACAGCCCCGAGGTCGCGCACATCGCCCAAGAAGAGGGCGCGTCCATGGTGACGGTGCACGGCCGCACCCGTATGGACTTCTACAAGGGCAGCGCCGACTGGAGCGCCGTCGGCGAGGTCAAGCGCCGCCTCTCGATCCCGGTGCTCGTGAACGGCGACATCCTGACCATCGAGGACGCGGAGCGCGCGCTCGAGCAGAGCGGCTGCGACGGCGTGATGGTCGGCCGCGGCACAATGCGCGACCCGTGGGTGCTGCGCGCCATCGCCGACCACAAGATGGGCCGGCCGCCCTATGTGCCCACGCTCGATGAGCGCAAAGATGTGCTCCTGCGCTACTTTGACCTTATCCGCGAGGACGCGGACGCTGACGACCGCCGCGCGCTCGGCAAGCTCAAGAAGGTCAGCGGTTACTTTACCCGCGGGCTGGCTTACGGCGCTCGCCTGCGCGAGATGGTGTACCGCTCGACCGAGTCCGAGGCCGTG
>Ga0164295_10002173_pt1 | contig 16299 bp, 11 predicted proteins | sample GEODES006metaG_FD_111798 | JGI IMG/M metagenome (GOLD analysis project Ga0164295, IMG submission 111798) | Oligotrophic lake water microbial communities from Sparkling Lake, Wisconsin, USA - GEODES006 metaG | ecosystem: Environmental > Aquatic > Freshwater > Lake | place: USA: Sparkling Lake... | reverse complement strand
GGCGGAGGCAGGAGCCTTGGGCGCGGCGGGCTCGGGGTTGGCTGCAGCCAGATCGGTCGATGCCTGGGACTTGTTGAAATGCGATCCTGCCTGATACCCGATCAGCAGCATGGCAGCGGCGGCAGCCAGTCGGGCCACGTTGCGCAGCACGGGCATGAGCATGGACTTGCGCTGCGGCTTCTGCTGGGCGGCGGCGACAAGCTGGCGCACGCGTTGAGGGCCGTTCAGCACGGCGTCGCGCTGGTGGGGATGCAGCTTGGCAACGGCGATGGGCGCGGTGGCTTTAAGGTGATGAGCCAACTCGGTCAGGCCATCGGCCTCGGCTTGCGCCTGGGGGTTCTCCGCGATCCAGCGGGCCATGGCCTCGGCGTGCTCGGCTTCGAGTTCACCCAGGGCATAGGCGGTCAGGTCGGGATGGTCGTTGGTGTTCATGAGAAAGGGGAATGTTCGGAAAGTTCTTCGGTCAGCAGGGCGCGCAGCTTCTTGAGGCCGACATGCATGAGGAAGCCCACGTTGCCCATGCTGAGGCCGGTGATGCGGGCGATGTCCTTGTAAGAGCAGTCGTGCTGGAATTTGAGCCGGATGACCTCGCGCTGATTGTGGCTGAGCTGCTCCAGCAACTGCCAAGCGCGGTCGTAGAGTTCGCTGGTGTCCGTGGCGTTGGAGGGGTCAGGGCGATGGTCGGTGAAGCTGAGAATCTTCTCGTCATCGCCAAGCTCCAGCCGGTGGTCTTTGCGCAGGATGTCCAGGGCGCGGTTGCGGCAGACGGTGTAGAGCCAGGCCTTGAGGTTCTCGCGGACACGCTCCGGCTCCGCCTGGAAGAGACGCAGGAACGTGTCCTGCACCACGTCGCGGGCGCGTTCGGTGTCTCCTGAGAGGATGTTGGCGGCATAGGCGATGAGCTGGCTTTCGTAAAGTCCCATCGCCTCCCGAACCAGCGCAGTGGAATCAATCTGGGTGCGTGGGTCGGGCATGGAGGGAACTTTGCATCCTTTGCAACGCCCCAGGCAACAGGTTATTAGAGGTGAAATGCCCTGGCTTGCTCCCTCCTTTTTCGCCCGCGATGTGCTTACCGTGGCCCGGGATCTGATCGGCGTGGAACTGCACTGGCAGGGCTGCGCAGGCATCATCGTGGAGGTGGAGGCCTACGCGGCGCAGGGCGATCCCGCCTGCCACACCGCCACCCGCCCCAGCACCCGGGCCTTTGTGCAAAAACAGCCTCCCGGCGCGGCCTATGTTTATCTGAATTACGGCGTGCACTGGCTCTTCAATTTGCTGGTCAAAGGTGGTGAGCAGGACGGGCTGATCTTGATTCGTGCTCTCCAGCCAGTGTGCGGGATCGACCTGATGTTTGAAAGGCGGGGGTCCAGACGCGACCTCGATCTGTGCTCAGGGCCTGGGAAGCTGGGCCACGCGCTGGGGATTTCGGGTGATGATCACGGTGTGCCGATGGTCGGTCCGCAACGGCCCGCAGGCTGCGGCTTGAAACTGTCGTCACGCGCTTCGCCTGACGTCGTGGCGGATGTGCGCGTGGGCATCCGCCAAGCTGCCGATTATCCGTGGCGCTTCCTGGCCAAGAACAACCCACACGTCAGCGTGCCGCAGGGGAAGGTGAAGACTGTCAGTCGTTCGTAGTTCGAACTCGAAACTACAGCGCAATCTCCATCGCCGAAGCTGCCCGGTGCGCCTTCGCCCGCGCCTCATTGATGTTCTCCGCCCGCGCTAGCGTCACCGCCATGCGACGCTGGCCGCTGACGTTGGGCTTACCGAACAAGCGCAACTGCGTGTTGGGCTGGGCGAGCACTTCAGCCAGATTGCCAAACTTCACCTTGCTGGAATCGCCTTCGACCAGCACCGCACACGAAGCCGATGGCCCGTGCTGGCGAATGTTCGGAATCGGCAGGCCGAGAATCGCGCGCACATGCAGCGCGAACTCGCTCAGGTCTTGCGAGATCAGTGTCACCAGGCCGGTGTCATGCGGACGTGGCGAGACTTCGCTGAAGATGACCTCGTCGCCCTTAACAAACATCTCCACGCCGAATAGGCCACGGCCTCCCAGCGCTTCGGTGATGGCACCGGCCATATGCTCAGCGGCGGCGATGGCCTTGGCGCTCATCGGGTGTGGCTGCCAGCTTTCGCGGTAGTCACCCTTGATCTGCGTGTGGCCGACGGGATCGCAGAAAGACGTGCCGCCCACATGCCGCACGGTCAGCATCGTGATCTCGTAGTCGAACTCGACAAAGCCTTCGACAATGACCTTGCCCTTGCCTGCGCGACCACCCTCCTGCGCATACTGCCACGCATGGGCCATGTCCTTCTCTGACTTCACCACGCTCTGGCCCTTGCCGCTGCTGGACATGATGGGCTTGATCACGCAGGGGAAACCAATCTCCAACACTGCGGCACTGTATTCGTCCTCAGTGCTCGCGAACTTGTAGGCCGACGTCTTCAAGCCCAGCTGCTCCGCCGCAAGACGGCGAATGCCTTCGCGATTCATCGTCAGCTGCGCCGCGCGTGCGGTGGGAATCACGGTGAAGCCTTCGCCTTCCAACTCGACCAATGTGTCCGTCGCAATCGCCTCGATCTCAGGCACGATGTAGTTCGGCTTCTCCACCTCGATCAATCGACGCAAGGCCTCGCCATCCAGCATCGAGACCACATGGCTGCGATGGGCCACCTGCATAGCCGGCGCATTCGCGTAGCGATCCACCGCGATGACTTCAACGCCGAGGCGTTGCAGCTCAATGACCACTTCTTTGCCCAGCTCGCCGGAGCCGAGCATCATGACTTTCGTGGCGGTGGGAGAAAGAGGAGTGCCGATGTGTGACATGAGCTGGAGGTAGCGCGCAGCCCACATTTTGCAATCTGGGAGGCGGGGTGGATTTTGCGGCCAGAGAGATAAGCATCAGCAAAAACCTCGCCCGATAAAAACAAAGAGATAAAAAATTATTTGACGCCTGAGAACGATTGGTTAAACTCGCCACACCTTCACAATTCATGAACTCAATGCATCCAGTCACCATCAGCACCGCCTCCATTCGAGGTGGATGGCGCGGTTGTGGGATGACACGACTTGATCGCAGCTACCGGCTGTTGAGCAAACAAGAGTTTAATCCGACCACCCTTTCAGCGAGCGCGCGACCGTAGTGTCGCATCGAGTTCTCAATACGAATTTCTCGAACCCCGCTCGCCAACCGGCAGCGGGGTTTTTTTGGGCCGCATGGCCCGCTAACCCAACCCCAGCAAGCATTCACGACCCAGACATCCCCATTTTTTCTTCATTCAGGGCGACAAAAAAGCCCCGTCCCCGGCGGCAACCGGTGACGAGGCAGATCGGCCACTGAGCACGACAGTTTCGCGACTGCGCATCGAACCAGCAACCTGACCCAAGGTTACTTCATCATCCACGTTCGTCAACCCGCCGACCCTTCCAAGGTTGGTGTCATACGAACCGCCGATGACCTTCGACACCCGTGTTCACTCGCCGTTATGAAGCCTCAAAACTTTTCTCATTTTCAACGGCTTGAGCTTTCACGCTGATAGGTAATTTATGCACCTGTCCAGCGCGGCGGCTCACGGGAGGTGTGCCACAAACACCGAAACATCCGCCGAGTAAATCCTGCGGGTGCCACGACCTCGAAAGTCCTGGCAGCGGTGTCGGTCCATTTTACATGCGCGGCGGTGGCAGACAAGCAATGCAACGGATTTCAAACCCGTCCCATGCTGGAGCGTTACCAGCCCGCCGCGCCATCAATGAAATCAAAGGACCGCAAGGAAAGCCCGGCTCAGCGTTGGTCTGGCGGTTTGGATTGGGAGAGAAGAACTGTTGAGACATCTGCATGGCATAGTGGTTGCGATGCTCAGGTGTCGTCCAGACCCGTGAGCCCCGGCTCCTTGCGGTCCTTTGATTTTTCAAAGGCGGGATGGAGGAGTCTCCAGACGGGTCTCATAAGCCAGTCTTCCTCCGTGCGACTCGGAGTCCCGCAATTTTTTCACTGGCTGTAGTGTAGCAGCGAACACGCTTGCCTTGGGAGCAAGAGATCGTGGGTGCGAGTCCCACTAGCCAGACCATTTCCATTCAACCCAGCCATTCCATGTTTACCGAACTCACCCTGCCCAAGTCCAGCGGACGCCTTCGTCCTCCTTGCCCCGATGATCTCGAAAGTCTGGTGTGTCACGCCAACAACCCGCGCCTGACGCGATGGGTCGTCGATGCTTTTCCCCAGCCCTACACCGAAGCCCATGGCCGCGAGTTCTTGCAGCGCTCGGTGAGTGATCGCAGCGAACGCGTATTCGCCATTGAATTGGAAGGTCAGCTCGCAGGTGTGCTCGGATTGCGACCAGGACAGCATGAGCGACGGTTCGTCTCCGGCCTGGGTTACTGGCTTGCCGAACCCTTCTGGGGCCGTGGCATCACCTCCGAAGCAGTTCGCGTGGCCACGGATTTCCTGCTCCATGATCTGGGCTTCGTCCGCATCGAGTCGGATGTCTACGAGCCCAATGGCGCCTCCGCTCGCGTGCTTGAGAAAGCAGGCTTTGCCCTGGAATCACGCAAGCGGCAGGCCGTGGTCAAACACGGTCGCGTTCTCGACTGCCTGCACTTCGCTAAGCTGCGCGAATGACAACCACGATCGTAAGCACGCTTCCATCTCTCTGTAGCTCAAAAGCAGAGCCGTCCGTTGATAACGGACAGACCGGGGTGCGATACCCTGCGGAGAGACCATTTTTTATTCGCTGGATGGCGTAGTCAGTCTGCGCGTCTCCTTGAAGAGGAGAAGGTCTCGGTGCAATCCCAAGTCCAGCGACCATTTTCTTCGCGTTATTGGTGTAACAGAAACATGCGTGGCTTCCAACCACGCGACGCCAGGGCAGCACTGGCATAGCGCACCACTTCCCGTGCCTCCGTGGCCGAACCAGAAAGGCACCGCTCTTGTAAAGCGGCCCATGTCGGCGCGACTCCGACCGGAGGCTCCATTTCCATTCCAACTCCCTTCGTGGTGTCATCAGTCAGCACTCGACGTGGTGGACGTCGCGGAGCCGGTGCGAATCCGGCCGAGGGAACCATTTCCATGCATCGTGCATAAGGCAAAGAGCCGAGCCATCGGTCCGCAAAACCGAGTTACCCAGTGCAAGTCTGGGATGCACGTCCACTTCATGCCGCCCTGTAGCTCAAGAGCAGAGCATCGGACTTTGACTCCGAACGTGCCGGTGCGACTCCGGCCAGGACTGCCAATCATCATGGACGTCGAACCGGACAAGCGCGCCGAAGCGGTTTTGAAAACCGAGTGTGCCTCACGCAGGCATGGGGAGCATGCCCTCCGACTTCCGCCATTTTCAATGTCAACGAAGCTTCCGTAGCTCAGCAGACAGAGCATCGCTTTGCGAAAGCGAAGGCCGCAGGTGCGATTCCTGCCGGAAGCACCATTTCGCCCCTGTAGTCCAACGCAGAGACACTCGCCTCAGAAGCGAGCCAGTGCGGGTGCAAGTCCTGCCAGGGGCACCATTTCGACCGCGTCATCTAACCGGCCAAGATCTCCGACTTTCTATCGGAGCATCCGGGTTCAAATCCCGGCGCGGTTGCCATCAAGGAGCATAAGCCCGACCAGAGTGCGGGCGTGGTTTGCTAAGCCAACGGTGCCGCGCGTTGCGGCATGAGGTGCAAGTCCTTCGCGCTCCGCCATTTTCTCTTTTCCACCGCGTCGTCTAATAGTGAGGACTCCAGCCTTTCAAGTTGAGAACACGGGAGCGTAACCCGTCGCGGTGACCATTCTTTTCGGACCTCAAGCATTGAAGCGATGCAGCGCGTTTTTAACACGCAGAGCAGGGAGCGTTACCCTGGAGGTCCACCAATCAAGGCCAGGGCAGTAAGTTCAGAGTTACTTCGCTGTTAACGAATCCGACACACTCCGAACAGTTTTCTCCCTGGCATTTCCATTTCAATCACAAGGCAGTGAGCATCGGGCTACTTCGCTTCAAACGCGCGTGGTCGCTGGTTCGACTCCAGCCCGCCCCAACTTCGACGGGCGGTAGCTCAGCGGTAGAGCACGTTCATCGTCCCGGTGCGTTTTTCTCCTTGTGTGTCGTCGTCCCATTGAGAGACGGCGGCTTTCTTTTTTAACCCACAACCCAACTAGTTGGAAGGAGCACCATGTTCTTCAATACCAAACGCCAGAGCCCCATAAAGACCACGAACCTAGCCGGTGGCGAGGCCTTCACCGAGACACCGAAGCTCGAACTGGTCTCCGTGCTCCTGACCAGCACGCTCAAGGACGAGTTCTACCGCACGGCTGACGTGACGGTGAATCGCGTGAAGGAACTTGTTGCCGAGATTCCAGACAAGCAATTCACCGCCAAGGCCGCTGTGTATGCACGCAACGAAGCAGGGATGCGCAGTGTTACTCATCTCGTCGCTGGCGAGATCGCGAAGAGTGTGAAGGGCGAAGCCTGGACCGCGCCTTTTTATCGGAAGCTTTGCCGTCGTCCCGATGACGCGCTTGAAATCCTCGCGTGCTACACCGGTCAATACGGACGCCCGATCCCCAACGCGCTCAAGCGCGGGCTCGGACAAGCACTTGCCGAGTTCGATGCGTATCAGCTCGCCAAGTATCGACGCGAGGGAGCTGACCTCTCGCTGGTGGATGCGGTGAACCTGGTTCATCCTCCGCACAGCGACGCGCTCGCCCAACTTATCAAAGGCACCCTCGCACCTGCTGAAACGTGGGAAACCAAACTCACGCAGGCCGGTCAAAAAGCCGAGACCGAAGATGAAGCCGATGCCCACAAGGCCGAGGCCTGGGAACAGCTCATCCGCTCGCGCAAGCTTGGCTACTTCGCCCTGCTGCGGAACCTGCGCAACATCATCACCAGCGTGCCGCATCTCGTTGATGACGTCATCGCCCTGCTCACCGACGAACGCCTCATCAAGCGCTCGCTCGTTCTCCCCTTCCGTTTCACCACGGCGCTGGAGGCACTGGAAAAAGATCATCCGCATGGGGTGCTGCGCGTCATCGCTGCGCTCAGTGATGCCGTGGATCTCTCGCTCTCGAACGTCCCACGCTTCAGCGGCAAGACGCTCGTGGCGCTCGATGGCTCCGGCTCCATGATGGGCCGCCCGATCAAGATCGGATCGCTGTTCGCGTCCGTCCTGGCGAAAGCCAACGACGCCGACGTCATGCTCTTCAGCGATGATGCGAAGTATGTCGCGCTCAACAAGCGCGACAGCACCCTCACGCTCGCGCGTTGGCTGGAAAGCCAATGCGCGTCCGCTGGGACGAACTTCCACAGCATCTTCCAGCGTGCGAACCGCTCGTATGATCGCGTGATCATCCTCAGCGATATGCAAGGCTGGATCGGAGGCCACGCGCCCACGGCGACGTTCGCGCAGTGGAAGGTGAAGCATTCGGCGAACCCGAAGGTCTTCTCTTTCGACCTCAACGGCTACGGCACGCTGCAATTCCCTGAACGGGATGTGTTTGCGCTCGCCGGCTGGTCTGACAAGGCGCTGGAAACGCTCCAGTTCCTCGACTCCGACAAACGCGCCCTCATCAACGAGATCGAAAAGATTCAGTTGGTGTGAGGCGCATCATTCAACCCATCAGGCCCATGTGTGGTGCCTCAGCAGGTCGCTGGCTGGGGCATCACATTTTTCTTTGAAACCTTGGGCCGACACCGCTGAAGGCCCAATGCCGCACAGGGACTGTGCGGACCACTTTATCTCATGAACTCCACGCTCCGCAAATCCACCGTTCTCGTCCTTAACAAGGGCTGGCAGGCGATCGACACCAAGACGCCTGCGCAGGCCTTCTGCATGATGGCGAATGACAGTGCGACTGCGCTCGACATCTGCGATGATGGGCACATGCAGCCCACGCGCTGGGACGATTGGCTGAGGCTGCCCGTGCGGGCGCGCGACAACAGTATTGGCACCGCGCGTGGTTTGATCCGTGTGCCGACGGTGATCGTGCTGGCGGGTTTCGCCAAGGTGCCGAAGCGACGTCCGCGCTTCTCGCTGCGCAACGTGTGGGAGCGCGATGGCGGTGTGTGTCAATACACGGGCCGCAAGCTGAAGCCTAGCGAAGGCAACATCGACCACATTGTGCCGCGCTCGCGTGGCGGTGACACGTCATGGGAGAACTGCGTGCTGGCGCATCGCGCGATCAACTCGCGCAAGGCTGACCGCACGCCGGATGAAGCGGGGCTGAAGCTGCTGCGTGCGCCGAAAGCGCCGAAGGAGTTGCCCACGAGCCTGTTCATCACCAACGCTCATGAGGTGGCGGACTGGGCGATGTTCATTGAATGAACAAGCCGCCACGTTGAGAGGTTGGGTCGAAGTGTAGAACTTAGATCCACTCCCGGCGTGGTGAATTGATGCGCAGCATTTTGGAGTGCTGAGCGAGGCACGAAGCTCAGCTTTTGTCGGAGCGCAGCGGTCTCAAACGGCGAGGGGTTCTGAAAAGCCAGGCACTCCGCAGAAAGCGGAACTTCCTTCGTTGTTCCGCAGTCCAAAGCGCTTTGCGCCATCCTTCGCAGTCAATGTTGCTTCGGTGTTTGTCGCCTTGAGCGTGGTCACCGCTATTTGTCATTGATCCCGCGACTTCGCCCGCTCAGTTCACATTCACCACTCACCCACACCCACCACCATGATCTTCCCCCTTCGTTCCCCTCGCGACCTTGTCGGCGGCATCTGCATCTTTGGCCGTATCTTGGACAAGATTCGTCTCAATGCCAAGGAGGGCAAGCTGCCGGAAGGCTATCATTTGGGCCTCATCCCGGGCAATCGCACCTTCGATGATCGCATCTGCAAGCTGCTGGATGTCAGCTTTGAAGCGCTGAGCGAGCGCACGCTGCAAGGCGGCACGGATGAAGAGATTCTGGAGTGGTGCTTTCAGAACGGGCGCAAGCCGGACGCGGAGCACATCGAGATCTTCAACGGCTTCATGCACAAGCGCGGCTGGCGCGATGTGGCGACGCCGGGCTTCATTCAGCAGAAGGCGGAGGCGGGGTTGGCTCATCGCGACGATCTGGTGACGTTCTTCGATCTGATGGATGTCGAGGAAGGCCGGGCGGAGTAGCCGCAGCGGTGCTCTTATCGCGTGTCATCAAGGACTGGTGACGAGGCAGTTGTTCGGTATTCATGCTTCAGCGGGCTCGGAGCGAGGGGAAGCTCGAATTACTAACCCTGGCACGCGAAAGCTTGAATACCGTGCACAAAAAGAGAGGCCCTCTTGCGAGGGCCTCTCCGTGATTCGTGGAACGATGAGCCTGGAAGCAATTACTGCTGACCTGGGCGCCATTCTTCCGTGGCGAACTTGAAGGCCTGTTCGAGGCCGACGAGGTCGGAGGAAGGACGCAGGCTTTCGAAGGCCTGGCTTTCGCGCTTGAGGTCGGCTTCGTTGTAGTTGACTGCCTTGACGGACAGACCAATGCGACGCTCGGCCTTGTCGACCTTGATGACGCGGGCTTCCACATCGTCGCCGACGTTGATAACGTCCTTGACGCGGGCCACGTGATCTTCGCTGAGCTGGCTGATGTGCACGAGGCCGTCGATGTCGTCCTCGAGTTCCACGAAGGCGCCAAAGCTGGCGATCTTCGCGACCTTGCCCTTGACCAAGTCGCCAACCTTGAAGCGGTCGTCGATCTTCGACCATGGGTCGGATTCGAGCTGCTTCATGCCGAGGCTGATGCGCTGGTTGGCCTTGTCGATGCCGAGCACGGTGGCTTCCACTTCCTGGCCCTTCTTGAGGACTTCGGATGGGTGGTTGATCTTGCGTGTCCAACTGAGGTCGGACACGTGGATCATGCCGTCGATGCCTTCTTCCAGTTCCACAAACGCGCCGTAGGCGGTGAGGTTGCGGACGGGGCGCTTCACAACAGTGCCCACAGGGAAGCGAACGTCGATCTCGTCCCAAGGATTGGTGTCGAGCTGGCGGACGCCAAGGCTGATCTTGCGCTCTTCCTTGTTGATGCCGAGCACGACGGCCTGGACTTCCTGGCCGAGGGTGAGGACATCGGACGGACGCGCGATGCGCTTGGTCCAGGAGAGTTCGGACACGTGGACGAGGCCTTCGACGCCTTCTTCCACTTCGATGAAGGCACCGTAAGCGACGAGCTTGGTGACCTTGCCGCGGACATTATGGCCGACTGGGTAGCGGGCTTCGATGTTTTCCCACGGATTGTTGGCCATCTGCTTGAGGCCCAGGGAGACACGCTCCTTCTCGCGATTGACTTCGAGAATTTGAACTTCGAGTGCCTGACCGATCGCGACCATTTCGGAAGGATGGTTGAGGCGGCCCCAGGACATGTCGGTGATGTGCAGCAAGCCGTCCATCCCGTTGAGGTCCACGAACACACCGAAGTCGGTGATGTTCTTGACCACGCCCTTGACCTTGTCGCCGGGCTTGACGCCTTCGAGGAACTTCTGGCGCTGTTCGGCGCGTTCGGCCTCGATGACTTCGCGGCGGCTGAGGACGACATTCTTGCGGTCGTCGTTGATCTTGACGATCTTGAATTCGTAAACCTTGCCGACGTATTCGTTGAGATCCTTTGGCGGGATGATGTCGATCTGCGAGCCAGGCAGGAATGCCTCGACGCCCACGTTGACCATGAGGCCGCCTTTGACAACAGCCTTGACCTTGCCGCGGACGAGTCCGCCTTCATGGAAGACCTTGGCGATCTTTTCCCAGTTCTGCTTGTGGGCGGCCTTCTCCTTGGAGAGCACGACCATGCCTTCGTCGTTTTCAAGGCGCTCGAGGAGCACTTCGATTTCGTCACCGACCTGGATGTCTTCGTCTTCGAACTCGGAGGAAGGAATCGCGCCCTCCGACTTGTAGCCGATGTCAACGAGGACGACTTGAGGTTTGATTTCGAGGATGCGGCCCTTGACGATGGACCCCTCTTGGAACGTGCGGAAAGTGCCCGCGATCAGTTCCGATAGTGTTAGTTCACTCACTTGTGTTGGTATCTTGGTTCGGACGTTGGTAATGAAACGATAGCGAACCTCCGTCCGGGAAGCGCGCCACGTGCCCCATTTCAGACCGGTCATCGGGGCGGTGGGCTGGGACCGGAAGGGCCGCCAATATGGGAGGAGTGGCGAGGAACGCAAGCAGGCTTTCTCGGCCCGTTTTTCCCGCGTCGCGAGGCCGCCGAAGTGAATTTTGTGCCCTATGAACCGGCGCGGCCACCCCGTTGTGACATGCTGTCATGCGCCCTTTCTTCCTGCTGCTCATCCTGCCCGCTATCGTCCTGTCCCAGGAGTCGAAGCTGCGCTTGGTGCGCGAAACCGAAGCCCTGAGCCCCGATCTAGAACAAACCAAGCTTCACGCACCGGAGGGCTTTGAGATCCAACTCTTCGCCAGTGAGCCGATGATCAACAAGCCGATCAACATGGCCTTCGATGCCAAAGGCCGCCTCTGGGTCAGCAGCACGGTCGAGTATCCGTATGCCGCCAAGCAGGAGCGCTGGATGGACACGCAAGGCACCCACGTGCGCGACAGTCGCGATGCGATCAAGATTCTGGAAGACACAAACGGCGATGGTCGCGCCGACAAAGTCACCGACTTCGCCGACGAGCTGAACATACCCACCGGCGTCGTGCCCTGGCACAAGCCGGAGCACAAGGCAGGCTGCATCGCCTGGAGCATCCCGAACATCTGGTATTTCGCGGACACCGATGGCGATGGAAAAGCTGATCTGCGCGAGGTGCTGTTTGGCCCGCTCGGTTATGAAAAAGACACCCACGGCATGTGCAGCAGCTTCCGCTTGGGACCGGATGGCTGGGTGTATGCGACGCATGGGTTCAGCAATACGAGCCGGTTTAAAGTGCTGAAAAAAGGCGCAACCACGGAACACACTGACAACACGAAAAAGAAAAAATCCGATTCCGTGTCTTCCGTGGTTGATCAAGGATTGGAACTTCACAGTGGCAACGTCTTCCGCTTCCGCCCTGATGGTTCCGCTGTGGAACTTTACTCTGCGGGCCAAGTCAATCCCTTCGGCCTGTGCTGGGATCGGCACGGCAATCTCTACAGTGCCGACTGCCATAGCAATCCCATCACGCAGCTTCTGCGCGGCGCGCACTACCCCAGCTTTGGCAAGCCTCACGATGGCCTTGGCTTTGCACCGAACATGTGCGAGCACAGCCACGGCAGCACGGGGCTGTGCGGCATCATTTACATCGACGGCGACATCTGGGGGCCGGAGTGGGATGACCACATGCTCCTCGGCAACTGCGTGACCTCCAAGGTCAACCACGACAAGATCACCTTCGCCGGCAGCACGCCGAAAGCCAACGAGCAGCCCGACTTCATCACCAGCGATGACCCATGGTTCAGGCCTGTCGATTTGCAACTCGGCACCGACAACGCGCTCTACATCGCCGACTTCTACAACAAAATCATCGGCCACTACGAGGTGCCGCTGGATCATCCGGGGCGTGACAAGGAGCGAGGAAGAATTTGGCGTGTGGCGAAAAAGGATGCGGCCAAGACACCGAGGTTAGCGCCGCAAGCGCCTGTCGCAGCGACCCTGGTCCAGCTCTCTGATGCGGACCCGTTTGTGGTGCGAAGCGCAGCGGCCTGGTTTGCTGAGCATCCGGCCCTTGAGAGCCTTCCTGCCCTGTTGAATGCGCTGGACAAAGTAGCGGCGCACGATGCGCAACTGTGCCACCAGTTGCGCATCGCCCTGCGCGAGCATCTGAAATTGAAGGGTGTGTATGCGTCCGTGCCTGCGTCTGCGAATGAAAAAGTCAGCGAGGTGTCCTTCGCGGTGCCTTCAGCAGAAGCTGCGGGCTTTTTACTGACCCAATGGCCAGCGGAGACGACACAAGTTTTGAGTCATCTCGCTCGTCACGGCGACGAGCCCACACTTGCAGCCGCCATCGTGAAAGCCCATGCGCAAGCGAAGGACATGGCACAAGCAGTGACGTGGATCGAAGCGCTGCACAACGGCTTGCTGGAGCGCGGCGGCAAACCTCCGGCTTCGTTGCTGGCCTGGGCCACGGAGACTGCGGAGTCGTTGCTAGGCCAACATGATGAAGCGGCTGCAGCCTGGGAATCAATGCCCATCAACGGCGGCGAAAGTCCATGGTGCCTTCAAGAACGCAAGGGCGCGGATGGCAAAGACCTCACGGTAATCAGCAGCTTGAATCGAGATCTCAAGACCCCGGAGAAGCGCACGGGCATTCTGCGCAGCCAGCGCTTCACGGCTCCAGCGAAGCTATCGTTCTGGCTCTGTGGTCACCAGGGTTTCCCAGCGGAGAAAGGCAACGAGAAGAACTTGGTGCGGCTGATGGACATCGCCACACAACTACCTTTGAAGATAGCTTTGGCTCCGCGCACGGATGTGGCCCAACACATCGAATGGGACCTCGCTCACATCCAGGACAAGGCGGTGCAGTTGGAGATCGTGGATGGCGACAACGGTGATGCGTATGCGTGGCTAGGCGTGGGACGCTTCGATCATGAGGTGGTGAGCACCCAAACATTCAGCCCAACCAACGCACGGCAGAAGCAGTTGAACGTTCTGGCCATGCTCCTGCGCACCACGGCCCCCATCGGTCTGCGAGACCGGCTGAACGCCTTTTTGCCAAAGTCCCCAAAACTTGAAGTCGCCAAGCCAGAGCCGGAGATGGAGGCATTGCTTGCCGCTCGACGCGCGGGCTTCGCCAAAGCGAAGCCCGATGTCACCAAGGGTGAGCTGTTGTTCACAGCCAACTGCGCGGCCTGCCATTCGCTGGGCGGCAAAGGCGGGCTCATTGGCCCACAGTTGGATGGCATTGGCCATCGTGGTGCGGATCGTTTGATCGAGGACATCCTCGACCCAAACCGTAATGTGGACGCGCATTTCCATCTGCATCAAATCACGCTGCGAGATGGCAGCGCCATGACGGGCTTTGTGCGCGGCGAAGCCGGACAGGTCATCATCCTCGCAGATGCCGCAGGCCATGAGCAGCGCATCGCCAAAGGCGACATCGTGGAAGATAAGGAGCTGCCGCAATCGCTGATGCCGCCGTCTTTCGCGCAGACAATTCCGGCAGACGCACTCAATGATTTGATTGGCTGGTTGCTGCAAAAATAACCTTAGCCATGTTTGAGTAATTTAATATTCCATGTTAAATTACTCAAATAAACTCTGCGGCCAAATGACGCCAAGAAACAGCGCTTGCGCCTGGGTTGACAGCCCTGGAATGAAGCGAAGCAGACGTGGCTCGACTTACCAGCAACTGACGAATGCCACGCTTCTCAGCGCGCTGATTCCATGTGTCAGCCAAGCTTTGCATGGGCTTGGACATCTCGGCTTTCAAGGTCTTCGAGGATTTGGCTTCGATCAGTGTCACGGAGGCGTTCTTGCCTGGCACGACGAAGTCCACTTCCAGCCCTTGCTGGTCGCGGAAGTAATAGAGTTCTCGGCGCTTGCCCGCATTGACCTGTGCCTTCACGATTTCGGAGGCGATGAAGCCTTCAAAGATCGCGCCAAGGAAAGGGGACTTTTCAAGCTCGGCTTCGGTTTCGATGCCGAGCAAATGACAAGCAAGTCCAGAATCCGAGAAGTAGATGCGCGGTGTTTTGATGAGGCGCTTACCCAGATTTTCAAAGTAGGGCTGCACGACGATGATCTGCGCCGTGGCTTCCAGGATGTCCATCCAGCGCCCGATGGAGGGCACGCTCATACCGAGTGGCGCGGCGAGGCCGGACTTGTTCAGCACTTGTCCATGGCGCGTTGCGAGCAGAGCGAGGAAGCGGCGGAACATCGCAAGGTCTTGCACGGCGGTGATGGCGCGCACGTCACGTTCGAGATAGGTCTGTAGATACGAACTGAACCACAGTTGCGCGGCCTTGGGGCGAGCAAGCACTTCGGGGTAGCCGCCGCGCAGTAAGGTGGTCTTGTCGGTCTCGGCAGCGCTGAAGGGGAGTAGTTGGAGAATGGCTGCGCGGCCCGCCATGGATTCCGTGACGTTTTGCATCAAGCCAAATTCTTGCGAACCAGTGAGGAACCACAGGCCCGTCTTGCGGGGTTCGCGATCAATGCGAGTGCGCACGTAATTGAAGACTTCGGGCACGTTCTGAATCTCGTCGAGAATCACGGGCGGCTTGAGTCCGTCGAGAAAGCCCTGAGGGTCGTTGCGGAAGCGTCCGATGATATCAGGGTCTTCCAACAAGTAGTAGCTGGCCTTGGGGAAGAGGTGCTTGAGCAAGTGCGTTTTACCGGAGCGGCGTGGACCGGTGAGAACCACGCAGGGAAAGCTTTTGGCCGCGTTTCGGAGGTGCGGTTCGATCTGTCTTTGGATGTAGTTCATTTTGAGTAATTTAACATGGCATATTAAATTACTCAAATAAGTTCTAAGAACGAATGAGCAAAGAATGCTGGACAATGAGCCTCATTGATCCTCTACCTTTGACAATCCCACGCATATTCATGTCTCCCACGCTACTGCTTCACCTCGTCGTCTTTGCCTGGAGCTTGACGGCGATCTTGGGCAAGCTGATCACGATTCCACCAGCGGATGTAGCGGTGTGGCGCACGGGGCTGGCGGCCATTGGATTTGCGCTGGTGGCGAAGGTGATGCGTGTGCCGCTGAAGGTGCCGCGTGATGAGCTTTGGAAGCTGTTGGGCATTGGCTGGATCATGGGCTGGCATTGGTTGCTGTTCTTTTTGTCCACGCGGCTCTCAACGGCGTCGGTCACGCTGGCGGCCATGCCTGCGATCATGATTGCCTGCTCGCTGGCGGAGCCGTTGGTGGATGGCACGCGGCGCTGGCGCAGGAGCGAGCTGCTCGTGGGGCTTGTGATCATTGGGGCGGTGTCGTTGATCTACCAAGTCGAGTTGCGCTACTGGCTGGGCTTCACGGTGGCGCTGGTGTCGGTGCTGCTGGCGACCGTGTTCGCGCTGGGGAACAAGACGCTGACGCATCGGCATCACTTCGCGCCGCTTTGCTTTTGGCAGATGGTGGGGGCGTGCGCGTCGTGTTTGGTGGCGCTGCCCTTTGTGTCTGGCACCTGGTTGCCTGTGGTGCCGGGGGCTTGGGATCTGCTCTGGCTGATGGTGCTATCGCAGGTATGCACCGTGGGTGGCTATGCGGGCTACATCATTGTGCTGCGGCACCTGTCCATGTTCACGATCAATGTCGTTTACAACCTGGAGCCGATTTACGGCATCGTGCTGGCGGCGCTGATCTTCGGCAGCACGGAGCAGATGAGCCTGGGTTTCTACGCGGGCGCGGCGATCATTGTTGGCTCGGTGCTGGCGCTGCCTTGGTTAAAGGCGAAGCCGGTGCCTTTGACGTGACATTGAGTTCCTCCGCGC
>Ga0164295_10002172_pt1 | contig 16303 bp, 12 predicted proteins | sample GEODES006metaG_FD_111798 | JGI IMG/M metagenome (GOLD analysis project Ga0164295, IMG submission 111798) | Oligotrophic lake water microbial communities from Sparkling Lake, Wisconsin, USA - GEODES006 metaG | ecosystem: Environmental > Aquatic > Freshwater > Lake | place: USA: Sparkling Lake... | reverse complement strand
TGACATCGGCAGATGGGATACCAGCTCAGTGAGAGATATGAGCTACATGTTCTCAGGCGCCGAGACGTTTAACCAGGACATAGGTACGTGGGACGTAGGCCGAGTCGATACAATGGGGTACATGTTCCTAGGCGCAAAGGCATTCGACCGCGACATAAGCGCATGGGCCGTAGGGGGTGTCCGCCAAGCGTTCGAAATGTTCAGCGCCTGTCCGATCACCGAGGCGCACATGCCTCACATCGGGCTCACCGTCGTAGGGCCACGCGCAACCGAGCTCAGACCCGAGATCACGCGCATCATGGCAGAGCTCGGCGCGAATGTCGTGAAGTGCTACTACACGGACACCGAGTTTGACACCGTCACCTCCTGCTGCCCGGTGCCAATCGTCATCGCCGGTGGTAAAAAGCTTCCAGAACTCGATGCGCTGACCATGTGCTACAACGCCATTCAGCAAGGTGCTAATGGTGTGGACATGGGGCGTAACATCTTCCAAAGCGACGCGCCGATCAGCATGATGCAAGCCGTGCGCGGTGTGGTGCATGAAGGCCTGACTCCAGATCAGGGTTACGCCATGTACAACGACCTCAAGGCCAAAGGAACCAAGTAATCACTGACAAACATGGAACTCAAACCCAATCAAGTCCGCCTCATGATGATTCAGGTGGCAGACGCCATCATCGCTGCGGAGGCCATGCTTTCTCAAGCGGATCGTGACCTAGGCGATGGCGACCACGGTCTCGGCATGAAACGCGGAATGGAGGCTGTGAAAGTTCAGCTTGAGCCTTTGGAGCCAAGCAGTGTCGAGCAAGTCTTCGTCACGACAGGCACAGCGATGATGTCGAGCATGGGCGGTGCCTCAGGTGCGCTCTTTGGCACCGTTTATCGTGCCGGTGGTAAAGCTCTGGCGGGGCGTGATGTCCTCGATGCAGAAGGCCTTGCGCTTTTGCTCGAAGCAGCCCTCGACGGTGTCATGAAACGGGGTGGTGCTAAGCCTGGTGATAAAACCATGATCGATGCCCTTGCCCCAGCTGCTGCGAAAGCTCGTGAGGTCACTGCCTTGGATCTACCCGATGCTTTGACAGCCGTCGCCGTAGCCGCTGAGTCCGGTAAAGATGCAAGCAAAGCAATGATCGCTCAGTTTGGTCGCGCGAAAACTCTTGGAGAAGCCTGCATTGGTTTCCCAGATGCGGGTGCCTGCTCTGTAACGATTATGCTAAGCAGCATGCGCGATTACGTTTTGGGATGATTCATTTGGATTGAATCTCGGTTTAGTAGAAAGGCAGACGGTTGAGTTGCGTTCACAACGCCACATGAAACTGTCTGCCTTTTTTCATCAAGCGCTGCACCGCGGATTAATTCTCTGGGTGTTGGTTCTAAGTTCAGCCTCAGCCTCTGAGCAGCGCCCTAACATCCTCTTTGTCCTAGCTGACGACTTCGGCTATGGAGATCTCGGTTGCATGGGCTGCACGGATATTCAGACGCCGAATATTGATAGTCTGGCTAGAGATGGTGTGAAGTTCACCGACTTCTATGCCAATGCACCCGTCTGCACGCCGACACGCACCGGTTTCATGACCGGACGCTGGCAGCAGCGCTGCGGCTTGGAGTTTGCTTTTGGGTATCAAGTAGAGCAGTTCCGCCGGGTGAAAGGTGAGTGGGTGGTTGAGCCTGATATGCATGCACTTGGCTTGCCTTTGAGTGAAACGACCATCGCAGATCGCCTCAAGTCCGTGAGCTATGCCACGGGTGCTTTTGGTAAATGGCATCTCGGTTTCAAAGAGGAGTATAATCCCACCAAGCGCGGCTTTGATGAGTTCTTTGGTGAGTTGTTAGGGCACGCCGACTACTACAAGCACAGCTATTATGACGGCACCTATGCGCTGCGCGAAGGGCTGAAGCCTGTGAAGGCGGAAGGCTACTTCACGGATCTCGTGAATGAGCGCGCCACGAAGTTTATTCGTGATCATGCAAAGCAACCTTTCTTCTTATATGTGCCGCATCTCGCTGTCCATGCACCGTATCAAACTCCCGATGCTCCCGAGACGCCGATGGTGACTAAAGAGACCATGCATCACGGCAGCCGTGCCATTTATAAAGCCATGGTAGAACGCATTGATCGCGGAGTTGGTATGATGCTCGCAGAGTTGGAAAAACAAGGCCTTACCAATAACACACTCGTCGTTTTTTCCAGCGACAATGGGGGCGAGCGCTTCAGCCGAAACACCCCGCTGTTTCACCACAAAGCCACCGTCTGGGAGGGGGGTATTCGTGTTCCTTGCCTCATGCGTTGGCCTAAGCAATTGCCGAAAGGTAAAGTTACCTCGCAAATGGCTATTACTATGGATCTTCATGCTACCTTTCTCGCGGCGGCAGGCATCACCACTCCAGCACCTAAACCGCTCGATGGTATCAATCTCTTGCCTCTGCTTGTGAGTGATGCCAAACCTGCTGAGCGCACCTTTTATTGGCGTATCGATCGAAGCAATCGCAAGCAGAGGGCTATCCGCCAAGGCCCCTGGAAATACATCAACGATGGTAACACCATGGATCTCCTCTTTAATCTCCAGGAAGACATTGGCGAGCGCACCGACTTAGGATATCAGCACCCTGAGATCCTCGAAGATTTGAAGTCCAAGCTCAAAGTTTGGGAAGCTCAAATGGATGTCACGGAGCGCGATATTTTGGTGCGCTGAAGCACTTTTAGCTTGCCGCATCTTGTCATCGCATAGCAGGAGGATTGAATCATTGCCTGTTCGAATGGCTGGCAGTTCTGCTGGTTCGGATGGAAATGGTTAGATCCGCTTGGTGGTGATTTATGACGCTGTGTCGAGTTTTTTTAAGATGAATCGTAATCTGCATATCACATGCTCATTCCAGAAAACATTGCTGCTGTTTTGCTCTCAGAGAGACTTCCGCTCACAGCGTTCTTCGCCAGTGTAACCAGGGATTTTCACCTAGCAGAGGATGTGTTTCAAGAGGTCTGTGTGAAGGCTCTTGGCAGGGCAGGGGAGTTCGATACTGCTGCCCATGTGATGAATTGGGCACGCCTTGTGGGAAAGAATCGTGCCATCGATATTTTGCGCGCACGTGATGGTCGTTATGTGGGACTGAGCGGCGCAATTCTTGATGCTCTAGCGGCGGAGTGGCCTGAGCATCATCAATCGGATGACTTGCAGGAGGCTCTCGGCAAATGCATTGAACAGGTCACGCCAAACAACCGTGAACTCCTGCGCCTTCGCTATTTTGAACGACGAAATTGCGCCGATGTGGCTACGATGATGGGTCGCAAGATCGAGACTGTCTATCAAGCGCTTGCGCGACTCCATAAAACGCTTGGTGAATGCATGCGCCTACAAATTCAAAACGAGACCTCCCTATGAACGAGCATGATTTTCTCCACCTCTTCATGCGTCATCAGGACGGGATGCTAACGGCCGATGAGATCGCCGTGCTCGAAGCCGTACTGCGTGATGATCCGACGAAACGTCAACTTTTTGCTGACACGCAAATTCGCTCGATGGCACTGTATGATCGTTTTCGCCAGGACGCTTTTCGTGTGGAGCCAGCGCCACGAGGAAAAATCACCTGGATCACCCGCCCCATCGCAGCGATGGCTGCCGGGCTCGTCATGGGTCTTTTTAGCGCATCGATTGTCTGGGCTATGTCATCGCCGAGGGCTACCGCCGAGCGGCTCTTTTCACTCATCAACGGCTCTTTCGATGAAAACCGTCTAAAGCATGGATTTCCCCATCAAACGGGTTGTTGGAGCGGCGATGAGGCCGCGATCTGCGATGGCCAACTGCGTTTTATCGCTCCCAGTAGCGATTTCGGAGATCCCTCGGGCCGTGCGATCTCTTGCGATGTCTTTCAACTGGTCGATCTCCGCCCGCTGCGCCACACGCTTAGTCTGGAAGGCGACTCTGTGCTCGAACTCAGCGCCGACTTCGTCGATGCCCGCCCTCAAAACACGAAACCCTCTGTCACTTTCTTTGGTCAGCTCTATCTCTTCAAGGGTGATCCTGCTGCTTTGCATCAATCATGGCCTCAAAGCATAGCCGATTCCGTCGCCAGCGGCAGCGCCCAGGTCACCACGCTTGGCTCAGATGCCAAAAGAAAGCAGACCATCACTGCCAAGTGCCTCATTCCTGCTCAAGCCGATTTCGCCGTCCTACAAATCGCTGCTCGGCCAAATCTCCGTCCAGCTAAGCTCGACTCGCTGTTCGCCGATGACGTGAAGCTCACGCTCAAAAGACAGCCCAGTCTGCCTGTGCGCATTGTTCGGCGCTAATGTCACGCTTTCGCGTGAGTTGTGACTCTGCAGACGTTGTAGAGAATGATGGTATTGAAATGGACTGTGTTTAGTTTTGCGATGTTCGCCACCGCCGCGCAGCCGGGTGGAGCTTGGTTGTGGCTGAATGGTGAGCTTGGGCGGAATGACAGGAGTCAGCAGGCGATTGAGTGTGAATTAATGAGTTTACCCCAGCTTCCAGTGCACCAAGGGCAGGAGCATGCTGGGTTTCACAGTGGCTTGGCTTCGAGTCGTGATGCCATACGCTGGGTGCAAGTGGACTTGGGCTCGGAGCGTGTGCTGGATGCGGTGTTCGTCGTGCCTGCCATGCTTGGCACGGCTCAGGCTTATGGGTTTCCAAGCAACTTTCGCTTGGATGCATCCAATGATCCACTGTTTGCCGATTCGATTCCACTGCTGGATCACCACAACGAGGCTTCAATGCTAGGGCTCGCGCCATGGCAAATCTCAGCCCATCAAGTTAAAGCCCGCTATGTGCGATTTACGGCGACGAAGCTTGCACCGCAGCCGGGATCGAGTTCGCGGTTCATCTTTTGCCTTGGGGAGTTGTTAGTGTTTAGTGAAGGACGGAATGTCGCGCTGCAAGGTGATGTGCTTGCTCCCAATTCAGCAGAAACCCTGCCTACTTGGTCGCCGAAGCATTTGGTGGATGGTGCCTATGCGCTTGGTCTGCCCATGCAGATGGATGGGAGGAGGAAGTCTACGAATGGCTGGCATAGCGCTATTTCATCGGCTGCGGATGAGGTGAAGTGGGTGCAGGTCGATTTGGGAGACAAGCATCGCGTTGATGAGCTCCGCCTCATTCCCGCGCATCCGAGCGATTTCCCTGATCGATTCGGCTTTGGGTTTCCTCGAAGGTTCAAGATTGAAGCCGATGGCCGAATGATCTTTGACAGTACCAGTCATGATTTCCCAAATCCTGGCGATACTCCGGTGGTCATTCCGATGCATGATTTACAGATCCAGACCATTCGCATGACTGCTACGCAGTTATGGGAGCGAAGTGGCGACTTTGTCTTCGCACTCGCCGAGCTACAAGCTTTCACCGGAGGGCAAAACATAGCGCTCGGAAGTTCTGTTACAAGTTCAGACGAGACCGTCACAGTTTCATGGCGGCATGAGTATCTCGTGGATGGACTTGGCAGTTCTGGCGTGTTGATTGATGAAGCCGAGTGGCTTGCTGGTCTTTCGAGGCGTCGTGAACTCACGGTGGAATTGGGTGTGCTCGCCGTCGCTCAGGCCGCTGCGTATGGTGTCGCTCAAAAGCGTGCCTTCTGGCTTGCTGGCCTAGTTGTGATCGGCGTGGTGTCATACGCAGGTTTTTCAGTGCTGCATTCACGGCATCTGCGTGAGCGTGAGTTGGAATCATTGCGCCAGCGTATCTCACGCGATTTGCATGATGAGATCGGTAGTCATCTCGGCAGCATACGGCTGATGTCAGAGCTGGCTTTGCGAGATGGCCAGGACTCTGATTCACTCGAAGAAATACACCGCCTTGCCGGAGAAGCGGCGGAGTCGATGCGCGGCATCATCTGGCTCGTGCGTGAGGGCGATGCTCCGAAGTTGAACAGTCTTGTCGAGGCCATGCGCCAAAGCGCGACCAGCTTGCTGAAAGGCGTCGATTGGACACTAGAAGCACTCACGATTGATCAATCGACAACGGCCTCCCTTGAGTTTCATCGGCAGAGCTTCTTCTTCTTCCGTGAAGCTGCTCACAACATCACACGCCATGCCAATGCGGCGAATGTGAAGATCGAGATCAGTTGGAAGCTGAAGCACTTGCATCTTTGCATCGAAGACAATGGCTGCGGCTTCGATGTCGATGCCGTCACGGCAGGAAACGGCCTCGCCAATCTCCGCCATCGTGCTGGAGTTCTGAAAGGAAGTCTTCAGATCACCAGTGATTCCGGTAAAGGCACGCACATCACCCTCGATGCACCCCTTTCATGAACACCCTCTGGATCGTCGAAGACCATACTGCTTTCCGTCGAACGCTCGTTCGAGTGTTGAATGCGGAAACGGGTCTGCAATGCACACGTGAGTTCGATTCGTGTGAAAAACTCCTCGTCGCACTTGCTCAGGATGATGCGCCTCATTTGATCCTGCTCGATGTCGGCCTGCCTGGTATGAGTGGCCTTGATGGCATCCGCCTCATCAAAGGACGCGACCCTAAAATACTCGTTGTCATCCTCACGGTCTTTGAAGACGACGACAAAGTTTTCAAAGCCATCTGTGCCGGAGCCAGCGGCTATCTTTTGAAGACCAGCAGTGTTGCCGAGATCACTCAAGCTGTGCACGATGCCTTGGCTGGTGGATCACCCATGACACCGCGCATCGCCCGACGCGTGCTCGAAATGTTTTCCAAGCTAGCGCCGAGGCACAGCGACTACGGCCTCAGTGATCGCGAAAAGGAAATCCTCCAACTCATGACCACCGGCCTCATCAAAAAGGAGATCGCCTACCGTCTCACTCTCAGCGTTCACACCGTCGATACCTATCTGCGCCGCATCTACGAGAAGCTGGAGGTGAACACAAGAACTGGCGCAGTTGCGAAGGCCTTGAAGGAAGGATTGGTGTGAAGGTGTCCCACGCAAGCGCGACGGGACCACGATTTTTGGGGCGTAGCGGCTGTAAAATTGCGCTCAGTCTGACGTAGGTAGCTCAGTTATCATGCCTTCCTGTTTTCATTTCTGGTTATCTTTTGCCACTCTCGGCCTGATCCTGGCTTCCATGGCTCATGCAGCAGAACCATTTGAAGCTTTCCTGAAGACACATTGTATCAAGTGCCACGGGCTGGAGAAGGAGAAGGGTGACTTGCGCATTGATCAGCTCTCGCGGGATTTTAAGCTGGGGGCGGATACGCATCACTGGGCGGAGATGATGGAGCAGGTGAACTCGGGCGAGATGCCGCCAAAAAAGGAGAAACAGCCGTCGCAGGAGGAGATGGCGGCATTTGTGGCGAGTCTGGATTCGCGCATCAAAGAAGGTCGTGCGGCGCGGATGTCGGCGAGGCCGGCGGTGTCTCATTATCGGCTGAGCCGGAAGGAGTATCAAAACACGGTCTATGAGTTGCTGGGCGTGCGCTATGATCCGGCGAAACCGGGGGAGCTGAATGAAGATACGCTCTGGCATGGGTTTGAGCGCATCGGATCTGAGCTATCGCTGTCGCCGTCGCATGTGGATCGCTACTATCGCGCGGCGGAGCTGGTGCTGGATCGTGCGTTTCCCTCCCCAGCGGGCGAGGCTCGCAAAGTGCGCAAGACTGCGGTGGACCTTCGCTATGGTGATGGAAAGGCGCAGCAGGCAGCGCTGGATCGCTTCGGCATCAAGCGGTCGCTGCGTTATCTTCTTTTTCCGGGTACGGTGCAAAACGCGCTGTCATCGAACTGGTTCGGCAAGACGGGGCCGGAGCATAGTGGGCTCTACAAAGTGCGCATTCAGGCAAGCGGCATTCGCCCACTTGGCGGTCAACCGGCGCACCTGAGCATCGGCAAGAAGACCGGCGAAGAGACCGTGGATGGACTCATCGAGTTCGACCTCACGGCACCGGAGGATAAACCTCAAGTGTATGAGTTTGAGGTCTTCCTTGAGATGCCGATGACGCTGGATTTTTGCGTGGTGGCTACGGATGTCGTGGATCGCCGACAAGGCGCGGCCTTCCGCAATGCGCTCGGCAGCCGCAGCGGCTACATTTTCACCCACAGCAGCGAGACGCTGCTCTTAAACCCGAACGCGCCGCAGATGTTTGATGACAAGGGCAATGGCGTCTTCTCCACGGTGCTGCTCGATTGGATCGAGTGGGAAGGCCCGCTGGTGTCGGAGGCGGAAAAGTCACGCCGCGCGAGCCTCGTGCCGCCGGATGATGCGACGCCGGAGGTGGTCGCGGAGCATCTGCAACGCTTTGCCGAGCGTGCGTGGCGTCGGTCGGTGAAATCGGAGGAGCTGGAGCAGTATTTGCAATCCTACCGCACCGAGCGCGAGGCGGGCGAGAAGCTGGCAGACGCGTATCGCGTCGCTTTGCAGGGCGTGCTGACCTCGCGTCACTTCATCTATCTCGTGGAAGGCGACACGTTGGCTCGCGAGCGGCTTACGGACGCGGAACTCGCCACGCGGCTGTCGTATTTCCTGTGGAGTTCGATGCCGGATGCCGCGCTCTTTGCTGCGGCAAAAAGCAGCACGCTGAATGGCGAGGGCTTAAAAAAAGAGGTGGATCGCATGCTCGCTGACAGCAAAGCAAGCCGCTTCATCGATGACTTCGCGCGGCAATGGCTGCAACTTCATCGTGTGGGAATGTTCCCGCCGGACAAGAAGCTCTACCCCGCTTACGACGCGTGGCTGGAGGAAAGCATGCGCAACGAGCCGGTGGAGTTCTTCCGCGAGATGTTCGCCAAAAACATACCCATCGATGGCTTTGTTGATTCCGACTGGACCATCGCCAATGCACGGCTCTGCGACTTCTACGGACTGGCGGAGCCGAAATCAGGCGGATTTCAACGGGTGTCGCTAAAACCTGAAAATCGCCGCGGAGGCCTACTCACAATGGGCGCGATACTCGGTCTCACTTCCGATGGCACGCGGCATCGTCCGGTGCATCGTGGCGTGTGGCTTAGCGAGGTCGTGCTTGGCAAAACTCCGCCACCACCGCCGGCGAATGTGCCCGCGATTGAACCACCGACTCAGCAAAGTCCCAAAGCCACTCTGCGCCAAAAGATCGAGGCCCATCGCAACGATGCGAACTGCGCCGCCTGCCATGCAAAGATCGACCCACTGGGGCTCGCCTGGGACAACTACGATGCTGTTGGCCAATGGCGCACCCACGAGAAAGTGCCCGCAGGAGTCGGTAGCGACCCCGTCATCGATTCCTCTGGCCTGATGCCCGACGGTCGCGCTTTTAAAGACGCCACTGAGTTCAAACAACGTCTCCTGGAAGGCCGTGATAAGCTTGCCCGCGCCTTCATCGACCACCTCTGCACCTACGCCCTCCGCCGTGCCCTCGCCTTCGACGACCAAGACGACCTCAACGCCATCCAAGCCGAAGCGAAGAAGAGCGGTTACCGTATCAAGGACATCGTGCGTGCCGTGGCGATCTCGGAGCTGATGAGGAAGCGATGACGGGAACCGGGAGTGATGGAGTGATGGAGTGATGGAGTGATGGAGTGATGGAGTGATGGAGTGATGGAGTGATGGAGTGATGGAGTGATGGAGTGATGGAGTGATGGAGTGATGGAGTGATGACTGAACATGAATACTGAACGACGAAATAAGAACCGCGGATACCAGCAGTTGCTGGTCTGGCAGGATGCTATCGAGCTGTATGGGCTCGCTTTTGGCGCTGTTCGTGGCTGGCCCTTCGAGCAAAAGAAACTGGCCTCTCAGTCATTGGCCTCCAGTGATTCAGTGCATCGCAACATTGCTGAAGGCTACTGCCGACGAACCATTCGTGAGTATCTCCAGCATCTCAATATCGCACTGGGTTCGCTTGGTGAAACCCTCTCAGGTTTCATTGCCTACTCCAGGAACGGGCAGATCGAGCTTTCGACCTTCGAGCAAATCGACACGCTGATTTTCCGATTGGAGAATCGCCTCCTAAAGCTCGTCGAGTCACTCGAACGCAAACGTGACGCCAACGATTGGACGGAGACTCTCGTCGTCCGCGAAGACCCCATTGAATACGGCACCGCCCCCGCAGTCACCCACGACCTTCGTATCCTGCTGAATGGAGCAGTGGAGTGACGGAGTAATGAAACACGTCCCCCAATTCTCCATTACTCCATCACTCCAATTCTCCACCATTCCATTCTATGAACATCCAAACCCAATCCTGGCTCCTCAATCGCCGCCACGCGCTCAAGGCACTCGGCAGTTTCATTTCATTGCCGATGCTTGAGTGCATGGTTCCTTTGCGTGCCGCAGAGAGCGCCACTGCCGCGCCCAAACGAAGCGCGTTCATCTATCTCGCGAATGGCGTGCACTCGCTGAACTACCAGATCACCAAGGAAGGGAAGGACTATGAGTTCTCTCGGTCTTTGAAGCCATTAGAGAAGCATCGCAATGTCATCACGCCGATCAGCGGGCTGCATCATCCGGGAGCGCTGAGTCATCATCACAATTGCATCTCCGTTTGGCTCACGGGTGGCAAGTTGGGCCCTTCGGATCGCAACACGATCTCCGTGGACCAAAAGATGGCAGAGGTCACCGCGCCACACACGCGTTATCCCTCGATGGAGGTCGCCATCACGCAGGATTCGCTCGCGTGGACCGCTGATGGTGTGCGACTGCCCGCAATGCGTCGTTGCAGTGAGATTTTCGCCTCACTCTTCGAAGAGCCGAAAGGCGGCAAAATGGTCCAGCGCCGGGCCCTGCGACGCAAAGGCAGCGTGCTCGATGCCAACCTCGCTGAAGTGCGTCAGCTCGAGAAAAAGATGGGCTCCGAGGACAAAGGTCGCATGGAACAATATCTCACCTCTGTCCGCGAGGCCGAGATTCGCACACGGCGGGCTGATGCGTGGCTTGACACGCCCCTGCCGTCCATCTCCGAGGCCGACCGCAACCGCACGAATCGCGACATCGCTGCCACCAAAGCGGGCGACTATTTCCGCGCCGTCTATGACCTCATGGTGCTCGCCTTTCAGACGGATGTGACTCGCGTGGCCACCTTCAGCCTAGGTGGCGAGGGCGATGCCATCTCCATCCCCGAGATCGGCATCACCGAGTCGCGCCATCAGCTTAGCCATCACGGCGGCGATGCGGGTTACATGGAAAAGCTCACGAACTACGACACTTTCGCCATCGAGCAATACAGCTACTTCCTCACTCGGCTCGCGGAGACGAAAGACCTCAGCGGCAAGCCTCTCCTCGGCTCCACCATGGCTCTCTTCGGCAGCGGCATGTCCTACGGTCACAGCCACGGCAATGCGAATCTCCCGCTCGTGCTCGCTGGCGGCTCCGACCTCGGCCTGAAGCACGGTACGCACCTCGACTTCAACAAATCGGCCAAAGACTTCCAAGGCTACACCTTTGGCTCCGACGGTGCCCTCACTACCGCGCATTACCAAGTCTGCAGCCGCCCTGTGAATTCCGACGCGCATATGAGCAACCTTCTCCTGCTCATGGCCCAGCGCATGGGCGTGGAGACCGATCTGTTTGGCGACAGCAACAAAGTCATCGCGATCTGACCTGGAGCAAAGCAGTGGTGGAGTGATGGAAACCAACACTCCATCCCGCCACGCTTTCTCAAGCTGGTAAAAGATTTGGGGTGAAAAATGAAGACCGCTTTCTGAATCTTTTACCAGCCCATCTCGATTTATTCTTCTGTCGAATATGTCTCACCCAACACTCCAGCACTCCATCACTCCATCGCGCTGCTGGCTTGTGGCTTTGTGCCTGGGACTTTTATTGTTCGCAGCGTCTGCACGCGCTGAGGATAACGTCTTCCGTCCCGAAGCCGGAAAGTTCCCACCGTTGGAAAAAGCGCATGCCTTCCGGGGCGAACTCGTCTTCGTTGATCAAGTGAACCGCCGGGGCAGCCTTCGCATTCAATCCGCAGGCATCTTCCGCTTCACGGCGCCAAGTCCGTTTGCCATGCTGCCTTACGGCATCGTCATGCGTCATGGGGCACCGGCGGATCTTCGGGACATTCCGCTCGGCACCATGCTGCATGTCCGTGCCTATCTCCCTCCCGATCCGAAGACCTCCGCCGTTCCGATCTTACCGATCAACAACCGCACCAAGACGAGTCACGGAGGCCTCGGAACCGCACCTGCCGAGAATCACGCACTCCTTCTCGAAGACGAGCCTAGCCTTTGCCTGCGCGAGGGATTGGTTTGGAAGCTTAAGGAAGTGGAGATCAAAAACCAAGAAGGAACCATCATCGCCAGTCGTGAGCCGAAGCTAGGCGAAGACAACAAAGCCTCCGAAGAAACACTTACCTTCGACGCTGCCACTCGCATCTGGCGCGGTCGCGAATGCCTGCGCATCGAGCACCTGATCGCCGATGGCATCTGGTCTGCTGTAGGAAAAAAATCTCTCGGCGGTCAGTCCGTTCAGCTCGGCATTACTTGGAAACCTACGCTTGGCGGTGTGTTCACCCGCTTCCATATCTCGGACATCTGGCTCGACGACACCGCGATGCAAAATGCCGCGCAGCAACAAACCGAGACGCACAAGGCTTTCATTAAAGGTCGTTGGATGCCCGCGTGGATTGATGATGTCGAGTATGGCAAATTTGGCCGTGCCACCATATCCGCGACCTTGTTCGGCGGCATGGATGCGTCGCTGTACGCCGATTTGAAACCAAGCTCCACCGCCCTGATGAACGGCGTCGAGAGCACTCTGAAACACACCGAAGGCGGTACAGCCGGGCCCACGCAGATGGCTGCACGCGGCAGCATCCACGACGTCATCAAGATACCCGGAAACGTCCCTCTTGGCAGCAGCGGTATCCAGATTCGTTTCGAGACCGACCTCATCACCGAAGGCATCCGCCCTGCGCGCATTGTCAAAATCCGCCCCGCAACCTGGCCCGATCTCCACCTGCCTCGCGAGGAATACATCGGCCAAGGTAGCATCGACGAACGCTTCCCAACTCCCGCCATCTTCCCGAAATACTGATCCTTTTATGAAACCGTTCTTTGTTGTCCGTTCCTTGTTCTTCGTTGCTAAATCCTTGTTGGCCCTCGTGTGTTCATTCGTTATCCAGGCAAACGCCGCCAACGAACAACTAAGCACCAAGAACAAGGAACCAGGAACCGGCGCAGCTGACCCCTTCCGCCCTCAAGCCGGAAAGTTCCCACCTTTGGAAAAAGCGCACTCCTATCGTGGCGAACTCATCTTTGTGGATCACGCGAACCGCCGCGGCAGCATCCGCGTGCAGGGATCCGGCATGTTTTTCCGCAACGATCCGCACCCCTTCGTAATGCTGCCTTATGGCATCGTTCGCTATCATGGAGCACCGGCGGATTTGCGTGACATCCCGCTCGGCACCGTGATGCACGTCCACGCTTTCCTTCCGCCCGACCCGAAGACCTCCGCCGTGCCGGTCTTGCCCGTCGATAGCGGGAAGAAGGACGCCAATCACAACCGTGGCGCAGGCATCTTTCCCGCCGAGAATCATGTGCTTCTCCTTGAAGACGAACCCAGTCACTGTCAGCGCGAGGGACTTGTCTGGAAGCTCAAGGAAGTGGACGTCAAGAACCGCGAAGGCATAATCATCGCCACCCGTGAACCGAAGCAAGGCGTCGATGTCAAGGCCACCGAAGAAAAGCTAACCTTCGATGCCGCCACCCGCATCTGGCGTAGCCGCGAATGGCTCGGCGTCGAAGACTTGATCACCGAAGGCGCATGGCCTGCGGAAGGAAAAAAAGCGCTCAACGGCCAATCCGTTCAACTTGGCATCACCTGGAAACCTACCGCTGATGGCATTTTTACCCGCTTTCACATCTCCGACATCTGGCTTGACGACACCGCGACGCAACGCGCCGCCCACAACCAAACCGAAACGCACAAAGCCTTCATCCGCAGTCGCTGGATGGCTGCGTGGATCGACAACGTCGAATACGGCAAGTTCGGCCGCGCCACCGTCACCGCCACGCTCTTCGGCGGCATGGCCCCATCGCTCTACGCCGACTTCACCCAAGGCAGTTCAGCCCTGATGAATCCGGTCGCCGACACCTTGAAGCACACCCACGGTGCTTACGGCCCCGCGCACATGGCCTCCAAAGGCCCCATCCAAGATGTCATCAAACTCCCTGGTAAAGCTCCGCTTGGCAGCAGCAGCATCCAGATTCGCTTCGAGACCGATCTCATCATCGAAGGCATCCGCCCCGGCAGAGTCGTCCGCGTCCGTCCCGCAAGCTGGCCCCAGGCCCAAGTCCCCCGCGAAGAATACCTCAACGACAGCCTCGAAGAGCGATTCCCCACGCCCGCCATCTTCCCGAAGTATTGATGGAGTCGTGGAGTGCTGGAGCAGTGGAGTGCTGGAGCAGTGGAGTAATAAAGCCATCGCCCAATCCCTTCCAAACCCCAGCACTCCAACACCTGGTGCCTCCCTGTCTCCGCTCCAACGCCAACGTTCCCACATGAAAACCACTCTCAATCTGCTCACCGCACTCCTTCTCACCTCTCAGGCTCACCTTCACGCCGCTGCGCCCGATCTTTCCAAGATTACCTCACGCGCCGATCTCGACGCCGTCATCGCTTCGACGACGGATCCGGTTTTAAAACAAGCGCTCAGCGATCACGCTGCTGCCATCCTCTCTGCCGCAGGTCAGCATCCGCATGTCGAGGCCGTTATCCGCACGATCAAAAGCGCACCGGGCTCGTTCACGAAGATCAATACTACGCCCGAGCTATTGGTGAAGGCGGTGGGCGGTGACATCGCGCTTTTTGACACGCTCACCCAGGTCAGCACCAATATCTCGGGAGGCAAAGCGCACGATCATCGCAAGGAAAAAGAAGATCCCTACAACGCCGCCTTTATCGAGCATCTGGGGCAAATTCCCTCGCTGGAGTCGGTCAAACTAGAGGCATCGGGAATCCAAGACGATTGGGTGACTCCGCTGCTCAAGCTCAAGAAGTTGAAGAGTCTCAGCGTGAGTGGCTTTGGCAAACTGGGCGATGCCAGCCTAGCTCAGCTTCAGCAGCTCACTGAGTGTCCTGATCTTGCCAACCTTGAACTGGCCTATTTTGGCAAGGCCACCGATTCGGGTTGGGAAAAGCTCGCGGGCCTGAGAAACCTGGAGTCATTCACGCCACGAGGCGCTGTGTATCCAGGTCACTTCTTCGCGAAGTTCGATGGCTGGACCAAACTCAAGAAGATCAACTTCCACAGCAACGGCCTTGATGATGAAGGACTCGGCTATGTCTGCAAAAACTTCCCGAATCTTGAGTTCATCAAGTTGTGGCACTCCAAGCAGCTCACCGATGCCGCTGCCGAGCACTTCAAGAATTTCAAGCACCTCACAGGGATCGAGATCAGTTGTGCGAAGGCCACCGCAGGCCTCGTCAAGCACCTGCGCGACCTGCCCATGGAATACATTGCGCTCGAATACGGCGTGAACGCCCCGGCATCGGACGCTATCGATACCATCAAATCCATCCCCACGCTGCGCCGTCTCTCGATCGACGCCACCAAGTTCACCGCCGCCGACCTCACCACCCTTGCCAGTGTGACCCAAATCCAAGAGCTCTCCCTCTCAGGCATCGACCTGCCCGAAGCCCGCCTTCCACAGTTGCAAGGCTTTGCTCACCTCAAAACCCTCACTCTCGTCCGCTACGGCAAAGGCTACCCCGACGAAACGCAGGTCAAAGTGAAAGCCTTGCTGCCCAAGGTGGACGTGAAGTTTGTGAAGTAAGTCTGTGTCCCGCGCTCGCGTGGCATGAAACAGCCAGTTGAGTAACGTATGAAGTCAAATGCGCCTCTTTTGTTTCATTAGCTTCTTCACGACATCCGCTTTCTCAGTCGATTTTGTCCGCGATGTGCGTCCCATCTTCGAAAAGAACTGCTATGAATGCCACGGAGCCGAAAAGCAGAAGAACGACTATCGACTCGACATTAAGACCGTTGCGCTGACGGGCGGCCAAGATCACGCACCGAATATCATCGCTGGAAAGAGTGCCGAGAGTCCGCTGTTCCGCTTTGTGAGCGGTGTAGATGAAAAATTCTCGATGCCGCCGAAAACCAAACTCAGCAGTGCGGAGATTGATCTGCTCAAGCGTTGGATCGACGAAGGTGCCGTGTGGCCGGAGGGAGTCGATATCGCTCAAGTGGAAGACCGCCTCGATTGGTGGAGTTTTAAGCCGCTTCAGGTGCAAGTGGGTGCAATCAATATTGATTCGTATATTCACGCGAAGCTTGCGGAAAAAGGGATGAAGCCAGCGTCACAAGCAGATGCGCGCACCTTGATTCGGCGTCTTTACTTTGACCTCGCCGGACTGCCACCGACGCCGGAAGAAATCGCGAAATACACGGTGTTACCCTATGAGAAGCTGGTGGAC
>Ga0164295_10002171_pt1 | contig 16306 bp, 16 predicted proteins | sample GEODES006metaG_FD_111798 | JGI IMG/M metagenome (GOLD analysis project Ga0164295, IMG submission 111798) | Oligotrophic lake water microbial communities from Sparkling Lake, Wisconsin, USA - GEODES006 metaG | ecosystem: Environmental > Aquatic > Freshwater > Lake | place: USA: Sparkling Lake... | reverse complement strand
TGGTTAAACGACTATAATGAAAATCATCCACATAAAGGATTAGGCATGATGAGTCCAAATGAATTTATCAAGCAAAATATAAGTTAACAGAGGTGTTCGGTCTTGACGGGGCAACTCCAAAAATCATTATTTACAGAAATACCTATAGGATCATTTAATCCATTTCCAGTATCAATACATTGGTTTAATCCACCATTACTTGGATCCATAACACATCTACTTACTGTACTTTTATCTCTATTAACTAAATAAACATATGTTCTTTATTGAATATCTAAAGGAGTAGGTTGTTGATTACTAGAAATAACATCCCCACTTGAATTTGATCCACTCCCAGAACCGCCACTTTTACTACAACCAACAACAAATCCTAAAAGTAGAATTGTTGCTAAACGAGCATTCATCACGATCTTCTCCTTTTCTAAAAAAGATATAACAAAACGAACTCCTAATTATTCGGAAAATTTAAATATAAATTTATAAATAAATAAAAATATTATTATTAATTAATAATTACATGATATTAAAATTTTAATATACTAGAATAGAAATTTAATAAACATAAAAAAGCCTTGCAAAATAAGCTTGCAAGGCGCATTAAACAACTATTTTAAGTTATTTATTAAACAATCCAACAGTTATACCATGTAGAATTGGATTTGAACTGGAACCTGTTATGTTTTTAGCTGAAACATTACATTCTGTAATCAATCCATTTGAAGAATCAATATTACAAGCATAAACAGTGTCGTTTTGTCTTGTCAAAACGAATAATTTATTATTAAAATATCTTGTAATAAAAGGATTTTTTATTCCCGCTTGAGCATCTCTACAGTCTACAAGTTGTCCATTATTTCCAATCGCACAACGTACTACATAGTCTTGTTCATTAGGTATATAAATATAAGAATTATTTGGTGTAGTAATAATATCAATCATTGAAGGACGTTTTCCACCTGGTTGAAAATCTTCTGATTTCACACATTTATTAATAATTCCTTGTTGTGAATTATCAACATCACAAATTGATACTCTATTTGGATATACACCATTATAACCAGTCATTGTGATATATACTTTTGCATCTTTAAATTCAATTGCCGCTGGGTAACTAATATTGTCACCTGTTTCTACGCATTTTGAAATGTTACCATTTGTAGAATCAAAATCACATTTACCTATTTTACTTTGACCATAGCTTGCAAAGTATAAACGATTTTTATAAATTTTAAGGTCGTGAACAGCATTAAATTTTGAATCTGTTGCCATTTTTACACAACCAGATAATAATCCATCTTTATTTACGTTACATTTAGTAATATTACCGCTGCCATCACCGCTACCTACAAAAATAAAATTATCATTAATGATTGCTGTTGTTGGTTTTGCAAAATTACTTCCTGACTCTCTGCAATTGCTTAATGCACTTGTTCCTAAATCAATATTACAGAGAAAAACTTTATCTAAATCTCTTGCTGTAATGTATGTTGCTGCCAATAAATTTTCTGATGAAGTTATTGTATAAGAAGAAGTACCATCTAAATTAGCAAAAAGAGGATCTGTTACTTGATTACAAGATTCAAAATTTGAATTGTTAACTTGACAAATTGTTAATTTATTAGAACTAACACTAGTTATATATGCATTATTATTAATAATATTAATTGATATTGGAGACATTGAATAAGGAGCTTGATTTTTATCATAAGCCGTTACATCGCAACCATCAAAATCACCATCTGATTTAATATTACATTTATATATTTTATTATCACCAGCTGAGGCAATATATGCATTGGATCCTGAAATAAAAATACCATTAGGTTTATTAAAATTAATAGAAACTAATGAACATTTAGACATGGAACCATCATCCATGTTTACTTCACATTTATTAATAGTGTTATTATTGAAATTTGTGGTATATGAATATTTATTAGAAAATTTAATTACTATAGATCCTGATTTATCAGCAACATTAGCACATCCGCTTAAAGTACCAGTTGTACTATTAATTGCACATTTTGTAACACCACCTGGACCATAATGAGCTATATAAAGATAGCCATTTTTTGCAGTTGGACCATGAGCATCGGCAAATGTAGTTCCCACTGGAGTTTCAAGACAATCAGTTAAAACACCATTTAATTTATTAATTTGGCATACTGTAACCGTACCAGAATTACTTGCGGATTTATTATTCACAACATAAGCAAAATTATTATAAACGCTTATCCCAATTGGATCTTGAAATTTTGCACCTGTATCTACACAGTCCGATATAGATCCATCATTTTGATCAACTAAGCACTTAGTTACTTTACTTGTATTTCTGTTTACTAAATACATATAAGTAGTTTGTTTTACTTTGATTGCATCAGGTTGTTGATTAGTGACTATCACATCACCAGAAGAGTTCGCACCCGAACCACTTCCTCCTCCACCCTTACTACAACCGACAACTAAAATAGCTGAAATAGCTAAATAAAATAAAAAATTACGATACATAATGGCACCCTCCCGAATCACAAAGTGAAATAAGATGACCAATTTTGTATCGGATTGGGTAAGAATTAATTAAGAATTCACAAATTCTCTAAAATTAATACTTAAATTTTAATGAGATAGTGTATTTTATAATAAAAATTATGAAAAATAGCTAAATATTCATAAAAAAAAGCTTGAAAATATAAAATTTTCAAGCTTTTTTTATACAGTAAAAATCAGCGGCGGATGCTTAACTCAGCGATGAGTTTTTGGTATCCAGATTCGTTTTTACGTTTTAAGTAATCAAGAAGACTACGGCGTTGGCTAACTAATGCTAATAAGCCACGACGACCTGCATAATCTTTAGCATGTACGCGAAAGTGTTCTGTTAACTGATTGATGCGAGCTGTTAGAAGAGCTATTTGAACTTCTGTAGAGCCTGTATCTGATTCGTGTGTACGAAATTTTGCTATGATTTCTGCGCGTTGTTCAACAGTAATTTGCATGGTAAATCCTTTCTGGGCATTATCCCAAGTATTTAATTATACAGGAAGAACCAGTATTAGCACCCATGCGAAGTATGCTTAAAACCGATTGTTTCCTAAAAAAGCAATTAAGCTCAGCATGCTCACTAACATTTCAACAAAAGGAAGGCAATTAAAAATGTCTTTTAGCCTAAAAAAAGGATTTACATTTGGGGGATGGCTTCCTCATTTATTCCCAAATATGGAAAATATTTATCCCCCTTTTGACACAACTATTTCTCATAGTGATGAATACTGGTTATTTCGTACTTTTCTTGAAAGCATGAAAAATGCCAGTATTTCAAATCCAAATCCTTCCGTAGGCTGCCTCATCGTTAAAAATAACAATATAATTTCATCGGGTTGCACAGAATCTTGGGGAAATAGACATGCAGAACGTGTGGCTTTCCAAAATATATCTACTGAAGACCTAAAAAATAGCAGTATTTATATCACTTTAGAACCCTGCACGCACCAAGGAAGACAACCACCCTGCAGCGAACTTTTTAATAATAAAGATATTGGAAAAGTAGTTGTGGGCTGCATAGACCCCAACCCCGTTGTTTCCAATCAAGGAATTCAATCCTTAATAAATTTAGGGATTGGACAAACTAATTTTTTTCTTTCAAATGAAATAAAAGCTTGGAACTATCCTTTTTTTATTCAGCAACAAAAAAATAAATTATTTATTGCTTTAAAATGGGCTCAATCACTTGATGGTTGCCTAGCCGATGACAATGATGGCTGGCAGTGGATTTCAGGTGAGCAGTCTCGCACCTATGCTCATTGGATTAGACAAAAATATGATGCCATTATGGTTGGAATTGGTACAGTTTTAAATGATTTTCCTTCATTAGATATAAGAAATCTAAATCATATAAATCAAAGAAATCCTCTTAAAATGATTTATGATCCTGAAGGAAAAATATTTTCATGCAATGAAGAACAACAAAAGAAGCTCCTCCAAAAAACATTACAGAATGGATCTCACAAAATTTTTATTGTGAATAAAAATATTTTTGAAAAATTTCGAAATTCAAAACAGATTTCTATTTGGCAAAAAAATCTTTTAGAGAATAATGAAATTGAATTTATTAACTATCAGGGAGAAAATAAACTTAATACAGCGGAGCATATTATAGAATGTTTAAACGAAAATAACTCTAAAATATTAAATATTCTAGGAAGACCTTTACAAAGTATCATGATAGAAGGTGGCCATAGATTATTAAGTTCGTTTATCCAAGAAAATCATTTTGATATCATGCACATTTTTACTGCTCCCTTTTTTTTGGGTGGAGAAAAACATAAACTTTTTTCAAAAGTAAAACGATCTTATCAAGACTATTCCATAAAAGAAGTTAAAAATGAAACTAGGTATCATATTGCAGCACAGGCTCTTTTAGGTGAAGATAATTTATTAGAGATCATAAAAAAATAATTTACTAATTAAAAAAGTGAATAACTCGTATTTATAAGTCTGTAACATTTTGCTGGTCTGTGGAAAATTATTGGAGCAATTAAATCAGTTGCTATTACTTTATTTAATAATTTATTTCCTTCAATACGAACTTTATTATTCGATATTTTAGAACAAACTCTAACACAAATTCCTTCGCTAAGCTCTATGGCACAGACCACTTTATTTAGACTATCAATTTGCGACAATTTACGCCAAATAAAACCAACATAATCTCCATAATTATAAAAAGGACTATTCATATTATCTTCAATAGTAATTATTTCAGAATCTTTATATCTTGCTTTAAATAATAAAACATCTGAACACGCTTTAGACTCTTGATCATCAAATTCATAAAATATTTTAGAACAAATTTCCTCACTAATTGGAAAATCACCGATACCATCAAAAAACCAAGTCTCTGGTACATTCACGCCTTCAGAAATAAAAGCTTCATATATTTTTTGACCTGTTACTTTTGATTTGATTACAGGACTTTCTTCATATTGTTTAATTGAATTCGATAAAATATTATATTTAGTTGAAAAGTATTTTTTTGTTTTATTTAAAATACCTACTCTAATAGAATAAGCACGTAGACCAGCAGATTGTGTTAATAACCTTTTAATATCGGACATTTTATATTCCCTTTGTTATTAGCAATATCAATTAGATATTTCTTTACAACATCAAGAAGAGCAAATTCAAATAATTGAAACCATTGCCCCTGTTTTGTATGAGGATTAAAATCAACATCAAAAATAAAATCTCTTTTTTCTACCCCATAAACGCAAACAAAACAATAATTTCTGTTAATTTGGATTGTTCGATACATCCCATTATGGACATTAAAATTTTTACTTCTTTCTTCGTTAAGCAACACACCAACTCTTACGTTACTATTAAACATTTTTATTTGGCTTAACTCAATTTCTTTAAAGTGAAATGTTTGTTTTCTTGTGTACTTAAATTGATTGATAAAAGGATCTATTTTAAAAATATCTAATAAAAGATAGTGATCCGTTAAACCTGTTAAGTCACTACCCAAGTTTATGCACTGAGTGGTAAAAAGGTCTATTATATTTGCATCAATGTAATTAAAAACCCTATCTGCTTTATATGTTCGAATTACTTTTTTTAATTCAGACTTTAGATATTCATTTCTAAGGTGAATATATATTCTATTTGAATTTTCCATGGATAAGCCTCAGGAGAAAATCTAAACTAATTTATTATAGCTTTCAAAGAACAATGTTACTGGTAATTTATGTAAATACCTTTTATACTCTTATAGCAAACCAAATAGTAACAGCATAGAGTACTATAATCATTTTGATGTTCTCCAATACATTTCGAATTATTACGGCAATTTGTTACGTCTCTAGAAAAAACACCAAAGTGATTTAAAACGCTCAAAAATAGAGAATTTAATTTTTCTTTAATAAGAAAAAAAACTTTAAAAATTTCATGATCTAGAAAAAATAATTTCAACTGGTGCTCTTCAAAGAAACAAATTTTTTTTGCTCGATCTATTGAAAACAATTTATCGTTCAAAAAATGATTACCATAATTTATTTTAAAAAACAGATTAAATTTTAAACAACCATTTTTCAAATTTTCATAAAATCTATTTTTTTCTTTACCCATATGAATATCTTTTAAAATCCCTTCATTACCAAAAAAAATAAAAAGAAAGGTCTTTATAATACAAGTTGATACAAATTTACAATCAATCGCATCTAAAAAACATGATAGAGCAGAGGATATCTTACATTTATATAAGCACATGTAAATAAAGTAATTTTTAATTTAAATTATTTTAATATACTGTAATTATTTTATTATTTTTTTTGATGCCATACTCATTGAGTGTATTGATAAAAGGGATTAGGTTTATAGCAACGAATTTAAAGCTCTTGCATATAGATGCTTTCATTCAATAAAAATGGTTTTTTTGAGGAGATTTTCATGGACGGAAATTTTGTCAACCATCAGTCTGTTGTGTCTGAGATTATTAACAAAGATTTTTTTTATCCGGAAACTTTTGCATTTTCTAAGTTATCACCACTACTGATTAGATTTTTAAATCAATTAAAAAAATCTGGCAAATCGATAAACACAATTAGCGCATATAGAAATGACTTATCATTATTTTGTGAGTTTTTAATAGAGAAACAAATTAGTCCTGATAATTATTCTTATCCTGCTCAAGAAAATTGGCTTCATTTTTTAAAAGAAAATGGAAGACATTCTCAATCTAGCATGCGCCGCGCACAAATGAGTGTGCGCACTTTTATTCACTTTTTAGTTTCTGAAAAAATAATAACCAATTCACCTTTTTTAGATATTAAATCACCAAAACAACCAGCTCCCGCATTATTAACAGTCACTCATGAAAAATATTTAAGTCTTTGCCGAACTCTAAAGCAACTTGCCATAAACAAAGATGAAAAAGCAATTCGTGATTGGACACTGATCTTAATTTTAGGTGAGTGTGGCTTAAAAGCATCGGAAGCTTCTAACTTAACATGGGGCGACGTTTGGCCTGAATTAGAAGAACCAACATCAGAAAATTCTATTGCAGGATGTTTAAAAGTTACTGGAAATAATGAAAGACTTGTTCCATATAACCTTGAAGTTTCAAGAGCACTAAATATGCTTAAAGAAACTAGAGAACAAATGTCCTTATCAACATCTCTCGATTCAAAATTATTTTTTGGTTACTTAAATGTAAGCAGAAAAACAAGAACTAATTTTCTTCACAGACATGGAATTAAATTTGTTATCTATGAAGTGTGTACAGAAATTCTAGGAATTCCTTACAACTCAGAAAGTTTAAGAAACCACGCCATTCTTAGATGGCTATCAAAAGGAATGGATAATGAAAAAGTAGCAAATTTAGCAGGCTACTCTTCTTTAAACTCACTTGAACGGTTTTTAAATAGTAAAGAAAGAAAAAAAGTCAGCACAAGAAAAACAAAATCCACTAAATAATTTCTTAGTAGATTTTCATTCTCAAAAAGATTAAAGTTTTTCGCAAGAATAAGGATATAAAATTGCGGTTAACTTTAATTTTTTTATTTGAAGGTCTCAAATGACAAAATCATTGCGCATTGTTTCTTTAGTGCCAAGTTTAACAGAAAGCCTTTGTGATCTTGGTCTTCAAAAATATATTGTAGGATGCACAAATTATTGTATTTCTCCAAAAAGTTTGCGAAAAACATCGACCGCAATAGGGGGAACAAAAGATCCAAATATTCAAAAAATTATTTCTTTAAAACCAACTCATATTGTCATAAATGAAGAAGAAAATACTTCTCAAATAAGAAAAGAAATTTATGAAAATGAGCATTTTAAAAACTGCCAAATCATAGACTCTTTTCCTAAAACAGCTGCTGATTCCATTGCGCTTGTAAAAGATCTTGGAAACATCTTTGAATGCCAATCTATAGTAGAACCATGGGCAAAAGAAACAGAAGAATTATTATTAAAATGTAAGTCTGAAGAAAACAATATTATAGAATGTATTTATTTTATCTGGCGGAATCCATGGATGGTTGCTGGTGATAAAACATATATCTCTGAAATGTTAAAACTTGTAGGTTTTCAAAATTTAATTTTAACCTCAAACGAGTTAAATAAACGCTACCCAATATTAAATGAAACCGATCCCATTTTAAAAACCTGTAAAATTTTATTTTTCAGTACCGAACCTTATCCCTTTAAAAAAAGACATATTGACGAATATCTCCAAAAAGCTAATTTAGAAAATGTCCATTATTTAATAGCAGATGGTCAAAATTTAAGTTGGTATGGCACAAGAACTTTAAATGCGTTAAGTTACTTAATTAGCTTAAAACAAAAAGCTTCTCTTTTATTATTATAGTTTTAAAGGTGAAAAGAATGATAACTCCACAAATCAAAAATATATTTCGTAATATGTTAGTATTAAATACAATTTTATTTTCACAAGCAGCCTTTGCCGCTACTGAAGTGAAATACAAAGTTTTAAAATGCCATGATGGGGATACCTGCCAAGTATTAAGCACAGACAATATGAAACTTAAAATTCGTCTCATCGGAATTGATGCTCCAGAAGTATCTAATAGAAAAAATAAAGTAAATCAGCCTTACGGTGTAGAGAGTAAAGATTTTATAAATAATTTAATCAAAGGAAAATCTGTTACGTTAAAAAACTATGCTACGGATCCTTTTGGGCGATCTCTTTCTGAAATTTTTCTAGAAAAATTAAATGTCAATTTAAAAATGGTAGATTCCGGTATGGCAGAAGTTTATAAAGGAAAAATGGATAAAAATTTCGATGTCACTCCTTATCTTGAAGCCGAAAAAAAAGCAAAAAAAGAAAAAATAGGAATATGGTCATTGCCTAATTACCAAAGCCCAAAAGATTTTAGAGTTACTCATAAAAACTGAAATAAAATTAAAGTTAATTAAAATGAATATCCAAAAAAAATTAGAAAATATCATTTACAAAGAAGGAAAATTATTTGGTGCTACTGGATTATCCTTTACAATTCAATCACCACTTCTTAATAAAGGAAAACCACAAACTTATAATGTAGGTTTACAAAGTTTAGAAGGCTCTCCTGTTACTAATGACAGTTTATTTCAAATAGGAAGTGCTTCAAAAACTTTTTTATCTGTAGTCATGCTACAACTTGAATCCGAAGAAAAAATATCTTTAGAAGACCCCGTTTCAAAATTTTTTCCTAACAATTATCCTTTATGGCATGAAATTAAAATTAAACATTTATTAAATATGACCTCTGGAATTCCCAATTTTACGAATGACGGAACAGAAATTCCAATTAAAAATATTCATAATTTAGCCCTAGAAATCTCAACAGAAGAAATATTAAATTCCATTCAAAATAAAACTCTTTTATTTACAACAGGATCTTATTTTTATTATTCTAATACAAATTATGTTTTAGCAAAAAGAATTATTGAACATGTCACTCAAAACACCTTATCTCATGAAATTAGCAAACGAATTATTGAAAAATTAAATTTAAAGAATACTTTCTACATAAATCACTTGCCAAAAAATGAAATCTCTATAAATAAACATAACCATATTATGAATGGATATAATTATTACGATAAAGAGTTTTTAGGAAAAGAAACCATAAATAACTCCTTATCTGTCGCAAGTGGAGCAGGATCCTTAGTTTCAAATTCATCTAATTTAAATACTTTTATAAGAAGTCTATTTTCTCATGATTGTCATATGCTATTATCACCTTTTCAAATAAAACAAATGTTAAATTTTAATTATTATGAAAAGGAAATAGACTCATCAATTACAATGCCTCAAAAAATAACCGATCATTTTATAGAAGATGGTTATGGTTTGGGTATATACTCAAATGCTTTAAACGAATTTAGCCATTCTGGTATGACTGATGGTTTTTTAGCCGAAATGAAATATTTAAAAGAGACGGATACTTCGTATGTTTATTTAATGAATGCCTCTAATGAAAAACAAGAAAAAGAATTAATTTCTGTAATTGAAGAATTATTAGCCCTGCTGCACTAAGAATAAAATATTTCTGATTTGAATACTTGCCTTTCATCAAACAATTCTCTAAAGTTTGATGCTACTTAGGTCCTAATCCAGCAAACTCGTTAAATAAATTAAATAAGATTCTACATCAAAAGTTATGGTTTCATTAAATAAAATATTTTTAAAATATATGGAGGTTTCATGAAAAAATGCATTATAACTTTATTATCCACTTCTTTATTAGCTACTTCTTTAAATTCTTTTGCTTTTCCAAATATCTATTCTCAAAATTTAGTTAATAAAAATGAGATTCAAATACCTGGTGAAAATGATCTTGCCTATGTAAGGTGGGGAAAACAATTTTACATGAATGTTATTCTTCAAAATGAAGCCGGTGTAAAAAAAATTCTAGGTAATCTTTATGACTTGCTTGCAGAAAAATCCGTTATTATGAAAAATGAAGGTTTTTTTCCTGAAAATAATTCTGCTTATAGAGAATCGATTATTAGTAGACAAGCACCTTTTTTTATAGATTATTTCAATGGTAATTTAACTCAAGAAACTGTAAATGATATTGCAGCACTACATTTTAAATTTAATATTACAGCAGAAATGTTTGATGAAATGAAATACATTATTGTTGAATCTTTTAGAGAAAGTTTTGGAGATTTTATTACTTACTATATTGTTGATCCTGATAGCACAATGGAAGAATTTCGTTCTATGGTTGTTAAGCCGAGCTGAAAATGTTATATTAGTTAATCATGTTTCATTAATTTAATCATATTAAACTCTGAACGAAATTATACAACATTAAAAATAATTATTTCCAGTTCTGACTTTATAAATCAAAATAATCTATGATGTCTAATTTACTATAAAAAACAAATAATATTATAATAATGACTCACAAAATAAAAATTAATTTTTTTTAAAAATATTTGACAATTATTTTATATTAAAATAATTTACCTTTGTCTACCATAAAAAATAATATTTAAAATAGGGTGAGGTCTTTATGCTTCCTAAAATCAAAATTATCAGTTTTCTTTTTCTTATTTCAATTTATTCAAATGCCGCTTTAGCAAATAAATATTTTTGTCAATGTAAGGCAAAACCAACAAATATATGCACAAAAACAAAATAGAAAAATTTATTCTTAATTTCATAAAATAGAAAACATTAAAAATTTTTATATTGGATTATTTTATTTTTTAAATTAAGAATTTTGATCTTTTATCTTTTTAAGAATTTCTTGAATTATATTTAAAGGAATATTCGTTTTTTCAGAAACTTCAATTAATGGATATTGCAGAATATCTTTTAAATTAGGATAGATATCTATTAATTTTTTTCTTCTTTTTAGTCCCAAGCCTTTTATTTCTAATAATACGGATTTCATAGATGATTTATCTCTTCTTTGTCTATGAAACGTAATGGCAAAACGATGTGCTTCATCTCTCAATTGAGTAACAAGTTTAAATTCAAAGGAACCTTGTTTTAATATTTTTGTTTCGGGCTCTTCTTCAGGTAAGACATCTCCATCCGAATTTCTCTTTGGAACAACTAAACGTTCAAAAGAATTTACAATTTGTGAAGATGTAAAGTTAGATTCTCCCCTTGATTTAGCAATTCCAATAAATGGCAAATGCCCTAAGCCTAACGATTTTAAGACCCAACCAACTTCACGAACTTGAGGAGTGCCTCCATCTAAAATTAAAAGATCTGGGTAAATCACTTTTTCCTTATCTTTAAAACGACGGCGTATGACTTCTCTTAGACTGGCGAAATCATCTGCTTTTCCAACTGTTTCTTTAATAATATATTTTTTATAACCACTTTTAAATGGTTTAGCATTTTTAAATACAACTTGAGAAGCAACAGTTTCTGCACCTTGAAAGGTTGAAATATCGTAACACTCAATTAATGAAGGAATGGAATCTAACTTTAAAAAACTTTGTAAAGCCATTGTCATTTGATTGCTATTTTCATCCATTTTATTTTGTTCAATAAATTTATTCTCTGCATTTTGATTAGAATGATAAATAAGATTTTTAATTTTATTTGTTAAGTTTTTATTTTCATGCTTGATTGATTTAACATAAATATCTCTTTTTAAATAAAATAAAGTTTTTTTATTATTTAAATTTTCTTGCTTTTTGTTTATTAAAAAAGAATTTATCATTTCATAAGTTGAATGTGAAATAATATTTATTGCATTTTCAAATAAAACACTTTCTGGGACAGATTTATTTTCATAAAATTGACAAATAAATGAAGTAAAAATTCTTTCTTGTTCTATTTTTTTATTATCTAAAATCCCCTCTTCTGAAGGCTCCTCAGTTAAATGTCGTATTAAATAGGAATTTCCTCCAACCACTTTTCCATCTCGAATATTCGTCACGTAAAAAGTAACAATTTCTTCATTCCAATACGAACCAAAAATATCTAATTCAATATCAGCATCTAAGGTTACTGATTGATTCGAAGTTAAAGATTCAAGTGCTTTAATTTGATCTCTTAATAAGGCCGCTTTTTCAAATTTCATGTCTTCAGCAGCTTTTAGCATTTCTTCTTTTATTTTTTTAGAAATATCTTTGTATTTTGAATTTAAAATGGCGATTACACTATTTAAGTGCTCATGATATTCTTCTTTTTTAACGTCTAGCTTACAAGGAGCAAGACATCTTTTAATATCATAATAATTGCAAGGCCTGCTCACCGTTTTAAAAACAGTCGGACTACATTTTATCAATGGAAAAAACCGATTTATTACATTCATAAGCTGCTGTACTTGGCCACTAATCGTAAATGGACCAAAATAAAGTGCTCCATCTTTTTTTCTTCTTCTTACTATTGTAACTCTCGGCCACTTTTCATTTATATCTATTTTTATATAGGGATATGTTTTATCATCACGCAATAAAATATTATAATTTGGTTGATTGTGTTTTATTAAATTATTCTCAAGTAATAGCGATTCATACTCATTTTCTGTAACGATCACTTCAAAGTCATATATCTTAGCTACCAATGCTCTCGTTTTCGGAGTATGATTTTCAAGACCCGTAAAATAACTTTTTAAGCGTGAAATCAAATTCTTCGCTTTTCCAACATAAAGAATTTCGCCATCATATCCTTTATGTAAATAGACCCCTGGCTTTTGAGGGACTTGAGATAGTTTTTCGCGAAGAAACTTCAAACGAGCCGCGGTGTTCCTTTTTTGATGGGTATCCAAATTCATTAGTGACTTTTCTTTCGTTAAGGTTTATCCCTTTCGATAAGGATGTAGTCCTACTTTCGCAAGACCGCTATACTATTCCAATTGGAAGGCGATTACTTGCCTTTCACTTAACTCTATATAGGACTTTTTACTGTGACTGAACTTACTAAACTATCTATTAACCCTGATGCTTTTATCTATGCAGTGAATCAAGCATTTGAAGCGCGTTCGAAAGCCAATGGCGAGTTCAATTCTCATTTAAGATTTGAGCCATTCTTAACAAAAACCTGGACTACTCCAAAAAATCTTGATTTTTCATCATTTAAAACCATTCTTAGTGAAATTATAGCGCATCATTTCCATATTTTGCCTAATTTTCAACGTAATGAAAATGTAGATATCGAAAATATTTCATGGTTTTCACATTCCATTGCGGCTCTTTTTGCTGATCTTGACTATTTATTACTTGAATTCACTGGTCATAAGCTTCCAAATTTATCTGGTAATACTCTTCCAAAAGCAGTGAGTAGCAAAAATATATTGGCAGCTATACAAAAGCATGAGGCTTATTTAAATAATAATGATGAAAATAAAGAACCTTATTCTTTGTTTCCATTATTATCTGAAACTAATGAAACAATAGACGCACAATATATCCAAGAAATTTGGAGTTTAATTTCATCGTTCACAAAAAAAACATTTGGTTCTTATTTTAATTTAATTCAATCTTACGTTTTGTGGAAGTACACAACTAAAGAAACAACTCAAGAAGCCATTGACTGGAATGTCAGACCACCTTGTGGTGCCGCTTATCACAAACAATTTAAAGAACTATTTGATCGTGAACGCGAAGAGCGTTTTGCAAAACGTAACGAAAGAAATAATAAATCAAAAAATGATAAAGATAAAAAAGATCAAAAGTTTGATGATAAAAAACCATCTCATTCCACATCAAATATAAAATTTTCTCACAAAGAAAAAAATCACAAAGAAGAATCTCATTCCAAACCAGTGCATAAAGAAAAAGTAGCAACAGAAGATGCTGCTCCTAAAATGATACATAAAGAAAAAAGTCATAAAGAAAATACAGCGCCTTCTTTCAATGGAAATTCATTTCAATTAAATTCATCTGCCGCTGATCAAAAACAGCAGCAACATCTTGAAGAAGCTCTTGAAGAAGCACGTACAGCTATTCAAAAAATGATTAAAAATAAGAATATTCCTGAGCTAAGCTTAGCTCCCCAAAACTCCTTTATAAGACGTCATCAACATTCACTTATTACTGAATCTGGTTTTGAAACAGAAAGCCTTGGAGAATCACGTAGTCGCCATGTTTGCATAAAACGGAAACATTAAATAAACAGAAATAAATAGTCTGAATTGCATACCAAGAATCTTTCACCTAATTGACACCCTATCTAGAATTAGTAATCTCATTCTGACTTAGTGGTGTTTTTTTTATTTGATTAACAATCAATCCTTCTCCGGAGGACTAAAATGAAAATTCTTGTGCTTGCAAAACACGTTCCAGATACCGAAACAGTGGTTAAAATTGCCGCTGGTGGAAAATCGATCGATGAATCTGATTTTAAATATATGGTAAACCCTTGTGATGAATACGCCATGGAAGAAGCCATTCGCACACAAGAAAAATTTAAAGGTGAAAGTATTGTTGTCAGCGTTGGCCCAGCGCGCGCACAAGAAACCATCCGTAAAGCACTCGCTATGGGAATCGATCGTGGTGTTTGGATAAACACGGAAGGATATTCTGGAGTTCTTGACTCCTATTCCGTTGCTTTAGCAATTTCAAAAGTTGTTGCCGAAGAAAAACCGGATCTCGTTTTTGCAGGGTTAAATACAACGGATGAAGGCGCAGGAAATGTAGGACCTATGGTCGCAGAATTTTCAGGCATGCCAAGTTTAGTAAATATTTCCAAAATAGAATGGCAAAATGAAGGCAAATCCTTTCGTGGCGCACGCGATGTTGAAGGCGGTGTTGTTGAAGTATATGAAGCGCAACTTCCAATCCTAATCGCACCACACCAAAACTTAAATGACCCCCGTTTTCCTTCTTTACCTGGAATTATGAAAGCGAAGAAAAAACCAATTGTAGAAAAAAAAGCTTCCGAACTTATAACTGAAAAAGCAAAAGTAGAAGTTCGTAATTATAAGCTCCCTCCTGAAAAAGCACCTGGAAAAATCTTTAAAGGTAAACCTGTTGAAGAAATGGTTGTTGAAGTGGCAAAGTTATTACGTTCTGAAGCAAAAGTTTTATAAAAATATAAGAGGTTAATATTATGTCTCATAAAGTTCTTGTGTATGCAGAAGTTAGAAATGGGAAATTAAAATCTACTTCTGGCGAAACTCTCGCAGAAGCGAGAAAAATGATGGGTGGCAAAACAGAAAATATTCATGCTGTTTTGTTAGGTGAAGGGTGTGAACAACACGCTAAAACTCTCGCTACTTTTGGAGCATCTAAAATTTATGTTGTAGACGCTCCAGAAACAAACACATATCAAGGTGAAACAACTATTCAGGCTATTGATCAAATTATAAAAAAGAACGGCTATACGGTTGTTATTGGCCCTGGTTCTCCAACAGGAAGAGACTTTTTCCCACGTCTCGCCATCCGCAATAATGGAGCTATGTTAACAGACGTTGTCGGTTTTCAACTAGAAGGGGAAACGATTGTTGCTGATATTCCAATGTATCTTGGCAAATGTTCGAAACAAGCCGTTTCCAATGCACCCACAACTTTTATCACCCTACGTCCTAATGTGCGGCCATCTGAAGTTGCCGATGCCAACGCACAACCTTCAGTAGAAAAATTCTCTTGTAGTTTTGATGCTTCAAAAATTACAGCTAAAGTGGTAGAAGTTCGTAAAGGTTCTAGTGAACGTCCCGATCTCACAGAAGCAAGTATTATTGTTTCTGGCGGAAGAGCGATTGCCAATAAAGACAACTTTAAAATTCTTTTTGAATGCGCTGATGTTGTTCATGGTTCTGTAGGAGCTTCTCGCGCCGCAGTCGATTCTGGATACGCGCCTTACGACATGCAAGTGGGTCAAACAGGTAAAACTGTA
>Ga0164295_10002169_pt1 | contig 16308 bp, 15 predicted proteins | sample GEODES006metaG_FD_111798 | JGI IMG/M metagenome (GOLD analysis project Ga0164295, IMG submission 111798) | Oligotrophic lake water microbial communities from Sparkling Lake, Wisconsin, USA - GEODES006 metaG | ecosystem: Environmental > Aquatic > Freshwater > Lake | place: USA: Sparkling Lake... | reverse complement strand
GACGATCATCATCGGATCCGCCGCAACCGCGCTCGCTGCGGGCGCCGGCATCGCCATGATGGCGCCCGCATCAGCCCACCATGGACAGCGTCCGCCCATCGGTGCGCAGCAATGGGGCCCAATTGACGACTCGATCCCCACGCTGTGTGCCCAGCCTGGTTGGGCTGGTGGATGGGGAGGCTCGTGGCGTGGCTCGTGGGACGACGACGAATGGGAAATTGATTGGGCTGTCGACCCGTGCACCGATCCCGCGGGTACGGCCCAGGCTGATCTAGAGGCGGCCCTCGCCGATACACAGGCGATCTTTGACGATGCGATCGCGCAAGCGAAAACGACTTATAACGCCTCCATCTCGGACGAGCTCGCTGCCTACCGTGAAGACCGAGCGGGAACGAAGTCGCAGGTTGCCCGCCTGCTCATCTGGCGAGGGTTCGTCTCAGCGACGAAGGACGAACAGCGTGTTCTCCAACGGGCCACCGACGCCGCGAAGCGCGATCTAGCGCTCGACCAGGACGCGGCCTACGAGATCTTTGATCTTGAGACCACTGATGAGACTGTTGCGGCCGGTCGTAGCGACTTCAGGGCGGCCAGAACTGCCGCGGAGAAGTCCAAGACGCTGGCACTTCGCGCGGTTGCGGTGACGTACGAAGAAGCTGTTGACATCGTTGTGTTGCGCCTCGCCGACAGCCTGAGCGAGTCTGGTTCTACTGCCGGAAATGCGCGGGCATGGAAGTCCTACCGGCAGGGTATGGCCGCGGCTCGCAATGGTCGGGCCTCAGCCGGTAGCGAAGTCCAGGCGCAGTTCCAATCTGCGATTGACGAGGCTGTCTCCTTGCTTACTCCCGGTGACGAATCCTACGAATACGACAACGGTATTCGCCCAGTCCCGGTCCCCAAGGAGCATCATCGGGGGCATGGAAATGGACGCGGTCACGACTCGGACGATTAATCCGTGAGTGCTGATGGGTGATCCACACTTTGGGCTACTCCCTCGCAGTCGCGAGGTGACCCGGTCCTAGAGTGGTGACCCATCGCCCCTGTAGCTCAGTGGTAGAGCAACCGCCTTGTAAGCGGTAGGTCGTCAGTTCAATCCTGACCGGGGGCTCTGCATGTGGGCCGTTCATAGTGATGTGCCGACTAGGATTCACGGGTGAACAGATGTGGCATCACCTCGCTCCTGACCGCGGTCGTCTTCGCCGTAGGCGCCTTTATGCTCACCGCTTGCGGAAGTCCAAACGTCGATCGGGCCGCCTTGAAGCAGGAGATCTTGCAGAAGATGCAAGCCGAGGTGGGCACGACTTCTGAGCAGGCCAAGTGCTTTGCAGACACCATTGATGAGTTCACTGATTCGGAGTTGGCCGGCCTCAACGCCTCACCGGTACCTCAGGATGTCCAAGACAAACTGGTCACCTTGTTGCTGCCCTGCTTGACCGGCCCCTCTGGGTCGGCAGTTCCGACTCCGTAGATGCGGGGTGCCCGGGGGCCAGTTCCCTGATTTGGTATGCCAAAGTCTGACACGAGCGCAAAATTTTTCCCGAGTGAGAAGAGGCTGTCATGGGGCTGAGCACCGATTTGTTCATTGGTGGCGAGTGGGTTAAAGGCCCGTCCGTCATGCCCGTCATGGATCCAGCACTCGGTGATGTGATCGCGGAGGTGTCCATTGCCGGTCCGGCCGAGATCGAGGCTGCGATCGCAGCCGCGCACGCAGCGCTTCCGGCGTGGTCTGCGACAGCTCCTCGTCAGCGCGCAGAGATTTTGCGCCGTGCTTATGAGTTGATGGTCGCCGAAGCTGACTTCTTCGCCGAGCTCATTGTTCGAGAGAACGGCAAGGTCCTTGCTGATGCCAAGGGCGAGGTGATGTACGCAGCTGAATTCTTCCGGTGGTTCTCCGAAGAAGCCGTACGCATCGAAGGTGACTTCCGACCGGCACCCGCAGGCGACAAGCGCATCTTGGTCACGCATCAGCCGATCGGTGTCTCGCTGCTCATCACGCCGTGGAACTTCCCCGCAGCGATGGCAACACGCAAGATTGGTCCAGCGCTGGCTGCAGGTTGCACAGTGATTCTCAAGCCCGCGGGTGAGACGCCGCTTACGGCCCTCGCGGTCGCTGATTTGCTCTCGCGTGCCGGAGCTCCCCCCGGTGTAGTGAACGTGATTCTGCCTCAGCCTGTCGGCGCCTCGATCTCGTCCATGTTGCATGATCCGCGCATCCGCAATCTTTCGTTTACTGGCAGCACTGAGGTTGGTCGCATTCTTCTGCGCGAGGCTTCCGACAACATTGTGCGTTCGTCTATGGAACTTGGCGGCAATGCGCCGTTCCTGGTGCTCTCCGATGCCGACATCGACGCGGCCGTTGCCGGAGCGATGATCGCCAAGATGCGCAATGGTGGTGCCGCGTGCACAGCAGCCAACCGCTTCTTTGTGGCTCGCGAGGTCCATCAGGAGTTCACTACCAAGTTCGCTGCGGCAATGGGCTCGCTCCGCGTCGGGCCTGGGCTTGACCCGTCCAGCCAGGTCGGCTCGCTCGTGTCGATTCCTGAACGTGACAAGGTGGCTGACCTTGTGGCTGCTGCTCTCGATGAAGGCGCGACTGCGGTGTCCGGTGGGGCATCTATCGCGGGCGCTGGGGCTTACTTCGCGCCAACAGTTCTAGGCAATGTGGCGCCCGATTCTTCGATTCTTAACAATGAGATTTTTGGGCCCGTCGCGCCGATCGTTGTCGTCGAATCTGACGAAGAAGCGATCTTCCGCGCAAACAGCACCGAATATGGTCTGATCAGTTACATCTATTCCGCCGACCTCGGCCGTGCTCTGCGCACTGCCGAGGCTCTGGAGTCAGGCATGATCGCCATCAACCGTGGTGTGGTCTCCGATCCGGCAGCGCCGTTCGGTGGCTACAAGCAGAGCGGCCTCGGTCGCGAGGGTGGATTCGATGGAATTCACGAGTTCCTCGAGACCAAGTACATTGCCTTCACACTCTGACCGCGGTAAGGAGAGAAGTGCCAGCAACGATTCTTGATGGTGTGGCGACAGCTGCACGAGTCAAGGCCGAGTTGAAAGTTCGCGTTGACGCACTCTTCGCTCGTGGTGTGCGTCCGGGTCTGGCGACGGTGCTTGTCGGAGACGATCCAGGTAGCCATGCATACGTTGGTGGCAAGCATCGTGACTGCGCTGAGGTCGGCATTGCGTCCATCCGGGTGGATATGCCTGCCAACTCCACTCAGCAACAGGTCGAGGAAGCCGTACGAGCGCTCAATGCGGATCCTGCGGTCACTGGTTACATCGTGCAGTTGCCGCTTCCTGCGGGGCTTGACTCCAATCGCGTTCTCGAACTCATGGACCCGGCAAAAGATGCCGACGGTCTTCATCCGGTCAACCTTGGTCGACTCGTACTCGGTGTCCCCGCGCCGCTTCCCTGCACGCCGCACGGCATCGTCGTGCTCCTTGAGGCGTATGACGTACCGATCCGCGGTGCTGAGGTTGTCGTCGTAGGTCGCGGTGTCACGGTCGGACGCCCGCTGGGTCTACTGCTCACACGCAAGACCGAGAACGCCACCGTCACGCTGTGTCACACCGGCACGCGAGACCTAGCTGCTCACACGCTGCGTGCCGACATCATCGTTGCTGCCGCGGGAGTTCCGCGTCTGATCACCGCCGACATGGTGCGTCCTGGGGCTGCTGTGCTCGATGTAGGCATTACGCGGACCGAGGAAGGCCTCGTGGGCGATGTGGATCCGGGTGTACGCGAAGTCGCTGGCTTCGTTGCTCCCATGCCCGGCGGCGCTGGCCCCATGACGCGGGCGATGTTGCTGGCAAATGTCGTCGACGCCGCCGAGTCGGTCTGAGGGCTAGTCTCGGTCCCATGCCGGAGGGTCTTGCGCAGGTCCACCCCATCCGTCCGCCTCAGCGGCGACGGTGGCTGTGGCGACTGCCGGTGACGGTCGTTTATCTGTTGATCATCACGTCATTGGCTCTCGTCGCATTCGGCTACTTCCGACTTGGCGCGGTGAGTTTGGCTGGCACTGTGCTTCTCGCCACACTGCTGCGTGCATTCATTCCAGATCCATACTCCGGAATGCTCGCCGTACGCAACAGGTGGTTCGACGTAGCGACACTGGCCGCCCTCGGTAGCGCGCTTCTCGTCTTCGCTTTGTGGGTGCCCCTGCCGACGTCAACGTGATTTGGCTCGGCTAGCCTTCGAATGTCACTACGAGATACGAGTCGTTTGGGGTTTTTCATGGCCACTCCCGTCAATGTCACCGTCACCGGCGCTGCCGGTCAGATCGGCTACGCACTTCTGTTCCGCATCGCGTCCGGCGCGTTGCTCGGACCAAATCAGCCGGTCCGGCTTCGCATGCTGGAGATCACGCCTGCGCTGAAAGCCGCTGAAGGCACCGCAATGGAACTTGATGACTGTGCATTCCCGCTGCTCGCGGGCATCGACATCACCGATGACGCCAATGTTGCGTTCGACGGATGCAACGTCGGGCTACTAGTGGGTGCACGTCCGCGCACCGCGGGAATGGAGCGCGGCGACCTGCTGGAGGCCAATGGCGGCATCTTCGGCCCGCAGGGCAAGGCGATCAATGCAGGCGCGGCCTCCGACATCCGCATTCTCGTCGTCGGCAATCCAGCCAACACCAACGCACTTATCGCGCAGTCGCATGCACCCGATGTCCCCGCCGATCGCTTCACGGCGATGACGCGCCTCGACCACAATCGTGCGCTCAGCCAGCTTGCGCAGAAGACGGGCGCCTCGGTTAACGACATTCGTCGCATGACGGTGTGGGGCAATCACTCCGCGACTCAGTACCCCGACATCTCGCACGCACTCGTCAACGGCAAGCCCGCCCCAGAGGTTGTTAATGATGAGGCCTGGGTGCGCGACACGTTCATCCCGACGGTAGCCAAGCGCGGCGCTGCGATCATCGAAGCGCGCGGCGCTTCATCGGCTGCTTCGGCCGCCAACGCTGCAATCGATCACGTGCACAGCTGGGTGCTCGGCACGCCTGCTGACGACTGGGTCTCATCTTCGGTCTACTCCGATGGCTCATATGGAGTTGCTGAAGGCATCATCTCGTCGTTCCCCTGTCGCTCGGTTAATGGGCAGTGGGAGATCGTGCAAGGCTTGGAGATCAGCGAATTTTCCAGAAGTCGCATTGACGCATCCGTGAGCGAGCTCATTGAAGAGCGCGACGCGGTGCGTGCACTCGGTCTGATCTGACAACACTCAAGTCACTGAAGGGATTATCGCAGTCATGGCGAAGATCAAGGTTGTAAATCCGGTTGTTGAGCTCGACGGTGATGAGATGACTCGCATCATCTGGCAGTTCATCAAGGATCAGTTGATCCTTCCCTACCTCGATGTCGACCTGCGTTACTACGATCTGAGCATCGAGCATCGTGATGCCACAGACGATCAGGTCACGATTGATTCTGCCAATGCGATTCGCGAGTTTGGCGTGGGCGTCAAGTGCGCGACGATCACACCCGACGAGGCGCGCGTGGAGGAGTTTGGCCTCAAGAAGATGTGGAAGTCGCCCAACGGCACTATCCGTAACATCCTCGGTGGCGTGATTTTCCGTGAGCCAATCATCATCAACAACATCCCGCGCCTTGTTCCGACGTGGACTAAGCCCATCGTCGTCGGCCGTCATGCGTACGGTGATCAGTATCGCGCGACTGATTTCAGAGTGCCCTCAGCTGGCAAGCTCACGATGACCTTCACCCCCGAGGATGGCTCGGACCCGATGGAGTTCAACGTGTTCGACTTCCCGAGTTCTGGTGTTGCGATGGGTATGTACAACCTTGACGAATCCATCCGTGACTTCGCGCGTTCGTCATTCCGCTACGGGCTTGACCGTAATTACCCGGTCTATATGTCCACCAAGAACACGATCCTTAAGGCCTACGACGGACGCTTCAAGGACATCTTCCAGGAGATCTTTGACGCGGAGTTCAAGGGTGAGTTCGATGCGGCTGGCATTACCTATGAACACCGCCTCATCGACGACATGGTCGCCTCCGCTATGAAGTGGGAGGGCGGCTACATCTGGTCGTGCAAGAACTACGACGGTGACGTGCAGTCAGACACCATCGCGCAGGGCTTCGGTTCGCTTGGACTGATGACTTCGGTGCTTCTTACGCCAGACGGCCGCACGGTCGAGGCAGAGGCTGCACACGGCACCGTGACGCGCCACTACCGCGATCACCAGAAGGGCAAGCCGACTTCGACTAACCCGGTTGCGTCGATCTTCGCGTGGACTCGGGGCCTCGTCTATCGCGGCAAGTTCGACAACACCCCTGCGGTGTCGAATTTTGCCGAGACGCTCGAGCGCGTCTGCATCGAGACTGTTGAGGGGGGTTCCATGACTAAGGACCTCGCGCTGCTCGTGGGACCCGACCAGAAGTGGGAAACGACGCAGGAGTTCCTTGCCAGTATCGACAACAATCTCAAGAAGGCCATGGCCTAACACTCACGTCCGCGCACGGCCCGAGGCGCTAGCCTCGGGCCGTGCGCATTATTACCGCCAATGTAAATGGCATCCGAGCTACTGCCCGTCGTGGTGGGCTGGAGTGGCTCGCCGCCGCCAAGGCCGACGTGATCTGTCTGCAGGAGGTGCGCGCGACGCATGAGCAACTACACGAGGCTCTTGCAGAGAGCGGTCTAGCGAAGTGGCACGTGGAGCACAGCGCATCTGAGGACCTTGGTCGCAATGGTGTCGCGGTGCTTACAAAGAGTGCACCTCTCGCATCGCGCGAGGGAGTAGGTGACGCTGCATTTGCTCGTTCGGGCCGCTGGATCGAGGTGGATCTCGACTCCAAGTACGGACCGCTCACCGTGGTGTCTGCGTACGTGCACTCCGGCGAAGCCGAGACACAAAAGCAGATCGACAAGTACGCCTTTCTCGTTGCAATGGACAAACGTCTCGCCGCATTGCGTCGAAGTGCGTCGCGAAAGAAGGGCCACGTCATCGTCACGGGCGATTTCAATATCGCGCACGCCGAGGTGGACATCAAGAACTGGAAAGGCAACCGCACCAACGCGGGCTTTCTACCGGAGGAGCGCGCCTATCTCGATCGATGGTTCGGGGCAGCCGGCACTGGCGATGGTCCGTGGGCTGATCTCGGGCGAGCTCTCGGGGGCCCCGGTCCAGGTCCGTACACATGGTGGTCGTGGCGCGGCAAAGGCTTTGACACTGACGGTGGATGGCGCATCGACTATGTGATCGCCACGCCTGAGATCGCCGCTGTGGCGAAGTCCGCCGAGGTGGGCAAAGCCCCGACCTACGCCGAGCGCTGGAGCGACCACGCCCCCCTGATTATCAACTTCACCTGACCTCGCCCCGCGCCCCGCTCTCCCGCCGACGTCACCTTGCGTAGCCCTAACTCTGGCGCTTAGCGCTACGCAAGGTGACGTCGGGGGTGGGGGGAGGGGGTCTCTGCCAGAATGAGGCGCATGGCGACATCGGCTCCTGCTCACCCCCGCGTGTTGTCGGGTATTCAGCCGACGGCCGATTCCTTCCAACTCGGCAACTATCTCGGGGCATTGGTGCGGTGGGTCGAACTCCAAGAGACTCATGACGCGTTTTATTGCGTAGTCGACCAGCATGCAATCACCGTCGAGCAGGACCCCGCTGTCCTTGCTCGGCGCACATTGCTGTCCTTCGCGCAGCTGTTGGCAATTGGCCTCGATCCGGCGCGCAGCACGATCTTCGTACAGAGCCACGTCGCTGCGCATACCCAATTGGCGTGGGTCCTGCAGTGCATGACGGGCTTTGGTGAAGCCGGGCGTATGACGCAGTTCAAGGACAAGGCGGGCAAGGAAGGCACTGACCGCTCCACGGTGGGCCTGTTCACCTACCCGGTCCTGCAGGCCGCCGACATCCTGCTCTATCAGGCCAACGGGGTGCCGGTGGGCGAGGATCAGCGCCAGCACCTCGAACTCACCCGCGACCTCGCGCAGCGCTTCAACTCCCGATACCAGAAAACCTTCGTGGTTCCCGAGCCCCTGATCGTGGCCGACACCGCCAAGATCCTCGACCTCCAGGATCCGACCGCGAAGATGAGCAAGTCCTCGGCCCCCGGCTGCGTATTCCTTCTCGATGAGCCCAATGTAACCGCGAAGAAGATCAAGAGTGCGGTGACTGACTCTGGGCGCGAGATCTCCTTTGACCCGGTCGAGAAGGCCGGCGTCTCCAACCTGCTCTCCATCATCCGGGCCGTGACTGGGACCCCGATGGAAGCACTCGTTGCCTCCTACGAGGGTCGCGGATACGGAGACCTAAAAAAGGACGCCGCTGAGGCCGTCGTGGAGCTGGTGTCCCCCATCCGAGCCTCCGTCAACCAGTTGATGGGCGACCGGGCCGAACTTGAGCGCCTCATGGCGGTGGGTGCCGGAAGGGCCCGAGAGGTTGCGGCGACAACCTTGACCTTGGTCTACGAGCGTATTGGCTTCGTCCCTGCACGCTGACATTTCGAGACGGCCCCTGTGTGACGGACGTCCTACGCCTAGGGGTGGTGGGCTACACCCGCGATGTCTAAGATTCAAGCGTTCGGTTGGTGCGTGGATATGGAGGGTTTCGTGAGCAGTGTGACCACCCCGGTCTCGACGGACGGGCAGCCCCCTAAGCGCAAGCGCGCCGACCTCGGCGTGAAGACCCTGCGCACGGACCGGTACTGGGTCCAGCCGCTGGTGACCTTCATCGCCCTCATGCTGTTCGTCATCTACTCAACGTGGCGCGCGTTCATGAACGCTGATTACTTCTACGAGCCGTTGATCTCGCCGTTCTACTCGCCATGTCTTTCCACCTCTTGCCCGCCCGGTTCGAGCTTTTGGACTCCGCTTGATCTCCCCGTGGCGATCTCCCCGGCCCTGCTGATCCTGATCTTCCCGCTCGGCTTCCGGCTCACCTGCTACTACTACCGCAAGTCTTACTACCGGGCCTTCTGGCAGTCGCCGCCAGCGTGCGCCGTCGCCGAACCGCACGGCAAGTACACCGGTGAGACCCGGTTCCCGCTGATCTTCCAGAATGCGCACCGCTACTTCTTTTATGCGGGTCTCGCCTTCAACGCGCTCCTCACATACGACGCGATCATCGCTTTCCGCAATCATGAGGGCCAGTGGGGTCATGCGAGCGTTGGCACGCTTGTCCTCATTCTTAACTCGGCGTTCCTGTGGTTCTACTCGCTGTCGTGCCACTCCTGCCGTCATGCGATCGGTGGACGCTTGAAGAACTTCTCTAAGCACCCGGCTCGCTACAAGATGTGGACCTGGGTCAGCAAGCTCAACGGTAATCACATGCGCTACGCATGGATCTCGATGGTCTTTGTTGCTTTCACTGACTTCTACGTCTACCTCGTCGCTTCCGGAAAGATCACGAACTTCTACTTCTTCTAAATCGAAAGGCCTATCTGCATGTCCCAGATTACGAAGTTGCAGTTCGACGTCATCGTCGTCGGTGCCGGCGGCGCGGGTCTTCGCGCAGCCATCGCCGCTCGCGAGGCTGGCAAGAAGACGGCCATCCTGACCAAGTCGCTGTTCGGCAAGGCCCATACGGTCATGGCTGAGGGCGGTATTGCCGCATCCATGGGCAACGTGAACTCCAATGACAACTGGAAGGTTCACTTCTGCGACACGATGCGCGGCGGTAAGTTCCTCAACCACTACCGCATGGCGGAGTTGCATGCCAAGGAAGCACCAGATCGAGTATGGGAGCTTGAGGCGTGGGGCGCGCTCTTCGATCGCACCCCCGACGGCAAGATCAGCCAGCGCAACTTCGGTGGTCACGAATACCCCCGACTGGCTCACGTAGGCGACCGCACTGGCCTGGAGATGATCCGCACCCTGCAGCAGCGCGTGGTCGCGCTACAGCAGCAGGACAAGGCGGAGTTCGGCGACTATGACGCGATGATCGAGGTCTTTGCGGAGACATCCGTTTCGCATGTCTTCGTTTCAGGCGAAGGTGCCGACCGCAAGGTCTCCGGGGCTTTCGCATACGCGCGTGGCTCCGGTGATTTCATCGTTTTTGAGGCGCCCTCAGTCGTCCTCGCGACCGGCGGCATTGGCAAATCCTTCAAGGTCACGTCCAACTCGTGGGAATACACTGGTGACGGTCACTCGATGGCACTCATCAGCGGTGGCTCGCTGGTCAATATGGAGTTCGTGCAGTTCCACCCCACGGGCATGGTGTGGCCGCTCAGCGTTAAGGGCATCCTCGTCACCGAGTCTGTGCGTGGTGATGGTGGCGTGCTGACCAACTCCGAAGGCCGTCGCTTTATGTTCGACTACATCCCCGACGTCTTCAAAGCGCAATACGCCAAGAGCGAAGAAGAGGCAGACCGCTGGTACACCGATCCGGACAACAACAAGCGTCCACCGGAGCTCCTACCTCGCGACGAGGTTGCGCGCGCGATCAACACCGAGGTGAAGGCCGGCCGCGGATCACCCCACGGTGGCGTTTTCCTCGATGTGTCGAAGCGACTTCCTGCTGACGTCATCAAGTCCAAGCTTCCCTCGATGTGGCATCAGTTCAAGGAGCTCGCAGACGTCGACATCACGCTTGAGCCCATGGAGGTCGGACCGACTTGCCATTACGTGATGGGTGGCATTGAGGTTGATCCCGACACGCAGCAGGCAGTGGGCGTTAAAGGCCTCTTCGCGGCTGGCGAATCCTCTGGCGGCATGCACGGCTCCAACCGTCTCGGCGGCAACTCGCTCTCTGATCTCCTCGTCTTCGGCAAACGTGCCGGTGATGGGGCGGCCGAATACGCGAGCGCTGCGGGCCCGGTGACCCTGAGTGACGCGGAGATTGCGGCGGCCGAGACCGCGGCAATGGCGCCCTTCAGCAATGCCGGTGGCGAGAACCCCTATGCCATTCAGCAGGAGTTGCAGCAGATGATGAACGACTACGTCGGCATCATCCGTACCGCAGATGAACTGAATCAGGCGCTTGTCGAAATCGAGAAGTTCAAGGAGCGCACGGCACGGGTGGGTGTCAAGGGTTCGCGCCAGTACAACCCGGCGTGGCATCTTGCACTTGATCTGCCGCATCAGTTGGTCGTGTCCGAGTGCATCGCTCGGGCGGCGCTCGCGCGTGAAGAGTCCCGTGGTGGCCAGACCCGCGAGGACTTCCCGAAGATGAGTCCGGAGTGGCGTCAGGTCAACTTGATCTGTTACGCCGATGGCACTGGTGTGCGGGTGGAGAAGCAGACACTGCCGCCTATCCCGCAAGAGTTAGTCTCGTTGTTCGACAGTGGTGAACTTAGTAAGTACATGACCGAGGCGGAACTCGTTTCCATCGCTCAAGGGACGGCATAATTATGACGTACACAGCAAACTTCCGAGTATGGCGTGGAATCGGCGGCGAGGGGGCACTGCAGGACTACACCGTCGAAGTCAACGATGGTGAGGTCGTACTCGACGTCATCCATCGCATTCAGGCGACACAGGAGCCCGAACTGGGTGTGCGCTGGAACTGCAAGGCCGGCAAGTGCGGCTCATGCAGTGCCGAGATCAACGGCAAGCCGCGCCTCATGTGCATGACTCGCATGAATACGCTCGACAATGATGTTCCCATCACTGTGACGCCGATGCGCACGTTCCCCGTGATCCGCGACCTCGTGACTGACGTCTCCTTCAACTACGAGAAGGGCCGTCAGGTTCCGGCCTTCTCCCCACCGAAGGATCTCAAGCCCGGTGACTTCCGGATGCAACAAAAAGACGTCGAGCGCTCGCAGGAGTTCCGCAAGTGCATCGAGTGCTTCCTGTGCACCAACACCTGCCATGCCGTGCGTGACCATGAGGAGAACGTGAAGTTCTTCGCTGGCCCGCGTATCCTTATGCGCACCGCTGAGCTCGACATGCATCCGCTCGACACCGTCGATCGCGCGCGTATGGCGCAGGATGAGTTGGGCTTGGGCTACTGCAACATAACCAAGTGCTGCACCGAGGTTTGCCCCGAGCACATTCACATCACCGACAACGCGCTGATCCCCCTGAAGGAGCGCGTGGCTGACCTCAAGTACGACCCGCTGCGCTGGCTCGGCAGCAAGATCCGCGTTCGCGGCAAGGACGACTGAGCCGAATCGGCGAACACCGTGGCCGCTGATGGGCCAGGCACTCTGATCGGGGTGGCTGTGGCCATACCTGAGCCGTTGGCCAGTCAGGTGACTGGCTGGCGAACTCGGTTCGGCGACCCGCAGTCAACGCAGATCGCAGCACATATCACTTTGGTACCCCCGATGCTTGTGACAGATCTGGCGGCTGTCGAAGAACACCTTGACGAAGTAGCTTCACGTTCGCCGGCGTTCACGATCCATTTGCGTGGCACCGGCACTTTTCGCCCGCTTGCGCCGGTCGTTTTTCTTGCGCTCTCGGAGGGCATCTCCGGGTGTGACGCGTTGCAGCGGCGGCTTCGTACCGGCCTGCTCGATCTCGATCTGACCTTTCCGTACCACCCACACGTGACAGTCGCACACCATCTCAGCGATGAGGTGCTCGATGAAGCGCTTGGGTCGCTAGCTGACTTTGAGGCAACTTTCTTAGCTGATCGTTTTGACTTCTATGAGCAAGATGCCGAAGGCGCCTGGCTGACTCGGAGAAGTTTCCTGCTGACCGATCAACGTCGATGACGCGGAGCCGGGACCGGCTTGCGCCAGACCCGGATGCCAGCACCGAGCAGGAAAACTGCCAGCACAATCACTGCTCCGAAGCCCCACAACCAGCCGTTGTTCAATGACGATGAAGTCTGGGTGGCCGCAGTCTGCACTCCGGACGGTGTTGGTTCGGTCAAGGAGGGTGCGGCCGAGTCGCCACCGGCGGGCTTTGCGGTTGCACTAGCTGTTGCATCTGCGCTCACTGGGTCGACGAGGTAGCCCACGGGAGTGAGTTCGGCTGCATTGGCGAAGCCCCAGTCCAGCAGTGGCGCCGCAACATCGATGATGTCGTCTCGGACGTTCATCAAGGTCACGATCAACCGACGTCCGTCTTGCTCGGCAGCACCTACGAAGGTGCGCCCTGCCTCGTCGGTCCAGCCAGTCTTCACGCCAATCGCGCCCGGGTAGTCGTTGATGAAGAGCGGATTCTGCGTCGCGATCGTAAACGTCGAACGCGGATCGCCCTCCTTCTCGGCCAGGAAGCCGGGCATTTCGTAGTTAATCTTGTTGACGTAATCGAAGAAATCAGGACGATTCAAGCCTGCTCGCGAGATGAGCGCGAGATCGTAGGCGGATGTCACTTGGCCAGGAGCCTCGAGGCCATGGGGAGTTTTGGCCACCGTGTCGTATGCCTGTAGACGTTGTGCTTCGTCGTTCATTTGCGAGACGGTCTTTTCGAGGCCGCCGTTGGTCATAGCGAGGGAGCGTGCACAGTCGTTTCCGCTTTGCATCATGAGCCCGTAAAACAGATCGCTGACGCTATACGGCGCATTCTCGACGATCCCCACTCGGCTGCCGTCGACCGTCACGTCGTCAAAAGTTGTCGTGTAGACGGTTGCTGGGTCGAGACGTTGCACGAGTGTAAGCAGAGTCAGCGTTTTTAGAACGCTCGCGGGGGAGCGCTGTATGTGGGGTCCCTGTGCCGCCAAGATCGCACCGGTGTCAAGGTCGGCCAGCACCCAGGTCGATGCGGCGACATTGGGCACGTCGCTGGCTTGTTTGCCCGGATCGACGATCACGTCATAGCCGGCGAGATTGGGTCCACCGATGGGCTCAGCGGCTGCCGGTCCTGAAGCGAACAGGAGGGCCGCCACGACCGTGGTGGAGGCGAGGGTGAGCGCGGTCAGCCCACGTCCGCGACGCATGCTCTGTGGGCGCGATGTGAAAGTCATACGCGGTCAGACTAACCCGGCGACCGGGGGTGATGCCCGACACGACACAGGGCTTAGCCGGGCTTAGGGGCTTATTGCGCCGAGAGCAGCTCTCGGAGCCGCGCCTTCTCGACCTTGCCGAGCGCGTTGCGGGGGAGGCTTTCTATGACGTGTACTGACTTGGGCACTTTGAAGGGCGCCAGAACCTCTCTAGCCTGACGTCGAATCTCTGCCGGGTCCAATGTGCTCCCGGGTTCGGCCACCACCACAGCAGTGACTGCCTCTCCGAAGTCGGGGTCCGGTAGGCCAACGACCGCCGATTCGAGGATGCCGGGCAGAGCATTTAGCGCCGCTTCGATCTCCTTGGGATAGACGTTGAGCCCGCCGGTGATGATGAGGTCTTTCGAACGCCCGATGATCTCGACATACCCATCGGTGTCGATGCGTCCGATGTCACCGGTCTTGAACCATCCATCAGCGGTGAATTCCGTGCCGCACAGTTCTGGACGATTCCAGTACCCAGTGAAGACGGTAGGTCCGGTGACTTCGATTTCATTTGTTTCTGGCGCAAGACGGAGATTTACACCGGGTAGCGGCAGCCCGACCGTTCCTAGTTTGCGCTCTCCGTTGTACGGGTTTGAGGTGAGAATGTGTGTCTCGGTGAGGCCGTAACGTTCCACGATGGTGTGGCCGGTGCGTGCCACGAACTGCTCGTGTGTGGTTGCGAGCATCGGCGCGGACCCGGAAGTAAACAGACGCACATGGCCGGCGAGTTGGGCATTAAAACGCTCGTTCGCAAGGAGCCTGGTGTAGTGCGTAGGGACGCCCATGAGGACTGTGGCGTGGGGCAATTCGCGAATGATGTCATCGACGTTGAACGCGCCAAGCAGCATCATGCTGCCGCCTCGCACGAGCGTGTTGTATGCCGCTACGTACAGCCCGTGCACATGGAATACGGGCAGAGTGTGGAGCAGGACATCATTTTCGTCCATCTCCCAATAGCCGGATAGTGTCAGTGTGCCCGCCACTAGATTGCCGTGGCTTAACACGGCACCTTTGGGTCGTCCCGTAGTGCCGCTAGTGAAGAGAATGGCCGCAGGGTCAGCGTCACCGCGGGAGACATCCGTAAACTCATGGGGTTTGTCCACAGCATTGTTGAGCAATGAGCGCAGCGTGATTTGCGAGACTTTCAGATCGAGAAGTTCATCCACCACACATAACGTTGGTGCGCAGTCATCCAAAAGACCGACAAGTTCTTGGGATGTGTAGGTGTCGTTGAGCGGTACGTAGACCGCGCCCACTCGGGCGCAAGCGATATTGAGGCTGAAGATCTCCGGGCATTTCTCCGCCTGAACAGCAACGCGATCACCCGGCCGCACACCGAGCTGCTGCAAGACATGTGCCAACTGTGCTGAGTGACACTCCAACTCACCGTAGGTCCACTGCTCGCCGGATGGAGTCTGGATACACGGGCGATCCGGATGTGATCGACTCCAACGTAGGAGAGCATCGGAGAGAACATTTGGCACGGATGGGATCCCAATCAGTTCGAATAGTGGGTGCCGAAAGGCGGAGCCAGTCATCGCGAGGAACTAGGAACATAGGATAATGGTGCTGGGACGTGAGCTTGTACGCGCACTCGTGGAGTTAGCCGCCTGATTGAGGAGTAGCCATGCCTAATGGAACGTTCGTCTACGACTTCTCTGAGGGCAATCGCGATCAAAAGGAACTCCTCGGTGGCAAGGGAGCCAACCTTGCGGAGATGACGCGTCTTGGCCTTCCCGTGCCCCCTGGATTTACTGTTACAACTGAGGCTTGCCGTTGGTTCTTGACCCATGATGAGGAGCCCTCTGCGCTCCGCGTGCAGGTCACCTCCGCGCTTCGTCGGCTTGAAGATGCACTCGGTCGCCAATTGGGCGACACCCATGATCCGCTGTTGGTGTCTGTGCGTTCCGGTGCGGTGTTCTCTATGCCAGGCATGATGGACACGATCTTGAATGTTGGTCTCAACGATGCATCCGTACAAGGTCTCGCAGAAGCGTCCGGAGATGAAAGATTTGCTTGGGATTCATATCGTCGCCTAATTTCTATGTACGGCCGTACCGTCATGGACGTCTCGCCCGAGCACTTCAGCCAAGCGCTTGAGCATGCGGTGGAGAACGCCGGAGTTCGATCTTAAAGCGAAATGAGTTCCGAGCAACTTCGCACGCTCGTTGAGCTTTACAAGGAGATCATTCGCACTCACAGTGGACGTGATTTCCCGCAACATCCACGCGAACAACTCGATATGGCTGTGCGCGCTGTCTTTCAGTCGTGGAACAGCGAGCGTGCCAAGCTCTATCGGCGCCGCGAACGCATCGCCGATGACCTGGGCACCGCGGTCAACGTGTGTGCAATGGTGTTTGGCAATCTTGGCGAGGATTCAGGCACCGGAGTTGCCTTCACTCGCGATCCGGCGACAGGGTCTCCCGGCCACTATGGCGACTACCTCGCGAACGCG
>Ga0164295_10002166_pt1 | contig 16312 bp, 13 predicted proteins | sample GEODES006metaG_FD_111798 | JGI IMG/M metagenome (GOLD analysis project Ga0164295, IMG submission 111798) | Oligotrophic lake water microbial communities from Sparkling Lake, Wisconsin, USA - GEODES006 metaG | ecosystem: Environmental > Aquatic > Freshwater > Lake | place: USA: Sparkling Lake... | reverse complement strand
TTTTAACTGGGGGTGTTTTTGAAACAATTGTAATACTCTCTAATTCTTTTCCTTGTTTTTTCAAGGAGATTAAACTCAATTCTTTCATTCCTTCTGCTGTAGTAATCTCTTTTCTAAATTTTTCATATCCGATTGAGCTAATTTCAATAATGAAACCACCTTTTACGAAGGTTGGTAGTAGAAATCGACCTCTAGCATCCGTTACGCTGTTCTTTGTTCCAGCTTGAGAACTGTCTTTTTTTGTAAAAACTGAGACCGTAGCGCTTGAAATCGGCAGCTTATCCTCGTCTCTAACTAGGCCACGAATAGAGGGCGTTTGGGCCATCATAGCCAATCCGAAAAACATTGAGAACAGGCTTAATCCTAAAAATCGCATCATAAAAAGTATTTATTTTAGCTAATAAGACGCCCAATCGAGAATTAACTGTCGAAATGTTTAATTTATTTTCTGAATAAAGGGGAACTGGGAGGCTAAATATTGTATCGGGGCTTATTTACAAGTTGATATTGAACTATTACCTACTCTATTAATTTAAATAAATATATTTAATTAATAATATATTTATAATCATTGGTATCCGGTAAAAATAGTTAATGTCACTTTGAAAGGCTTGTTATATCCATGTTTTATGGGGAAACAGGTCGGTGACGATTTGAATTATGAAATTTCGCAACTTGCTATAAATCACTTTATTTATGAATCAGGGGAAAGGATTTATAGAAAGTATAAAAGGGGTTAAATTAATTTAAAAAAATGGTTAGCGCTAAGAATTTTAAAAAAGGGAGCTAGAAGGATTTCATTTATATCACAAACTATAGCACCCTTAAAATTATTTTTAGTGTATGGTTAAAATTGAATAATGAGAACTAATATTCATTCTGATTTGTAAATTTTATATTAAAATAAAACCCTCTCTTAGAACTTTGATAAAAAATTCAACATTTCGGTAAGTTCAGGGGAAACAAAGAGACAACTGTCAACCTTGAGTATACTTTCTTCGTAGATAGGGCTATTTTCCTGATGAGGACCAAGTTGAATGACTGAACTAACTTGTAGGAGATAGTAACTACTGTCACAAACATCAAAAGCAATGATTGCTAAATCAGTGTTGTGAAGTTTTGGATAGCAAATTAAAAAAACTGGAAAGTCTAACAATTGAGTTCCTAAATAATGAAGATTTAAATTGGCTTCAAAAAATCGATAATGTTGTAAAGTATTGGGGAGGGTAACTTCATTCAACCTCTTTTGTGCCTCCATAAGTTTCTCCTCCATTTTTTGCAAAGGATTTTGTAAAGCCGAAGCTGAATCAATTGGAAGCCATTGCTGAGAAGCCATTTGCAAGTACTGAAGCGTAGATTTACCAATGGTTAATTTATATTCAAAAGGCTGATAACCTGGAACTACATATCCTGGATAGAAATACTGAAGCTTTTGGCTAAGGCAAAAATCAATTTTGAGGTATATCAAGTATTTACCTAGACTATGTTTTTTATAGGCAGGATGGTAAATACAGGTAATTCCTGCAGCAGCTGTTTTGCCTAGGTCGAAAAAGCCTGCGGCAATCAAGTTATCGCCATCGTAAATATTGACTTCATGTGTGTTGAATATAGAGGGACTGTCATTTCCTATAAGAAGTTCCCCGAGAGAGGTTGAAACTTCAAAAGATATAGCTTGGCGGTACTCCTGAAACAGTTGTTCATGTGCCTCACTAAACTTTTTAGATTCAGATTTTTTTACTTCTATTCGGAATGCTTTATTTAGCTTTTTAAGTAGTTTAAATTTTTTATCTTCTTTAAATTCAGCCATTGGCACCCTAAGCCAAATAGCGGAATAAAATAAATCATGAAACTGAAGAAAATTGGTTGTAAAAATTGCTTGCCGCATTCTGAACCATCCATTTGCTAAATAGTTGTCCAATTCTTCGGGATCTAATTCTAATGGGTAGTTTATCTGTGCAAACATAAATAATCAGATCATTAGTTTAGGATGGATTCAATAGATTCAGCGATTGCTTTGAGTAAATCGGCATCTAAATTTTTCACGTCAACTTGGTTTGAAGCGGTGACCAATGCTCGATATTTACCATTGTTATCTTGTTCAAAAAAAAATTCTAACCCATTGATAGCTACTAAAAATTTGTGTGAATACCCAACATTCAATAATCTAGCAGGAAATAAAAGCTCCTGCCCTTTGTATAATACTGGAATTTCAAATGCCTCTTCCATAAATAAAAAAATTTTCTTCTAAAAAATCTGAGTAATTAAGACTTTTTTTGTTCGCTTTTCGTTGCCATTATTGCAAATTACGGAATCTTTGGACTTTATTAATTATATCCAATTATAGTAAAAAAGAAAGGCCATCCGAATTCATTATTTATCTTTTGAATATTTTGTGTTCTTTTCGCATTCTATAAAAAATCAAATGTTTTGAGTAAATAAGTGAAGGTGTTTTATTTTGTAATTTTTTGAGTTTGATTAAGGCAATCCTTTAATTGATTTAGATTGATTTTCAGGATCACTGTTAATGGATCTGACCTTGATGTATTGAGTAGGGTGAGAGATTGAAAAATTTTTGAATGGAATGAAGATGGAAAAGTCTTAGTGTATAAAAGCGGAGGGATAGATAGCCGGAGTAGAGAATGGCTAATAACAAAAGGATTCTACGCTAAAGTGCTTTTAAATATTTCCTTACAATTAGTAAAGATTAATTATCTAAACTAATTGTAAGGAAATGAAATTGAATTTTTTTGCCTAAACAAAACAAATAATCTTAATGATGCTCATGAGCGTCATCGAAAGTAAATTCGAAATGCTCATCTTTACATAACTCAACATGCATAAACATGTGTTCTGTACCTTTTTCATCTACTATTTTAACATCCCAAGTACCGCAAGCAACAGCAACAGTAACTGTATGGCCGTGTTCAACTATGTGGTCCTGATCTAATTCATCTGCACCCCAATGAGTTTCATGCTCAGGGCTGATGTAAAGATGATGAATGTCATAAGCGGTTTTGTTGGTAATGCTGATGTCATGTTCAGCGGTTTTAGCTGGTGGATTTTTGAATCCAGAAAATGCTACAATCAAGAAGCACAAACTAAGTAGTAAGCCGAGAGATTTTTTCATAATATAAATTTTTAATAATTTCTATAAATTTAATTTAAAAAAAGCAAATCAAAAAATTAAGTGTGCTAAATTTTTATTATTAAAAACTGTTTAGTTTTTAAAAGTAAAAATTGAATAAAAACTAAACAAAATTATTATTTTACGTAGAAAAAAATGACCCTAATAGATCGATTTTAAATTTTCTTCCAAAAAGTGGGCAACTAGTTTTCACAAATTATGGTAATAATTGGACCATCGATTATACGAAGATGCATTCAAGGGACTGAGGTGGGGATGCAATAAAAAGCTATAAAAAATCAAAGGTCTTAGAGCTGCAAAATTGTTATTGCATAGCTTATAATTCTTAATTATTCAATGTTAAAATATATTTCAAACTTAATAATTAAAAGATTGGTAGCCCCTCTACTTGCATTTATCAAAATTAGGTAGTATGTTAGTTGCTGAATCTATTCCCTCGAATTAAACCTCCATAACCTTTTCACTCAATCGATAGCTGAGTTAATTTCATCAACTGCCATGCGAGTAGATGAAGCGGCAGTATAGTTATACCTGTTTTTCATCCATTGTATAATATTTTAAGGCATCTATTTTCTAAGTTAAAAGTACTCGTACATGAATAATAATAAATTTAGCTATCAGGTAAACGGGCAGGAAATAAATTTGCCTGTAGATTCCGGCCATATTGCATTGAAATTTTACGAGCCCTCTCCAAGAAGTGCAAGATATAAGTTTGTAACGGAAAATAAACTATTGGGTGAATTCTCAACGCGCTTAGAAATTCCAGGTGAAAAATTCACCATTTTTAAATTAACTAGTGAGCCAAAAACAAGCCCACAGATGGCAAATACTGCTGTTGCTTTTTTAAATCAATCCGAAGATATAAAAAAAGTAATTCCCGTATTTAAATCGGGTAATAAAAGAGTTTTAGCCATTGATAAAATTATAATTGGATTTCAACCAGACAATTTTAACTCAGCACTCCTTCTTAAAAAATACAATTGTGAAAAGATAGAAGAATCCTACAATGAAATGCTTGTAAGAATTCCAGAGTCTGCAGACATATTTGATTTGATGAGGTTGATTGAAATGGAAAATGAAGTAGCCTATGTAGAGCCAGATTTTATTACTATTGGTTCCAACAACAATCGAAAAATTTCTTACAGTTCTCCTGATTCAGGGCATAAAATAGATGATAAAAAGGATCTAAGTAAACTTCAATATGCTCTGAAACTTACAATGGCGGAGGAAGCTTGGAAAATTCAATTGGGAAATAAAAATATCAAGATTGCAATTTTAGACGAGGGTGTAGAGACGAGTCATCCTGATTTAAAAAGCATTATTGAAAAATCATTTGATGCAACCGATGACGATACTTTTCAGGAACCCAATTCTTGGGATGGGCATGGAACTGCATGCTGCGGATTGGCTGCAGCCGAACATAAAAAATTTGGTATTAAAGGGCTGTCAGGAGGTTGTGCAGTATTTGCGGTTAGACTTGCTTATTCAAATGCCCCTGAGTCGGAATGGATCACTAGCAATTCAATTATTAGAAGAGCCATTGATTGGTCATGGAATAGTGGTGCCGATGTATTAAGTAATAGTTGGGGCGGTGGAGCTCCTTCTAATGCAATTACCAATGCATTTAATCGCGCAAGGGAAAAAGGAAGAAATGGAAAGGGTTGTGTAGTGGTTATTGCAGCAGGAAATGAAGATGCAAAAGTTTCTTATCCTGGAAATTTAAAAGATGTACTTACCGTGTCGGCTAGCAACGAATACGATGAACCAAAAACAAAATTTAGTCAAGATGGAGAGTATTGGTGGGGCTCTTGCTTTGGCGCCGAAGTGGATATAGCGGCTCCTGGTGTTCACAATTTAACTACTGATATGAGTGGCAACAAGGGCTACAATAAAGAGCACAACTATACCGATTTCAATGGCACTTCTTCTTCTACGCCAATTGTTGCGGGAATAGCCGCATTGATGTTATCTGCTAATCCTTCGCTTTCAGAAAAAGAAGTAAGAGATATTATTAAACGAACTGCAGACAAAGTAGGTCACGTGCCTTACCTCCAAGGACATAATCATCGAATGGGTTTTGGAAGAGTTAATGCGCTTAATGCAGTTAATGCTGCAATAGGAGTAAATAGCAATTATGGTCAAGCAGAAAAATCTGCTTCATTTGTTAAGCCTACTGAAGAAAAGGCAAATCATTTAATAGGTAGTTCAGTGAATAAATTTTAATTAATTAATAATTCTTAAAAAAACATAAGCTACTATTCAACCCATAAAAATCTATAAAATAAATTTAAGATGATCTTTTTAGACTTAGCTATACGAAACTCCCAAGAATTTTTTACTTGGAGAAGCTTTTCAACCTTAGCCGGAACTACTGGTATTGTATATATTATTTGTGGGGTTTTTCAATCCGTTTTTAATTTTAGTCCGAGGTGGTTTGCATTGGTTATTTCAATACTCGTTTCTTTTATTGGAATTCAATTTGATTATCAGTTGGCTAGTAATAATATTTTCATTTCATATAGTATCAAATATATCATTGCCTTATTGAATGGCTTTCTAATTTTTGCTACCGCTACTGGGTCTAATCAATTATTTGCTAGCAAGCCGTCAATTACTCATCGCCCTCCCTATCCTCGGCCGCTAAATTTTAAAAATCAACCAAGAACTTTTAATTCTAATTGGTGGCATCATTGAAATATTATTTTAATAAAACAGGAACTAATTTTTAAAATAAAATATGAAGCTTTTATTATTGACCTTTTGTATTGGCACGCTAACTTTTACTGCAAATTGCCAGGACCCAACAATTACAAAAAGACTACAATCAATATCTATCAAAGACAATCTTTTTATTCGTAATAAAGAAATGGCTTCGTTTGAATATAAAATTGATCAAGATAGTAATTGGCGAGAATTAAAAAGCGGACAAGTTTTTACTGTAAAAAAAGATTACAATCATTCCATTGGGGCGTATGTAAAATTTTACAATCCTTTGAAATATAATGTGACAAGTAGTTTCAAAAATACGGAGGATCCAATTTATCTTTCTTTGAATCAGTTTGTAAATACAATATTACCATTACTCAAGGACTTCTCCTCATTGGAGTCTGTGATTCAACCATTGTTTCCATTACAAAAAAATCTTTCCCCATTCAATTCGTCTTTATTGCTTTACCAGTGGACTTTTGATTTTATTAATCAAGTTGACTATGCTGCAATCAAGGCAGACACTTCATTAGAAAAACAAAAATTATATAATTCGTTGGTAGATCAAATCAATGATGCAGTGAAGCCCATAGATCATTATTTATTTCGAAGCGATATTATGATTGGCCATGGATCTGACTCTGGTAAAACGAATGGATTTGGCAATTGGTTAGAAATACGAAAAGAGTCTTTATTAAATTGCCCTTCTGATTATACTTTATTTTTAAAAGAACTTGCGCTATCAAAAAAAGTAGAACAAGAATTGAATTATACCCAAAAATTAGCGGACAAGGGAGCGGTAAAAATTAAACAATTACTGACTAGTAATTTTAATAATAGAATTCTTCCTTTATTGAAGGCTTCGGGCGCTGAAATTTTTAAACAGTATTCATCAGCTGCTTCCATTTTAATTTTTATGAATGCAGCAGCAAGAATGGATAGTCAGAGCGAGGCATTAAAAAAGTTTACAGCTTTGTTAAAAACACTCACCAATTTCACTAATGATTTTGAGTTAGACATTAAGGGATATCGCAAAGAAAGCCAGGTTGATTTGGAGGAAACGCCCACAAAAATGATTAACCTTACTTATGGGGTTAGCGCAATCGATAAAGACGGAAACATAAGAGCTAACAAAAATTTTCAACTCGATTGTATCATTGCACGTCACCATACAATTATTCCATTTGTTTCAACTGGAGTATTTTATACCAATTTGATTTATCCAGCATTTGCTTTAAAAGAGCTTGATGGGCAGTTAATAGTTGCTCAAACAAAGAAAACAGGTATAAAAGTTCGACCAGCTGTATTTTTAAATCTACTGTTTCCCACCAAAAGTAACTGGCTCTATTCATTTTTTCAATTGGGCTTAACCACTGGGGCAAATGATTTTTTAATTCCATTAGGAGTAGGAATAGTTATTGCAAAAAAATTATCCATCAGCGGAGGTAAAGTTTTCGGAATAGGAAAGGGATTGACTAATCTACAAATCAATAGTCCTGTTAAAGATCAGGCGACTTTAAAAAATGATTTAGGCAATAAATTATTTTCGTCTGGGTACTTTTCCTTGAATTATAACTTTTTTAAGTAATAATTGGGCAAACCTTCTTGTTTTAAAAAAGTTTTATGGGAATAAGTGAAAAATTGCAGTTGTGATTTTCTTAATCTATGGTTATCCAACAAAACTTTTTGATTTAAAAAAGCTACCAAGTAAATTATTGATAAATAAGAAAGGTTCATTTAATTTTGGAGCGAGAGAATTTTGTGTGGGAAAGAAAATTATTTATCATTATCGAATTGGTTAGTTATGAGTCAGAAAAAGGAAGGGCAATTTTCATTAAAAGAAAAAGTAATCATCGTTAGTGGCGGGACAGGAATTTTGGGAGGTGCTTTTGTAAAAGCAATTGGTGAACAGGAGGCCAAAGTTGTAATTATCGGAAGAAATGAAAAGGTAGGAAATTCAAGGGTATTAGAAATTAAAAGCAATGGCGGCAATGCGATTTTTGTAGCAGCGGATGTGCTGGACGAAGCTCAGTTAATTAATGCCAGAGAAAAAATTATTTCTACCTATGGCAGAATCGATGGCTTGGTCAATGCAGCAGGAGGAAATATTCCAGCGGCAGTATTGCCACCAGAGGGAGATGTTTTCGATTTAAATATTGAAGGCGTTAAAAGTGCAATGGATCTAAATCTTTGGGGAACCATTATACCTGTGCAAATATTTGGTCAAGCAATAGCAAAGTCTGGAAATGGGAGTATTGTAAATATTTCTTCTGTAAGTGCTCAGCAAGCTGTAACGCGCGTTCTTGGTTACGCTATGGGCAAAACCGCAGTAGATTGCTATACAAAATGGTTTGCACTAGAAATGGCGAATCGGTATGGCGATGCTATTCGGATGAATTCTATCATGCCAGGTTTCTTTTTGACTGAGCAAAATAGAGCGCTTTTGACCGCTCCAGAAGGCACACTGACTCAAAGGGGAAATGACATCATTCGCCAAACGCCTTTTAAAAGGTTTGGCAATCCGGAAGAATTAACAGGAGCATTGATTTGGCTACTGAGTGACGCTTCAAAATTTGTAACTGGTTCAATTATTACTGTGGATGGTGGCTTTACTATCAATAGCGGAGTGTAAAAATCAATTTATCTATCATTATTATATCCTACTTTGATGCCTTGTATTTTCTAATCCGTCTAAACAGGTATTTCTTTTATTTTAATTTTATACGAAATGGTATTGTAGGAAAACCTTCTTTGTTTTCAAAATTAGTAACTGGATAATTGGTAAATGCATATCTAACTTCCGTCGGATTTTTTACTTTATCTGAGCTTAGCCAAACCTCGTTTTTTTCAATATTAGCTTTTGCTTCATGAAGTTTCCCCTTTTCATCTGCAATAAAAAACTGCCGGGGTTCTTTTCCATCATTGGTCGCCAAACCTGATCCGCTGTTGCTGAAATTAATTTTAATAATATTATTTTCAATTTTATGCGATTTGTATTCTGGTCCTTGAAATATCGTGTTAGGTTCCTTGTAGACATTAGCTAATGCAATTTTTGCAAGCCTAAATCCAACATCTTGTTTATTTCTTGGATGAATATCATTTGGCTCTGCTATATCCATTGTTACAACCATTTCTGTGTAGGAAACAGTTTTTCTAATATTGGATTGAGCCTCTCTTAATAAAGCATATTCATACACATTATCATCATTCTGTGACCAGTTATAGGGAGCTACTTGTACAAAATAAAAAGGAAGTTTTTCATTTTTAAAAAGTGTTCTCCAGTTGTAAATCATTTTAGCACAAAGTTGAGTGTAGAGCGAACTATCATATCTATTCGATTCACCTTGATACCATAAGGACCCTGTAAAATTTAAATTCCGAAGTGGATAAATCATTGCATTATAAAACAAAGTAGGCCTTACTACTTTCTCAAATGTTACTACAGAGTCTAACTGTTCTTTAGACAGTCTGCTTGTATCATAAGGGAATAAATATTTTTTATTTAAGACACTATCATCTGAGAGCGCTTCTCTACTTGTCCATGCTTGGCAAGAAGATGCTCCAACACTACTAACTACTAACCCAATAGGAATTTTCTTTTTTATAAAAATTTGTCTCGCAAAAAAGTAGGCGATTGCACTAAAATGGGGTGCAGTATTCGGAGAACAAACTTCCCAATTTCCTCCACAGTCTTCTTCTGGCAATGCTTTAAAATCAGTTCTAACTTTGAAAAGTCTAATTTCAGGATAATTCGCATTTTCAATTTCAATCCTGAAATTATTAGCCCCCAAAAGCCATGGTAGCCATGGCTTTATTTCCATGGCCATATTGGATTGCCCGGAACAAAGCCAAACATCTCCAATTAAAATGTTGTTGAGCTCTTTAATTTGTTTGCCTTGTGAAATCGAAATCTTTTTTTTGTTAAAGTTGCCTGGAATTGCTTTTGGAACAGGGATATCAATGCTCCACTTTCCCTCTAAAGTAGATTTGGTCTGAAAGGTTTTTGAACTCCAATCTGTTTTAATTATTACCGCAGCTCCTGCAGTAGCTTTTCCCCAAATATGCAATGGTTTGCCTTGCTGAATGACCATATTACTTTGGAGGGTGTTAGCTATTGAAAAAGTTGGTGCGATATCTTTGGCAACTACAAATGAAACTTGTAGTAATAATAATAAGCAAAGAAGTTGCGATTTATTGAATTTCATATTTTATAAAGTTAAGGGCCGAATGGAGTTAGAAAAGATTAAATTTTTAGCATTTTTTAAAACAAAGGTAAAATATAGCATCGCAGCCTTCAATAAAACATTTTGTTATTATTAAAAGCTTTCCTTTGTAATAATAACAAATCATTTTGAAATATAAAACGTAGCTTAGACAAGACCTAATAACCGTATAAATTAAAAGGCTTGCCAACTTAGAACTTTCATAAGTTAATTTAATTTCAGTGGCTCATTAGGTGATTTTAGAATTGAGGATAAACAAATCTCCATTTCATTTTTTAGCTAAATATTTTTTTGGGAATTACATTTTATTAGCTTTGATTTGTAGTAGATTTTATAATTTAAACATCAACTAAACTTATCAATATGAAAATTAAATTTTTTTTAAGTCTTTTGACTTCTTTAATCATTACAATTACTGCTTCTGCAGGTGATGGAAAACCAGCGTTTGCTGGAAATTGGAAATTGGACAGAACCAAGTCTGCTACCACTGGCAGTACTCTTTTTCTTTCTGCAATTAATATTAAAGTTCAAAATGACAACCTGATTACAGAAAGGGTGTATGAAAATTCTAATGGAGAGAACTATCCATTTAATGAAAATCTTACCTTAGATAATAAGGAGTATAAAATTGAGATTTATGAAATGCCTAGAAAATCTAAAGCGCAATGGTCAGAAAAAGAAAACTCAATATCAATAGAATCAAATACCACTTATAATGGCAATTCAGGAGAACAAATTATTAACACGATTGAAACTTGGAAATTAAGTCAGGATGGAAATCAGTTGATCCATGACTTTGTTACCAAAACTTCTGAAGGCAGTATAAAAGGGACCTACTACTTTAATAAGTCAAAATAGGTTCTTTAGTACTACTACTATTTTGGATTCTTGTCTTAATTTTACTGTAACTAATTTAATATGGCCGTTTCGTTTGCGAAATGGCTATTTTATTATTTGATGAATTATATATAAATATTCAAGCGTTATATGAAATCACCCAAGAATTATCTTTTACTATTGACATTGATTTCCCTATTTGGATTTGCCAATGCGCAGGGAATTAAAAAGAAAAAGGGTGAAAAAAAACTCCCGAATATTATTTATATACTTACTGACGACCTCGGCTATGGAGATGTATCGATTTATAATCCAGCGGGAAAAATTAAGACACCCAATATTGATAAATTAGCAAAACAGGGAATGCGTTTTACGGATGCGCATACTACCTCCGGTGTTTGTACTCCTTCCAGATATTCTATTTTAACAGGCATTTATCCATGGCGTAGCCGACTTCCTGTTGGTGTACTGCATGGTTATAGCAGAACATTAATTGAAAAGGGTCAGCCAACAGTTGCGACAATGCTTAAGTCTAATGCTTATACAACAGGAGTGGTTGGAAAATGGCATCTTGGACTAGATTGGGTTCCCAATGCTAGATCGAAAGATTCGGTAGAAAATCAAATCAATACAAACAAGTTATATGGCATATCATCAGATATGAATCCTGATCAGATTGATTTTTCTGTAGCACCAATCAATGGTCCAAGAACTCAAGGCTTCGACTACTCTTATATTTTGCCAGCTTCGTTAGACATGCCTCCTTACTGCTATCTTGAAAATGATGCACTAACGGAAATGCCTACTGGCTTTACCCCTGGCAGTAAACTTGAATCAGGTTATACAGGACCTTTCTGGAGAGCTGGATTAATGTCTCCATCATTTGATTTTAAAAACGTGCTTCCTCATTTTACTAATAAGGCGATTGGTTTTATCAAAACTCAATCTGCAGCCGCCAACCCATTTTTTCTCTACTTCCCAATGCCTGCTCCACATACTCCTTGGCTTCCTACTGCTGGTTTTATTGGTCGCTCGAATGCTGGTGAATATGGAGATTTTGTTCAAATGGTGGATGATGCAGTTGGTAAGTTGTTGCGTTCAATTGATAGCCTTGGACTTTCAGAAAACACAATGGTTGTATTCACAAGTGATAATGGCCCCTACTGGCGTGATAATTTTGTGAAACAATATAACCATCATGCTGCGGGACAATTTAGAGGAATGAAAGGCGATGCCTTTGAGGGTGGTCACCGCGTTCCATTGATTGTACGTTATCCTAAAAAAGTGAAAGCCGGAACGGTTAGCAACGTCACAACATCTCTTGCAAATTTTATGGCTACCTGCTCAGAGATAGTGGGTGAAAAATCTGATAAATTTAAAATGGGTGACAGTTACTCCATACTTCCAAACTTAGAATCAAATGTCTCTAAATCTGCAGAGCAGCATCCGATTGTTGTTATTTCTTCTAAAGGATTGTTTGCTATTCGCAAGGGACCTTGGAAGCTCATTACTGGATTGGGCTCCGGTGGTTTTACTGATCCATCGGAGGTAAAATCTAAGCCAGGCGAAGCGGTTGGACAACTGTACAACTTGGACGAAGATATTCATGAGGATAATAATCTCTATCAAAAATATCCTGACAAGGTTAAAGAACTTTCAGCATTGCTCGCAACCATCAAGAAACAAAAATAGAATTGGTTTGCTATTATAAAGAGTATCTATAAATAGCAAGAAAGGCTTACAAATTTTGGGATATTTAAATTTGCATTCTTTAAGAGTATAAATTTGTAAGGCTTATAGAATCTTAATTCAATATATGGAAAAAGGAATTATTTTTATAAATAGTTAGGGGAGTAACAAAGTAAATTTTTTTAAACAAAGTCTATGAAATTAAATGTGTGGGCATTAATAATTGGAATTTTTTTTATTGCAGGCTGCAATCAAAAAATTAAAAATTCTATTACATCTTTTGGTGCAATAGCAGATGGAAAAACTAATAATGCTGTTGCCATACAGCGTTTGATTGATAAGGTTTCTGCTAATGGAGGAGGTCAGGTTATTATTCCTCCTGGAAATTTTGTGACTGGAACAATTTACTTGAAATCAGGAGTTGACTTGCATCTTGCTGCAGGAGCTTGTTTGTTGGGGTCTACTGATAGAAAAGATTATAAGAATGAGGGTGCTGGATTGATTGAGGCAAAAAATCAAACAAATATTTCTGTCAGCGGATCGGGCGTTATTGATGGTCGCGCTCAAGAGTTAATGCTTGATATTTTACAGAAACTTAGAAGTGGAGAAATCATACAGGATAATATGTGGCGCGTAAAACGTCCTGGAGAAGGTGTAAGAACGGTAATACTTGCAATTGATTATTGCACCAATGTTACTGTATCAGGTATTACGTTAAAAAACTCTTCAGGCTGGGTTCAAAATTATACAGAATGTACCAATCTAATAATTGATGGAATAACGGTTCAGAGTACAGCCTATTGGAACAACGACGGCATTGATATTACCGATTGTAAAAAGGTAAGAATTACAAATTGTTTCATTAACTCTGCCGATGATGGAATATGTTTGAAGTCGAGCAATCCAAATTCTGGTTGTGAAGATGTTTATATTGATAGTTGTAAAATTCGTTCAAGTGCTAGTGCGTTTAAAATGGGTACCGCATCCTCTGGAGGCTTTAGAAATATCAAGGTGCGAAATTTAGAAATTTATGATACCTACCGTTCAGCAATTGCAATCGAATCCGTAGATGGAGGGGTTGTTGAAAATATAGATATACAAAATATAGTAGCGAGGAATACTGGGAATGCAATTTTCATTAAAAGGGGAAGAAGAAATATATCAAGAAAGGTGGGAACGTTGAAAGGAATTTATATTGCCAATGTTAAAGTAGAAGTGCCCCTTAACAAGCCTGATCAAGGATATCCTGTCGAAGGCCCTCCAGATCATCTTAAACCTGGCATAGATAAAATGCCGAAACGTCCAGGAAGTTTTCATATTTATGGTCATCCATGGCTACCCTACAATTTAATTCCTTCTTCTATTGTTGGATTGCCGGGATATCCTGTCGAAAATGTTACCATCGAAAATGTAGAAATTAGTTATGGTGGCAGATCCAGTAAAGAGATCGCTTATATTCCACTCAACGCCATCACTTCTGTCCCAGAGAATGAATCGAATTATCCAGAATTTTCTATGTTTGGAGAGTTACCTTCTTGGGGTTTTTATGTTCGTCATGCAGAGGGAATAAAAATGAAAAATGTAAAAGTGTTTTATTTGGAGGACGACTTTCGACCAGCCTTGGTTTTTGATGATGTAAAAGGAGTGGCCTTAGAAAATTTCACAGTTCCTAAAGCAATTGAATTGCCGGTAGCACTCTTTAACAATACAACTGGCATTGCATTGAAAAATTTGAAGTTTCCTGTAAGTGAAGAAAAGGGAGTGATGATTACTAATTACAAGTAAAATTTTAGGTTAATTTTAAATCATAATTTATAACATTGTAAAACGCTATCATGAGATTTTTTTCAATCTTAATTTTTGCTAGTTTTTTTGTGACATCCTTTACCGTTCATGTGCAAGGGCAAAGTACAAATAATTTAATGGGAGCATGGGGTAAAGAGGAAAATAATATAAAAACGCTTGTGATTTTTGCTGATAATGTTATCAGCGTTGCCAACTATAGTCTAGTGGATAAAAAGTTTAATTTTAGTTGGGGAGGCACTTATAGTTTGAATAAAAAAAATATTCAATTGTCGTATGAGTGGCATTCGCAAGACAGCTTATTGGTAAATACTACCGCTGAACTTTCTGTAGTGCTTAAAAAAAATGGACACTTGTCTTTAGGCAAACTATTAAGTGATTTAAAAAAATTGGATGACGGGGTATCTGGAGATTTATTTGGTGCATGGATAATTAGTGGGAATTATTCAAATGACGTAGTATCTAGAAGAGCCAATCCATTTTTTCCTAGACGTACCATGAAAATTATTTCTGGAAAGCATTTTCAGTGGGTGAGTTATAATGTGGTGACAAGAAAATTTTTTGATGCAGGCGGCGGAACTCAGACTTCTGTAAATGGAAAGTATGTTGAAAACATAGAGTACTTCACTAAAACAGTAAAAAGCGTTGGTAAGTCAGTCGAGTTTTCTTATTCAGTATTAGACGGAGATTGGAGACACAAAGGTCAAAAATCAACAGGGGGACCTTTAGATGAATGTTGGACAAAACGTAAATTGATCGAGGAAAAATTTGCCAAAAAGTAAACAATCTATCTGACAGATGAGTTATTTTAGAAATTGCCTAAAGGTTAAATTGATTCTAGGTTGAGTGATTTTCTTTGATTTTGGCAATGCATGTAACCAGTTTTTTTGAATGGTGCCCTTCATTTCTAACAATGAACCATTTTCAAGTTGGACAGCAATTGTTTCTTTTGACAATTTGTTTTTAAATGAAAATTTTCTTTCAATACCTATACTAACTGAAGCGATAGAACTATTCGGCTTGATTTCTTTTTCATTATCACTATGCCATCCCATTGCTTCATTTCCATCGTGGTATAAATTTAATAAGCATCCATTGTAGTTGACATGGGTATAATTTTCTACCACGCTTTTTATTTTTAATAATGGCGCTGTCCAAGACAATCCTTTTTTTGTTTTATTTGAATAAGTATAGTCTACCCCATCATCTGCATAAAAAGCCACTTTTCTTTTACTAATTATTTCCTTGCCAAACATTATAATTTCCTCATTTTTCCATTCGATGTTATTTAATAAATCATCAAAAAAAAGGCTACTTTGCTCAAGGCTAAATATTGGGCCATAGTAGATGGCCTCCCCTTCAAAGTTTATAATTTGTAATTCTTGTTGAAACATTTAGATTTATTATCGCTCAAATCTTAAAATAAAATGTTAGTTACTCAAGGTAATTATTCTCAAGTATTTGAAAATAGAAATCAGCCGAAAGTTAATATTTCTTTAGATTAACTCAACTGTAAACGTAAAAAAATCGTTTGCTTCTTATTTTTCTATAATAAAAGAATCCACCGTTTCGCCCTTGGTATTAATTTGTTTGAATTGAAATTTATTTTTTACAATTTCAACAAAACTGATGGTATTATCGGTAGAGATAAATTTATCTGTGAAAGGTTGCCAACTAGCAGGCAAATTGGTCTGTTCAGTATTGTACAACCTTTGTCCGCCTGCGCCAGTAACAATATAAATAACACCCTTTGGTTTTTTATTCATGCTTCCATCAAAGTTTTTATCTAAAGTCCATTTGCCTCCTAATTTGCCATCTATTTTTATTTTTACTTTAGTACCTGAGGCATCCAATGTATCTGGTATAAAGGTTAATGGAAAAGATCTTTGGTAATTGTGTACATGTCCAT
>Ga0164295_10002165_pt1 | contig 16318 bp, 18 predicted proteins | sample GEODES006metaG_FD_111798 | JGI IMG/M metagenome (GOLD analysis project Ga0164295, IMG submission 111798) | Oligotrophic lake water microbial communities from Sparkling Lake, Wisconsin, USA - GEODES006 metaG | ecosystem: Environmental > Aquatic > Freshwater > Lake | place: USA: Sparkling Lake... | reverse complement strand
TTTTCTGAAGTCTTCTGGCCTTGATATTCAGACTGGTATTTTGGTGAACGAGCAGATGCAAACATCCCATCCTGATATTTATGCGGCCGGTGATGTCACTGAGAGTATTGATTTTTCGACAGGAGAGCGGATTGTCAATGCTATTCAGCCTAATGCTGCTGAACAAGCCAGAATTGCTGCCATTAGCATGACTGGGGGGGATACTCAAAGCATAGGAGCTCTGCAAATTAACGTTTTAGATACCCTGGGCTTAATTTCTTCTTCTTTTGGTTTATGGGCTGGCGCTAAAGGCGGCGATCATATCGAATTAGTAGATCAAGCAGCTTATAAATATTTGCGCCTAGAATTTTTAGAGGATGTTTTAGTGGGTGCTACCTGTATAGGAACAACAGAGCATATCGGAGTGTTGCGTGGTCTCATTCAAGGAAAGATTCCATTGGGTCAGTGGAAAGAAACTTTATTGGGAGATCCAACTAAAGTGATGGATGCTTATTTAGATGCGGGACAAGCACAATCATCCTGGATGAATTAAGCTTTAGGTATGCAAGTTACCTTAAAGCTTTTTGCTAGCTTGACTAGCTATCTCCCCCCGAATAAGAAAAACGGAATTGAAGCTGACATTGAAGTGGCTGAGGGAAGTACGATTGGTGAAATGATCGAACTTTATAAGATCCCTAGCAAGTCTGCTCATTTGGTGATGGTCAATGGGGTTTACATCAAACCCGAGGAGCGAAATCAGTACGTGCTGAAGGCAAATGATGCTTTAGCCATTTGTCCCCCAGTAGCTGGTGGGTAAGCCCCTATAGCACCAAGTTAAATGCCTCAATTTACAAGAGAGATGGGCTGCACCCCAGCAGACTTGATACGCTGGTTGCCTGAAGCCTTGGGGGATCTATATCCACACGCTAGCTTGTTGTTGGATGGCGATATTTTTCTGAGTGCACAAAATCCTCAGCTGGAGATGATTGGTTTCAGCAGGCCAATCCGTAAAATTGCCCTCCTGCATATACCCGTTCTAGACTTAACACTGAGTTTTAGTGAAAACTGGACTTCAATAGAATGTGAAAAGGCTTTAAAGCGATTTGATCTCTATACTCGTAGGGGTGGGGGTTAGTTTTAGCCCCTTTTATTTTATTTATTAAGTGTTCTATGCCAGTTAATCTACCTATTCCTCAAAAAACAGACCTCAAGCCTATTTCAGGGTTTGAGATGGGTATTGCTCAAGCTGGTATAAAGAAACCCAACCGTAAAGATTTATTGGTAATGACCTTAGCGCCAGGCTCTCAGGTGGCTGGCGTCTTTACCTTAAACCGTTTTTGCGCAGCGCCTGTTCAGGTCTGCCGTGAGCATCTGGCTCAAAACGGACGTCATGGAGAAATTCGTGCATTGGTAGTCAATACTGGTAACGCTAATGCCGGTACTGGTGAGCAAGGCATCAAGCATGCTTTAGAGACTTGCGCTGAATTAGCAAAAGATCTCAAGTTAAAACCTGAACAAATTTTGCCTTTCTCTACGGGCGTGATTTTGGAGCCTTTGCCGATAGAGAAAATTATTATGGCTTTACCCAAAGCAGTTGCCAACTTGGGAGCTGACAATTGGTTGGATGCTGCTGAGGCCATCATGACAACGGACACTCAAGCAAAGGCCTGCTCAGCAACGATACTTACGCCAGAAGGGGCAGTCACTATGACTGGTATCTGTAAGGGCGCTGGAATGATTCATCCGAATATGGCAACGATGTTGGGCTTTATAGCAACTGATGCAGGTTTTGCTCCAGGTTTGCTGGCAAGCTTGACTCGTGAGGTCGCTGACCAATCATTTAATGCCATCACCATTGATGGAGATACTTCGACAAATGATTCTTTCATCATTATGGCGACCGGGAAATCTACAGTTCAGATTCAATCGACGAATAACCCAAGCTACGCAATCTTGCGTGATGCATTGATTACTTTGGCCAGAAAATTAGCGCAAATGATTGTGCGAGATGGTGAAGGTGCTACTAAGTTGATAACCATAGAGATATTGGGTGGGAAGACTATAGAGGAATGTCGTTTAGTTGCTAAAGCGGTTGCCCACTCGCCTTTAGTCAAGACGGCTTTTTTTGCCAGCGACCCTAACCTAGGTCGAATCTTAGCTGCCATTGGCTATGCTGGTATTACAGATCTTGATGTTGGTAAAGTCCAAATGTGGTTAGGCGATGTCTGGGTTGCTAAGGATGGTGGGCGTAACCCTAGCTACCAAGAGGCAGACGGTCAAAGGGTAATGCAAGCTTCGGAAATTACGATCAAGATTGATTTAGGTCGTGGTACAGCCACGCAAACGATATGGACCTGTGATTTATCGCATGACTATGTTTCGATTAATGCCGACTATCGTTCTTAAAAGAGCCCATGATCATGAATGAAAAATTAGAGCAACTTTTAAATCATCTCGAAACTTTCTTACCCAAGCCTTTAACAGAGGATGAGTGGAAGTCTTCTACTGCATTTAGATGGCGCAGACGCGATAGCATCTTTGGCAGTATTGGATTTATGCAGCCGGTCAAGCACATTTCTGACATTACCTTTGAAGATCTTAAAAATATTGATCGTCAGCGCGATGCTATTCGGGACAACACTAAAAACTTTATTCAAAAAAAGCCTGCTAATAATATTTTGCTCACCGGAGCTAGAGGCACTGGCAAATCTTCACTCATTAAAGCAAGCTTGCATGAATTTGCTAGTCAGGGATTGCGTTTGGTCGAGGTGGAGAAGGATCATTTAACTGATCTAGCAGATATTGCCGATATCTTGGCCGAGCGACCTGAACGCTTCATTGTTTTTTGTGATGATCTGTCGTTTGATGAGGGAGAATCAGGCTATAAGGCCATGAAATCAGCCCTTGACGGCTCGGTTTCTGCTCAAGTCGACAATATTTTGATTTATGCCACCTCGAATCGGCGTCATCTTTTGCCTGAATATATGAAGGATAACGAAAGCTATGCTTATGGCGATGATGGAGAAATTCATCCGGGTGAAGTGGTTGAAGAAAAGATTTCTTTATCAGAGCGATTTGGTTTGTGGTTATCGTTTTATCCACCAAAACAAGATGAGTATTTGGCAATCGTGGCACATTGGCTGACTCACTTTGGTTCAAGTGCTGCGCAAATTGAAGCGGCGCGCTCTGAAGCCTTAATCTGGGCGCTAGAGCGTGGCTCACGTTCAGGCCGTGTTGCGTGGCAATTTGCAAAACATTGGGCTGGATCTCACGCCTAAGATCGTTTTATTTTTATGACTCAACAACGCCCTATCACTGAAGTTGCGGCTGGAATTTTATTGGATTCTCAAGGCCGCTACTTGTTAGGTCAAAGACCAGCAGGCAAACCATATGCAGGTTATTGGGAAGTGCCCGGTGGAAAGATTGAAAAAGGGGAGTCTGTTTTTGCTGCTCTAAAGCGTGAGCTTCAAGAAGAGTTGGGTATTGAGATTCAGTCTAGTGAAGAGTTAACTATTCTTGAGCATGATTATCCTCATGCATATGTGCGCCTGCATGTGAGTGTGATTCGACATTGGTCTGGCACACCTCAAGGTTGCGAGGGTCAGGCTTTATCTTGGGAATTATTGGACGCTCAAACCCCCTCAGTTGAGCCCCTCTTACCAGCCGCTTGGCCAATGCTGGAGAGGCTTAGGGACTTATTAGCTTAAAACTGACAGAGTGTTAGTTTGAATGGCACATCCACATTGACTAACTGCGCCTTTTTATCGCGATCCGATTTTAGAAACCGAACGGAAAGTAAATATTTATTGGCGCTAATTTCTGAAAAGAGCGTGTCATCTTCAACGGCCAAGCGCATTAATTGATAGACCTTACCAGAGGGCGCCTGTTGAAACGATCCATTATGTGCAAGCATATCTTTTGCTTCGCCTGATTGACGTAGCAAACGTAGAAATAATTGACAGGCTTCTTGCCATGGCAAGAGCGGCCTAACAAAATTATCTAGCAATGCACGGCGCTCAGTTGACGGACTATTTTTCCAGGCGTGATAGCTAGGTAAATCGATTGGACTTGTTCCCCCTGGAATATTTAATCTAGTGCGGATGGCATTTAACCATTCACTTTCTGAGATTACAAGATTGGGCCGTCCCATTGAATTGTTAATACTGCTGGCTACAGCATCAATTTCAGAAATAGTTAGTGAGAGTGTTTCTTGGTCAACTTTTTGTGAAGACTTTAGGCCATTGAGGGCATATTTTTGACGCTCAAATTCTTTTAAGAGTAAAGACTTAATATCACCGCGTGAGCCAATGTCACCTAGCTCAAACAAAATCGAGATCGCATTGTGGTGCAATTCAGGGTCATCGGTGCGATTGAAATGATTAAAACGCGCGAATAAATACTCCAGACGAAGCATGCTTCGTACTAATTCATTGAAAGGATATTCGTAGACAATCACAAGCCCATATTCTATGACGAACTGAGTTAGGCTTTCTTAATCCCTAGGATTTTCTGGTGCAATTCTTGTACCGCTGTTTTGAGCTCAGATAGCTTGCCTTGGTTGTCGATAACAGCATTTGCAAGCGCAAGACGCTCTTGGCGACTTGCCTGAGCTTTTAATATCGATTCGACCTCAGTTCTGGATAAATTGCTGCGGTGCATCACTCTCTGAATTTGGGTCTCTTCTGGGCAGTCCACCACGACTAGGTAGTCAATTTGGTCGATCCATGTTCCTGATTCAATCAGCAAAGGCACTACCAAGAGAAGGTATGGAACACCAGCATCGGCAAGCTGACCTGCCTGTCTCAGTGTTTCTTGACGGATCAGTGGATGAGTGATTGCCTCAAGTGCCTTTTTAGCCTCAAGGTTTTGAAACACTAGGGAGCGCATCTTAGCCCTATCTAAAGCCCCGCTACTGTCAATAAATTCAGCGCCAAAGTGATCCTGAATCAGGGGGATAGCCTTTCCTCCTGGGGCGGTTATTTGATGTGCGATGAGATCGGTATCAACGATTCCAGCACCCAATTGAGCCAATAGATCACTAACAGCCGTTTTGCCAGAGCCAATACCTCCCGTAAGGCCAATGAGCGGCAAGCCCATTTTCAATGTACCTAACTTAGATTGCCCAGCAGGAGGGATGGAATGATCTGTGGCCATAACAGCTCAATAATGCCAGCAAAGGCCAGAAACGGTCCAAAAGGAAATGCCTGGCGAGAGCTTTGTTTGTGCCATTTAAGGTAAGCCATGCCCCCAATGACGCCAGTGATTGAAGCAATGAGTAGGATGCCCGGTAGAGCAGTCCAGCCTAACCAAGCTCCAAGGGCTGCTAACAGTTTTGCATCCCCCATCCCAATACCATTTTGATCCTTAAAGAGGCGATAAAGATTATTTAAGAGCCAAAGAAAACCGAAGCCAATGAATGCTCCGATGATGGAGTTGGCAATATCAACAAAGCCAGAATGGGAAAAGTAATTAAAGAAAATCCCAGCAACGATCAGCGGCAATGTAATGAGGTCTGGAAGTCTAAAGGTGCGTAAATCGATATAGCTTAAGTACAGCAGTATCAGAATCAGTATTGCGCGAATGAGATCGATATTGTTAGGAGGGCTCATTACACAATCTGTCCAAGGTTAAAAATAGGGAGATACAAGATGATGACTAAGCTACCAATGATTATCCCAACAATCATGATTAAAAGGGGTTCAAGAGTTTGACTGAGGGTGTTTAGGCGATTACTGAGCTCTGATCCCAAAATATTGGCGCGCTTACGAAGCATGTCATCAAGCGACCCACTTTCAGAAGCAATCCTGAGTAACTGTAGTGTTTCTATATCGAATAGGGTGTGTTTTGGATCGACTCTGATTAATGCTTGACCTAAGGGCCAGCCCCGTGCGAGCTGCTTAAATATCTCTGCGCTGAAGTCATGACTTAACCAATGGTTTGATGATTGGGCTGTTACTCGCAGTGCATCTGGCAATGAAAGTCCTGATGAGATGAGATGGCCTAGAGTACGACACCAATACGTCAATGTTGCCAGTCTCAATAATTGGCCAAGTATAGGAATACGAAAGCTCAAACGGTCAAATTGCCTTTGAAGGCGTATGGACTTTATCCAGCTTATGTAAAAAATGATGACGCTTAGTAACAGACCTAAGCCCATTTCTAAAAAGTAATGCTCAAATAAGGAGGAGATCTGTATTAGAAAGCGGGTAGGCCCAGGAAGATCTGCCTGAAAATGGGCAAACACATCTTTAAACACAGGCACTACCCAAATGATCATGATGATGATGAGCGCTAGAGAAGTTGTTAGTGTGATGATGGGGTAGGCAAGTGCTTGCTGCACTTTACGACGTAGTTCAATTTGTGCTTCGAGTTGCTGGCAGATGGTGGCAAGAGCCAGTTGAACATCTCCTGTACGTTCACTTACGCTAATCAGATTAATAAATTCCATTGAGAAGCGATCGGAATCTAAACGCAGGGATTGTGACAAGCTATGTCCATTTTTTAAATCAGAGTGAATCTTTTTCAACCATATGTGCCATGGCTTGGGCGCAGTTTGTTCTATCAGCTCAATTGCATTGAGGAGGGCTAATCCGGCTTGCATTAAAGTGAGGAGTTGCTGGGCAAAGTGAAGTTGGTTTTGCTTTGACAGCTTCTGATTCATGAGCAAGTACCCACCTCCGCATCTAGAGCATCCTGTTTAATCCAGCCTCTTTCAATATGATGCATTCCTGCAGCATGCATTGTGGGGTAACTTAACCCCGGGTTGAATATATGTGTGGTGTCTAGTACTTCATGAACTCCCAAGCGTCCAAAGAAGCCCGTACCGTTGCAGGTCTTACAGGTAGGTCTTTTTGAGGAGCTTCCACTATGACAATGAAGGCAGATTTTGCGTACTAAGCGTTGTGAGCTAATACTCCGGATACACGATTCAAGTGAATTTTGATCGACCCCTAGGTTTTGTAGTCTGGATAATGCTGCTCTAGCGTTACGGGTATGTAAGGTACTTAAAACAAGATGGCCGGTTTGCGCTGCCTGTATGGCAAGTTCAGCGCTAGCCCGATCCCGAATCTCGCCAATCATGATGACATCAGGATCTTGTCTGAGAAGGGCCCGAATGATCGTAGAAAAGTCGAGTCCTGCCCGTGGGTGATATGCAACTTGATTGATACCTGGCAAGCGTATTTCAATTGGATCTTCAATTGAACAAATATTGCGATGAACATGATTTAATGTCTGTAAGCAGCTATATAAGGTGCGTGTTTTGCCACTGCCAGTTGGACCGGTAACCAGAATCAAACCATTTTTTTGGCGTAGTGCATTTTTGAAAATCTGTAGTTGCTCCGGCAATAATCCTAATTGCTCTAAAGCAAGCTCTTCAATTCGGTTTGGCAGAATGCGGATCACTGCCTTTTCTCCATAGAGTGTCGGCAAGATGGATACTCGACAATCTAAATCAGGCTTAGAAAAATCATGACCGATACAAAGACGTCCATCCTGCGGAGTGCGTTTCTCGGCAATATCGAGTCTAGCCAGAATCTTGATCCGGGTGATCAGGCGTTCGTGAAGTTCAGCGGAATGTTGGGAGTGCTCTTGTAGTAAGCCATCTACCCGAATGCGAACTAGGGTCCTATGTAAGCCTGCCTCAATATGAATATCACTCGCTCTGGCGTCAATCGCATCAACTGTGATTTCATGCCAGATACGAATAATGAGTGAGTCATCAGGATGTCCGCTCAATCTTGACTGCTGCTGAAAGCGGGTCGATACAGTTTGACGGTTTTAATACCATGTTCATCAAATTGGACTATTTCCATCGCAATGCCTGCAATGCGGATACTAACGTCATTGTCAGGAATGGCCTCAAGCTTATCGAGTAGCAAACCATTGAGGGTGCGGGGGCCATCTAGCGGTAAATTCAGATTCAGGAGGCGATTGAGGTCCCGAAGTGATGCAGTGCCACTTGCTAAATAGGTGCCATCTGCAAGCCAGCGAGGATCAGTAGATAGGTTTGAGAAAGATGTGGTGAATTCACCAATAAGCTCTTCAACGATATCTTCAAAAGTCACTAGACCTAAAACTTCGCCATATTCATTCACGACCAAACTCAAGCGCTGTTGATTATCCTGAAAGAATTGCATCTGCTGTAAGACTGGTGTACCACTGGGAATGAAATAAGGTTCGCTCAACAAAGATTTAAAGTCTTCATGTTTGAGATCGGTATCCCCTAAAAGCGAGAGTGTCTTTTTAACAGAAAGAATACCAATGATGCGCTCGGAGTCAACGTCGCATACTGGTAGCTTATTGTGATAACAAGTCTCAAGTTGCTGAACTACTTCGTCAATTGGCCTAGAAAGATCGAGTATCTCAATCTTTGATCGAGGTGTCATGACATCATCAACACTAATATTTTCCAAGTTGAAAAGGTTCAACAAGATATTGCGATGGTGATTAGAGACGAAGCGGTTTGACTCAAGTACCAAGCTCCGCAACTCTTCTTTACTCATTGCTCTGGAATCGGATGAAGACTGTAGACCAGAGATTTTCATTAGGCCAGATACAAAGCTATTAATAAACCAAAGTAAGGGTCTGAAAATAAACGTTAAGGGAAGGATGATCCAGCCCACATTCGAAGCAATTTTTTCTGGAAAGGCTGCCCCGATGACTTTGGGGGTGATTTCACTAAAGACAATAATCAGTAGCGCAACCACCAATGTAGCAATCGTTAGAACAAGACCACTGTCTCCAAAAATGTGTAACGCAATACCGGTAACCAAGATAGGTAGTACGGTATTAATTAAGTTATTCGAAATCAACAAGACTGAAAGTAGAGAATCAATTCGTTTCAGTAGTTTTTCGGCCAGTGCGGCGCCAGCATTACCACTATTAGCCATAGCACGCAGTCGGTGGCGATTTGATGACAGCATGCTGGTCTCTGCCATGGAGAAAAAGCCAGAGAGTGCGAGTAAAAAGATAACTAAGGCTAATTGACCTAAAAAGGGCCAGTCCTCAAAAAAGTTGTCCATGTGTTCTGCCTGCAATAAGTAAGGATGATTCAATATAGCAAAGTGCAATTTCACAAGCTATAGCTAGGGCTGAAAGCAGGGTCATCCAATCCCTCTAATCTATGTGAGAATCTTCCTTATGGCTAGCTCTGGACCAAAACTCTCTTTTGACCTTCAATACTGCGTCATTGAGGCACCTTTTGGGTGTTTGGGGATCGAGACAGAAATGGTTGATGGCAGCCTGATGGTCTCCAAAATTGACTATTTACCTGCAACTAGTGTTTTGAAAAAGCCACAAAATCAATTGGCCAAAGAGGCTGCAAAGCAATGTAATGCCTATTTTCAAAATCCGCATCATCAGTTTGATCTTCCTTTAAAGCCAAGGGGTACCGAGCATCAATCTAAGGTTTGGAAACGCGTTTTAGAAATTCCAGTCGGCAAAACTTCCACCTATGGAAAGATCGCTCAGAAAATCAAGAGTGGTGCAAGAGCGGTAGGCACTGCCTGTGGCGCTAATCCCTACCCTCTCGTCACTCCCTGTCATCGTGTGGTTTCTGCTCAAGGCTTGGGCGGCTTTATGAAAGAGGATGCCCCAGGCTTTTATCGCCAAATCAAAATATGGCTTTTACAGCATGAAGGGGTGATTTAACCCTAGCCAGTAGGACTAGCCTTTAGTCAGTTTTCTTAGAGGGCCGGTAGAAAATTGAAAAAATACTTTCATCATCAGATCATTAGTCGCTGCGATTTTAGTGAAGCCATAAAAAGCCATAACAGTCTTACGAGAAAGTTTGAACTTATCCTTGGAGATAGATTGCTTGCTAGCAATCCTTGAGAGAGTCATCCCAGCCAAGCCAAAGGCTAAAAAGCAAAACTGCCGCATCCCTTTTTCTTGCTTAGGAATTAATTGGATATAACGCAAGGAATCTTCCAGTTTTTGATAGGCAATACAAAGTAACTCAGTCTGACTAATATTGACAGGTTTCCAAGAAACACCTCGGGCTTTATCTTCTGGAGAGTCTTTCAGAATATTAGTCATTTGTAGCGCTTGACCAAATGCGATAGCCAGATCTTCATGATTCTTTATCTGTTTTGCAAATTCAGGGGAATGATTACTAAAGATGGAGGTGAGGAGTTCTCCCACCACTCCCGCTACGACATAACAATATTCTTCGAATTCATTAAGGTCTTTAAGGCCCACCTCATTTTGCTTGCCATGAAAGTGTGACATGCCATTGGACATAATAGAAATGCAGCGACTGACTGCAGCTTGATCGCTATGAGAGCAGGTATGCAGAATACGTAGAACGGTTGGAGTATGAATAATTAAATCGAGCTCATCTTGATTTGTATAATTTTTGAGCGCAAGCAAGCAAGGTTCAACGAAAGCATCTACTGATATTTTTTCAAGAACTGCATCTAAAAAAAGTTGAGAAAGCGTTTGTTTGCTGCTGGGACTTAAATCAGCAGCATCTTCAATCGTGTCTACTATTCGACAGAGCAAGTAAGTGTTACCAACCACTTTCTCCATCACTGGGGGCAGCAGTGGAATGGTCAGTGCAAAAGTACGGGAGACTGAACCCAGAATGGTTTTCTGATAGGCCAAATCAGCATTAGGGTTCTCTTTTGGGGTGTTCACCCTGGAATTATGTCAGACTAGCCTGCCTCAAATTAGTACTTATTCAGTTAATTGCCAAAAGTAACATGGTCATATAATTTGAGCAATTTCCTAAAGGAGAAGCTGGGCGATGTTGATTTGGTTTGTCATTATCTATTGGGTGGTATCAGTAGGCATTGGCTTATGGGCTGCCCTGCGCGTGAAAAATACTGCAGACTTTGCTGCAGCTGGCCATAGCTTACCTTTGCCAATTGTCACAGCAACTGTTTTTGCTACCTGGTTTGGATCCGAGGCTGTTTTAGGCATACCCGCTATCTTTTTGAAAGAGGGTTTGGGGGGCATTGTCTCCGATCCCTTTGGTTCATCACTGTGTTTGATTTTGGTGGGTCTCTTTTTTGCTAAACATCTCTATAACCGACGCATGCTCACTATCGGTGATTTCTTTCGGGAAAAATATGGTCGTACGGTAGAAGTGCTTGTGACTCTCTGTATTGTGGTTTCTTATCTTGGATGGGTCGCCGCTCAAATTAAAGCACTTGGCTTGGTATTCAACGTCGTTTCAGATGGCAGTATTTCTCAGACTGCTGGCATGATTATTGGCGCAGGAAGCGTACTCATTTACACCTTGTTTGGTGGCATGTGGTCCGTCGCGATTACAGACTTTATCCAGATGATCATTGTTGTGATTGGTATGCTGTATATCGGTGGCGAGATGACTGCTCAAACGGGTGGGATTAGCGTAGTGATTGAGCATGCTGCTGCCGCAGGCAAATTTAGCAATTTCTGGCCTGATATGAATCTAGCTTCGATTCTAGGGTTCACTGCGGCTTTATGTACGATGATGTTGGGCTCGATTCCGCAACAAGACGTTTTTCAGCGAATCACTTCATCTAAGAATGTGAATATAGCGGTACAAGCGGCTATCTTGGGCGGCGTACTCTACTTTATCTTTGCATTTATACCGCTGTACTTAGCCTATTCGGCAACATTGATTAATCCAGATTTAGTGAAGAAATATTTGGATACTGATCCACAAATGATTTTGCCAAAATTGATCTTGAATCATGCGCCGATATTTGCACAAGTGATGTTCTTTGGTGCTCTTTTATCGGCCATTAAGAGTTGCGCTAGTGCAACTTTATTAGCACCCTCAGTAACCTTTGCAGAAAATATTGTTCGTGGCTTCTTTAAGCATTTAACGGATCATGATTTACTGAAAATTATGCGAATCACAGTCTTATGTTTTTCGATAGTCGTGACCTTTTTCGCAATCAATTCTGAATTATCCATTTTCAAAATGGTAGAAAGTGCCTATAAGGTCACTTTAGTGGCCGCTTTTGTGCCCCTGGCTTTTGGGGTGTACTGGCCTAGGGCAAATTCTTTAGGGGGACTGTTGGCGGTTATTTGTGGCTTAACGGTTTGGATTGGTTGCGAGATTTTTGCTCCCAAGAGCATATTGCCTCCCCAGTTAGCGGGCCTATTTGCCAGCATTGCAGGTATGTTGCTTGGAAGCTTGCTGCCAAAAGATATGCTCAAGGTGGTTTAAAGAGCCTATTGCCTATAAATTAGGCAATATCATTTTGTAGCCCCGCAAAATATTCTCATCTAATATAAGAGTAATTCAAAATTTTATTCTTATGGAGTTCCTATGAAAATCTGTGTAATCGGTGGGGGTGGTGCTATTGGCGGTTACCTTGCTGTGATGTTGGCACGAGCGGGAAATGCTGTCACAGTTGTGGCACGGGGGGCAACCTTAGCGGCCATTAATGAGCGTGGCCTTGCCTTAATTATGGATGACCAACCAGAGCCATTAGTGGCAGAGGTGAAGGCGGTTGCAAAAATCAGCGATGCAGAAACTCCAGATGTCGTTATTCTGGCAGTAAAAGCGCATCAAGTTGAGCCGATTATTAATGACTTAGCCGCCATCATGGGGCCAGAGACTATCTTAATTCCAATGCAAAACGGAATTCCATGGTGGTATTTCCAAAAGCTGGGCGGCGATTATCAAGATCACTCAGTAGAAACGGTTGATGCTGGTGGTCTTGCGAAAAAAGCAATTAACCCCAATAACATTATTGGCTGCGTTGTATATCCAGCAACATTTACCCAGGCTCCTGGCGTGATTCGTCACGTTGAAGGCAATCGCTTCCCCTTGGGGGAGTTAGACGGTCAAAACACAGATCGTATTCAGAAGATTTCTGCGATGATGACTGCTGCTGGATTTAAGTCGCCTATTTTGGACGATATTCGCTCAGAGATATGGCTGAAGTTGTGGGGCAATATGACGTTTAATCCAATTAGTTCATTAACTCATGGAACGCTAGAAGGAATCTGCCAGTACCCATTAACCAAAGAGTTGGCGCGCAATATGATGGCTGAGGCCCAGACGATCGCTGAAAAACTGGGTGTGACTTTCCGAGTGGATATTGAGCGTCGTATTGCAGGCGCTGAAAAAGTAGGTAAGCACAAGACCTCGATGTTGCAAGACTTAGAAGCGGGTCGCAGTTTAGAGATTGATGCTTTATTGGGCTCGGTCATTGAGCTGGGCAAGATTACTCAGACTCCAACACCTTGCTTGAATACTGTCTTTGCATTAACAAAGTATTTAGATGAAAACGTTCAAGCCTCTAAAGGGAGTTTGGCATTGCCATCTGTATCTGGTTACTAGGTTAGAGCATTCAAGGTCAAAAGGGTAATACGCTTTATTAAAAACCCCTTGCTATGGAAAGTAGCAAGGGATTTTTGTTATGCCAAATGAAGCGCTTATTCGAAACGATTGTCTAGGCGCCCAACGCCATCAATAATGATGCTGACATTGCTGCCCGGCTTCATAGAGCCCACGCCAACCGAGGTTCCACAGGCGATGATGTCACCGGGTAATAGCGGTACATCTTGCGAGATAAGGCTGACCAACTTTGCGGGTGGGAAGATCATATCTGCGATAGGATAATTTTGGCGCTCTTGATCATTCAAAATGGTCTTGATATGGAGTTTGCTTGGATCTACATCGGTAGTAATGTAGGGTCCAAAGACACCAAAGGTATTAAAGCTTTTTGAACGCGTCCATTGCGCGTAACCAGGATCGCGATTGAGAATTTCAATCGCAGTCACATCATTGATACAGGTGTAGCCAAAGATCGCATTCGACGCCTCTTGCTCGCTGACTTCATGGCAAGATTTGCCAATCACAATACCCAATTCTCCCTCATAAACAACTTTGCCTGCATAGGATTTTGGGGTGCGAATCACTCGATTGGCAGCCAAAAAAGAGTTGTTACCTTTCAGAAAATAAAGGGGTTCTGCTGGTACTGCATGTTCCAGTTTCGTGACGAGTGCATAAAAGTTATCCACCATGGCGATCATTTTGGATGGTGTGCAAGGAATATCGATGGTGACCTCTGAAAGTTTGAGGGTCTCTCCAGTTGCCTTGGGTTGATTAAACAGGTCTCCGGAATACACGGCAATAAGATCGCCTTGTACTTGTCCTAAACCACTTTTACCTTGGTGTTGATATCTAAGCCATTGAGTCATAATGAGTTCCTTTGAAGTTGAATATTTGATAAACAATATCTTACAGGGATGTATTGATGGCAAAGACTTCCGAACTGACTTTTGCGCCAGAACAGGATCAACCGGTTCGCTATATAGAGCGCACCCGTAGCTATTATTTAGGTTTGGGTTACGATAATCCTTATGTTTGGGCGCATTACGTCGATGTGCCGTTTTCCCGTTTACAAAAACCGTTAAACCAATCTGTATTGGGGTTGATCACCACTGCTGTGCAATTTGACCCAAGCAAAGGCCCTCAAGGACAAGGAGCGGCTTATAACGCTGAGGCAAAGTTTTATCAACCTTATAAGAGTCCAATTAATCAGAAGCAAGATTTAAGAATTGCCCATGTGGGTATTGACCGCAAAAATGCCAATATGGAAGAAATCGAATGCTGGTTTCCCTTGGCTGCGGCAAGGCGTGTGGTGGAGATGGGAAGACTCAGAATGGTGTCCCCAAACTTTTATGGCTTACCAACGAATCGCAGTCAGCGCCACACATTAGAAATTGATGCGCCTATTATTTTGGAAATGTTGCGTTCAGATAATGTAGATGTAGCAGTACTCATTCCAAACTGTCCTATTTGCCATCAAAGTCAAAGTTTATTGGCGCGCTATTTGGAAGAGGCTGGAATTTCTACTGTGGTGATGGGAGCAGCCAAAGATATTGTCGAATATTGCGGAGTACCGCGACTGTTATTTAGTGATTTTCCTTTAGGAAATGCTGCAGCTCGACCGAATGATCAAGCATCACAAGATTTGAATTTCGAATTGGCATTGCGTCTTTTAGAGTCTGCGCCAGCCCCAAGAACCACAGTCCAATCTCCGCTGAGATGGTCTACCGATCCCATGTGGAAAATGGATTACTCTAATCTGGAGAGTTTATCCGAGCAAGAAATCGCACGCTTACGAGATGAAGCCGAGAAGGTTCGACTGACTGCACGTGAACTGAGAGTGAAGAGCGTTGGTGCTTAATTAAGTTTGTCTAGCCAGAGAATATTCACATAGCGCGCGTATGGCGTTAGTGGCTTCATTATCAGGAAATTCTTGAATACAGCTCAAGGCTAAATCTACTTCGCGTTTAGCAGCGGCCTGGGTGTAATCTAGGGCGCCAGAGCTTTGTACGGCGCGTAAAATTTGTGCAAAGACATCATCTGGTAAATCTTGGTTTTGTTCTATCGCTGAACGAACTAATAAACGTTCTTCAGAGCTGCCGTGTTCCAACAAATAAATAAGTGGGAGCGTAGGCTTACCTTCACGCAAATCATCGCCAGCATTTTTCCCCATTTGCGCAGCGTTCGCGGTGTAGTCTAAAAGATCATCCATCAATTGAAATGCGGTGCCGATATGTCTTCCAAAGGCGGCAGCTTGCTCGCGTTGAGTTTTACTGGCATTAGCCAAAATCGCACCAAGCTCGGCAGATGCCTCGAACAATTTTGCCGTTTTATAGCGAATTACTTGAAGATAACTTGCCTCATCAACTTCCGGATCATTCATATTCAGTAATTGCAATACTTCACCTTCGGCAATCGTATTGGTAGCATCTGACAGAATTTCCATGACCCTTAAGTCTTTGGGTACCACCATCATCTGGAACGCTCGGGAGTACAAAAAATCGCCCACCAAGACACTCGCTGCATTGCCAAACGCCGCATTAGCGGTTTCACGGCCCCTTCTCAGGGTAGATTCGTCAACAACATCATCATGCAACAAGGTGGCTGTGTGGATAAATTCGACTACCGCCGCCATCTCTAGGGCATGGGGGTTTACTTGGCCATTGGTCAAGGCCTTTGCCACCAGCATTAGTAGGGCAGGTCTGACGCGTTTTCCACCAGCCTGGATGATGTAGGCCGAGATTTGGTCAATTAAGGCGACTTTTGATGCCAAATTTAGGCGAATAACTGCATCTAAAGCCTTGAAATCTAAGGAAATTGGGGCCAGTATTTGGCTTAAGTCATTGGTTTTGACAGTGCTCATCATGCAAGATATAATAATGGGCTTAGCTTCTCCAGGGTGGATTAGCTTAAATGTAAATTTAATTAAGGTTTCAAACCATGTACGCGGTCATAAAAACCGGTGGCAAACAGTATAAAGTTGCTGCAGGCGAAAAATTGAAAATAGAACAGATACCAGCGGAAATCGGCAGCGAAATCACTCTTGACCAAGTCCTCGCC
>Ga0164295_10002164_pt1 | contig 16320 bp, 18 predicted proteins | sample GEODES006metaG_FD_111798 | JGI IMG/M metagenome (GOLD analysis project Ga0164295, IMG submission 111798) | Oligotrophic lake water microbial communities from Sparkling Lake, Wisconsin, USA - GEODES006 metaG | ecosystem: Environmental > Aquatic > Freshwater > Lake | place: USA: Sparkling Lake... | reverse complement strand
TGGCCGCTTTGAGCAGGCCGATGGCGGCACGCTGTTTTTAGATGAAATCGGCGACATGCCCTTTGATCTGCAAACGCGCTTGCTGCGCGTGCTCAGCGACGGTCATTTTTACCGCGTCGGCGGGCATAACGCCGTCAAGGCCAATGTGCGCGTCATCGCTGCCACCCACCAGGACCTGGAACAGCGCGTCAAAGACGGCGCCTTCCGCGAAGACCTTTTTCACCGCCTGAACGTGATCCGCCTGCGCCTGCCTGCGCTGCGCGAGCGCCGTGAAGACGTGTTCATGCTGACGCGCCATTTTCTGCAGCAAAGCGCCAAGCAACTGGGCGTTGAGCCCAAGCGAATCACCGACCAGGCGCTGCTGTTGCTCAGCACCTTTAGCTTTCCCGGCAATGTGCGCCAGCTTGAAAACATCTGTCACTGGCTCACCGTCATGGCGCCGTCGCATGTTGTAGAAGCCAAAGATTTGCCACCCGAAGTGCTGCAAGCATCGCCTGCAGCCCTGGACGCAGCCTTGCCATCTATTGACACAAGTTCAAGGACCATGGAAGTCCTGGAGTCAGGCCCGATTGAAACCGCCGTCACATCCAACGCTCTGAGCCACGCGCTGCATGCTTTGCCGGTGATGGCCGGCCCGCAAGCGCCAGGCCTGGTCAGTGGCTGGGAAAACGGCCTGGAAACCGAGGCGCTGGCTTTGCTGCTCGCTGGCCAGACCGATGTGTGGGACGTGCTGACGCGTCGTTTTGAGTCCAAGCTGATTCAGACCGCCCTGGGCAACACCCGTGGGCGCCGGATTGAAGCCGCTCAAAAGCTGGGCATTGGTCGCAACACCATTACCCGCAAGATTCAGGAACTGGGTTTGGAATAAGCCCGTCAGTCGCGCCACTACTGCGTCATTCCTGCGAAGCCTGCCCTCGACCTGATCGGGGGGCAGTCATCCATCTCCGTCTTTGCGCGGATGACCAGTGCGGGCTTTCAGCCCAATTCCACCACCACCGGGACGTGGTCGCTGGGGCGTTCGTTTTTGCGGGGCAGCTTGTCAATGACGCAGCCCGCCACCAGGGGCTTGAGCGGCTCGCTGACCAAAATATAGTCAATGCGCAGCCCGCGGTTGCGCCTGAAAGCAAACTCGCGGTAATCCCACCATGAATAGCTTTTATCAGGCTGATCAAACAGCCGGAAGGCATCGACCAGCCCCAGGTTCAGCAGCGCCTTGAACTGCTCGCGCTCCTGGGTGGTGTGGTGAATCGTCTCGCGCAGACCCTGAGGGTCATGCGTGTCGCGGTCGTCAAAAGTGATGTTGAAGTCGCCCACCAGCACCAAGTGCGGCGTGCGCTTGATTTCCCGAGACAGCCAGCCGCGCAAGCTGTCCAGCCACTGCATTTTGTAGGCAAACTTATCGCTGTCTGGCGCCTGACCGTTCACAAAATAGCCATTGACCAGGCGCAGCGGGCCATGCGCTGTCTCTATGGTGGCGGCGATCACACGCGACTGCTCGTCGGCAAAACCGTCTATGTTTTTAGTGACGTCGTGCAGCGGCAGGCGGCTGATGATGGCCACGCCGTTGTAAGTTTTCTGGCCGAACACCGCGCAATGTCCGTAGCCGGCGTCGTGAAGAGCTTGCAGCGGAAATTTTTCATCTGGAATTTTCAGCTCTTGCAAACACAGCACTTCAACCGGGTTGGCGGCCAGCCAGTCCAGCACCTGCGGCAGCCGCACGGCCAGAGAGTTCACATTCCAGGTGGCAATTTTCACTTTAAGTCGCCTTGGTATTTTTGGTAAGTGACAAAGGCAAATGACAAGCCTGAGGCCGCCAAATGCGATGCCCGCGCGGTCTCTTGCCAGGCCGCACCCAGCACGGGTGCAAAGGCGTCGCCCTCAAAGTCCTGCGCGATCTCGGTGACTTCAGCGCGCACGGCCATGGGTTCGGCCTGGCGGTAAATCTCGGCACCGCCTATGACCCAGACGTCGGGCACTTCACCGCACAGGCGCAGGGCCTCGGGCAGGCCGGCCGCGCGCAGCGCGCCTTCGGCCTGCCAGTCATTCTGGCGCGTGACAACGATGTTGCTGCGCCCCGGCAGCGGCCGAAAGCGCGGCGGCAGCGAATCCCATGTCTTGCGGCCCATGACAACGGGGCAGCCTTGCGTCTGGCGCTTGAAGTGCGCCAGGTCTTCGGGCAGATGCCAGGGCATGGTGTTGTCCTTGCCGATGACGCCATTGGCGGCGCGGGCAAAGATCAGGTTGATACGGGGCATGACAGTGTGCAGGCTCAGACCGCCACCGGCGCTTTGATGGCCGGGTGATGCTGGTAGTTGAGAAACTCGAAGTCTTCGAACTCGTAGTCAAAGATAGAAGCCGGCTGGCGCTTGATGTGCAGCGTCGGGTAGGGCAGGGGCGTGCGGCTCAGTTGCAGCGCCACTTGCTCGTGGTGGTTGCTGTAAATGTGGCAGTCGCCGCCGGTCCAGATGAAGTCGCCCACCGCCAGGCCGCATTGCTGCGCCACCATGTGCGTGAGCAGCGCGTAGCTGGCAATGTTGAAGGGCACACCCAGAAAAATATCAGCACTGCGCTGGTACAGCTGGCAACTGAGCTTGCCGGGCTGGCCGGGCAGCTCAGACGGCGCCACGTAAAACTGGAAAAAGGCGTGACAGGGCATCAGCGCCATCTTGGACAGGTCGGCTACGTTCCAGGCGCTGACGATGATGCGCCGTGAGTCCGGGTTGGTCTTAAGCGTCTTGATGACTTCGGCGATCTGGTCAATGTGGCCTCCCTCGGGCGTGGGCCAGCTGCGCCACTGCACGCCGTACACAGGGCCCAGGTCACCGTCTTCGCGCGCCCATTCGTCCCAGATGCTGACGCCGCGCGCTTTGAGCCAGTTGTTGTCGCTCGAGCCCTGCAAAAACCACAGCAGCTCATGCACAATGGATTTGAGGTGAACTTTTTTGGTGGTGACCAGCGGAAAACCTTCGTTGAGGTCAAAGCGCATCTGGTAGCCAAACACACTCTTGGTGCCGGTGCCGGTGCGGTCGGCCTTGAAGGCACCGTGCGTGTCAACATGGCGGATGAAGTCTTCGTACTGGGAGCGCAGAGGGTGTGGCGATGAGGTCATGTCAATAAGATCCAAAAATACAGTCGAGGGCAGCGACTATTTCTTCTTGATGGCTTTGGAGATTTGCAACGCACTTGTTCAGTTCGCGCGTCGGTAAAGCTGCCATGGCCGCAGTGTCCAGTACAACTTGTTTGCCCAAAATTTCAAATCCAGGATTTAAATCCCGCAGACGGGTTTTGTACAAGGCAGCTGCCCGCAGAGGGATGACGATTCGCGACTCTAAGCTGTCGATGTATTCGTTTTGAACATCCAGCAGGAACGGCGTGCTTTTACGGGCCAGCGTATCGGGGTGGGAATAGACATCAAAGCGGGCCAAGATTAGAAGGTCCTGTACTTGGTCAGTGGCAAGCCTTCGCTTGCAATGCGAGCGTTGTATTCCGCCACGGCGTCCTTGTTTTCTTCGTTCCACTTTTGCCAATAGCAGCGGCGGACTTCAGCGGCCAGCAGGGTGTCTACGGTCTGCGACACATTCATCCCCAACTCGCGCGCTTTCTCCAGCACTTTCGAATTAAGTGAAAGGTTGGTCGGCTTCTTGGGAGCGTTGTTGAAATTGAGCATTATTTCAATCCATTGTTTATGCGCATATTATATGCGCAGCAATTTGCCCGGGTTCATCAGCTTGTGCGGGTCGAGGGCAGTCTTGATGGTGCGCATCAGGCCGAGGGCGACGGGGGATTTGTGCTGCTCCAGCTTGCTGACCTTGAGGGTGCCCACGCCGTGCTCGGCTGAAATCGAGCCGCCAAAGCGCTGCACCGTGTCAAAGACCAGGGTGTTGACCTCGTCTTCGTGTTCGCGCAAGAAGGCTTGCGCATCGACGCCCGCCGGGGCTTGTACGTTGTAGTGCAAATTACCGTCCCCCAGATGGCCGAAGTTGACCAGCCGTACGCCGGGGATTTCTTTTTGTAAGAGGGCGTCGGTATTGCGCACAAACTCTGGAATGCGCGAGACCGGCACTGAAATGTCGTGTTTGATGTTCAGGCCTTCTTCGGCCTGCGCCAGCGGAATGCTTTCGCGCACATGCCAGAGCTGCCTGGCCTGCGCCAGGCTTTCGGCCACCACGGCGTCGCTCACGCAGCCCTTGCTAAGTGCGGCTTCGAGCAGACGCTCGAACTGTGCACGCGCATGCGTTTCGGACTCCTGGTCCGAGCATTCGAGCAGTACGCCAAAGGCGGCGCTGTCATGAAAAGGCACTTTGAGCTGGGCAAAGTGCTTGACCACCAGACTCAGCGCAAACTGGCCCATGACTTCAAAGCCGGTCAGGCTGGCGCCCAGGTGTTGTTGCGCCAAACCGAGCAGGGCCACGACCTCGTCCATTGATGCGACAGCGGCCCAGGCGGTCAGGCGCGCAGCCGGCAACGGGTACAACTTGAGCGTGGCGGCGGTGATCACGCCCAGCGTGCCTTCACTGCCGATGTACAGGTCGCGCAGGTCATAGCCGGTGTTGTCTTTGCGCAAGCCCGACAGGCCGTGCCAGACTTCGCCGGCGGCGGTGACCACTTCGAGGCCCAGGCAGAGCTCGCGTGCATTGCCGTAGCGCAGCACTTGGGTGCCGCCGGCGTTGGTGGCTAGGTTGCCGCCAATCGTGCAACTGCCTTCAGCGGCCAGACTCAGCGGAAACAAAAAACCAGCTTGCAGCGCCGCCTCTTGAAGGTGTTGCAGCACGCAACCAGCTTCAACGGTGATGGTCAGGTTGGCGGCGTCGATCTCGCGCACGGCGCGCAAGCGTTGCAGGCTCAGCACCAACTGGCTGCCGCTGTCGTCTGGCGTGGAGCCGACCACCAGACCGGTGTTACCGCCTTGCGGCACCAGGCTGACCCTGGCGGCCAGGCAAGCTTTCACGACCTGCGCCACCTCCTCTGTGTTGCCCGGGCGCACCACGGCCAGGGCTTTGCCGTAGGAGCGTTTACGCCAATCGACTTCCCAGGCACTCAGGTCGCCCTCTGTGAGCACATGCGCCTGGCCGCAAATGCTGCGCAGTATTTCTAAAAAAGGCAGGCTCATGCTTGCTTCAGCCGCACCCGCACATGCATGGCGCAAGCCGCAAACAGCAAGAGACACAACACAATTTCTATCATGGCCAGGTAGTTGCCGGGGGCGGCGTCGCTCCAGGCGCGCACCGTGCCTTCAATGAAGTAGAGCCAAACCAAGAGGCTCAGCCAGCGGTAGGTGTACATGCGGTTTTTGAGTACGCCGGCCAGCGGCAGTATCAGCGGCAGCACCTTGAGCGCCAGCAGCGAGCCGCCCGGGCGCACAGGTGCCAGCCATAACTCCCAGGCCAGGCCAAGGGCAATCAGCCCGGTGAGGCTGGCGGTGGCCAGCCAGCGTGTGGTGTCGATTTGGCGGGTTTTATTCATGCTGATGGCATGATACCGGCATGAATTTGCAGCAGCTTCTGGCCGACCTTTCAAAATTTCCCTGGCGTGACACGGCGATCACGCTGCGACAACGCTTCAGGGATGACCGTTTGGGCTTGACGGCCAGCAGCTTGACTTTCACCACATCGATCGCGCTGGTGCCTTTTTTCACCGTGGCGCTGGCCATCTTCACGGCTTTTCCGATGTTCGCCAAGTTGCAGGGTACGCTGCAAATCTGGCTGGTCGAAAGCCTGATCCCCGACAACATCGCACGCCAGGTGCTGGGTTACCTGACGCAGTTCACGCGCCAGGCCAGCCGGCTCGGTGTGGCGGGTCTGGCGGTCCTGGTGATCACCGCCATCGCCCTGGTGCTGACCATAGACCGCACGCTCAACAACATCTGGCGCGTGCGCAAGCCCCGTCCTTTCGGGCAGCGGGTGCTGATTTACTGGGCCGCTGTCACCTTGGGCCCTTTGCTACTGGCCGCCAGCCTGGCCGCCACCTCTTACTTGCTGCCCTTTGTTCGCAACGGGGCCGCTGCGCCTGCGGCGCTGCTGCAATTTCTGGTGGACACGCTGGAATTTGTTTGCCTGGCTGGCAGCCTGGCCGCGCTTTACCACTACATGCCCAACACCTTCGTGAAGTGGGCCCATGCTTGGGTGGGCGGTGGCTTTGTGGCTGTCGGTATTGCTGCCGCTAAAAAGCTGCTGACTGTTTACCTGGGGCTGGTGCCTACTTACTCAGCGGTTTACGGCGCTTTTGCCACGCTGCCAATCTTGCTGGTGTGGATTTACCTGGCCTGGATCATCGTGCTCATGGGCGCGGTGATCACGGCTTATTTGCCCAGCTTGCTGGCGGGTGTGAGCCGGCGTGGCGGGGCGCATGGCTGGCAGTTTCAGCTGGCGCTGGAGACTTTGCAGAGCCTGGAGCACAGCCGGGGCAGCATACCGCGTGGCATGCCGGCCTCGGCACTGGCCCAGCAGCTGCGGGTGGATGCTCTTGCGCTTGAGCCCGTGTTGGACACCTTGATGCAGCTTGACTGGGTCGGGCAGCTGGTCGATACCGACAGTGACAAGGCTTCTAACTTTGTGCTGCTGGTGAATCCGGACAGCACCACCATTGAGCCCTTGGTCGATGCACTTTTGCTCGACAGAACGCTGGCCACGAACAAGCTGCGGGCTCGTGCCGGCTGGGCCGACACGCGGCTGCGCGAAGTGCTCTGAGGAGCTGGGCGCCTCGGCTTCAGGCTTGGCGGGTGTGGCTGGCGCGGTGGCGCGTGACCTCAGGGCTGCGCAGCGCGTCGTGCTTGGTGGCCCGGCCGCTCACGCGTTCACGCCACATCTTGAAAGAACTGCGCTTGAGCTCGCGCCGCATCAGCGCGATCACGGCGGCTTCGTTCAAGCCGAACTGCTGCTCGATCGCCTCAAAGCTGGTGCGGTCTTCCCAGGCCATTTCGATCACGCGTGAGATGTCGGCCGCGTCCAGGGCGACGCGGGCAGGTTTAGCAGCTTCAGCTTTGCGGGCAGGATTCATGGCTGCAAAAAATCGCGGATGGCTTGCAGCGTAGGCTCGGGTGCCTCGCTCATCTGGTGGTGACCGACGGGCAGCGCAATCACTTTGCAGGCTTTGCCGCTGGCATTGGCACTGGCAATCAATGTCTGGGCGGCCTTCGGATGGGTCATCTGGTCTTGCGCGCCCAGCAGCATCAGCACCGGGCAGCTCACTGAGGCCATGGCTTCTTCGCCGTAGGCGTAGCTGTCGCAAGCCACAAAGCCGCGGTGAAACACATTGACCGCCGGGTTGCTGGCCAGCACGCGCCGGCCCAGCGCCAGGCTGCTGCCATAGACCCAGGTGCCCGGCCCGAGCACCGAGGGCGGCGGCGCCAGTGTGCTGCGTGAAAAGACATTGATCATCTTCAGCGCTTTGAGGGGCTCCTTGAGCGAGGCGTCAAGCAGCGCGGCCGAGACCTTCATGGGATAAGCCGTGCCCACCATCACCAGGTGGCTCACGCGCTCGCCCAAGCGGGCTGCCGCTTCTAACGCGATCAAAGAGCCCCAGCTGTGGCCGATCAGCGCGGCGCGCGCTATGCCGGCAGCATCCAGCAGTGCAGCGATGAAATCAGCCGCCGCCTCGACACTGGCCGGCGCTTGGCCGCCGCTGCGGCAATGGCCGGGCAAATCGACGGCCAGCACGTTCCAGCCATGGTGCGCCAGAAAGCGGCTTTGCAAGATCCACACACTGTGGTCATTGAGCACACCGTGAATGAAGACAGCGGTGGGCTTGGCCGCGTCAAAGGCCTTGCCACCGGTGTAGCAGTAGGTGGGTGCATCTTGGACGGTGATGAGCATGGTGTGAATTTGCTGGCAGTTTCAGTGGTCGGAGATCAGCCGTTTACCCAGACTGATCGCATCGTCCTGGGCATAACCGAGGCTTTGGTAGAAGGCGATGACCTTGGCGTTACTGCTGCGTACCTGCAAGCTGATTTTTGGACAACCTGCTGCCAGCAGCAGCGCCTCCCCCGTTTCAATCAGTGCCTGCGCATAACCCTTGGACTGGTATTGCGGCGCCACGGCCAGGTAGTTCATCCAGCCCCGGTGGCCTTCGTAGCCGAACATCACGCTGGCCATGACCTGGCCGTCCAGCTCGCCCACCAGAAACCATTCCGGTCGCACCTGTTGCTTGCGCGCAATGTCCTTGACCGGGTCGTTCCAGGGGCGTGTGAGTTCGCAGATCTGCCAGAGGGCCACGACCTGGGCCTGGTCTGCATCGGCGTAGGGACGAATAATCATGCTTGTTTTTCAGCGGCCTTGAGGGCGCGCTTCAGATCATCGATCAAATCATCCGGGTCTTCCAGGCCGATGCTCAGGCGGATGGTGCCCTGGGTGATACCGCCGGCGGCCAGCGCTTCGTCGCTCATGCGGAAGTGCGTGGTGCTGGCCGGGTGAATCACCAGGCTGCGGCAGTCGCCAACGTTGGCCAGGTGGCTGAAGACCTTGAGTGCCTCGACAAAAACCTGGCCTTGGGCGCGGCTGCCCCGAATGTCAAAGCTGAACACCGAGCCGGCGCCACGGGGCAGCAATTTTTTCGCCAACGCATGGCTGGGGTGACCGGGCAGCATCGGGTGGCCGACGCGCGACACCAGCGGGTGTGCGGCCAAAAACTCGACCACTTTCTCGGTGTTGCTCATGTGGCGGGCCATGCGCAGCGGCAAGGTTTCGATGCCTTGCAGGATGAGCCAGGCGGTATGCGGGCTCATGCAGGCGCCGAAGTCGCGCAGGCCTTCGCGGCGGGCGCGCAGCAAGAAAGCGCCCACGGTGCTTTCTTCGCTGAAGACCATGTTGTGAAAGCCGGCGTAGGGTTCGGTGAGTTCCGCAAACTTGCCCGATGCTTCCCAGTCAAACGAGCCGCCATCAACGACCAGCCCGCCGATCACGGTGCCGTGGCCGCTGAGGAACTTGGTGGCCGAGTGGTAAACCAGGTCAGCGCCCAGATCGAAGGGTTTGATCAGCCAGGGCGAGGTCAGGGTCGAGTCCACCAGCAGCGGCACCTTGGCCGCATGGGCGATGGCGGCCACGGCCTCGATATCCAGCACGTCCAGGCCGGGGTTGCCGACGGTTTCGCCAAAGAAGAGCTTGGTGTTGGGCCGCACGGCCGCGCGCCAGGCGGCGTGGTCTCCGGGCGGCACAAACGTGGTGTCAATGCCGAAGCGGCGCAGCGTGAAGTGCAGCAGATTGTGCGAGCCGCCGTACAGCGCGCTGCTGGCCACCATGTGCGAGCCGGCGCCCATCAGCGTGGCAATGCTCAGGTGGAGCGCGGCCTGGCCGCTGGCAGTGGCAATCGCGCCTATGCCGCCCTCGAGCGCAGAGATGCGCTGCTCGAGCACGGCATTGGTCGGGTTGCTGATGCGGGAGTAGACATGGCCTGCACGCTCCAGGTTGAACAGGCTGGCCGCGTGCTCGCTGGACTCAAAGACAAAGGAGGTCGTTAAATGGATGGGCACGGCCCGCGCGCCGGTGCCAGGGTCGGGTTGCGCGCCTGCGTGCAAGGCCAGTGTGTCAAAGCCGGGGTCTGAGTAACCAGGCATGCTGTCTCCTGAAGAAGTCTTAAAACCCCGCCGCAGCCGGCGGATTGAGCCCGATTGTGGGCTATATTGGCACTGTGCCCCGCCGGTCTTGCGCTCAGTGCCAAAGGTCATGCGGGTGGCAACAACATTCAGGAGACCGGAAATGAAAGTCGCAGACATATTGCGTGTCAAGGGCAGCACTCTTTTTACCGTGCAGCCTGACGAACCCTTGTCCCGGGCCACCCAAACCATGGCCGACAAAGACATCGGCTCTTTGGTGGTGATGTCACAGGGCGCGCTGGCGGGCATGTTGACTTTTCGCGAGGTGATCAAGAGCATTGTCAAAAACGGCGGAGAGATCGGCAGCACGCTGGTAGACCAGGCCATGGACAGCCAGCCCCTGACCTGCACTCCGGACACCGAAATTGACGATGTGCGGCGCATGATGCTTGAAAGCCATGCACGCTACATGCCGGTGGTGGAACACAAGGTGTTGATGGGCGTGATCAGTTTTTACGATGTGGCCAAAGCCGTGGTGGACAGTCAGAACTTCGAAAACCAGATGCTCAAGGCCTATATTCGTGACTGGCCGTCCGAAGACGAGGCCAAGCCAAGCTAATCCGGTGCTGCCTCTGGCCGGTGGATAATCAGTGCCCATGAGCGGCAACACCTTCGGACAACTCTTCGCAGTCACCAACTTCGGTGAATCCCACGGCCCGGCCATTGGCTGCGTGATCGACGGCTGCCCGCCCGGCATGGATTTGACGGAAGCCGACATTCAGCACGACCTGGACCGCCGCCGCCCCGGCACCAGCCGCCATGTGACTCAGCGCAACGAGCCCGATGCGGTCGAGATCCTCTCAGGCGTTTACGAAGGCAAGACCACCGGCACGCCGATCTGCCTGCTGATCAAAAACACCGACCAGCGCAGCAAGGACTACGGCAACATCCTGGACACCTTCCGCCCCGGTCACGCCGACTACACCTACCTGCACAAATACGGCCTGCGCGACCCGCGCGGCGGCGGCCGGTCATCGGCCCGCTTGACGGCCCCCATGGTGGCTGCTGGCGCTGTCGCCAAAAAATGGCTGGCGGCGCAGTACGGCACACGCTTTATGGGCTGTATGACGCAGATTGGTGACCTCGCCGTTCCCTTCGAGTCCTGGGCGCATGTGCCCCACAACCCGTTTTTTGCAGCGACGGCCGATGTGTCGGCGCTGGAGGCTTACATGGACGCGTTGCGCAAGGCCGGCGACTCCTGCGGCGCGCGCATCCGCGTGGTCGCCACCGGCATGCCGGTGGGCCTGGGTCAGCCGCTGTTTGACAAGCTCGACGCCGACATCGCTTACGCCATGATGGGCATCAATGCCGTCAAGGGCGTGGAGATCGGCGCCGGCTTTGCCAGTGTCAGCCAGCGCGGTACTGTGCATGGCGACTCCCTGTCGCCGGCGGGCTTTAAGAGCAACAACGCCGGCGGTGTGCTCGGCGGCATCAGCACCGGGCAAGATCTGGAAGTCTCTATTGCCATCAAGCCCACCAGCTCGATCATTTCGCCGCGCGAATCGGTGGACATGTCGGGCCAAAGCACGACGGTCACGACCAAGGGCCGGCACGACCCCTGTGTGGGCATTCGCGCCACGCCGATAGCTGAAGCCATGCTGGCGCTGGTGGTGATGGAGCACGCGCTCCAGCACCGCGCCCAGTGTGCCGACGTGCGCGTGAGCATGCCGCGCGTTCCCGGCGCGCTTTGAGTTCTTGCGCTGCACACGGCCCCGGCCGCGTGCTTTGAACGCCTGCACATGACTTCCCGCCGCCAACTTGCTCCTTTTGCTGCGCTTTCAGCCAGCTACTTTGCACACATCGGATTTTTTAATCCCTACCTTCCGCTGTGGCTCCAGGAGTTGGGCCTGAGCATCCTGGCCATCAGCGTTCTGGTGTCAGTGCAGGCGGCCACGCGTTTGTTTGCACCTTATGGCTGGGGCTGGCTGAGCGACCGCACCGGCGAGCGCATCCAGCTCATGCGTTACAGCGCCTGCGCCGCGCTGCTGGCCTCTACCGGGCTGTGGTGGGACGGTGGCGTGAACTGGTTGTTTGGCGTGCTGCTGTTGATGTTTATGCACACCAGCGCCATGATGCCCATGAGCGAGGCCGCCATGGCCCACCTGGTGACCCAGGACGGTGTCTTTAATGCCCGCCGCTACGGCCGGATTCGCTTGTGGGGCTCGGTTGGATTTCTCGTCACGGTGATGGTGGCCGGCGTTTTTTTTGAACGCGCGGGCATGCACCACTTTCCCGCCTGGACCGTGGCCACCATGCTGGCGGTGACTTTCAGTGTTTTTTGCCTGCCCGACCTCAAAGAAGCCATTCCGGCTCATGCGCTGCGGGTGAACGTCATGCCGGTATTGCGCCAGCGCGCAGTGCAGTGGTTTTTTGCGTCCGTGTTTTTGCATGTGCTTTCTCACATCGGCATTTATGTTTTCTTCTCGCTCTACCTTGATTCGCTGGGCTACAGCAAAACCATGATCGGTTTGCTCTGGGCTTTGTCGGTGGTGGTGGAAATCGGCTGGTTTTTCACGCAGTCACGCTGGCTGCCGCGCATGAGTTTGCCGGCCTGGCTGGTGTTTTGTTCAGTCGCCATGGTGCTGCGCATGGGACTGACAGCCAGCAGCGCGCAAGTTCTGGTATTGCTGCTCCTGGCTCAAGCCTTGCACGCGCTGACCTTTGCCACGCATCACACGGTCTGCATTGCTTTGTTGTCTCAGCACTTCAGCGGCCGCTTGCGCGGGCGCGGTCAGGCGCTTTACACCGTCATTGGTTACGGCTTCCCGGGTGTCATTGGCGGTCTGGCCGGTGGCATGCTGAGCACGCATTACGGCCTTTCCAGCGTGTACTGGGCGTCCATGGTCATCAGTGCGCTGGCGGTGGCTTGCGCCTTGGGCGCCTGGCGGCATCATCACGCGCCGGCTTTGCCCGCCTAGGGTTCTGCTACTTTGTCTGGCAGTCGGCCGCACTGGCTTGGCGCCACTGCCCCGGCGCCAGCGTTTCCAGACTGTAGGGGCCAATGGCCGCGCGGATCAGGCGCAGCGTTGGTAGGCCCACGGCTGCGGTCATGCGCCGCACCTGCCGGTTGCGCCCCTCTTGGATGCCCAATTCAATCCATGCAGTTGGTTTGAAATGGCGCACGCGGATCGGCGGCGTGCGCTGCCATAGCCCCGGCGGCTCATCGATCAAACGGGCCCGTGCCGGGCGGGTGAGGCCGTCGCTCAGCGCGACGCCCTGGCGCAGCGTGTCCAGCGCATGCGCATCGGGCTCGCCTTCGACTTGCACCCAGTAGATTTTTTCCATTTTGTAGCGGGGGTCAGCGATGCGCGCCTGCAAGGCGCCGTTGTCGGTCAGCAGCAGCAAGCCCTCGCTGTCGGCGTCCAGCCGGCCGGCCACATAAACGCCGGGCATCTCGATGATGTCTTTCAGACCGCGCCAGCGACCCTCGGGCGTGAATTGACTGAGCACGCCATAGGGCTTGTTCAAGCAGATCAGGCGGGCAGAGGGGTCGGCACTCATGGCGAGGCAGCATAGCACCGGCTCCGTTCGTCAGTAGCTTGAGCATGGACAGCTTGAGCCGCGAATTTTTGCTTGGGCAGCGAGGACTCTCGGTCCTTGTGCGATGGCGTCGCAGTGCTTGTGCGCTAGCATCGGCTGCATGAGTGTTCATTACGAAAGCGTGCCTTTAGGCACCCTGTACCCCGAAGCCTTTGGCATTGCTGCCCCGCTGGAAGTCCTTGAGAGGCACATCTGGCCGCGCAAGCTGGCTGTTTTCATACGGCTGGCGCCGGCTACTGACCCTGTTGTGCCAGAGCCTGATCTGCATGCCGATTCCGGTTTGTCTGCTCTGCCCACGGGCGCTGCAGTCAAGGGCGTTCGGCAGTTGCAGCTGGGCCAGTTCGGTCTGGTGCCACCCTGGGTGAAGTCGGCGTCAGACGCCAAGCTGCGTTCGACCAAGCTGGTCAATGCCCGCTCTGAAACCGTCACCACCACCACCAGCTTTCGCGACAGCTGGCTCAAGGGTCAGCGCTGCATCGTGCCGATGATGGCGTTTTTTGAAGACGACTGGCGCAGCGGCAAGGCCGTGCCCACGCGCATCAGCCGCGTGGACGGCAAGCCCATGGGCGTGGCCGGCTTGTGGGAGCACTGGGCCAAGGACGGGCAGGAGATCATCAGCTTCACGCTGCTGACGGTCAACGCCAACAGCCACGCGCTGCTGCACCGTTACCAGCAAGGCGGCAACGAAAAACGCATGCCGGCGATTCTGGGCGAAGGCACGTACGACGCCTGGCTCAACGCCCGCTACGAGAAAGCCAAAGAGTTCATGCGCGCCTACCCGGCCAACTGGCTAACTGCCAACCCGGTGGAAGGCAAGCGTCTGTCGCAGCTGGACCGCTCTATCGCCTAGTCGCCCAGGTCGATCAGCAAGGGCAGCATCATGCCGTCTGGCTGCGCATAGTCGGCCAGCACCCACAGTCGGGTGTTGTCTTGCGCGGCCTCTGCCAGCAGCGTCAAGGCAAAGCGGATGGACACCTTGTCGAGCGCCGCAAAGGGCGTATCGAGCAAGGTCAGCGCCGCCCCGCTGGCAAAGGCCGCCGCCAGATACAACTTGCGCTTAGAACCGGTGGAAAGCATGAAGATGTTCTTGTCCAGGTGCGGAGCCAGTGACAGGCCTTCGATGGCGCGGGTCAGGCTGACCTCGTCAAAAGCCGGGTAGAGGCGCTGCACCATGGCCAGGTAATCCCGGCAGGTCAGCGCGTCATGCGCGGCTGTGCGCATGTCGGCCCAGAACACCTGCTGCCGGTAAGCCTCTGGCTGCTCATGCAGCCACACGCCGCCCAGTTGCAAGTGCCCGGCATCCGCTGCCAACTCGCCGGCCAGCACACACATCAGGCTGGTCTTGCCGCGGCCACCGCCGCCACGCACCAGCACCAGGCCGTTGGCTGCTTGCACCGAAAAATCGCGCACCACCACGCAGTCTGGGTAGGCCAAAGACAGTTTAGAAATATTCAGCATGCGGAGCTCAGGCCTTCTGACGAACTCACTTCGGGATCGCATTGCGCCCACAGGCAGAGCGTTCATGGGGTTCCGGTTGAAAAGGCGTTGATGATGGAATCAGCCTCACAATCATCCCAACCAAGTGCCCCAGACCAGTCGGCCTAAATAACGCCCCGGTAGCAGCGTGAAGGCCCCGGCAATCAGGCAGGCACTGATGTAGACAGTCCACATACCCCAGCGGTGGGCTTTGAAGTTGCCGGCCAGCATGGCGCGCAGGCCAAAGAAAAGTCCGCCCAGGGTGACTGGAATGAGCAAGTGAATCGGCGTGAAGCCATTCAGATTGGGCAGATTGAAGTCGCGGATGAAAAAAGCTGTGACGGAAGTGGCCAGCATGAGCGTGACCCAGGCGTAGCCGGCGGCGCGGTGCAGGCGGATACGCTGGTCACTGCCTTCACGGGCCCAGAGTGCGATGGGGCCGATGACTGTAGCGGCCAAGGCTGCGCTCATATGAACGGCGATCAAGGGGGACATCTCCAATTTTGGCTCCTTGCTCTTTTGTGCTTCGTTCGCCCAAGCGTCTCAATTCCTGATGTTGTGAATTGCTTTTTGCAGCTTGATCGATTTGGCAGTTGACTGTATCTAGATCACTTCCCCCAGGAATCCTTCAAACCAACCGCCAGGTTGAATACCGGTTTGGAGACGGTGTGGTCGGTACGGTCGGCTACAAAGTAGCCGTGGCGCTCAAACTGAAACTGCTGTCCTGCCTGGGCTGCAATGGCGCCGCCGGCGGCCAGGGACGGTTCGACGAATGCGGCGACGGTCTTGATGCTGTCCGGGTTGAGTTGTGTCAAAAAGTCGGTGTCGCCGGTGCCGGGATGGGCTTCGCTGAAAAGACGGTCATACAAACGCACTTCTGCGGGTACCGCGTCTTGCGCACCCACCCAGGTGATGACGCCTTTGACTTTGACCGAGTCGCTGCCGGGAGTGCCGCTTTTGGTGTCCGGAATCAATTGGGCCTGCACTTCGGTGACCTGACCGGCGGCGTCTTTGACTGCGCCCGTGCACTCGATGACGTGGCCGTATTTAAGGCGCACCTTATTGCCGGGGAAGAGCCTGAAGAAACCTTTGGGCGGTGTTTCTTCGTAGTCGCCGCGCTCGATCCAGACTTCGCGGCTGATCTTGAAGTTGCGTTTGCCCAGCTCGGGCTGGTGCGGGTGTACGGGTGCGCTGCAGTCATCGAGCGTGCCTGCGCCCATCACTTCGTCCCAGTTGGTCAGCACCAGTTTGACGGGGTCGAGCACGGCCATGGCGCGTGGAGCGCTGCCGTCCAGCGTTTCGCGCGGGCAGCCTTCGAGCGTTGAGTAATCAATCCAACTGTCGCTTTTGGTCACGCCAATGCGTTCTGCAAACAGTTGCAGGCTCTCGGGCGTGTAGCCGCGCCGGCGCAGGCCGGCGATGGTGGGCATGCGCGGGTCGTCCCAGCCGGCGACGTGTTTTTCAGTGACGAGTTGCGCGAGCTTGCGTTTGCTGGTCAGCACGTAAGTGAGGTTCAGTCGCGCAAACTCGTACTGGTGAGGCAGCGGCGTGGCGATGAGCCCGCCTTCGGCCAGCTTGTTCAGCAGCCAGTCGTAAAACGGTCGCTGGTCTTCAAACTCCAGCGTGCAGATGCTGTGGGTGATTTGCTCGAGTGCGTCTTCAATCGGATGCGCAAAGGTGTACATCGGGTAGATGCACCAGGTGTCGCCGGTGTGGTG
>Ga0164295_10002163_pt1 | contig 16320 bp, 10 predicted proteins | sample GEODES006metaG_FD_111798 | JGI IMG/M metagenome (GOLD analysis project Ga0164295, IMG submission 111798) | Oligotrophic lake water microbial communities from Sparkling Lake, Wisconsin, USA - GEODES006 metaG | ecosystem: Environmental > Aquatic > Freshwater > Lake | place: USA: Sparkling Lake... | reverse complement strand
CTCTTAATACAACACTATACTGAGAAATTCTTTTTATTATAATAAATATAAACAATAATAATGCAACAATAATCACAAAATTACTTCCTGAAATTAAACCAACATTAAAGTTAAATAAATTAAAAGTCGATATTTTTGATATAGGATCGTTTATTATCCATGATAATCCTAGTACTGAAACTATACCAATAATTGTTAAATCAAAATTTGAAAAAGGATTTAGTTTTGATATAGATTGGTCTTCTTTAAAATCAACAACTTCATTAGGAACAGGTTTTAATCCAATATCTCCAAAAATATTTTGAGTAAAATAAAATTGTAACATCCCAACTAACATAAAGATTCCTGCAAGTCCAAAACCATAACTCCAACCCCAATTTTCACTTTCTCCGATGTAACCACAAAGTAACATGCCTAAGAAAGCTCCAGAATTTACACCCATATAAAATATACTAAAAGCACCATCTTTTTTTTGTTGATGATTTTTGTACATATGAGATAGAACTGATGTCATATTAGGTTTGAATAATCCTATTCCTAATATTAGTAGAAATAAACCAAGATACATAAATAAATGATTTATTTCTTCCAATGCCATAGATAAATGTCCTAATGTCATCAGTATACATCCATAAATAACAGCCCATCTATAGCCTATTATTTTATCAGCAATATAGCCCCCTAAAATGGGTGTTAAATAGGCAAGTGAAGTATATGACCCATAAATTGCTAGAGCATGCTCTCTTGGCCATCCCCAACCTGGATTGTCTCCTAAAATAGAAGAAGTTAAAAATAATACCAATAAGGCTCTCATCCCGTAATACGAAAATCGTTCCCACATTTCTGTAAAAAAGATTACAAACAAACCTGACGGATGACCAAGCACATTTGATTTAAAAAAATCATTTGATGAAGAATTTGACATTTTTTTGTTATTAGTTAATTTAATTTTTAATTTTACTACTGTTAAATTGACACTTATAAATTGTTATATATAAAATCGGTCATTTTATTGTACAATTGAATTCTTGTTTTTCCACCGTAAATTCCATGATTGTTATCCGGATAAATTTGTGAATCAAATTGTTTGTTGGCCTGAATTAATGCTTCCATCATTTGCATAGAATTCTGAACGTGCACATTATCATCGCCAGAACCGTGAATTAATAGGAATTTTCCCTTCAATTTATCTACGTGATTTATTGGCGAATTTTCATCGTATCCACTTGCATTTTCCGCTGGAGTTTGCATGTACCTTTCAGTATAAATGCTATCGTAAAATCTCCAATTGGTAACTGGAGCAACGGCAATTGCCATTTTGAACACCTCATTCCCTTTCATTATACAGTTGGAAGCCATAAAACCACCATACGACCATCCAAATATACCGATTCTTGTTTTATCCACAAAAGGATAATTTCCAATAACTTTGGCGGCATCAATTTGGTCTTCCACTTCGTATTTTCCGAGTTCTTTTTGGGTTACTTTTTTGAATTCAGCACCTTTAAATCCTGTTCCACGTCCGTCAACACAAGCTACAATATAGCCTTGTTGAGTTAACATCATAAACCAATAATCGTCTGTTCCGTTCCAATCGTTATTCACTTGTTGCGATCCTGGACCTGAATATTGATACATAAATACGGGGTATTTTTTGGAAGGATCAAAATCTTTAGGTTTTAAAATCCATGCGTTTAGTTCGTTTCCTTTTTCCGTTTTCAATAGAAAAAACTCTTTTGAAGGTAAATTATAAGATTTGATTTTATTTGCTAATGCTTCATTGTTTTCAATAACTTGAATTTCTTTTCCGTTTTTGGCATCATTTAAAGTATATTTAGATGGCTGAGTAGCACTTGAAAAGGTTGAAATAAAATATTCAAAATTAGGACTAAACGTAGCGTTATTCGTACCGGTGTTGGCAGACAATCTTACTTTGTTTTTTCCATTTAATCCAATTCTATAAACGTCTCTATTGATAGAACCATTTTCTACTGATTGATAAAAAATAGTTTGGTTTTTTTCATCAAAACCATAGTAATTCGTTACTTCCCAATTTCCTTTTGTAACTTGATTTTTTAGCTTCCCATTTTTATCATAAACATAAATATGATTGAAACCATCTTTTTCACTGGTCCAAATGAAACTGTTGTCTTTCAAAAATGTCAAATTATCCGTTACATCAACATAAGCTTTGTCCTTTTCATTCAACACCACTTTTGCAGTTCCAGAAGTTCCGTCTACAAAAAGTAAATCTAAATTATCCTGATGGCGATTTAAAACTTGAGCACACAGCACATTACTGTCATTTGTCCATTTCATTCTTGCGATATAAAAATCGGAATAATTTTTTAAGTCGACATTTTTAATATTTCCTTTAGCGACATCATAAATATGTAAGGAAACTTCCGAATTTTTTTCGCCCGCCTTTGGATATTTAAACGTTTCAATTGTTGGATATAAATCTTTCTGAAACATCGACATTGAAAATTCAGGAACTTGACTTTCATCAAAACGAATGTAAGCCAATTTTTTACTGTCGCCACTCCAATCGAATGCTCTTACAAATGCAAACTCTTCTTCGTAAACCCAGTCTGTAATTCCATTAATAATTGAATTTCTAACTCCGTCTGATGTAATTTGCTCCGTTGATTTCGAAGCGATATCATAAATGAATAGGTTGTTTTCTTTTGCAAAAGCAATTTTAGTTCCATCAGGGGAAAAAGTAGGTTCTTGAATTTTAAAATCAAATAATGGGGTTAATTTTTTAGTAGCTATAACATATAAGAAGTAATTGGCTACAAATGAATGGCGAAAAATTTGATCTGAATTAGTAGCAATTAAAATTGTTTTTTCATCTGAACTAAAAGTATAACTGTCAATACCTTCAAGTAATTGATGGTCTTTTGAATCGATTAAAGTAGAAACTTTTTTTAGTGTGGCAAAATCATAAAGGTCAATTTGTAAACTTCTTGAAGTACGATCAAAATTCAAAACAGTATATTGATTTGTATTTTTTAATGCTTGTAAATCATCCATTCCTTTAGCTCGAAAAGCTCCTGAATATAGAGACTCAATTGTTATTTTTTGTTGTGCCACAACTGAAAAAGAGGCGAATAGGAATAAAAGAGATAATTTGTAAATAAACTTCATAATTAGGATTTTTAAAAAACATTCAATTTTAGTGAAAATTTATCAAATAAACACCTTTTTTTTTGTAAAATGTAATTTCATAGGGAAGTTATTTTATTAGAATTGATGAAAATGTATATTTGCATGAATTAATAATTTACACAGATGAATAATGCCATTGCTGGATTTTCAAAATTGTCAAAAGAAGAGAAGATAAATTGGATTGCAAACACCTATTTTTCGAATCCAAATGAAGCTATTTCACTAATTAAAAAATATTGGAATTCGGATTCAAAAATCCAACAACTGCATGACGAATTCATTGAAAATACAATCACGAATTTTTATTTGCCTTTGGGCGTTGCACCAAATTTTCTTATTAATGGAAAATACAAAACGATACCCATGGCAATCGAAGAAAGTTCGGTTGTAGCCGCAGCTTCTAAATCGGCAAAATATTGGGCTACTCGTGGCGGATTTAAAGCTACGGTTTTGAATACAGAAAAAATTGGTCAAGTTCATTTTATATTCAACGGCGACTTAGTAAAATTGGAAAATTTCTTCAAGGAAATTAATCATAAATTTTATGAGGCTACCGAGAGTGTAACCAAAAATATGCAAAAACGAGGCGGTGGAATTTTGTCCATTGAGCTCAGAAATAAAACTGCTCTTATTCCAAATTACTATCAGCTACACGCTACTTTTGAAACTAAAGATTCAATGGGCGCCAACTTTATCAATTCGTGTTTAGAACAATTTGCAAAAACACTAAAAGAAGAGGCTAATTCCTATTCTAATTTCTCTGAAAGCGAAAAAAATATTGAAGTCGTAATGAGTATTTTATCGAATTACGTTCCCAATTGCATCGTTCGTGCAGAAGTTTCTTGTAAAGTAGCCGAATTAGCAGATAAAAATATTGAAAATCCTGAAGTTTTTGCAGAAAAATTTGTTCAAGCGGTTCAAATTGCAGAAGTAGAGCCGTTTAGAGCGGTAACTCACAACAAAGGCATCATGAACGGAGTTGATGCGGTAGTTTTGGCAACAGGAAATGATTTTCGCGCTGTTGAAGCAGGTATTCACGCCTATGCTTCTCGAAACGGACAGTATTCTAGTTTGTCCCATGCTAAAATTGAAGATGAAATTTTTAGTTTTTGGATAGAAATTCCTTTGGCTTTAGGAACAGTTGGCGGTTTAACTTCTCTTCACCCTATGGTAAAATTATCTTTAGAAATGCTAGAAAAACCATCGGCGAAGGAACTTATGGAAGTGGTTGCCGTTGCTGGATTAGCACAAAATTTTGCCGCTTTACGTTCGTTAACTACAATAGGGATTCAAGAAGGGCATATGAAAATGCACCTCAACAATATATTAAATCAATATCAGGTTACTGCCGAAGAAAGAGTTTTGATAAAAAATCATTTCAAAGATACTGTGGTTTCTCATTCTGCCGCAGTTGAATTTATTGAAAAATTAAGAAAATAGATTGCTTCATTCCTCACATTGACAAAAATGGAAAAAACATTTTACAGTAACGGAAAACTCTTAATCACAGGCGAATATTTAGTTCTTGACGGAGCAAAATCATTGGCATTGCCAACAAAATACGGGCAATATTTAACAGTTAATTCTGGTGAAAATCAAGAAATTCATTGGACAAGTTTTGACAAAGACAAAAGCATTTGGTTTCAAGAAACAATTTCGTTTTCTGAAATTATAAATTATAAAAAGTTAGAAAATCAATCTGTAAAATTAACCTTAATTGAAATTCTTCACGAGAGTTTTTTATTAAATCCAAAGTTTCTAAATTCATCAGAAGGTTATCGCATTTCAACAAAACTTACCTTTCCGAAATTTTGGGGTTTAGGAACCTCTTCGACTTTAATAAATAATATTGCGCAATGGTTGGAAATTAATGCTTTTGAGCTCCTTAAAAACAGTTTTGGCGGTAGTGGTTATGATATTGCGTGCGCTCAAAATGATTCTCCTCTATTTTATCAAATAATTGATGGAAAACCCGAAGTTAAAATAGTGAATTTCAATCCTGCTTTTTCTAATAATTTATATTTTGTCTATTTGAATCAAAAGCAAAGTAGCAAATCTGCAATTGCGTCGTATTATAAAAAACAAAATAATTTGAGTGTCATTTTTCCCGAAATCAACAAAATTACAATTGAAATTGCCAAAGTAACTTCTTTAGAAAAATTTAAAGAATTGCTTCAAAAACACGAAAATATAATGAGTGAAGTTTTAGAACTTCCAACGGTAAAAGAAAATTTATTCTCTGATTTTGATGGTTCAATAAAAAGTTTAGGGGCATGGGGTGGTGATTTTATATTGGTAGTTTCAAATGAAAACCCAACCTCCTATTTTGAAAATAAAGGTTTTAAAACAATCGTTTCCTATAAAGATATGATTCTATAATTTCAGTTTAAAGCAACAAAAAACCCGTCAATAAATTGACGGGTTTTTTTATAATTTCAAACTATTTCTAGTAATTAAATTGTGATCTATTATCTTCAATTTTGGCGTCTACTTTCAAAGCAGGAATAATTCTTCCTGAAGCTGAAGCATTTTGAGAATTTAATTTAGCTACATAATCTTTATAACTTTTAATAGCAGGTGCAGTAAATACCGTTTTAGTTTTAACTACATAAACTCCTAGGTTACCTTCAATTGGTGCAGAAATTACGTTTCCTTTTAATGAAAAAGCTATTCCTACTACTTTAGCTTCTTGACCAACACCTGGTAAAGTTGGATTTTCAAGAGTTACATCAACCGCTGGTTTTACTTGAGTTTTATTTGCTTTTGCAATAGCTTCTAAGGTTGCACCCTTCATTTTAGCTTTGATCATTTCTGCTTTTTTCTTATTTTTCAAGATTGGCTCTACCAATGGTCTTGCATCAGAAATTGGAGTTAAACCAGCTTCAAATACTGCTTTTACTTTTGCAATTACATATCCAACATTAGGAACATCAAAACTTTTTACATCGCCAATGTTAGTTTCACCTTCAAAAGCCCAACGAACGATTTGTCTTTGGTTTCCTAGGATTCCAAAAGTTTCGTCCATTACTTTTACTTTAATAGATGGATTGGTTTGAAGTTTTGCAGCTTTAGCCACTTTATCAAAATCCCCTTCAGTTGCATCCATTTCAAATTTTACCGCTTTCGTGTAAATTTTATCAGTTGTAGCTTCAGAGGGTTCGATTTTTTGAGCGACGGTTGCCAATCGAACAGCATCTTGCTTGTCCGTTACATTAATAATATGATACCCAAATTCAGTTTCAGCCAACCCAATTTTTCCAACAGGATTAGAGAATACAAAATCTTTATAGCCTTTAGCAAAGTTCGCATCACTTGAAATGTAACCCATGTCACCACCATTTTGTTGAACTGAAGGATCTTCAGAATTTGTAAATGCTACTATTTGGAACATACCTGGATTTGCTAATGCTTGAGCCAATATCCCTTCTGCTTTAACTTTTGCTTGTTCTTTAGTTCTATTTTCTTTTGGAGCTGCTCTTTCAGCACCTACCCAGCTAATTAAAATGTGACTTGATTTTACCTGAGCACCTGCTTTTTTCCCTAAAGATTTAGAAAGACATACAAAATTATTATTAGTATAAGGTCCAAAAACTTCTCCTGGCGCCAAGTTATATAATTGTTCAGCGAATTGAGCTGGCAGATCTTTTTTAGCTACATAAGTTGAATCGTATGGTTTGTCAGAATTCGAATTTACGAAATCAACTGGGTCAGGAGCTCCTTTAAATCCTGGCACAGTGTCATTTTTACTTGTTTCTTTATTGTATTCAACTCTTGGAGACAATAAAGCGGTAACTGAGGTTTTAACTTCTGTTTCATCTTCTGGCGATGCCTTATCTTCAATTAAAACGTATTGAATTTCACGAGATTCTTCCGCCTTGTATTTTTTCTCCTTTGTTTTCATGTAGTTAGTAATTTCTTCGTCAGAAATTTTAACATCACTATCTTTAATTGTGGAGAATAATACAGAAACATAATCAAAGTTAACTTTGTTAGACTCCATTCCGTATTTGAATTTACCTTCACTATCCGTTGTGTAAACTCCTGCTTTAATTAACGAATTATATATTTGAAATTTCGCATTTAGCGCGGCACTTTTCTCTCTTTCTTTTAGATTTTGAGCTTGATCAGGATTCGCTTTGAAGAATTCTTTAAATTTTGCTACGTCAAATTTTCCAGCTGCATTTAAAAAAGTTGGGTTTTGAGCAATATTTTGATCCGCCTTGAAAATTTCCATAATGTGGTTTTCTCCCACTCTGATTCCTAATTTGTCAAATTCTGCGGTTAATAAAGCTATTGAAACTTCTTCATCCCAGACTCTATTTGCGGCTTGAGTAGAAGTAGTTCCTTGCCCGCTTTTTTCTACATTACTAACTTTAATTCTGAAATCTTCAAATGAAATTCCTTTTCCATTAATACTACCTACATCTTTTGAAGAACTTGAAAATCCTCCATTGTTAAATAGATCACCTACTATAAAAGCTAGTAAACAAAATCCAATTATTAATATTAGAAGAAGTGAACGTTGTCTAATTTTTTGTAAAACTGCCATTTTTTATTTTGTTATTTAAAATTCTGTCTGCGAAAATACAATTATCTATTTAATTATAATAGTTGTAAAGTTATATTTTGCAATAAATTACCTTATTTTTTTTAATATTAGTCATTTATATACATTTTAACTAATTCAATTTTATTATTTGAAGCTTCCTCAATTACAAAATTATAGTTTCCAATGCTAATTTTATTTCCTTTTTGTGGGATTTCTTTGGTGTGATCTACAATAAATCCTCCTAAAGTTCCATAGGAATCACTTTCGGGAATATTGAGTTTGTAGGTTTGATTTATGTACTCTACATCTAATCGTGCTGAAAATAGAAAAACCCCTTCTTCAAGTTCTTGTTCGATTCGAATTTCTTCTGAATCGTGTTCGTCTTCAATTTCACCAAAAAGTTCTTCTACAATATCTTCTATTGTTATGATTCCTGAGGTTCCACCATATTCATCTAAAACAACCGCAACACTTTTTCTTTTCTTTATTAATAAATCTAACGCTTCTTTTATGAAAATAGTTTCGGGAATAAATTCCACACTAATTAATATTGATTTAATAGTTTTTGGTTTCTTAAATAACTCAAATGAATGAACATATCCTATACAATCATCCAAAGAATTTTGGTAAACCATGATTTTAGAATAGCCTGTTTTTATAAACATTTCCTTTAAATCATCAATAGAATCAAGTAGGTCAACTCCTGCAATTTCGGTTCTGGGCGTCATTATGTCTCTAGCTTTTACACCAGAAAATTCAAGTGCATTTTGAAAAATTTGAATTTCAGAATCTACCGTTTCATGATCTTCAAAATGATTCATTTGCTCAGAAATATAATTTCCTAGCTCTACTTTGCTGAAAAATAAGGGCACAAAATCACCTTCGGTTTTAAAAAATCGTTTCAAAATAGTATCAGAAATCCACATAATAAATGTAGAAACAAAATAAAAAAGCAGGTAGAAAAAATAGGCTGGAATTGCAAAAATCTTTACAAAACTATTGGCATAAATTTGAAAAAAAACTTTTGGTAAAAATTCAGATGTAATTAATACAATTAATGTTGAAAGTACTGTTTGAATAAATAAATCAATTAAACTAGAAAATTCAAATCCAATGGTTTTAAACCAACCCATTAGAAGTTCGCCCATGAAAAAACTATATACCACTAATGCTACATTATTTCCGATGAGCATTGTAGCAATGAATTTTGATGGTTTTTCAGTTAATTTTGATAATATTTGAGAAAGAAAATTGTCTTGTTTTTTTTCAATCTCAAGGTATATTTTATTGGAAGAAATGAAAGCAATTTCCATTCCTGAGAAAAACGCACATAATATCAAACAAATAATGATAATTGTGATTTCCATAAATTATTTTGAATTTTTTCTTGCTTCGAATTTTTTTGCATAATGTCTTCTAAAGAAAAACATAAGCAAGGATAGTGTGGCAATACCATAAAAAAGTAAATGCTCTTGAGAGTTTGGGCTCCAAACCGCTAATGCTTTGTAAACAAAGAAAAATGCAGCAAAAAGATAAATGTAAGGGGTGTATTTTAAATATTTCATTTTTAATAATTTTAATTAGACTGATCGATTTCTCCAGTTATACTTTGCGAATTTACAATTTTAAAATCTTTGCTAAAATCGATTCCTTCGCCATAGGAAACTCCTTTCGGGTCTGTAAATTTAAACTTTTTTTCGGTATAAAACCACTCGTTTTTTTGATCAAAATACAATTGTGATGTTTCTAAAACCTGCCCCATTTCATTTGTAATTCTCACATTTCCTTGTAAATCAATTAAATTGGGTACTTTATAGGAAACCGCATAATTTGAAGTTACAAATGTTTTTTTATTGTTTATATCAAATAAAGTTACATTTATTCCTTTTGGAAATTCTGTAAAAGGGTAAGTCACCGAGGCATAGTCTAGCATTTTAGGGCTAATCAATATTGATTTTATTCTACCCGAATCAGTATATTTCATATTGAAATCATCGGCCTCACCAGTAGGAGCAAACTCTGAGAAATTTTGTTTTTGAACTTCCTTAAAATTACTTTCACAAGAAAATAAGGCCATTACCGATAAAAGTAAAAGTCCGATTTTTCTTATTGTGAAAATATTGAATGTCATGATTGAGGACGGTTTTAAATCAAAAAAAATTCAAATTAGACTAATTTACTTCTAATAGAAACGTCTTTTTTGAAACCATTTATCGTTAAGCGAAAACCCGACAGTAATATTTGTATAATTTTCTTGAACTAAATTGGCAGAAGTAGTTCCTCTTTGTCCGTATTCAAATCCAATATTAACATTAGAAAACACACCAATAAGGGGTAGTCCAACGCCAGCGGTCACTCCATAATCTTTTATTGAAGTATTGTTGATTATCAATCCCGTATTTTCATATCTTAAACCGGCTCTATATATGATTTTTTCGTAGTATTTTGAAAAGGAATTATAATTTGGAATATAAAAACCACCGAACGAATATCTAGTAGCGTTTTCGTAATTTACATCGTTGATGTCATTGAATCTGTTGCCCATATTACTACTTTTTTGGAATGTAATTTCCGTTCCAAGCATCCATTTTTTATTTTGACCTATTCCAAAACCTACTGCTAATTTAGAAGGCAAAGTTATGGTAGTATTGGCAACATCAATATCTGATGGCTGAACAAGAATTTCAGCGCCGGTTGATGAATACTGAATTGTAGCAATATTTCTATAGTTTGAAGAGCTTAATTTTGAATCTGGCGAATACGTTAAACTTGCAAATCCGTTTAATTTTTTATTAATTGGAATATTGAATGTTAAACCAGCATTTAATAATCCACCCGTAATGTCAGATATATTTTTCTCTCTAGATCCGTATTGCAATCCTTCGATAAATCGGAAAGAATAGGTTTGAATTTTTCCAAAATTATAACTGTAATCAATACCGATGCTTAATTTTTTAGTTAGAGCATAGCCAACGCCAAAAAACACTTTATTGATACCGCCCGTTCCTGAATATTGTTTAATTTCTTGAGGATCTGTTGCTGTAGCTGCTGTGTTCGATTGAATGTTATAACCCACCGATGAATACGGCATTAAACCAAAAGCCACCCCAAATTTCCCAAAAGGGAGTCCAACTGCTAAGTAATCTATTGCAGTTCTTCTGGCTTTTTCGCTTTGAGAATTAGTTTCTAAATCGGTTGTTAGATAGGTTCCACCTAATGAAAAAGTGGTTAATTTAAGATTAGAATAGGATGCGGGATTTTGAAAATTCAAGTGAATACTATCCGAATAAATAGTCAAACCTCCCATGGCGCGATTTTCGGCAGTTCCTTTAAATTTCACATCTCCAATTCCGTAAAAAGAATACGGTGACGATGTTCCCTGCTGGGCAAATGAAATTACAGTAAAAAATAAAAAAATGGGTACTATAAGTTTTTTAATCATTTTTGATTTTGTGTTGAAAAGTTTGGTTCAAACTCTCTAATAGGAAATTTGAATTGGCAAATATGGTATTTTTTAATCGTTTAGCCAAAAATTCTGTGTCTCCACCCGTTAAAATTATAATAAATTTAGGATAAACTGTATCATATTGAGAAATAAACCCCTCTATTTCATTTATAACACCGTTTATTACTCCTGAATTTATGGCTTCAAAAGTTGAATTTCCTATTAAAGGAATTTCTTCTGTTTCTGAATTTTCATAACTTAAAAATTCTAATTTTAATAACGGTAATTTAGCAGTATAATTGTGTAGCGATTCATATCTCAACCTTATTCCTGGTGAAATTGCACCCCCAAGATAATTGTCATTTTCATCAATAAAATCATAGGTTATACAGGTTCCAGCATCAATTACCAATCGGTTTTGTTTGGGATATTTCAGAACTGCTCCATTAGCTAATACCATTCGGTCAATTCCTAATGTATTTGGTGTTGAATAGATGTTATTAAAAGAAAAAGGGAAATTAAGAGAAATAAAATGAATACTAACTTGACTTTCAAATTCAGAAAAGACTTCTTTGGGGATATTTCCAACCGAGGCAACAACCAATTCCGAGGCTTTTTTATATTTGTTTAAAATAAAATGGAGCTCATTTTGAAGATTCACGCTATTAAAATAAAACGGTTCTATAAGGGTAGATCCCTCAAATACAGCTACTTTAATTCTAGTATTTCCAATGTCGACTGCTAAAAGCATAATTTATAATTAGATGCTGTAAAGGTACGAATAGATTTTTTTTAATAATTGTTTTGTATAAATTAAAAATCGCACTATATTTGCCCCCGCTAAGCGAGGTACCTTAGCTCAGTTGGTAGAGCAATGGACTGAAAATCCATGTGTCCCTGGTTCGAACCCTGGAGGTACCACAAAAAACATCCCTAATCACTTATAAATTAAGTAGTTAGGGATTTTATGTTTAATTAATATTATTGAAATCGTTTTGTGAATATTTGATTTTAATTCATTTTCAATTGAAAAAGGTAATTCTACTAAGAGGTGCATTTTGACAACAAAAATAATTGTATACTATATAAGATAAAAAGTGTTATTTTTGGCAAAAAATATGAGATTTTGACACAATTCAAAATGCGCAAAACACTTAGATATTTAAAAATTTATAATGGTATTTTCTAGTTTATTTTTTATTTTTTTATTTCTCCCTCTAAATTTAATTTTCTATTTCAGTGTAAAAAACAGAAAAATAAAAAATATAATTTTAGTTCTTTTTTCGCTACTATTCTATGCTTGGGGCGAACCAATTTGGGTCGGCTTATTAATTTTATCATCATTTATAGATTATATAAATGGGCTTTTTATAGAAAAACATTTTGGAAAACCAATTGCTAAATTAGGTCTTTACAGTACTTTAATTTTTAATTTAGGTATTTTAATTACATTTAAATATTCTGATTTTATTGTACAAAATGTAAATGCAATAACCAATTTAAACTTCAAAGAACCTGGTTTCTTAATGCCAATTGGAATTTCTTTTTATGCTTTTCAAACTATATCTTACACCATCGATGTTTATCGAGGGGAGGTAAAAGCTCAGAAATCATTTCTAAATTTCTTATTGTTCGTATCTCTTTATCATCAATTAGTTGCAGGACCAATTGTAAGGTATTCTCATATTGCACAAGAAATCAATGAACGAATATTTAGTTGGACTGATTTTAATAATGGCGTATCCAGATTTTGTATCGGTCTTTTCAAAAAAGTTTGCATTGCAAATATTGCCGGAGAAATTTGTTCCCACTACTTATCTAGCGATTTGACAAATATTACGGTTTTAGGAGGATGGCTTGGAATTATAACTTATAGTATCCAAATTTATTTTGATTTTTCAGGCTATTCTGACATGGCAATTGGAATGGGGTGGATGTTTGGATTTCATTATCACGAGAATTTTAAATACCCTTATATATCGACTTCAATAACCGATTTTTGGAGAAGATGGCATATTTCATTAGGAACTTTTTTCAAAGATTACGTATATATTCCACTTGGGGGAAATAAAAAATACATTTTCAGGAATATTCTTATCGTTTGGGCTTTAACCGGGTTATGGCATGGAGCTAGTTGGAATTTTATAATTTGGGGAATGTATTTTGGAATATTATTGTTAATTGAAAAAGTACTTTTAAATACCATTTTAAAAAGACTGCCCAGGATTATTACTCACATTTATGCCTTATTTTTTATAATAATAGGATGGGCAATTTTTTACTTCACCGACTTTAATCAGTTAATTTATTTCATGAAATTATTGTTTAATTTCACCAACCAAGAGCTTTATACTTTAGAAGTAGAAAACATGTTCTTTGAAAATATCTATTGGCTTGGATTGGCATTTATTCTTTGTGTTCCAATATATACTTGGTTTTATAAATTCATAAATTCAATTTCTACATTAAAACATTTTGTTCCTCTAATAACAATAGTTCTAAATGTATTTTTACTAACTTGCTCTGTAATATTATTAGTTGGAAGTTCGTATAATCCATTTATTTACTTTCGATTTTAATTATGAAAACATTTTTTATAAACCTATATTCGAGACTAAACACCTTCCTTTTTGTAATCATTTTGATTACGGTTGGGGTGCTTTTTCTTGTTTTACCAAAGGAAAAAATATCTGTGGATGAAAAAAGAGCTTTAAAACAATTTCCAGTATTAACTGAAGAGCGTTTATTGTCCGGAAAATATTTTGAAGACATTGATTTGTATTACTCTGATAATTTTATTTATAGAAATGATATCATTGAATTCGCTACGGAAATAAAAAAATACAAAGGAATTAAAAATGAAGAAATACAATATTTTACGAAAACAAAAGCGATTCCAAAAACAACAATAATTAAGGTAACGCCAAATAAAACTGATGATTATAATGCCAAAAAGGGCAATGAAATGTTAGACGATTCAACGGCAACCGATACCACAAGTGAGGCATATGAAAATATAAACTCGGTAATTGTTTATAAACGTAGAGCAATTCAAATTTTCAATGGATCGAGAAAAAAGCTAAGTAAATTTGCTGCTTTAATTTCAAATTATAAAACAGCACTGGGGCCAAATGTAAACGTTTATTGTATGGCAATTCCTGTTGGATCAGATTTTAATTTACCTAATTCTTTTAAAAAGGACCGCGAGAAAACCAGTATAAATTACTTATACAGCATCATGAATTCGTCAATAAAATGTGTAAAAGCCTATGACGAATTAGAAAAACACCAACACGAATATATTCAGTTTAATACCGATCACCATTGGACAGGACGCGGCGCATACTATGCATACCTAGCTTTTTGTGGTTCCGCAGGAATAGAACCGCTAGCAATTGAAAAGTTCGAAATTAAAAAAATCAATAACTTTATTGGGACATTATATAATTTTACACGTAGTGAAGATTTAAAACAAAATAAAGATTATGTAGAATATTTTAAAATTCCAAATGCTACCAAGGCAACCTACTTTAATGAAAATTTAACCATTGAAAAAAAGACAAAATTATATTCAGAATATGCAAGAGGCGGTAATTCCTATGGTGTTTTTTTAGGAGGTGATTACCCAATGATGCATATTAAATCGGATGTGAAAAATGGACAAAAAATACTTATAATTAAAGATTCTTATGGAAATGCATTTTCTCCTTTTCTTTGCGCCCATTATGAAGATGTTTACATAGTAGATTATCGCTATTTAAAATCAAACATTAAGAATATTATGAAAAAATACAGCATCAATAATATCGTTTTTGCTCATAATGTATTCGTAATTAATTCATCTTATACCACTTATCAGGAAAATAAATTTTTAAATTCAAATTTTAATATCACTCCACCCAAAACAGAGTCTGTTAAAATAAAAAAAGACACTGTAGTAAAGACAAAAAATGAAAAGTAACCAATATATTATTACTGTATTTTTATTGATGTTCTGTGGTTTGATTTTTAGTCAAACCACAGAACTACCATTTATCAAGAACGATTATAATGCTATTCAATTTAAAGATTCAAAAGTTCTAAATACATTTTATAGTAATTGGAATTCAAATAAAAGATTTTCGGTCTTACACCTAGGCGATAGTCATCTTCAAAATGAGAATTTACCAAATAAGTGCCGTCAATTAATTCAAGAATTATTGGGCGATGGTGGAATTGGACTTATTCAGCCATTTTCGATTGTAAAATCGTACGATGCCAGTTTTTACAAATCGACACATTCCGGAACTTGGACTTACGGAAAGAGCTATATTCTTCCTCCAAAATTGACTTTAGGAGTTCGGGGTATGTCGGCAAAAACAGAGGATGATAAAGCTACATTTGAAATTGCTTTTAATAAATCGCCTTCATCACAAAACACTATTTTAACTGTTTTTTATTCAAATATAGCCGAAAGTTACGAGCCAATTATTATGGCCGATACCATTGCTGCTGTGTTTTTATCGAAAACTGGTGATGTTTTAAAATACCAATTACCATCAAAATTTAGTAAAATTAAATTTTTATTAAATAAAACTAATGAAATTCAAAATCAATTTACTTTATACGGAATGTCATTGTCAAATTCAGATGATTCTGCTGCCGTTTGGCACAATGCTGGAGTTGGAGCTTGTCAATATAAATCTCTTTTATATGAAGATAAATATGAAGAACAAGCTGCTTATTTAAATCCAGATTTAGTTATTGTGGATTATGGAACTAACGATTTTTTATATACCAATAAAATTCCAGAACAGTTAAAATCTGAAATTGAAAAAGTGGTTGCAAAAGTAAAAAAGGCAAATCCTCGTGCTTCTATCGTTCTAACTTCTGCACAAGACATGAATTTCAAAAAAAGAAATGTAACTGCTAGTAAAGATTTTTCTCAAATGGCAAAAACGATTGCTTATGAAAATCAATGTGGTTTTTGGGATTGGTATTTGGTTTCAGGTGGGGCACATTCAATGGATCTTTGGCAAGCAAATAAATTAACCATGAATGATGGAATTCATTTAAACGGAAAAGGTTCGGAATTAAAAGGAACGTTATTAATTGAAGCTTTGAAAAAATGCAATTCCTATTTATTAGAGAACCCTGAAAGTACAGAATTAAATTT
>Ga0164295_10002160_pt1 | contig 16327 bp, 4 predicted proteins | sample GEODES006metaG_FD_111798 | JGI IMG/M metagenome (GOLD analysis project Ga0164295, IMG submission 111798) | Oligotrophic lake water microbial communities from Sparkling Lake, Wisconsin, USA - GEODES006 metaG | ecosystem: Environmental > Aquatic > Freshwater > Lake | place: USA: Sparkling Lake... | reverse complement strand
AGGGCCACTCGTTGATTTTGGCATGTCTCTTCCCCTCCTCCTAACGCTCCATTCCGCCGCCACTTGGGGCATGGTCGGCGTGATCTGGCTGGTGCAACTGCTGGTCTATCCTGCCATGCGGGACGTGCCTGCCGAGCGCTGGGTTCCCTGGCACCTGCGGCACTGCCAGCGCATCAGCTACGTGGTGGGGCCGCTGATGCTGGTGGAGGTCTTCTCCGCGCTGGGGTTGTGGTTGCAGGGGCTGTCGGGAGTGGTGTTCTACACCAGCCTGGCACTGCTGACGGCGAACTGGCTGTCCACTTTGGTCATCCAGATTCCCCTGCACGGCATCTGCGAAAAGGCGCATTCGCCCACGGCGATCCAGAGGCTAATCACCACCAACTGGATTCGCACCCTGGCGTGGTCGGCGCGCGGGGTGCTGGTTGGCGTGCTAGTGCTGCAGCACCTGGGTTTGTCGTTCGAGCTTTAGCTCGCTTCTGAGTGTTCCCTGACGAGCTGAGGCTCGAACGACAAACGTGGATCACTCCAGCAGGAACTTGAAGTCATCGCGCGTGATGATGGCACCGCTGCCGGTGCGGTCGCCATCGGTGCCGGAGAGCACGCGGTCGAAGAGTTCCTTCTTCTGCGCCTTCAGCAGCATGATCTTTTCTTCCACGGTGTGCCTCATCAGCAGGCGCTGGATGAAGACGGTCTGCTTCTGCCCCATGCGGTGCGCGCGGTCGCTGGCCTGGCTTTCCACGGCGGGGTTCCACCAGGGATCAATGTGGAAGACGTAGCTGGCGCGGGTGAGGTTGAGCCCCGCGCCACCGGCCTTCAGGCTGATCAAGAAGATGCCGGGGCTCTTGCCGTTCTGGAAGGCCTCCACCAGCAGCTTGCGCTTCTCCTGCGGGGTGCTGCCGTCCAGGCGCAAGCGCTGGATCTTGGCCTCGGTCAGATGCTTCTCCAGAAGGTCGAGCGACTTGGTGAACTGGCTAAAGACCAGGGCGCTGTGACCTTCGGCAGCGAGTTCCTCCAGCTTCTCGACGAGGTGCTGCATCTTGGGCGACATCTCCGTGTGCGTGGGGTCGATGAGCGCGGGCGAGATGCAGATTTGCCGCAGGCGGGTGAGGGCGGCGAGGGCGACGATACCGGCCTGCTGGGCGCTCTTCCCCTCGAAGGCCTCGAACACTTCCTGCCGCACGTCGGCGACGGCGCGGGTGTAGAAGCGCTTCTGCTCCTCGCTCAAGTCGAGGTGCAGGTCGCTCTCCACCTTGGGCGGCAGTTCCTTCAGGATCTTGTCCTTGGTGCGGCGCAGGACGAAGGGCCGCGCGCGGTCCAGGGGATTGAAGTGGCCGTTGGGCGACTTCAGCGCGTCCATGAAGGCCTTGTAGTCGCCAAAGAGGCCGGGCAGGGCGAGGTCGATGATGCTGTAGTATTCGCCTGCGTGGTTCTCCAGCGGTGTGCCGGTGAGCACCAGCTTGAACCGGCCCTGGAGCTGCCGCATGGCCTTGGAGCGCTCGCCCGTCAGGTTCTTCACGTTCTGCGCTTCGTCGAAGATGATGCAGTCGAACTCCGCATTCCGCAGGGTCTCGATGTCGCGGCGGGCGATGTCATAGGTGGTGAGCACTATGCCCTCGCGGATGCCAATGAGGCTGCGGCCCTTGCCCGTGTATTCATGCACATACAGGCCGGGGCAGAAGGTCTTCACCTCATGCTGCCAGTTGAAGAGCAAAGTCGGCGGCACCACGAGCAGATGCGCACGCCGCACGCCATCGTCGGCCAGCGGCTTGACCAGGCCTTCCTTGATCGCGGCGAGCAGGATGATGGTCTGCAAGGTCTTGCCCAGGCCCATGTCATCCGCCAAGCACGCGCCGAAGCCATGCCGATACAGGAAGGCCATCCAGGAGTAGCCCGCGTGCTGGTAGTCGCGGGGCGTGATCTTCAGCTGCGGCAAGGGCTCGCGCTCCAGACTTTCGAAGCTCATCAGCGAATCCAACACGCCGCGCTCCGACTCCGGTAGCTCGCACTCAATGCCATGCTTGGCCAGCATCAGCCAGTCCAACATGCGCACTCGTGGAATGCGGACCAGCTCGGTGAGGTCTTTGCGCTTGGCCTTGTCTTCCAGCTCGCCGCGCTGACGACCGAGCATCTCGGACATGCGCGTGAGGCCCTCCAACGAGGTCATGTCCACGACCTGCATCTGCCCGGCGGAGTCGATGAGATGGCCCTTGGTCAGCAACTCCTCCCACTGCGCCTGCGGGATGAGGCCGCCGGAGCAGATGACCTGGGGCTTCAGCTCGAAGAAGTTCATGCCTTTCACCGGCTGCACGCTGACCCGAACCTTCAGCGTGGTGACGGCGATGGGCTGGGCTTCATAGGTCAGCTCGATGTCATGCTGCTTGCACGCCGCGACCAAGGCCGGCAGACGGGGCAACGCCTCCATCAGGGGCACCAGAAGTGCAGGGTCGCCCGGCTCGCGACGCGGCGGATGCTCCATCTCCTCGTGCGTTCGCGCGCCGAGCACGTGACGAACCAGCGCCGCCACGGCCAGGGCGGTTGTTTGTGTCTCGACGACGCTGTGCCAGCCATGCTCCGCCGAAGCGCAAAGCTGCGCCGCCTGCGGCTGCTCCAGCTGCTCGAAGAACTCCTTCAAGGTCTTCGCGCAGGCCTTCGCCTGGCTGCTGACACGGAAAGCGGGGCTGTCCTCCAACTCGCGGATGATGAGCCGGCGCTCTTTCCCCGGAGGTGCGAGCGCGGCGCGAAACGCCACGCTCAAAATCGCGTCGCGCCGGACCTTGGAACTGAACAGCAAAGAATCGCGCGCGCTGAGCGCAAGCACCTGTTCCACGCGCAGCATGCTCTCCATCACCGGCAAATCCGCGCCCAGCGCGTGAACACGGCAGAAGGCGCGCAAAAACATCCCGTCGCTGGTCGGCGACAGCTCAATGCCGCCCCGGGCTTTGATCTCATGCGGCTGGGTGATGCTTTGTCCCTGCCACTCCAGCGCAGGATGAGAGGCCATGGCCAGCTCGCTGCCCTGCCACCAATCAATGCCCGCGTGATTCCACTCTCGCAGCTCAATCGGCAGCTCGGTCACGTTGCCGCGCCGGGCATCGGCTGGCCGGGGCACCGCCGCGCGAAGCAGGGGCATGCGGTGCTGCCTAAGCTCGGTGGTGATGCGATGCCATGCCTGCCAGGACTGCGAGACGCGAATCAAGTGCTTGGACTCCACCAGATAAACCAAGCTCTCACCCACTGGCAGAAAGGGCTGCTGCACCAGTTCGCCATGGCGAGACAAGCGACGCTTCATGCGCAGGCCGTCGGACTCCAAGCTGAGCACTACCTCGCCCTGCCAGCCGCTGACATGGCCCTGGTCCACCGTAAGCACCTGCTGGTCCAGCTCAATGTAGACCGGGAAGCGGCGCAGCGGGTCGTTGAACCACTTCCAGAACGCTTCCTCTGGCGAGCCCATGCCGCTCCACAGGCTGGTGAAGGCCTTCACCTCCTGCGGTTGCGTGGCAAAGGCATCCTGCGCGTGCTCGGCGAACGAGTCACGGAAGGCGAACAGCGGGCTGCTGCCCGGGCGGATCAAAACATGCCGCTGAGCCTCGCGCTTGGGGCGCTCGGCAGCCACGGCGCGCTCGTCCTGGCGCAGCAACCGGGCTTTCAACCGGGCGGCCAGCACCCGGTTGGGCAGGCGTCCGAAAGCGCCGAAGTCCTTCAGCAAGTGCGCCACCAGCATGAGGCTGGCGAGATGATGCGCGCAGGGCTGCGTCGGATGCTGATCACAGCGCCCAGTGATGCGCCCGTTCTCCAGCCGCACACGGTGAACCAGCGTGTCCAGCCGCTGCGGGAACTCGATCTCCAGCTGATTCGTCCCGGTCCAGTGCAGGTCAGCGATGTCGCCCACGGCCAGCGTGGCGGCCGCTTGTGTGAGCAAGGGCTTGGGCGCGAGTGTCCATAGGCTGGCAGGCTGAAAAGAATGGAAGTGGTCGAGCAAATCGCTCATCCGTGAAGGAGGGAGTTGGGAATGACGGGGTGGACGGTGCAAGCGCCTGCTTTGATCCTGAGGAAGACAGCGTGCAGCAGCGCTTTTCTTCCTCTCAACCATCCACTCTCAACTCTCAACTTCCGAATGAAGTCCTGCGTCTTCAAACTTGACCCAGGCAGCGGCAGCGCGCTATCTGTGAGGTGTCGGTCAACCCTTACATCCCGCCTCCCGATATGCCCGCTTCAACGACTGCCCATGGTGCACTCTCCACCCTGCGGTCGCTGCTGTTCCTGGCCCTGGGGCTGAGCCTGCTGGGCGGCAGCTCGGCACAGGCCTTCGACACCGTCATTCTGGATGCCGGCCACGGCGGCCATGACCGAGGTGCAGCGATTGGCTACGTCTTCGAGAAGCATCTAGCGCTCGACACCGCGCGCCGCGTGGAGGAACTGCTCAAGAAAGCCGGTCATCGCGTGGTGATGACGCGCAGCACGGACAACTTCGTCACCCTGCCCGGCCGCGCAGAGATCGGCAACCGCTACCGCAACGCCATCTTCGTCAGCATTCACTACAACCACAGCCGCAGCGGCGGCGCAGGCGTGGAGAGCTACTACTACTACAGCGGTAGCTACTCGCTCGCCGCTTACATTCAAGCCTACCTGGTGCAGGAGACACGCCTGCCGAATCGTGGCGTGAAACATGCCAGCTTCCACGTCATCCGCGAAACGACCAAGAACCCGGCGGTGTTGATCGAGTGCGGCTTTGTGAGCAACAGCGACGAACGCTCGCGCATGATGACCGGTGAGTTCCGCGCGAAGCTAGCCGAAGGCATCGCCAAAGGCATCATCGCCTACGACAAGGCGAAGTGATCTGGCCAAGGGCGTAGGGCAGAGAGCCCAGGGTCAGCAACGCGAAACGATGTCTTTCTCTATGCCCTTTGCCCTCAGCCCTCCGCCATGATCGTCACCTGCCAGCAAATGCAGCAGCTTGAAGAAGCGGCTTTTGCCCGTGGCATCTCGGCCGAGGCCTTGATGGACGAGGCGGGCCGTGGCATCGCCGACGTGGTGCGGCAGTTTTTCCCCAAGCCCGGCCTTCTGGTGCTCTACCTCGGTAAGGGCAACAACGCCGGCGACGCATTGGTCGCGGCGCGCGAGCTTCTGAAAGATGGCTGGCGTGTGGCGGCACGACTCAGCGGCGCGCCTGACGAGATGAAGCCGCTGCCGAGGAAACATTGGCGAGGTTTGGATAAAGATGTTTCAACTGAAGTCGAAGCGACTTTGGCCACGCATCGCGGGCCACTGGTGTCGCTGGACGGGCTGCTGGGCATTGGAGCCACGGGGCCTTTGCGGAGTTCGCTGCGGACTCTGGCGGCCGAGATGAACCAGCTGCGCCGCACCCACCACGCCGCCACAGTGGCCATGGACATCCCTAGCGGTCTGGACGGTGACTGCGGCCACGCTTGTGAAGATGCGGTGATTGCGGACCTCACCATCACGGTGGCGCACGTGAAAGCAGGGTTGCTCTGCGATGAAGCCACCGCGCATGTCGGCAGGCTCGCTCTGGTGCCCTTGAAGGAACTGGCGGCCCAGGCCGCAGGGCCAGAGAGCATCACCGCGTCTTTACTTCGACCGCTGCTGCCGAAACGAAACTTCGAGATGCACAAAGGCCAGGCTGGGCGCGTCGCCATCATCGCGGGTTCACGCGGTTTTCTCGGCGCAGCGGTGCTCGCCTCCCTCGGCGCGCTGCGTGGCGGCGCTGGCTTGATCACCCTGTTTGCCAAGCCTGAGGCCTATGACCTGCTGGCGATGAAGCTGCCACCTGAAATCATGGTTCGCAGCTGCGCGGACTACCGCGAGGCGATGCAGGGCTTTGACGTGCTGGCCATCGGCCCGGGTCTCGGCTTCCAGCATGAAGCCGAGGTGATGGACATCTTGCAAACCGCCCAGCAGCCCGTGGTGGTGGATGCGGACGCGTTGACGATCTGTGCCAGACATGTTCTGCCCGCGATGCTTGGCCCACGCCTGCTGACGCCCCACCCCGGTGAGATGGCACGTCTCACGGACAGCGGCTCCGAGTCACGCGCCGCGCTGGCCGAGGCCTTCACTGCCAAGCACGGCGTGACGCTGCTGCTCAAAGGCGCACGCACAGTCATCGCAACGCCTGGTCTGCCGGTCCGCTATAACACCACTGGCACGCCCGGCATGGCCAGCGGCGGCATGGGCGACGTTTTGACCGGCCTATGCTCCGCGCTGATCGCCCAAGGCCTGTCTCTGCATGATGCCGCCAGCACCGGCAGCTGGTTGCTCGGACGGGCTGCCGAGCTCGCCCTGTCCAGCAGCTCAGAGGAGGCCCTCTCCGCCACAGATGTGGCCGCACACCTCGCTCCAGCTTTTAACGACCTGAAGCACTGCGCTTACTGATCCGGCCCCGCTCGCGGACTCACCCGAATCTCCTCTCCGGACGCTGCCGGAGGCGGCTCTGGCGGCTTGACCGCCGTCCACAGAGTGGTGCCCAGCAGATAGAACATGGCCGCGCCCAAACCGGCTCCGATGGCGATGAGCCGCCGCTGCCACACATGCTCCCGGCCAATCACCCACCACATGCGCCCGCACATCAGCACCCAGAGCAGACAGAAGCCAATGATGAAAAAATGGGCGCTCATGATAAACTCGTTTCCCCTCAGATACGCTCGCAGTAGCGGTTTTCCTGAAAAAAGAAAACTCTGCTGCCGGGATCAAGCGGCAGCAGAGTCAACCAATTCTCCCAAGGTTAAGGCTCCAGCACCGGAACAATCGTCACGCGGCCCGACTTCTGCGCGGCGGTGGGCGTGGTGGTGAAAGGCTTCAGGATATAATAGCCTGCGCCAATACCGTCGATGAGCGATGGCGTGGTCGTGTCAGGAATCACCAAGCCCCAGTAAGGAACCGTTCGGGCGGCTGAAGCCGTGTCGGTCAGCTTGAAGCTGCCGCTGAACGAGCCGGTCGATGTAACGAAAGTCAACGCGTGCGCATCAGGATTCGGCGCCGGTTTCACGAAGGTGGCCAGCGAGTTCAGGCGGAAGGCCGGCAGGTTCGGGTTGTTCGTGGCCGTCGGACTGGCGGTCAGGCCCGTGATGTCAAAGAACGTCATGCCAGCATTGGTCATCTGCCCAGGATCAGCAGCCATGATGATGGTAAATTGTGGCGGCGGTGTGTAGAGGCCGCCAGCAACTTCCAGATCAATGACCTGACCGAAGCCGCTGCGATACAGGTTCGTGGCGGTCGCCACCTGCGCAGGCTTGTTCCAGCTGACATCGCCGGTCACCGTCTGGGCGGTGTTGGTGTCAATGTCGAGCATACCGATGAACGAGCCCAGCGCCGTCGTCGCATACATGGCCTGATAGACCAGCACCTCGCCATTAGGGCCGACCTGGGCCGTGGTGGCAATGACAGTGCCGTCTGCCGCCTTGCCGTTCACCGTGGCTTTCCCGGCCAAGTCCACCACCACTGAGAAATGGCTGTCGCCCTGCGGAATGGTCGGATGCGCGATATCCCCCTCAAGCGTCCCCGGCAGGGCTGCCATGATGTTGTGACGACCGTCGTAGGAGGAGGCCGGGTTGGCGTTCGGGGCCGCGCTCTTCCACACGTTGCGCCAGCCGTTCAAGGCAGCGGTGGTCGGGGTTGCATCCGTGACTGTGCCGCTCACCAGATTGGTGCCGAGGTTCAAGGTGAAGCTCAGGGTCAGGGTGCTCCTGCCACCCGTGCGCACGATGCTCACCGTGGCTGTCGGGTTGGCACCGGAGGTGTCGAGCAGGCCGGTGATCGCGTGCTTGGTCGCCGTGCTGGTGCCGATGGTCAGCGAGCCGGTGAACTTCGCGTTTGAGGTCGTGGTCACATCCAGACGCCCGCCGAGATCCAGCGTGCCAGTGCCTCCAGCCAGGGTGCCGCTGCGTTCCACCAGAGCCACGAAACCTCCAATGGCGTTGGGGTCCAGCTTGGTGATGGTCATCGGCGCGGTAAACGAGACGATGACGCCAGTGGCGTTCGAGGCGCTGACCTTCACGTTGTAAGTCGTGTCGGTCGTGATCGACACCTGCGGAATGCCGCTGACGACGCCAGTGCTGCTGATGCTCAGGCCAGTCGGCTGGCCGGAGATCGTCCAACTCGTCGGGCGGTTGTTGATGTTCAGGTTGAAGTGCCCGTTCAGCACGTCGTAAGGCGCGTAGGGCTTGCCCACTTTGCCTGCAGGGAAGCTGGACGGCGTGCCCGTGAGCAGCGGCGTCACCGCCACACGGACTTCATAGTCGCCCGTAAACAAATCGCCTGCCTGACCGGTGACCCGGCACTTGTAGAAGCCTTCTTCGCCAGCGGTCAGCGTTTTGACCAGCAGGGTCTTCTTGTTGAAGCCCGACAGGTCGGCCGTGTCGGCGGTGATTTCGACATTGTCCTTGAACCAACGGAAGGCCGTGGCCGGTCCGCCGTAGTTGACGGTCAGCGTGGCCGTGGCGTTGGGCTTGGCCATGGTCAGCTTGTCGCCCGTGTCCACCACCACCAAGTCGGCGGGAGCGCTGAACACACCGCCGGGCGTGACAGGGTTGGAGGCCTTCAGGCGGTAGCTGCCACCGCTGGTGATCAGCGTGCTCGGGATGGTGTAGCTGGCACCCAGCGCTCCAGCAACGTTCGCTGTGCCCTTCTGCCACTGCAGGGTGAGCGGCGCGCTGCCTGTCGCCGTGGCATTGAAGGTATGGCTGGCCCCCAGTGCGACGATCGCGTGATCCGGGGCATCCGTGATCAGCGGAGCTTCGTCAACGTTGACAATGGTCAGCGTATGTTGCGAGGGGTAAGCCAGCACGGGGTCCGCCGTGGGGACGCTGTCATCCGTGGGCGTCAGCAGGGTGATGATCACCGTCTCGTTCGCCTCCACCAAGTTATCATTCTTGACCGTGATCGAGATAGTCTTGGTGGTCTGCCCCGACGTGAAGACCAGCGGAGAGGCCGGGCTGGACGTGTAGTCCTTGGTCGATCCGGCTGTGGCGGTGCCCGCCGGGCTCGTCAGGGTGAACGGAACCGTGATTCTGGCCGTCGGCGAAGGGCTGATGTTGACCTCCACGTTCACCACGCCGGCGGTTTCTTCGCTGACCGACTGGCTGAGCAACGTGAAGAAGACCGAGGGCGGCGGAGGCGCGATCTGCTCGGTGGTCAGGATGGTGCCCGACTGGCCAACCGCCGCGAAGCGTCCGGCCGCATTGACGCTGATGCCCTGCAGCGAGCGCGAGGTGCCGGTGTCTCGTTTCTGCCAAGTCACTCCGCCATCGGTGGACAGGAAGGCGATGCCATCCAGGCCGCAGACCAGGATGCCGGTCGCGTTGCCTGCGACACTGGTCAGCGAAGCCAGTTGCGGAGCCGAGCGCTTGGTCCACACCAAGCCATCCGTGGTCGTGAAGATATTACTGCCGCCGCCGACCGCGACGAAGGTCGAGCCAGTCCAGGTGATATCCACCAGCGAAGCCGTGCCGCCAATGTCCACCGGGGTCCAGGTTACGCCGGCATCCGAAGAGAGAAGAGCCGCGCCATTGGAACCCACCGCGATCAGCGTGGTCACGTCATCCACCAGAGAAGGCGTGCCTTGGTCGTCAGTGTGGGAAGCGATGCCGCGCAGGTCTTCAATGGTGTTGGACACAAGCGGGTCCCACGTCACACCGTCTGTCGTTTTGAGCAGAGTGCCCGCATCACCCACCGCATAATAAACGCCGCCGCTGAGCACGATGTCATGAAGGTTCTGCGCCACTCCCGAGGCGGCGTTGGTCCAGGTTACCCCATTGGTGGATTTCACGGCCGCCCCGCCATTGCCCACGGCAATGATCAGGCTGGCCGAGCCCGCCACGCTGTGGAAGGTCGCATTCACAGGAGACGTGCGAGACGTCCAGACTGCGCCATCAGGCGAGGTCAGAATGGTGCCCGCCGCTCCCACCGCCACCATCTGAGACCCGGCCGCCGACACGCCGACCAGAAGCGAGGTCGGACCCGACGAACGTTCCGTCCAGGCCGTGGCATTGGGCGAAGTCAGGATGGTGCCCGCCTCCCCCACCGCCAGCCACTGCGAACCCAGCTTGACCGCGCTTTCAAGGCCATCGGTGACGCTGGACGCACGCGGTGTCCAGGTGGTGCCATTGGTCGAGGTCAGGATCGTTCCGCCGGAACCGACCGCTGTGAACAAGGAGCCATCCCAACGAACCGACTTGAGGCTGGCCCCCGAGCCCGTGGAGCCGGCGGTCCAGTTCACACCATCCGAAGAAGTCACCAAAACACCGCTATCACCCACCGCGACATAGAGAGAGCCGCTATGAGCCACACTGTTCAGGTTGCTGGACGTGCCGGATACCTGGGCGGCCCAGGTTGTGCCATTATCACTGGAGGAAACCAGCACACCGCTCTCGCCCACCGCAATCAGCTGCGACGGCGAAGTGGCAACCCCGTTGATGTCTTCGATCAAGTTTGACGTATTAAAAGTCCAGGCCAGTCCGTCATCCGAGTTGTAAGTGACGCCATCAACCCCAACGGCGATAAAGGTGGTGCCCGTCCGGACCACATCGAGCAAGGTCTTGCCGCCACCGACACTGCGGATCACCCAGTCGATGCCATTGGTGGAAGTCACCAAGTTGCCGTTCTCGCCCACCGCCACGAACGTGGTGCCGTCCGAAGCGATCGCGTTCAAGGCAAAGCCCACCGGCAGCGGGCGCTTGGTCCAGGCGATGCCATCGGTCGAGCTGAAGATGCCACCCTTTGTTCCCACGGCGACCAGAGTGCTGTCCACCAGTGCCAGACCCGTCAGGGTTTCATTGGTCGGCTGAGGATTGCGCAGATCCCAGCGGTCAGCCAGAGGCAGGCCACTGTCATTGTCCACCACGGTCAGAGTGAAAGTCGTCGGCGACCCTTTGATCGCGTTGGTCGGAGTGCCGATGGTCAGCACAATCTTCTCAGTGAACTCGGCGGACGGATCGTCCCGGACGGTGATCACCAGCTCCTTGCTGCGCTCGCCAATGCCGAAGGTGACCGGCGTGGCGCTCAGCGTGTAGTCCGCCAGGGCGCCAAGGGTGGCCGAGCCCGAGGTGATGACCGGCACCGTGACTTCCGCCGTCGGCTCCCAATCAAGCTCCACGGCGATGCGCACCGCCGCAGCGCCCTCGCGCACCGCTGCTTCGCGGATCGAGAAATGCACGGGAGGGGGGCCGCTCAAATTGCGCAGGGCAATACTGAGTTCCCCGGTCGTGGAGAAGGTGGAAGTGTCCCAGAACAGCGTGCTGGAGGCCAGCGCCGGCAAGTCCAGACGGTCCGCCAAGCCACCAGGAGCGGAAATCGAGCCCCAGTCGATGAGGTCAATGGTCATGGCGCTCAGCGGAACAAACTCCAGCAGCACCTTGATCACCGCTGTCGCGTCGGCCGTGAACAAACCCTTGATGATCAGTTCATCCGCCAGCAGCTCGGAGGTCCACTGCATCCACAGCGACGAGTCCGCCCCAAGGGTCAGCGAGCTTTCGAACAGCAGGCTTTCCACACCGCCCGCCAGCGTCGGATCGCCCGGCATCAGGGCCGCGCCACTCAGCAAGCTGGTGGCACCCGCGATGGTGCCAATCCCGCCCAGGGTGGAGCCGAAATTGCTTACTGTGACGGTCCCCGTCCCTGTGCCGGAACCGCTGAAATTGTTGACCAGCAAGGTGCCCGAATTGACCAGCGTGCCGCCCTTGTAGGTGTTCTCGCCGCTGAAAGTCACTGCGCCGGAGCCGACTTTGACCACGGACATCGAGTCGAGCGGATCAGCCTCGCTGATAACGCCGGTGAACCCTGCGCCGCGTCCGCCAAGGCTTTCCGAGGTGAAACGCACCGTTTTGGTCTCCGCTTCCGGCACCTGGCCCTGGAACTGCACATTGCCCGAGAAGGTGGAGGTGCCGCTGGTGAAATTCACACCACCCCCAAGCGTCGTGGCTCCCGTGCCGTTGGTGTTGTTGACATCCACGGTGTTGGGGATGGTCAGTCCTGCGGCAGCCGCCAGCAGGCTGACATTTGGATTCAAGCTGGCTTCTTGTTTCCAGTAAACCGGCGTGCCGATTAGGACACGATTGTTGAAGTCAGCGGGCGGCAGCGGATCAGGCTGGTTGGTGGCGATGAAGAAGGTCTTGCCAGCATCGGTGCCGTTGAGAACCGAGATGCGAGCGCCATAATCGTGCTCCACCTGATCATCAAAGGCCGTCACACGGCGAAGGCTGATGATGTCATCGGCGGTGTCGGCGGTGGTGTTCGGGTTGTTGTCGTTGACAATCCCGTCGCTGTAGAACAGCTCGTAAATGCCGTTGCGTTCCGGGTGCTCGCTCTCACCGTTGATCAGGACATACAAACCGGTGTCGCCGATGACACCAAGCACCGCCGCGTCGTCCCTTCCATACACGCGACCATCAATTGTCAGCGAGCTCTGGTCCTCATAGATAAACGAGCCAGTGCCATCCACATCCCCTGGCAAGCCGCTGCTCTTCGCATCATACTCGCCCGCACGCTCAAGCACCGACCGCCCGGCGGAAGAGCGGTCAACAGAGGCGACCGCTAGGCTGCTGGAGGTGTCGCCCAGCTCAATGTTGGCCGTGCCCAGGCCGGAGTTGCCGCCGACCATCACAATGCCATTGCGAACCACGACACCGCCGTCGATGGCGGCTCCCTGGGCGCCTCCGGCCGAACCAAAGTTGCCAGCGCCGTTGAAGGAGACCGCGCCGCCATCATTCACACGAATCCGTCCCGTGCCGCTGGAATCTCCGTTGATGTTCAGCGTCCGCCCCGGCGCGGCATCGACAAAAATGTCGCGCTGGAGATCCACGCCATTGGTGACGGTGCTGTTGCCGGTGACCTTGAGCGTGCTGATGCCCTGGGCGTTTTTGTTGCCGACCGTCAGCTTAGCGACTGAGGAGCCAGCGCCGAACTGCAACGTGACGGCATCAGACAGCGCGGTGGCGTCCACCGTGCCCACACTGATGTCACCCAGGCCAGCGCCCGCGAGCAGCAGGGTTCCCTGGGCCAGCGTGGTGCCTCCGGTGAAGGTGTTGGCGGCCGTCAGGCGCAGCGTCCCCTGCCCCAGCTTGCCGATGGAAGCTCCCACGCCCGAGAGCACCCCTGACAGCTCCGCGTCCACAGCGGCAGAGCCATCGGCGACGTCGACCTGGCGATACGTGGCCCCCAGGTTGATTGGATTGACCAAGCGCAGCGTGGCATCAGCGTCATACGAGCTCAGCAGCAGGCTGCCTCCACGGGAAGCGAAGCCGCCCTGTCCCCACTGCACCGCCGCCCCCGCTCCGCCGAAATTGACCGTCCGGGTCGCCCCATAAGCGGCGAAGCCCCCAGCACCGGCAAATTGCACAGCCCCAGGGGCGGTGCCGAGCGGGCGGTTGAAGTCCGACTCCAGCCCTAGCACGCCACCGTGCAAGACAAGGTTGCTGGTGCCACCGGTCGCCCCAGTGCCGCCGGGCAAGGCATTGGCGCTGCTCAAGCGCAGAACGCCACCGTTCAGGTAAGTGCTGCCGGTGTAGCCATTGTCAGACATCAAGCGCGTGGTCCCATCGCCCGTGTGCACCAGGTTCACCGGCTTGGTGGAATCGATGATCTGCGAGGCAATTTCAAAGGCGCGCGAGGGATTGTAGTTGTGGATGATCAGGTCCGTGGTGCTGGCGGCCGTGTAGAGATTGCTGGTCAACGCCCCACCTTGGATGCGTTTCAGCGTGTCGCCCACATTGGTGCCCACCAGGATCGCGCCACCGCTCAGGATCAGGCTGCCGTTCACATCAATCGTGCCCGCCTGCTTGTTGAAGAAGCGCAGCAAATACACCGAGGTGTCGAGGTTCGCCGTGGAGCCAAAGAATGGCTGGTCGCCTTCGGACACGGGCTGGTTGGACGGCCACTGGCTCACATCCGAGGCAATCACATAGAGGAATTTGTCATCGGCGCTCACAAGGCCGTCATCGGCGGGCTCGATCGCCGCGAAATCATTGACACCCTTGCTGTTCAAGTTGGAGGTGTCTTTGTAAGTGGCCCAGGGCAGCGGTGTGCTTTGGAAGAACGAAGGGATCGACAGCGTGATCCCGACGTTGCTGTTGGTGCCTTGGGGATTCTCCACAAAGTGCACCGTCGCACCCGGCTCGCGGATCACTTCCTTCGGGTCCGCCGGGTTCTGCAAATTCAGAGTCGTGGTCGTGCCGGAGCCGCCCGTGACCACAATCTCGGATCCGCCGGAACTCAATGTCAGCTGACCGAGCAGCTGCTGCACGCGGTTTTCGCTTGGGCTGGAGATCGGCACCGGGAAATTCGTCCGGTCATCGTCCCCTGGCCAGTTGACGTTGTCCATCCCCGCCAGCTCCAGCCTGCCCCCGGCCATCGTCAGCGCGGCCGTGCTGGCGGCGAAACGGTTGGTGTTCTCATTGGAGTTGGGGTTCTCGTAGGCAAGCTTGAGCGTGCCGTTTTTCACCAGGAAACCGCCGAAGTTGGTGCCGCCGCCCGTTCCGGTCGTGGCCGGGGTGAACTGCGTCAGCTGCGTGCCGGGCAGAGGCGATTCAGCGTTGCCCAGGATGCGGGTGAGCTTGAGCGTGCCTTCGCCAGATTTCTCCAGAATCCCCAGGGCCGCACCGACACCGCCGGACAGATTGCCGGTGAAATCAGCGACCGCCCCCGTGCGGGCGACTTCCACGCTGCCCAGTTCGTTGATCGTGAATCCACGGTCCGTGGTGACGCTGTTGCCCACATACTCCAGCACCCCGCCGCTGATTTGAATGTTGGAGGCCAATGCCGCTCCAGCCCCCAATGGCCCAGGCGAACCACCGGCGTTGATCCCGGTCACACTCACCACGCCACCGTTGATGAAGACCGGGCCTGTGAAGGTGTTGGCACCCGAAAGCACCAGACGTCCGTCGCCAAACTTGGCAACACCGTTGCGGCTGTCGAAACGGATGGTAAAGGTGGAAGCAGCGGGGATGGGGATGTTGAGATTGATCGACAGGATCGCAAACGTCGGCGTGTCTTTATTGTCGAGGGTCACCCCTGTGACAATGGCCCCTCCTGGAATGACACCAACACTGCCGCCACTGATGGGATTGCCCGCCAGGATGGCTTTCAGCTTGTTCGCATCGCCGGGCTGGGTCGCTCTGACGCGCACCCGGGTCTGCACCCCAGCCAGCATGGTCTCTCCCTGCAATGAAATGGCGCCGAGAGTGGTCGTCGTGATGGAAATCGGCACATCGATATCCGCTGTCGCTCCCTGGCTGAAGCTGATGTTGCCGTTGTTGTAGTCAATGCTCGAGATCGTGGTTCCCGGCTCCAGCCGGGACATGATTTGGGGTGAGATGAACGCCTCCCGCACCGGCATGCCCGCATAGAGACCGGCAGCGATCACCGCAGCCGCCGAAGCCCCGTCGTTCGCCCCTGGGGCACGGAAACGGTTGTTCACCGAATCCCGGTAAATGGTGCCGGTCATGTCGCCGGGATTCGCCCCATTGGCAATCTCGGACCGGATGGTCAGCGCGCTGGCCGAGCCATGCTGGTGAACCACCAGATTGCCGCCCAGAATGTTGTTTTCCAGGATGATTTTCCCTCCCGTGATCAAGTTGCTGACCGCGCCCGTCGCCGGCGTCTGCAACACACCGCCCGACTTGAGGGTGACATCGCCGTCCAGGGTGACGATGTTCGAGGTCACCTGGTTGAAGCGCAGTGAATTGGCGATGCTGCCATCCGCCACGGTATTGCTGGCGGTGACATTGACATTGGCGTTCACCCCGCTCCAGGTGTTGGCCACGTAGCCAGTGTAGGCGGCGACAAAGCCGTCCACGCTGTTGGTCACATTGGTGGCCCAGTCGCTCTTGTTGACGGTGGCCCAGGGGCCAAGCAGCCCGGCGCTGTTATTCAAACGGTCGGTCTGGGCGATGTTGTTCGCGCCAAAATCCAGCGCCGCGCCCTGGGCAATGCGAAGGTCAGGCAAGGAATTGAGCCTGACAATGGTGCCCGTCGCGGCCGGGTCCGAGCGGGTGATCCGGTTCAGGCCCAGGCGAACATTCATATTGTTGATGACTTCGATGATGCTCGCGCCGTTGCCTCCGACCAAGTCCAGTGTTGCCCCCTGACGGGCGCCGCCCAGCACCAGTGCACCACCATCCGGCAGCTTGGAGCCCTTGTTGTTGGTGTAGTCCAGGCGCAGCATGCCTTCCTGCACTTCCATGGTGCCGGTGAAGCTGTTCTGATTCTCTAACGTCAGCGTGCCGAAGCCCACCTTGATCAGTGCTCCTTTGCCAATCACCGGACCCCGGATCCTCAAGCTGGCATCCGTGCCCACCTCCATGACACTGCTCACGTCCAGGCT
>Ga0164295_10002159_pt1 | contig 16334 bp, 21 predicted proteins | sample GEODES006metaG_FD_111798 | JGI IMG/M metagenome (GOLD analysis project Ga0164295, IMG submission 111798) | Oligotrophic lake water microbial communities from Sparkling Lake, Wisconsin, USA - GEODES006 metaG | ecosystem: Environmental > Aquatic > Freshwater > Lake | place: USA: Sparkling Lake... | reverse complement strand
TGGCCCGCGCTCACTCTGTCCTTGAAGGCTTGGGTTTTTTCTCGCAGTTGCTCGTCGCTGAGTTGCTCAAACTGCCCCTCCAGGGCATTGATGCGCTCAATCGTTTTGCGGTAAGTTTTCAGCAGCCTGTCATTGCGGCTGCCGAACAGCATGGTGAGTGGATTAAAAGCCATAGATACATGGGCCCCGCCAACGCCATGCGCTTGAGCTGAGGGCCAAACCTTTATTGAAAGCAACTATTGAGCCTGCGCAGTACACCGTTGCGCTGCGCTAAAACCCTTCATTTTACCTTTGCTGGCCGGCTGGCGCCGCAGTCAGACTGAACGCCAGCCACGATAATCAGGACGAACTCGCTTCAAGCAGCCTTTCATCCCCTGTTTTTAACGCCCATCCCGCTATGAACGATCCCCACCGGCCGCACCAAGCCGTCAGCTTCAGTCAAGCTATAGACAATTCACCCACCCTGGCCAAACTGGCCACGATGGCGCGGCAGTCCGGTGACATGCTTCAAAGTGTGGAGCGGCTGCTGCCGCCGTCGCTGCGGGCCAGCGTCCAGGCCGGGCCGATTGAGGGTGACAACTGGTGTCTGCTGGTGACAGGCAGCGCGGCCGCAGCCAAAGTCAGACAACTGGTTCCGGCGCTGCAGGCCAAGCTCAAGGCCGACGGCCTGCCAATCCAGTCAATTCAGCTGAAGGTTTTGCTTCACAAATCAGCTCTGCGCTGAAAACTCCAGGCTTATGGCGCGCGCTGCCAAGCCGGAAAGTAAAAAAGCCTGAACGGGTCAGGCTTTTAAAAAGTGGTGCCGCTTGTCGGATTCGAACTGACGACCTACCGCTTACAAGGCGGTTGCTCTACCAACTGAGCTAAAGCGGCACAGGCAATAGTTTACTTCACCCGCTTAAGGGATGGGCGCAGGCCCTGAGGAGTTTTTGGTGGTTCCGGCGAGTCGTTGTTGCCGGGAGCGCCAGCAGTCTCTGGCACAAGCTGTATCAAGCGGGTTTCGGCCGGACCGTCTTGCGCAGACAAGGCTGCAGAAAAACCCGGGGTTAAGCTGTTGGCAGCATTTTGCTGCTCAGGGGCCGGAAATGCCATACCTTGGCCGTTTTCTCGCGCGTAAATCGCAATCACCCGGTCAATCGGCACAATGATTTCGCGAGCACTCCCGGAGAACCGGGCTTTGAACTCAATGAACTCATTGCCAAGCTTGAGCGAACTGGTGGCATCAAAACTGATGTTCAAGACGATCTCGTTGTTCTTGACGTACTCACGCGGCACCTGCACAGTCTCATCGACCTGCACCGCCACATAAGGCGTCAGCCCATGGTCGGTGCACCACTCATACAGTGCCCGTATCAGGTACGGACGCGTGGAGCCTGCGTCAAGCGCGTTCATGAATTCAGCCACCCTCTTTTGCCAGTCTGCGCTTATTTGCGCATGACCTTTTCAGACGGCGTCAGTGCTTCAATGTAGGCTGGACGCGAGAAAATACGCTCGGCATACTTGAGTAGCGGCGCTGCATTTTTAGACAGGTCAATGCCGTAGTAATCCAGGCGCCACAACAAAGGAGCGATGGCCACGTCCAGCATGGAAAAGTTGTCGCCCAACATGAACTTGTTTTTCAAGAACACGGGAGCGAGTTGGGTCAGGCGGTCACGAATGTGGGAGCGGGCTTTTTCGAGCATTTTCTCGTTGCCCTTGGTAGCGCGCGATTCGAGCGTGCTGACATGAACAAAGAGTTCTTTTTCAAAGTTAAGCAGGAACAAGCGTACGCGGGCGCGGTCCACCGGGTCGCCGGGCATCAACTGTGGGTGCGGAAAGCGCTCGTCGATGTACTCATTGATGATGTTCGACTCATACAAAATCAGGTCGCGCTCTACCAGAATCGGCACCTGGCCGTAGGGGTTCATGACATTGATGTCTTCGGGCTTGTTGTAGAGATCGACATCGCGAATCTCGAAGTCCATGCCTTTTTCAAACAACACAAAACGGCAACGATGCGAAAAAGGGCAGGTTGTGCCTGAATAAAGAACCATCATGGCGGGGGACTCCTGGATACAAAGGAGTGGGAGACTTCAGATCAAATAGACCCTGGCCTGCCACTCCAAAAGGTGTCGGGCATGGCTGCCCGACGAAAAAAATTACTTGACGTTTTTCCAGAACGACGCATTCAACCGCCACGCGACGAAGCTGAACAGGCCCAGGAATAAAAGCACCCAAACGCCGATACGTACGCGGGTGTTTTGAGCAGGCTCGCCCATCCACTGCAAGTAAGCAACCAAATCGGCTATAGATTGGTCGAACTCCAGCGGCGTCATAGTGCCGGGCGACAGTTGGGTCCAGCCCTTGAAAACCTGAGCGTCACTGCCGTGGCTGCTAATGGTTTGAAACTGCGGCTCGCGCACGCCCTGCAACTCCCACAAAACGTGCGGCATAGCAACGCCCGGAAAGGCCAGGTTGTTCCAGCCGGTGGGCTTTGTTTCGTCGCGGTAGTAGGTACGCAAGTAGGTGTAGAGGTAGTCAGCGCCACTGCCCTGAGGGCCCGCACGTGAACGCGCGATAACAGTCAGATCGGGTGGGTTGCCGCCAAACCAGTCTTTGGCTTGCTTGGGATCGATTGAGGCCTTCATGGTCTCGCCGACTTTGTCAGTGGCGAACAGCAAGTTGTCTTTGATCTGCTGCTCAGTCAGGCCGATATCCGTCAGGCGGTTGTAGCGCATGTAGGCGGCCGAGTGGCAGTTCAAGCAGTAATTGACAAAGAGCTTTGCGCCGTTTTGCAAGGCGGGGAGGTCATTGGTTTTATTGGGCGCCTTGTCCCAGGCAATGCCAACCGTGGCAGCCTGCGCCCCCGAGGCCAGCAGAAAAGATGCCAAAAGAACCAGCGCCAGTTGTTTGATTTTTTTCATGGTCTCGTTCTCCAGCTCAGTGAGCAACAAATGTCACGCGCTCAGGCACAGGCTTGAAGGTACCAAGGCGACTCCACCACGGCATCAACAGGAAAAAGCCGAAATAGAACAAGGTACCGACTTGCGAGACCCGCTCATTGATGAGTGATGGCGGTTTGATGCCCAAGTAACCGAGCACGATGAAATTGATCACAAACACCGCATAAAGGTATTTGTGCCAGTCAGGCCGGTAGCGAATCGACTTGGCTTCGCTGTAGTCCAGCCAGGGCAGGAAAAACAAAATAATGACCGCACCACCCATCACCACCACGCCCCAGAACTTGGGATCAAACACCAGCATGGCCGCCACGGCCACCAGGGCTACGACAGCGATGGCAATCTTGAGCAACATGGCCACACGGGCTTTGAGAATGGTGAAAGCGGCGGCGGCGACAACGCAAGCGACAAAGACATACATCATCTCGCCGGTCACAGCACGAAGCATCGAGTAGTAAGGCGTGAAATACCAGACCGGTGCAATGTGCGATGGCGTCTTGAGCGGGTCGGCCGGGATGAAGTTGTTGTACTCGAGGAAGTAGCCGCCGGCTTCAGGGGCGAAAAAAATAATCGCTGTGAAAATCATCAGAAAAACGCTCACGGCAAAAATATCATGCACCGTGTAGTAAGGGTGAAAGGGAATGCCGTCGAGCGGCTTGCCTTTGGCATCCTTGTGGGCTTTGATTTCAACGCCATCAGGGTTGTTCGAGCCGACTTCATGCAGCGCGATGATATGCGCCACGACCAGGCCCAAAAGGACCAAGGGCACAGCAATCACGTGGAATGCAAAGAAACGGTTCAGCGTAGCGTCGCCCACCACATAGTCACCGCGAATCAGCAAAGCGAGGTCCGGGCCGATGAAGGGAATGGCAGCAAACAAGTTCACGATCACCTGAGCGCCCCAGTAGCTCATCTGACCCCATGGCAAGAGGTAACCCATGAAGGCTTCAGCCATCAGCGCCAGGAAAATAGCGCAACCGAACAACCAGACCAACTCGCGCGGCTTGCGGTAGCTGCCGTACATCAGACCGCGGAACATGTGCAGGTAGACCACAACAAAAAAGGCACTGGCACCGGTAGAGTGCATGTAACGGATCAGCCAGCCCCAGGGCACGTCACGCATGATGTACTCAACTGAGGCGAAAGCCAGGGCAGCGTCCGGCTTGTAGTGCATCGTGAGAAAAATGCCGGTGACGATCTGAATGACCAGCACCAGCAAAGACAAGGCACCAAACACGTACCAGAAGTTGAAGTTCTTGGGGGCGAAATATTCGCCAAGGTGTTCGTTGTACAACTTGCTGGCCGGGAAGCGGTTATCAACCCAATTCAGCAATTTGGCGCCCATGGGCGCATCAGGGGAAATTTCTTTAAGTTCAGCCATTACAGTTCCTACTCAATGAAGGACGTGGCCTGCGGAGATACGCAGGAATGGTCCTGACAAGCTTCAGGCTTTTTTATCTTCGCCAATCAGCAACCGGCTTTCCGAGAGGTACATGTGCGGCGGTACCTCCAGGTTGTCGGGGGCAGGCTTGTTTTTGTAAACGCGACCCGCCATATCGAAGGTCGAGCCATGGCAGGGGCACAGAAAACCCCCTTGCCAGTCATCAGGCAGTGATGCCTGAGCACCCGTTTGAAATTTGTCCACCGGCGAGCAGCCCAAGTGCGAACAAATGCCCACGGCAACCATGACTTCGGGTTTGATGGAGCGGTTGTCGTTGCGGGCGTAAGCAGGCGTCAATTCATTAGGGTTGCGCTTGGAATGCGGGTCGGCCAGCTGGTTTTCTGCCTTGGTCAAGGCCGCGATTTGCTCAGGGGTGCGCTTGATGATCCAGACGGGCTTGCCGCGCCATTCAACCGTCAATTTTTCACCCGGCTTGAGGGCGGAAATATCCACCTCGACCGCCGCGCCGGCCGCTCTGGCCCGCTCAGAAGGCTGGAACGTGCTCACAAAGGGCACGGCCACCGCTGCTACGCCGGCACCACCAAACGCACAGGTTGTGACGATCCAGTTTCTTTTTTGCTGATCCACTGTGGCTCCTTCAGAGTCCACAGGGCTTGAATTAACGCTGGCTTGGGTCATGAAATTCCTTCAAGAACTCACTTGAAAAATGCTTATTAGGGTCAACCCGTGATTGTAGCGGAGCGGCAAGCCGGTTTTCAAGCCCTATCTACCAAGGTCCCGCGCCAAGCGGATGGCCGCCAGCAGGCTGGTGGCGTCTGCACGGCCACTGCCGGCAATATCAAACGCTGTGCCATGGTCAGGGCTGGTGCGCAGCAGCGGCAAGCCCAGCGTGACATTGACTCCATTCTCCATGCCCAAGTATTTCACCGGAATCAGCCCCTGGTCGTGGTACATGGCAACCACCACATCGAACTCGCCGGGGTGCTCGGCAGTGGACCGGGCACGCATGAACACGGTGTCCGGGGCGAAGGGCCCGCTGGCCAGAATGCCTTCGGCCTTGGCCGCGGCAATGGCAGGTGCAATCACCTCAATTTCTTCGCGCCCGAACAGCCCGCCCTCGCCGGCGTGAGGGTTCAGGCCGGCAACGCCCAGCCGGGGTGGGCGACCCAATAGCAACGCAAGCGCGGTATGGGTGATGCGCAAAGTTTCGAGCACGGTATCAAAACGCACGGCCTCAATCGCCTCGCGCAGCGAGACATGAATGCTGACCAGCACCGTGCGCAGCTCGGGGCTGGCCAGCATCATGCGCACGGGCAGCTCTGCGATGGTCTTGCCCATGAAACTGGCCGCTTGGGCCTGCAACATTTCGGTGTGCCCTGGGAAATTTGCAAAGGGCCCCCCGGCTGCGGCCAATGCCTCCTTGTGCAGGGGTGCGGTAACCATGCCCCGCGCCTTGCCTGACAACACGGCACCGGCCGCGGTGAGGATGCATTGGCCTGCGGCGCGTCCCGAATCGGCGCTGATTTGCCCGTAGGCGGGCGGCGACTGCAAATGGCCGGCAGGCCAAACGCCAATGCAGCGTGGCGGTAAGGCGCAGCCGTCGCCGGGATGGGTCAATTCAGCCACGGAAAGCGGCAGCTGGCCGGGACGAACAGTCGCCACCAGGGCGGCGGCACGGCGCAGCACTGCCACATCGCCCACCACCACACAGCCGGCGGTGTCTGATGGCGCATCGGCGAAGGCCTTGGCAATGATTTCGGGGCCGATGCCGGCGGCATCTCCCATGGTGATGAGGAAGGGCAAAAAATTGGACATGGGTCAAGCCGGGTTATCGATATCGATGAACTGATGGCCGAGGCCCAGCTGCGTCGCAACTTCCGAAGCGACAGCCGGCGCGCCGTAGCGCTCCGACGCATGGTGGCCGCAGGCAATGAAAGTCACACCCATCTCCCGCGCCAGATGCGCTTGGGGCTCCGAGATTTCGCCGGTGATGAAGGCCTGGGCGCCGGCGGCTACCGCCGCCTCAAAGTAGCCTTGCGCACCACCGCTGCACCAGGCAATCTGGCGCAAGGGCTGGCCCGCTGTCGACGCGGCATCGATGCACACCACCTGGCGACCCAAGGCCGCTGAAACATGTCCGGCCAGAGCGGCAGCGTTGCCAAATGCCTCCCCGTCCGTGCGCTGCCCCAAAAAACCCAAACCGTTGTCGCCAAAACGTCCGGATTCTCCAGCAGCGGCTGTCAAACCGAGGATGCGGCCGAGTTGGGCGTTGTTACCCAGCTCCGGGTGCGCATCCAGGGGCAAGTGATAAGCGTACAGGTTGATATCGTGCGCCAGCAGCAAGGCCAGGCGCTGCTTCATCCAGCCGGTGACGCGGCCGTCTTGACCGCGCCAAAACAAACCATGGTGCACAAACACAGCATCCGCCCCGCAAGCCACAGCCGCCTCGATCAGCGCCAGGCTGGCCGTCACGCCCGAGACAATGCGCTCGATACGCTCACGACCTTCGACTTGCAAGCCATTGGGGCCGAAATCCTTGAAACGCTCGGGCTGCAGCAAGGCGTCAAAAGTGCGCAGCAATTCGATGCGCGAAACACCGCCGGAAGGCTTCATCGGTTCATTCATGCGGCAGTCCTTGGTAGATTAGCCTAGGGCGATTATCGGGGGATCGCTCAGGCGCCGCACGATAGGTGAGAATCAAGACCCTGGCGATGCACACGCTGAGCCTTGCAGCCTTTTTTTGAACGGGCTTCATCATCATGCGCAAATATTGGCTGTTGTTTTCTCAAGTTGTCACCGTGCTGCTGGCAGTTTATTTTGTGCTGGTCAGCCTCAAGCCCCAGTGGCTAGCCCGTCCCGGCGAAGGGGCCGTCGCAGTCTTCGAAGCCCCGGCCGACAGCAACAAACAGGCGGCGGGTGGCGGGCCGGGCAGCCTGCGGGCGGCCGCCAAAGCGGCCTCGGGCGCGGTGGTCAGCATCAACGCCAGCAAGGTCGCCGCTCGCGCCCAAGGCAAAGAAGACCCCTGGTTTCGTTATTTCTTTGGCGACCAGTCTCGCACCGAGCCGCAAGTCGGCCTGGGCAGCGGCGTCATCGTCAGCCCCAGCGGCTACATACTCACCAACAACCACGTGATAGCCGGCGCTGACGACATTGAAGTCATTTTGAATGACTCGCGCAAGGCGCGCGCCAAAGTCATCGGCACTGACCCGGAGACCGATCTGGCAATTCTGAAAATCGAGTTGGATGCGCTGCCAGTGATCGTGCTGGGTGACGCCGAGTCGCTGGAAATCGGCGATCTGGTGCTGGCCATCGGCAACCCTTTCGGCGTCGGTCAGACCGTCACCAGTGGCATCGTCAGCGCCCTGGGCCGCAACCAGTTGGGCATCAATGTGTTTGAAAACTTTATTCAAACCGACGCCGCCATCAACCCGGGCAATTCCGGAGGTGCATTGGTCGACACGCAGGGGCGTTTGCTAGGCATCAACACGGCTATTTTCTCCCGCTCGGGCGGCTCCATGGGGATCGGCTTTGCCATTCCGGTTTCAACGGCCAGGCAGGTGCTCGACAGCATTCTCAAGGACGGACAGGTCACACGCGGCTGGATCGGCGTCGAGCCGCAGGAGTTGACGGGCGAAATGATCAAGACCTTTAACCTGTCTGCCAAAAACGGGGTGATCATCACCGGCGTTCTGCAAAACGGTCCGGCCGCTGCAGCCGGCATCCGTCCGGGTGACGTTATTGTTGCGGTGGGCAGCGTGCAGGTGCGCACAGTGTCTGAATTGCTCAGCGCCGTGGCCGCACTCAAACCGGGGGTGAGCGAGAACTTCAAGCTGCAGCGACAAAACGAAGTGCTGGCCTTGGCGGTCACGCCGGGTAAACGCCAGCGCCCAGCGATGCCACGTTAAACAGCGATGGCTGAGGGCCGAGGGGCCGGGGCACGCTCAGGGTTGAACCGTGCTGTCTTCAGCTGCGGGCTCGGGGGCCTTGGTGTGCTTGACAAAGACCTGGGCGGCCACAATGCCGACTTCATAAAGGCCGCCGACCACGCCCAGTAACATGAGCATCGAGCCGGCATCGGGCGGCGTTACAAGCGCCGTACCGACAGAGGCCAGCACCCAGAAATAGCCCCGGTACTCACGCAGCTGCGCCACGGTCAAAATGCCCATACGGACCAGCAAAATCACGGCAATAGGCACTTCAAAAGCAAGTCCGAAGGCTAAAAACATACCGATCACAAAGTTAAGGTATTCCTCAATGTCTGGCGCGGCAGTGATGGACTTGGGGGCAAAACTCTGTATAAAACCGAACACTTGACCGAACACAAAGTAGTAGCAAAATGCCACGCCGAAGAAAAACAGCAGCGTGCTGGAGACCACCAGCGGCAACACCAGCTTTTTCTCGTGGCTGTAGAGGCCGGGCGCCACAAATGCCCAGACCTGGTAAAGCACCACGGGCAGCGCGATCATGAAGGCGGCCATGAACAAGATTTTGATGGGCACAACGAAAGGCGAGATGACATTGGTGGCGATCAGCGTCGCGCCTTTGGGCAAAGTGGCAGTCAGAGGCGCCGCCATCAGGTCATACAAAGCGCCAGGGCCGGGAAACAATGCCAGCACAGCCGCGGCAATGCCGATGGCAATCACCGCCTTGATCATCCGGTCGCGCAACTCCATCAGATGCTGCACAAAAGGTTGCTCAGAGCCTGCGAGTTCGTCAGGCTTGTCTTTGGGGGCGTCGCTCATAGAAAAATCGGATCCCGCTCAAATAGGACGGCTGGCGCTGGGTTTGGGCCGGTAACGCGCAACCCGCGCCGCGCCAGACAATGCCTTGGTGCGAACGCCAGATCGTGATTTGAACCACTGCGGCGTAGCACCTTGCTTGAGTCGCCAGTTTTTCCCCGGGTGTTTGTATTCTGGAAAGCTGATCATGCCGGTTGCTTGCGTGCTGCTGTCGTCAGCGGCCAGCGAAGTGGTTTCGGCCCAGGTCTTTTCAAAATCACTGGCGCTGGTCTGCACCGAACTTTCAACGTCACGGGCAGCGCTCTCCATGCTTTCTTTCATTTTTTTGAGCTCATCGAGCTCCATCGAACGATTGACCTCATTTTTAACGTCTGCCACGTAGCGTTGGGCCTTGCCCAGCAAAGCACCCACAGTCCGAGCTAGACGCGGCAGTTTTTCAGGCCCGATCACGATCAAGGCCACAGCGCCAATGAGCGCAATTTTTGAAATACCGAATTCGATCACGTCAGTCCACTCCAGCGCACAAATCGGCTTGCTGTTGGTGGCTCAAGAGGTTCAATGAAAAACCTGATCAGCTTTTTTGACGCGCTTGCACGTCAATGGTGTTTTGGTCAACCACCGGGGGAGTAGTCGCTGGGGCCGGGGCAGTAACTTGTGCGGTCGTCGTGGCGGTTGCGGCGTCAGCGGCCGGCGCTGGTCCGCCTTCTTTCATGCCGTCCTTGAAGCCCTTGACCGCACCGCCGATGTCGCCCCCGATGTTTTTGAGTTTCTTGGTGCCGAACACCATGACCACGATCAACAGGACGATCAGCCAATGCCAAATGGAAAATGAACCCATGTTTCGCTCCTAAGCTTTGATACCGGCGAAAAAGCCGGATTGTGTATGAATGTGGGTGATTCTAAAGCGCTTGTACGACGCCAAGCGGACTGGCGGGTCTTTGTGTGGCCAAGGGCCACCCAAAAGAGGGCGCGAGTGCCCTGTAATGATCGATTTTTAGCCTCGCAGCCAGGGCCGTGGACCACCCATGACATGAAAATGCAGGTGATGCACCTCCTGGCCACCCTCGGCACCGGTGTTGGTCACGACCCGAAAGCCGCCTTCGGGGTAGGGACGGCAACCCTGCTCCAGCGCCAGTCTGGGCGCCAGCGCCATCATCCGCCCGATCAGCGCCTCGTGCTCAGGACCAACTTGCGCCATGGAGTTGATGTGCATCTTGGGAATCATCAAAAAATGCACGGGTGCCCAAGGGTTGATGTCGTGAAAAGCCAGTATCTGCTCGTCTTCATAAACCTTGCGACTTGGAATCTGACCGGCTGCGATCTTGCAAAAAAGGCAGCTTGCAACAGCGCTGCCGGTAGAAATGACGGGGGCATTTTTGTCGTTCATGCGCTCTCCTGCATGGGGGTAGGGGTCTGCGTCTGGGGCCAACGCTGGTCGTTAAAGCGCAACCAGCCCTTGAGGCAGCGGTACAAGTACCACAGCCAAACCAAGGCATAAGCCAGCGCCCCGGGCAAGAAAAACACCAGCCACAAAGGCGACAGCAGCACCAGCCAAAGCAGCGTCCACCAGAAGGTGGCGATCATGTAGCGGTGATGCGCCAGATACAAGGGCTCGCTTTCATCGGCACGACGCAGGTAATTGATGATCAAGGCAACCAGGGCAAAAACCCCCGCACTGAACCAGGCCAAGGTGTGCAGGCCGTACAAAATATGCACGACGAGGCGGTCATTGCCGGTTTTGCCTGCGCTGTCTTTCAAATCAAAATCATCCATGGCCGGCTCCTGCAGATTATTTTTCTGCTGCTGCGCGCTGCTGCGCCTTGCGCAAGGCTTTTTCCTCCATGCCGCTGGTGCCTTCGCGACGCTCCAGTTCGGCAATCACGTCGGCCGGTTGTAGACCGTAATAGGCCAAGGCGATCAGGCTGTGAAACCATAAATCGGCCACCTCACCCACCAGCTTGCTCTTTAACTCGGGTGTCGCGCCGCCACGGTCAATGTCTTTGGCCGCCATCACCGTTTCAGTGGCTTCTTCACCGATTTTTTTGAGAAAGGCGTCCGGCCCCTGGTCCAGCAAGCGGGCCACATAACTTTTGCCCGGGTCGCCGCCGTGGGCCACTTTTCGGCTTTCAATCACGAGCGCCAGGCGTGCCAGTGAGTCGTTGCTTGTGATGGTCATTTTTTATAGATGGTTTGCGGATCTTTGAGCACGGGCTCGGCCACATGCCATTGCCCGTTTTCATACCGGTGGAAAAAACAACTGTGTCGCCCCGTGTGGCACGCAATGGCGGGACCGCTCTCCTGACCGAGCTGACTCACCTTGAGCAAGATCACATCGTTGTCACAGTCCAGCCGGATGTCATGCACGGCTTGAACATGGCCTGACTCTTCGCCCTTGCGCCAAAGCCGCGAGCGCGAGCGGCTGAAATACACCGCCCGCCCGGATTCAGCAGTTTCCTGCAAGGCCTCACGGTTCATCCAGGCGAACATCAGGACATCGCCAGTGGCAGCCTCTTGAGCGATCACGGGAATCAGGCCCCGTTCGTCCCAGCGAATTTCATCTAACCAATTCATGGCAACTATTGTCGGTGATCAGGCGCCATGCAGCGCTACTGGCCTGCACCGGCTCGCAAGCGCTCACAGCCGAACCGCAATACCGCGTTCGGCCATACGCTGCTTGGCCTGCTGCACAGTGAACTCACCGTAGTGAAAAATGCTGGCGGCCAGTACGGCATCGGCTCCGCCAAGCTGTATGCCATCGGCCAGATCGTCCAGGTTGCCAACGCCGCCCGACGCGATGACCGGCACGCTCACCGCGCTGCTGACAGCGCGCGTGAGTGCGAGGTCAAAGCCGGATTTGGTGCCGTCGCGGTCCATGCTGGTGAGCAATATCTCGCCGGCACCGCGCCGCGCCATTTCAGAGGCCCATGCCACGGCATCCAGGCCGGTGTTTTTGCGGCCGCCATGGCTGTAGACATCCCAGCCCGGACCGCGTGTCAGAACCTCTTCGTCAGAGCGGCGCTTGGCATCGATGGCGACCACGATGCACTGCGCGCCGTAACGCGCCGAGGCCTCTTCAATCACCTGCGGGTTGGCCAATGCTGCCGAATTAAAGCTGGTCTTGTCAGCGCCGGCATTGAGCAGGCGCCGCACATCGTCCACCGTTCGCACGCCACCGCCCACAGTCAGTGGAATGAAGACCTGCGAGGCGACCGCTTCAATGATGTGCAGAATCAGGTCACGCCCGTCGCTGGTGGCAGTGATGTCCAGAAAAGTCAGCTCGTCGGCACCCTGTTCGTTGTAGCGAGCAGCAATCTCTACCGGGTCGCCCGCATCGCGCAGAGCCAGAAAGTTAACGCCTTTGACAACGCGTCCGCCGGTGACATCGAGACAAGGGATGATTCGTTTGGCGAGCATCAGGCGGTGGCCATGCCGCTTAGCCGTTGAGCTCGTCGGCGCGGGCCTGAGCGGCCGCAAAGTCGAGGTCACCACTGTAAATAGAGCGGCCGCAGATCACGCCTTCCACGCCTTCTTCTTCGACGGCGCACAATGCTTCGATGTCGGCCATGCTGGAAAGACCGCCCGAAGCGATGACAGGAATGCTCAAGGCCTGGGCCAGCCGCGTAGTGGCCTCAATGTTGATACCGCTGAGCATGCCGTCGCGGCCGATATCCGTGTAGATGATGGATTCGACCCCGTAGTCCTCAAACTTCTTGGCCAGGTCGACCACCTCATGGCCGGTCAGTTTGCTCCAGCCGTCGGTGGCCACCTTGCCATCCTTGGCATCCAGGCCGACGATGATGTGGCCGCCGAATGCGGTGCAGGCGTCTTGTAGAAAGCCTGGGTTTTTAACGGCAGCAGTACCGATGATGACGTAGCGCAGCCCGGCGTCCAGGTAGCGCTCAATGGTGTCCAGGTCACGTATGCCACCGCCGAGTTGCACATCGATTTCGCCGCCGACCTCAAGCAGGATTTTGCGAATTGCCGCTTCGTTTTTGGGTTTGCCGGCAAATGCACCGTTCAAATCCACCAGGTGAAGTCGCCGCGCTCCCTTGTCCACCCAGCTGCGGGCCATGGCCGCCGGGTCTTCGCCAAAGGTGGTGGACTGGTCCATGTCGCCCTGTTTGAGACGCACACACAGGCCGTCCTTCAGGTCAATCGCAGGGATGAGTAGCATGTTTCTTGAAAGATGAAAAAAGGGTCAAGGCTGCCAATGCAGAAAGTTACGGTACAGGGCCAGCCCTTGATCAGCACTTTTTTCAGGGTGGAACTGGGTAGCAAAAATATTATCCCGCGCCAGCGCCGCTGTGAAGCGCCCACCGTAGTCAGCTTCGCCGACAGTGTGGCGCGCATCAGACGGCTTGGCGTAGAAACTGTGCACAAAATAGAAATAGGCGCCGTCCGCAATACCCTGCCAAAGCGGGTGCGCCATGGAGGGGGCTAGTGCGCAGCCCTGAAAAACCTGGTTCCAGCCCATTTGCGGCACTTTGAAGCGGCTGCCATCGGGTTGCATTCGGCCTGCCAGGTCAAATTTAAGGACTTCGCCGGCAAACAGCCCCAGCGCAGGGGTGCCCACCCCGGCCTGCCCTTCCTGGCTGTGCTCGAGCAACATCTGCATACCCACGCAAACGCCAAACAGAGGCTTATTGGCCGCTGCGTGCAGCACCGCCTGGCGCAAGCCGGACGCGTCGAGCTCGTGCATGCAGTCGCGCATGGCACCCTGCCCGGGCAGCACCACGCGGTCGGCGTCCAGCACATCTTGAACCTTGGCGGTGACGATCACCTGAAAATCGGTGCCCTGTGCCACATGGGTCAGCGCCTGGGACACTGAACGCAAATTGCCCATGCCGTAATCGACAACGGCGACTTTTTTCAAAACAGTCATGTGCGCATCAGGTGCTGCATGTCCGGCCTGTCAAGGCTCAGAGCGAACCCTTGGTCGAAGGGATCACACCGGCCATGCGCGGGTCCAGCTCGAGCGCCATGCGCAGGGCCCGGGCAAAGGCCTTGAACACCGTCTCAGCCTGGTGGTGGGCGTTTTCGCCGCGCAGGTTGTCGATGTGCAAGGTGACAAAAGCGTGGTTGGCAAAGCCTTGGAAAAATTCGTAGGCCAACTGCGAGTCAAAGCCGCCTATCATGCCGCTTTTAAAGGGCACATGCATCACCAGACCGGGGCGTCCCGAAAAGTCAATCACGACGCGGCTGAGTGCTTCGTCCAGCGGCACGTAGGCGTGGCCGTAGCGGCGCAGGCCTTTTTTGTCGCCGACGGCCAGCGCCACCGCCTGGCCGAGCGTGATGCCGACGTCTTCCACCGTGTGATGACCGTCGATGTGCAAGTCGCCTGCTGCCTGGATGTCCAGGTCGATCAGCCCGTGGCGGGCGATCTGGTCGAGCATGTGGTCAAAAAAGCCGATGCCGGTGGCCAGGCGCGAAACACCGGTGCCGTCCAGATTGACGCGCACGGAGATCTGCGTCTCGGCAGTGTTGCGCGTGACTTCAGCGGTGCGCGCAGGCAAGGAGGAGGTGGTGGTCATAGGGCTTTTTCCAGGGTTGCCAGCAGCTGCGTGTTCTCGGCTTCAGTGCCGACAGTCAGGCGAAGGCAATCAGCCAACAAAGGATGCATTTTAGAAACGTTTTTGACCAGCACGCCAGCGGCCTTCAGGTGCTCGAAAACCCGTAGTGCAGGGTCTGTTTCGCCGGCTTTGGGGCTCAGGCGCACCAAAATCATGTTGGCATCACTGTCCCAAGCTTTGAGCCCCGGCATGGCGCGCAGCGCAGTCAGCAGGCGCTGGCGCTGCATCATCAGCTCAGCAGCCTGGGCTGCAAACACCGGCTGGTGTTCCAGCGCGAACAGCGCGGTCTCGTAATTGAGCACGCTGATGTTGTAGGGCGGGCGCACCTTGTCGATCTCAGCGATGAGCGCCTTGGGGCCCATCATGTAGCCCAGACGCACCCCTGCCAGCCCGAACTTGCTGAGCGTGCGCATCAAGAGCACATGGCTGTGACGCGCGATCCGGTCAATGTAGCTTTTGCTGGAAAAGGGCTGGTAGGCCTCGTCCATCACAAGCAGACCGCCTTGCGCGCCGACGGCTTCGATGATGCGCTCGATCACCGCGTCGTCCCACAAATTAGCGGTCGGGTTGTTCGGGTAGGCCAGGTAAACGATGGACGGCTTGTGCGTGGCAATGGCCGCCAGCATGGCCGCTTCGTCCAACTCAAAATCAGCCGTCAAGGGGACGCCTACGAAAGCCAGGCCTTGCAGCTGCGCGCTCATGGCGTACATGACGAAGCCCGGCACGGGTGCCAGCACCTTGGCGCCGGGCACGTCGCAGGCCAGGGCCAACAACGATATCAGCTCGTCCGAGCCGTTGCCGAGCATGAGCTCAAAGCCTTCGGGCATCTGCGCGTAAGCGGCCAGCGCCTGACGCAGGTCGTTGACGCGGCCGTCCGGGTAGCGGTTGAGCGCCAGCGCGCCCAGTCGCCGGCCAAGCTCCGTCTGCAGCTCGGCCGGCAGCCGGTGCGGGTTTTCCATGGCATCTAACTTGACCATGCCGGCCGAGTCCTGGATGGCATAAGCGTGCATGGACTGCACGTCCTGACGGATGCGTTGTTGAAGTTCGGGCGACAGCCCAGCAGCTTTGGATGTCATGGTTTTTCCCGCATGGGCGGCACGCTGTGCAAGCGGAACTCGGCGGCGCGCGCATGCGCCTGCAGGCCTTCGCCGTAAGCCAGTTCGGCCGCCACCGGGCCCAGCACTTGGGCGCCGGCTTCGCTGACCTCAATCAGGCTGGAGCGCTTTTGAAAGTCGTAAACGCCCAGCGGGCTGGAAAAGCGCGCCGTGCCGCTGGTGGGCAGCACGTGGTTGGGGCCGGCGCAGTAGTCGCCCAGGCTTTCGCTGGTGTAAGCACCCAGAAAAATAGCGCCTGCATGTTTGAGCAGCGGCTCCCAGCGCCCGGGCTCTTGGCTGGAGACTTCCAGGTGCTCGGGTGCGATGCGGTTGCTCAGGGCACAGGCTTCTTCCATGCTGCGCGTGTGAATCAGCGCGCCGCGGTCAGACAGTGATTTGGCGATGATGGCCGCGCGCGGCATGGCGGGCAGCAGGCGGTCGATGGCGGCTTGCACGGCGTCAATGTAAGCGGCGTCGGGGCTGAGCAAAATGCTTTGCGCCAATTCGTCATGCTCAGCCTGACTGAACAAATCCATCGCCACCCAGTCGGCCGGCGTGCTGCCGTCGGCCAGCACCAGAATCTCTGAAGG
>Ga0164295_10002158_pt1 | contig 16335 bp, 17 predicted proteins | sample GEODES006metaG_FD_111798 | JGI IMG/M metagenome (GOLD analysis project Ga0164295, IMG submission 111798) | Oligotrophic lake water microbial communities from Sparkling Lake, Wisconsin, USA - GEODES006 metaG | ecosystem: Environmental > Aquatic > Freshwater > Lake | place: USA: Sparkling Lake... | reverse complement strand
TTAAAATCATGCCTTTCCCCGCTGACCGGCCCCATGGCTTTCAAGGCTCACATGACCACTTCCCACACCCCTTCATCCGCACACACCCCCGCCCCCGGTGCCCGCGTTTCAGTGGGCGTGGTGATGGGCTCGAAAAGCGACTGGGAGACCATGCAACACGCGGTGCAGATCCTGCAGCACTTTGGTGTGGCCTATGAAGCGCGCGTGGTGTCAGCGCACCGCATGCCGGACGCCTTGTTTGCCTACGCCGAAGCGGCGGCCGGGCGCGGGTTGCAGGCCATCATTGCCGGCGCCGGTGGTGCGGCGCACCTGCCGGGCATGCTGGCGGCCAAAACCTGCGTGCCGGTGCTGGGCGTGCCGGTGGCCAGCAAGCATCTGCAGGGCGTGGACTCCCTGCACAGCATCGTGCAAATGCCCAAGGGCATTCCGGTGGCCACCTTTGCGATTGGCAACGCCGGTGCGGCCAATGCGGCGCTGTTTGCCGTGGCCCAGCTGGCGCTGCATGATGCGGCGCTGGCCGGCAAGCTGCAAGCGTTTCGCGCCGAGCAAACCGCCGCTGCCGCTGCCATGACACTGCCGCCGCTATGAGCGGGCCGGCGTCACCTATTTTGCCGGGCGCCACGCTGGGCGTGATGGGTGGCGGCCAGTTGGGCCGCATGTTTGTGCATGCTGCGCAGCGCATGGGCTACTTCACCGCCGTGCTCGATGCCGACCCGCAGAGCCCGGCCGGGCTGGTCAGCCACCACCACATTCAGACCGGCTACAGCGACCCCACCGGCCTGGCACAGCTGGCCGCGCTGTGCGCCGCCGTCACCACTGAATTTGAAAACGTGCCGGCAGCCGCCCTGGCGCAGCTGGCCCTCACGCGGCCGGTAGCGCCCGGCGCTGCAGCCGTGGCCATTGCGCAAGACCGGGTGCAGGAAAAAGCCCACTTCAGCGCCTGCGCCGCGGCCTCCGGCGTGGCCTGCGCGCCTTATGCGGTGCTGCAAACGCTAGCGCAACTGGCCACCGTGCCGGCCACGCTGCTGCCCGGCATTTTGAAAACCGCGCGCATGGGCTACGACGGCAAGGGCCAGGTGCGCGTCAAAACCGCCGCCGAGCTGGTCGCCGCCTGGAACGAGCTGAAACAAGTGCCTTGCGTGCTCGAAAAAATGCTGCCGCTCCAAGCCGAGCTGTCGGTGCTGGTGGCGCGCGGGCAGGGCGGCCAGGTGGTGAGCTTTGCGCCGCAGCGCAATGTGCATGTGGACGGCATTCTGGCCGTGACGCACGCCTACGAAGCTTGCCTGCCGCCGGCGCTGGCGGCCAAGGCGCGCGCCGCCACCGAAGCGATTGCCGCGCAGATCGGCTACGTGGGCCTGATGTGTGTGGAGTTTTTTGTGGTGACGGGTGATGACGGGCAAGACATACTGGTCGTCAATGAAATGGCGCCACGCCCGCACAACAGCGGCCACTACACCCTGGATGCTTGCAATGTGTCGCAGTTCGACCTGCAGGTGCACGCCATGGCCGGCCTGCCGCTGCCTGCGCCGCGCCAGCATTCACCGGCCATCATGCTCAACCTGCTGGGCGACATCTGGTTTGACGCCAGCGGCCGCGAGCGCACGCCCGACTGGTGCGCCGTGCTGGCGCTGCCCGGCGCGCATCTGCACCTCTACGGCAAGACCGAAGCACGCCGCGGCCGCAAGATGGGCCACCTGACGCTCACCGGCGCCGACCTGGCCGGCGTGCAAGCCAGTGCGCGTGCTGCTGCCGGTTTGCTCGGCTTGCCCGGCTTACCCGACTTACCCGACTTACCCGGCCAGGAAGGCCTTTGAATGATTCGCCCCGGCAGCGACCCTGAGGCGATAGCCGAAGCGGCCGAGCGCATTCGCGCCGGTGCCCTGGTCGGCTTTCCAACGGAGACGGTGTACGGCCTGGGCGCCGATGCATCCAACGACGCCGCAGTGGCATTGATTTTTGCCGCCAAGGGACGGCCACCTGAGCATCCGCTGATCGTGCACGTGGCCAGCGCCGCGCAAGTGGCCGACTACGCCAGCGACGTGCCGGACTTTGCCGCAAGACTGATTGCAGCCTTCTGGCCCGGGCCGCTCACGCTGATATTGCCGCGCCGCGCCGGCGTGGCCGCCGCTGCGGCCGGGGGTCAGCACTCGATCGGCCTGCGCTGCCCCGCGCACCCGGTGGCGCTGGCCCTGCTGCAAGCCTGCGGCACCGGCCTGGCCGGCCCCAGCGCCAACCGCTTTGGCCGCGTCAGCCCGACCACCGCGATGCATGTGCAAGAAGAACTGGGCGAAGACTTGCTGGTGCTTGACGGCGGGCCGTGCGCGGTCGGCATCGAGTCCACCATCGTCGATTGCACGCGCGGCCAACCCGTGCTGCTGCGCCCCGGCTTGCTGACCCGTGCGCAACTGGAGGCCGCGTGCGGCCAGCCCGTGCTGGACAAAGACGCACCGGTGTCAGTGGCCGCGCCACGCGCGTCGGGCACGCTCGAATCGCATTACGCTCCCAACGCACGCGTGCGGCTGATGGATGCGCCAGCGCTGCAAGCGGGGCTCGACACGCTGTACTCCACAGCTAAGGACCCTGCTGTGCGCAATGGCCCAGTTGCCGTTTACGCCCGCAGCCCCTTGCGCCTGAACGCCCCAAGCCTGCACCGCCAGATGCCGGACGATGCGGCGGCAGCGGCGCAGCAGCTGTTTGCGGTACTGCGCGAACTTGATGCTCTGGGTGTGTCACAAATTTGGGTGCAAGCCCCGCCGGAAATGCCCGAATGGGATGGCGTGCGCGACCGCTTGAGTCGGGCCGCAGCAGATGGATCCCCGCCTTCGCGAGGATGACAATCGGGGAAGCTCATTCCTGCGCCATCCCCGTCATTCCTGCGAAGAGCCTGCCCTCGACCTGATCGGGGGCAGGAATCCATTCCCTGCACCCGGCTCTAGGTTTCAGGCGACTTCCAGCACGGGTGCCTGCGCCACTTCTGCCGTGATCTCGTAAGAGCGCAGCCTTGCCGTGTGCTCAAAAATCTGGCCGGCAATCATCAACTCGTCGGCGCCTGTGCGTTCTATGAAGGCGTTCATCTCGCGCCGCACGGTGTCGGGCGAGCCAATCGCATAGCTTTGGCGCACGCTGTCCAGCAGCGCATTCTCTTGTGGGCCGATGTGCTGCAAATAATCAGCACGCGGCGGCGGTAATTTGGCCGGGCGACCGCTGCGCAGGTTGATGAAGGCCTGCTGCTGCGAGGTCACCAGCACGCGGGCATCTTCGTCGGTATCGGCGGCAAACACATTGAAGCCGAGCATCACGTAGGACTTGGCCAGCCGCGCTGAGGGCTGAAAACGCGCGCGGTAAATCTCGATGGCCTGCATCATTTGCGCGGGTGCAAAGTGCGATGCAAACGCAAAAGGCAGGCCCAGGTGCGCGGCCAGCTGCGCGCCGAACAAGCTGGAGCCCAGAATCCACATCGGCACCTTCAGCCCCGTGCCTGGCACCGCACGAACCGGTTGGCGCGGAGAGTCAGAAAAATAATCCATCAGCTCCATCACGTCTTGCGGGAAGTCGTCCGAATCTGAGGCCAGGTTGCGGCGCAGGGCGCGGGCGGTGATCTGGTCAGAACCCGGCGCGCGGCCCAGCCCCAGGTCAATGCGGCCGGGAAACAGCGACTCGAGCGTGCCGAACTGCTCTGCAATCACCAGCGGCGAATGGTTGGGCAGCATGATGCCGCCGGCGCCTACACGAATGCTGCGCGTGCCGCCAGCCACGTGCGCCATCAGCACCGAGGTGGCTGCGCTGGAGATGCCGGGCATGCCGTGGTGCTCGGCCAGCCAGTAGCGCTTGAAACCGCAGCGCTCGGCGAGTTGCGCCAGACTCAGCGTGTTGCGAAACGATTGGGCAGCATCGCTGCCTTGGGCAATCGGGGCCAGGTCGAGGACGGAAAGTGGAATCATGGTTTAGCGTTGGGGGGTTGCGCCGGCCGGCTGTAGACAAGCTTCATCACCAAAATAGCCAGCGCCAGCACCAGGGTGACCGCATTGGCAAGAATCAGTGGCATGGTGCCCAGATTAAAACCGTACACCAGCCAGCCAACGATGCCGATCGTCAGCACACTGTACATGCCCAGCGAAATACCGCTGACGTCTTTGCTCCGATAGGTGTGCCAGGCTTGCGGCGCAAAGCTGAAAGTGGTCAGCACAGCGGCGGCATAGCCGATCAGCTCGTAGGCGGCGGGTGAGAGGTTCAGCATCAGGGGCGGTCCAGTACGGTCCATTCAATGAGTCGGTCCAGCGCGGGGCGGGCCGCGCTGGCGTTGGGGTGGTTGATCATGCCAATGACCACATAGCGCTTGCCGCTTTTGCCGTCGGCGTAGCCGGCCACGGCACTGACGTCACGCAAAGTGCCTGTCTTGATTTGAGCACGTCCGGCTGCGCCCGGGGCGCGCTCGCGCAGGAGGCCGTCAGCGCCCACCACGGGCAGCGATTCAGCCAGCGTTGCTGCCAAAGAGCTTTGCGCCGCGTGCTGCAGCAGCGCTGCCAAGCTGTTGGCGCTGATGCGCTCAAGCCGGCTGAGGCCGGAGCCGTTGTCCATCACGGGGGCCGTTGCTGCCGGCAAGGTTTTTCGCCACCAGGCTTGCACGGCTTCACGGCCCGCCTCCAGCGTGCCGGCTGGTGAGGCTGCGAGTTGGCCGAACAGGCCCAAACTCAAAAACAGGTGCTGGGCCATCACGTTGTTAGAAAACTGGTTGACGTCCCGCACGATGTCCAGCAGCGGCAAAGAGGGCGAGTCCAGGCGCAGCGGTGCTGTCTTGCCCGACAAGCTGCCACGGCTGCGCAGCATGGCCAACTCCGCGCTGGTGGCTTCGCGCACGCGGCCGGTCAGCGCGCCGCCCAGCTGACGCCAAGAACCTTCGATGGCGCGCGCCGCGTAGCTGGCCGGCTCAGGGTAGGCGCTGGGCCAGACCAGCTCGCCGCAGCTGCTGGCGTAAGTGCCGGCAAACTTGACCTGCGTCGGGTTGTCGATGCTGGCGCGCAGTTCACCGCGCCAATCACCGCAACGCGCTCCCCGCAGCAGTGGCACGCTGGCATCCACCTGCACACCGGCCAGCGGCGGCTCTGCGCGCACCAAGGCCCGGCCTTGCGCCGGGTCGGGCGTGAAGGTCATCACCAGCGACTTGAAATTGATCAGCAGCGCGTCGGGCTGCGTGTTGTAAGGCCGCAGCGGCTCGCCATCAAAGGCGGCTGCATCGGCCTTGGCATCGCTGAAGGCGCTGCGGTCCAGCACGATGTCGCCTTTGATGGCGCGCACGCCGCTGCTATGAACATGGCCTATCAGCGCCTGCAGACGCTCCACCACGAGTTTGGGGTCACCACCGCCACGCACCACCATGTTGCCATCGAGCAGACCGTCATTGATGCGGCCGTCCATGATCACGCGCGTCTGCCACCGAAAGTCCGGGCCCAGCGCGTCAAGCGCGGCGTAGGTGGTCACCAGCTTCATGGCTGAGGCCGGGTTCATGGCCTCGCCGGCGCGGTGGCTCAAGCGCGGTGCGCCCTGGCCGCTGACATCGACCACCAGCAGGGCCACAGCACTGGCCGGCACCTGCGCCTGGGCCAGCGCTTTCTCAACGGCTGCCGGCCAACGCGGCTTGGCCGCCCGGGGCGAAGGATTGGCGCCGGCAGCGCCGGCCAGCAGTGCCAGCGCTGCCACGGCCCACAGAGTCCAGCACCGCTTCGGGGGGCGGGCCCAGGGTCGGTGTGGAAGTGCAAAAAACATGGCCGGATTATCGCGGCTGTCTTGACCGGATAATCCAACCATGCACAGCGCTGTCACCTTTTCAGCCGATACAGCGCCCACCGGGGCTGGCGCAGCCACGGGCCGCTGGCTGGCGTTTGACACCAGCACCGAGCGCATGTCGATCGCAGTGTGCGATGGTGAGCGCCTGTGGCAGCACGAGTCAGCCGGCGCGGCACTGAGCTCTACCAAGCTGATCCCGGCCCTCATGCAGATGCTCGATGCCGCCGGCTTGCGCCTGAGCCAACTCGACGCCATCGCCTTCGGCCGGGGCCCCGGCTCTTTCACCGGCCTGCGCACAGCTTGCGCCGTGGCCCAGGGCCTGGCGCTGGGTGCGGGTGTGCCGGTGCTGCCGGTAGACACGTTGGCAGCGCTGGCCGAAGAAGCGCGCTTTGAGTGGCTCAAGACGCATCCGCAGACCGCGCTGCCGCCGCAACTGAGCGCCATGCTCGATGCGCGCATGAACGAAATCTATGTGCAGCACTTTCACTTGAACGGCAACGCCTACCAGCCGCTTGCAGCCTGCACACTGGTGCCGCCGCAAGGCCTTGCACAAGCCTGGCGGATCAACGCATGCCGGCTGCTGACAGGCAATGTGTTCGAGGTCTATGCCGACCGGCTGCCCGCTTTGCCCGCCGGCAGCACAGTTCTGCCTGCCTTGCCCACAGCCGCCGCGATGCTGCGGCTGGCACCCGCGCTGATGGCCGCCGGCGCCGCACGCCCGCCCGAGCAGGCTTTGCCGCTTTATGTGCGCGACAAAGTGGCCCAAACCACCGATGAACGCGCCCTGGTTCAACGCGCGGCCCTGGCCGCTGCCAAGTAATACGCCATGAGTGCGCTGCCCCAGCTCCCATCTGTGCGACTCGAAACCATGACCGCGCCCTGGTTGGACAAAGTCGCGCGCATCGAAAAAAGTGTTTACGCCCACCCCTGGTTAGAAGGCAACTTCGCCGACTCGCTGCAAGCAGGCTACCCGGCGCAGATGCTGCTGGCCGATGTGGCGCCTGAACAGAGCGAGCTGATAGGCTACTTTGTGGCCATGAAAGGCGTTGACGAAGTGCACCTGCTCAACATCACGGTGGCCAAGGCTTACCAGGGTCAGGGCTTTGCCCGCTTGATGCTGGATGCACTGTGCCTGTGGTCACGCGGTCAAAACGCTCAATGGCTGTGGTTGGAGGTGCGCATCAGCAACACCCATGCACAGCAGGTCTACGAACACTACGGCTTTCACCAGGTCGGCACGCGCCGCAACTACTACCCGCTCAGCGCCTTCCAGCGCGAAGACGCGATGGTGATGAGCAAACCCTTGAGCCCCGCATGAAAGCCTGCGCATGAGCCTGGACCTGGACAAACGCCAGCGCGCCATGCTGCGCGAAATGGGCATACGCCTGTGGCAGCCACCCGGCGCAGCCTCAGAAGCAGCCGCCCCGCCCCAAGCGGCCGTTGTGCGAGCGGCCGCACCTCCGCCAGCACCCACACCGTCAGCTGTAACGGCCCCAAGCGGGGGCACTGCGCAGGTTGCGCCCACTGCGGCCGGCAGCGCGTGGACGCTGGGCGCTGCACGCGCCATGTACGAACCCGCAGCCGGCGCTTCGGCGCGCTGGCTGCTGCTGATTGAAACGGCGACCGACAGCGCTGCGGCCGATCCTTTGGCAGGCGACACAGGCAAGCTGCTGGACAACATGCTGCGCGCCGCCGGCCTGCCGATCAGTGCCCGCGCAGCCTGGGTGCCGGTGTCGCGTCAGGCCACTGGCGCCGGGCCGGACAACGGCGAGCCGGGTCTGGCACTGCAAGGCAGCTTGAGCGCGCTGGTGCAGGCCGAAAAGCCGCACGTGCTGCTCATCATGGGCCGGCTGGCAGCGCAGGCGCTGCTGCAAACGGCTGAGCCGCTGGGCAAGCTGCGCAGCCAAAAGCATCAGCTCGCCGGCGTGTCCGCCTTCGTTACTTACGACGCCGCCTACCTGCTGCGCAGCCTGCCCGACAAGGCCAGGGCCTGGGATGATCTGTGTCTGGCACAAACGGTCACTGGCGCTAATTAGAGCGACTGCGCTGGCGGCGGGCGCACGCTACGGCTGGGCAGCAGCACCGAGCCAATGGCCACCACCATCAACACCACCGCCGCCCAGTCCTGCCAATTGAGGACCTCGTTCAACCACAGCGCGCCTGAGAAAACGCCCAGGATAGGGATCATCATCACGCTCAGGCTCGATGCAATCGGCGGCAGGCTGCGGGCCAGGAAGAACCAGGCCGCGTGGGCAAAGCCGAAGATGATCACGCCGTTGTAAACAATCGCCGCCCAAGAGGCGGCCGGCGGCACACGCCATTGCGGCATTTCAAACACCATGCTGAGGCTGCTCACCACCAGGGCGGTGAGCAGCGTCATCCAAAAAGAAATCGTCAGCGTGGCCACCGGCATGGTGGTCGTGCGCAGCCGCTGGGTACCCACCGCCCAGGTGGCCGCCGCCACCAGGGCCAGCAGCACACTCAGCGGCTTGCCCGATAACTGCGTCAGCTCGTGCCACAGCAAAAAAGACACGCCCAGCGCCGCCGCCGCCACGCCCAGCCAATTGCGCGCACGCAGTTGCTGGCCAAAAAACCAGGCGCCGAACAAGGCGGAAAAAACAGGCATGGTGTAGCCCAGAATCGCAGAGCGGCCGCTGCTGAGGTTTTTCACCACCACGATCATCACCGCATGCCAGACAAACATGTTGGTGGCCGCCAGCCAGAACAGCTCACGGTAACGCTCACGCGGTATGAAAAACGGCACCTTGAGGTAGAGCATCGCCAGGCCGAGCACCGGCAGCCCCAGCCACATAGAGATGGCCCTGAAAGTTAGCGGCGGATAGTCCGTTACACCCACTTTCATGATCGGCCAGTTCAGGCCCCAGACCAAGGTCAGCAGGACAAGCACTGTCAGTTGGCGGCGACTCAGATCCATAGATTCGGGTTCCAAAAAAAAGCCCGGCGATAAAGCACTGCGCCCGCCGAGCTTCGATAGTACGCCCTGGGCTGACCGGGCTTCTTACAATCAAGCCATGACATTTCTGAACATGCTGACGACGGCCACATAAGAAATCGATTTCATGCAAAAAAATAATTTCCCCGAATTGCGCGAAGGTGTGCGCCAGGTCGTCACCGCCTTTGACTCGCGTTACTGGCAAGAGGTTGATGAGGCCCGTGCATTCCCTGAAAAATTTGTCACCGCGCTCACCGAAGCCGGCTGGCTGGCCGGACTGATCCCCGAGGCCTACGGCGGCTCGGATTTGTCGCTGACAGAAGCCAGCGTGGTGATGGAAGAGATCAACCGCGCGGGCGGCAACTCGGGCGCCTGCCACGGCCAGATGTACGTGATGGGCTGCATCGTGCGCCACGGCTCCGACAAGCAAAAACAAGACCTGTTGCCGCGCATCGCCCGCGGTGAAATCCGCATGCAGTCCATGGCCGTGACAGAGCCCAGCACCGGCAGCGACACCACCCAACTCAAAACCACGGCCGTACGCAAGGGTGACCGCTACGTGATCAACGGCCAGAAAGTCTGGACTTCACGCCTGCAACATTCAGACTACATGCTGCTGCTGGCGCGCACCACGCCGCTGGCCGAAGTGAAGAAAAAAAGCGAAGGCCTCTCGGTGTTTCTGGTGGACCTGCGCGAAGCAGTCGGCAAGTCCATCACGGTGCGGCCCATCCGCAACATGGTCAACCACGAGACCAACGAAATCTTCATCGACAAGCTGGAAGTGCCGGTTGAAAACCGCATCGGCGAGGAAGGTAAGGGCCTGAAATACATTTTGGACGGCCTGAACGCTGAGCGTATTTTGATTGCTGCCGAATGCATTGGCGACGGCTACTGGTTCACCGACAAGGCCAGCACTTACGCCAAGGAGCGCATCGTCTTTGACCGCCCCATCGGCCAGAACCAGGGCATCCAGTTTCCGATTGCACGGGCTTTCGTCAACGTCGAAGCCGCCAGCCTGATGCGTTACCGGGCCTGCGAAATGTTTGACGCCGGCATCAACTGCGGCGCCGAAGCCAACATGTCCAAGCTGCTGGCCGCCGATGCCTCGTGGGAGGCGGCCAACGTCTGCCTGCAAACACATGGCGGTTTTGGTTTTGCGGCCGAGTACGACATTGAACGCAAGTTCCGCGAAACGCGTCTCTACCAGGTCGCCCCCATCTCCACCAACATGATCCTGTCTTACGTGGGCGAACATGTGCTGGGCATGCCCCGCTCTTACTGAAGCAGCCATGAATGCAACCGGACAAGACTTCAGGCCTGGGCCGACCGGGCTTCTTACAATCAAGCCATGACATTTTTGAACATGCTGACGGCGGCTGAGAACTTGAACCAGTCCATGCTGTGCGTGGGCCTGGACCCGGACCCTGCCAAGTTCCCGGGCAAATTCAAAGGCGACGCCAACAAGATCTACGATTTTTGCGCCGCCATCGTGGATGCAACCGCCGACCTGGTGATCGCCTTCAAGCCGCAGATTGCCTACTTTGCCGCGCACCGCGCCGAAGGCCAGCTCGAACGCCTGATGGAACACATGCGCCGCATGGCGCCGCAAGTGCCCGTCATCCTGGACGCCAAGCGCGGCGACATCGGCAGCACCGCCGAGCAGTACGCCATCGAAGCCTTTGAGCGCTACGGCGCCGACGCGGTCACGCTGTCGCCCTTCATGGGCTGGGACTCGGTGGCGCCCTACCTCAAGTACGAAGGCAAGGGCGCTTTTCTGCTGTGCCGCACGTCCAACCCCGGCGGTGACGATTTGCAAAACCAGCGCCTGGCGTCTGTGGAAGGCCAGCCGCTGCTGTATGAACACGTGGCCCGTCTGGCGCAAGGCCCCTGGAATCTCAATGGCCAGCTCGGTTTGGTGGTGGGTGCCACTTACCCGGCAGAGATCGAGCGCGTGCGTCAGGTTGCGCCCACGCTGCCACTGCTGATTCCCGGCGTGGGTGCGCAAGGCGGCGACGCGGTGGCCACGGTGCGCGCCGGCTACAAAGCGGGCGCGCCCATCATCGTCAACTCGTCGCGGGCGATTTTGTACGCCTCCTCAGGCGAAGACTTTGCCGCTGCGGCGCGGCGCGAAGCCCTAAAGACGCGCGACGTTTTACAGGCCGCGCGCAGCCCGGCCTAGGGTCATCACGAGTTGAGCGTGACACGTCGCCGCGCTATGCTTAGTACATGGCCATGAACCCGCTTGATTCAGCCCGCTTCGCCCGCCAGGTCGGCTTTGGCCTGGCGCCGGACGAAGCCACGCCCGACGACCCGCTGGCCTGGGCCCAGGCCCAGCTCGACAAAGGGCCTGCCGTGGCTTTTCTGGCAGACCGCAAGGGCACGCTGATGACCGGCCTGCCCGAAGGGGTGCGCCTGGTGGACAGTCAGAAAGACGCCACGCTGGCTATGCAAGGCCATTGGGACGCCGAAAAAAACAGCTTTGAGCAGTCGCGCAAATTGCCACGCCCCGAGTGGGAAAAGCTGCGCTACGAAACAGTAGATCTGCCCTACTGGCGCATGGCCCCCTGGCAGGAAGTTCTGGCGCGCGGCGCCATGGCTGTTAACGGCCCGGCCCCGGTATTTGAGCGTTTCTGGCACTTTTGGACCAACCACTTCACCGTGGCGCCGGCCACCAACAACATCAACGCCATGGTCGGGCCTTACATGCGCATGTTGCGCGGCCACATGAGCGGTCACTTTCGCGACATGCTGTTTGAGGCAGTCACCCACCCGGCCATGGTGCTGTACCTGGACAACGCCATTTCCACCGGCCCCAAGTCCAGAAACAGCCTGCACGAGCTGCGCCAGAACGGCAAAGTCAAACACAGCATCAACGAGAACCTGGGCCGCGAGTTGCTGGAGTTGTTCACGCTCAGCCCGGCCGCCGGCTACAGCCAGGCCGACGTGATGGGCGCCACCTTCATACTGACCGGCTGGGGCGTTCACAAGCCCTCAGACACCTGGAACAAATCCGGCGCGCCCTACGGCAGTTACTTTGACTTTGGCCGGCACGAGCCGGGCAGCCACAGCGTGATGGGCAAGTCTTACAGCGCGTTTGTGCGCAACGACGGCAAGCTCAACGACCTGGTTGATGACCTGGCAGCCCACCCCGCCACAGCGCAACATATTTGCCACAAACTGGCCACCGCTTTCATTGCCGACGAGCCCGCGCCGGAGGCTGTGGCGCGGCTGGTGAAAGTGTTCACGCAAAGCAAAGGCCATCTGCCCAGTCTGCACAAGGCCGTGGTGGCCGAGGTCGCGTTGGCAGGCGCCGCCTCGCGCAAATTCCTGCTACCCGAAAGCTGGCTCTGGACCATTTACCGCGTGGCGGGCGCAGAGCTGCCCGTGGTGCCGCCGCTGCGCGAGCTGCGCGGCGAGCGCCTGCACGACATCCTCACTGAGCTGGGTCAACCGGTTCATTATTGTCCGCAGCCCAATGGCTGGTCGTTGCAAAGCCGGGACTGGATTTCCAAAGAAATGCTAGACCGGCGCGTGCGCTACGCCTTTCAGTTTGTCAACCGTGTGCGCCAGCCCGGCTCGCTCACCCAGATACTGGTACGGCAACAGGGCCAGGGCCCGCTGGCGCAGCAGTTGCGTGCGGCTGCGGCCACAGCCGCCGGCCCGGAACGCCGCGGCATCTGGGCCGCGTACCTGACTTCACCCGACATGTTGTGGAGCTGACGCTCATGCAAAGAAGACATTTTTTAGGTGCCGGCGCCAGCCTCACACTGGCCGGCCACCCCTTGTTGGCGGCAGCGCAAAGCAGCAGCACGTTTGCGCAGCGCCGCCTGCTGGTCTTGATGCTGCGCGGCGGCATGGACGGGCTTTGCGCCATTCCCCCCACTGGCGACCCCCAGCTGCAAGCGCTGCGCGCCAACCTGGTGCCCGCTCAGCTCTTGCGCGGCAATGACTTTTTTGGCGTGCACCCGGCGCTGCCCACCTTAGCAGCCTTGATGGCCCAGGGCCAGGCCGTGGCCGTGCATGCCACCGGCTTTGGCTACACCGGCCGCTCTCACTTTGAAGGCCAGGACATCATGCAAAGCGGCGTGGTCAAACCCTATGCATCAGCCTCAGGCTGGCTGGGCCGCGCCATGGAAAAAGCCCAGCTGGGCGCGGGCGTGGCGATCTCTATTCCCATGCCGCTGATTTTGCGCGGCGACAGCAAATCTGAAACACAGTTCCCGACCTGGATGCCCACACCACCGACGGCCACCTACGCGCTGATAGAGCAGCTCTGGCAGGGCCACCCCGAGTTGGCCTCGCTGGGCACACGCCTGCGCACAGGCCGCGCTGAAGCGGCCATGGCCGGAGCGCCCACAACGGCTTTTGACAACCGCAAATCCGCCGCCGGCTTGGCCCATGAGGCGGCGCTGCGCATGCAAGCCAGCGACGGGCCGATGGTCGGCTTGATCGACTTCAACGGCTTTGACACCCATGCCGCCCAGGGCGCGGGTGAGGGTGTGCACGCAACGCGCCTGCAACAAGTGGACGACGCCATACGCTCATTTCGCCAGAGCATGGGCGCGCGCTGGGACGACTGCCTGGTGCTCACCGTCACCGAGTTCGGCCGCACCGCCGCAGAAAACGGCACCACCGGCACCGACCACGGCTGGGGCGGCTGCATTTTGGCTGCCGGCGGCTTGGTCAAAACCGCCGGCGTGGTGGCCGACTGGCCGGGAATGCAAGCTGCAAGCCTGTTTGAAGGCCGCGACCTGAAAGTGACCGTGGACGCCGCTGCGGTTTATGCCCAAGCACTGCAAACCGTCTTTGGCCTGAGCACCGCGCAAGTGCAGGACGGCGTGCTCAGCCACCGGCCGCATGCGCTGACGCAAACGCTGTTTCGCGCTTAGCACCGCGCATCTTGGGGTACTGCCGCTGACCCTGGGGTGGATGGCTGCGCTCATGTCCTCCGCCTCGGGCTCCCCCTTAACTTCGCTACGCCACCCACCCCAGGCTCAGCGGCGGGTCAAAAATGGCAGGCCATTCGCTTAATTTGACCCCACGGGACACCCAAACTACATTTATAGGACCTAGCTTCGGGGAGACAAAAATGGGAATGCCCGTACGCATTGACGACAACCTATACGACCTGGCCAAATCGCATGCCAGCGCCGAGGGCCGCACCATTGCCGGCCAAATTGAGTTCTGGGCGCTGATCGGTAAAGCGGCGCTGGACAACCCGGACCTGCCCATCGACTTTGTACGAGATCTCTTAGTGGCCAAGGCCGAAGCCAAGTCACTGGCCACCCCCTTCGTACCGCAGGACTAGCACTGATGGCGTTAAAGCCAGTGTCCGTCACCCAGTCGACTGCATTTGCCATTGCCCAAATAAATTACACCCACAGCCAAATATCGGGAACTCAAGCGCTGAGGATGATTCCATTTCAATGCCGGGGATGGTGTGCGCACAAAATAGCGCTTTAGACAACGAGGTTCCCTTGAATCCATCCACTCCCCATGCCGAACTCATTGCCACTTACAAAAGGGCGGAAGCAGACGCTGCTCACAAATTCGGATTGATCAAAGCTGCTGAAAAAAAGGGCCCCAAGGCCATTCAGACGGCCGTGGAAACCGCGGCAAAGGCGGCTAAACGCAGGGATTCATTTGCGAAAAAGCTGGGGGTCTTGGGGGTGAACCTCAAGGATTGAATCTGCTGCCGTGCTCTTTCGGCGAGACCCGTGCAACTTGTCATTCTGATCCCGCCCTTGTTCGCGCGGACAGCCACGCTTGTTACGTGCAGGGTATTGGGGCAAGTTAATTTGACAGGCCGTAGCGTGACATAACAGGCAGTCTACTCAATGAATGAGCGTCATGTTTGCAGCGGGAGCAGTCACTCAGTCCAAGGTTGCCCAATACGGCTAAGCCCCACCCTTTCCCCCAGTGTAAAAGCCAATGGCTCCGTCGCTACCTGTGTGAAAGGAGATACTCCCATCAGGGTTTTGTCGAACTTGAGCATTGCCTTGCGTCTGGATAGATGCCCCTTGGCCAGCGACGATAGACGTCTTTGCAGTTTGTAGGGTCGAATTATTGCCCGCGATAGCAGAGCCGCCGTGGCTACCAAAGACAAGACTGTCATGCGCATAAAGATGCGAACCTTGAATAGACAAGAATCCATTCTGCGTAAGAGCTGAGATGACTGTTTCCGCACGCATGATCACCCCATTTAAATCGATGCGGTTCTGAATCTGGCCCATAAGAGCCTTCTGCTCAAGTGGCTTAGAAGGCAGTGACTTGAGGAGGTCGTAAATTGCATTCGTGGCAAGACCAAGACTAAGTTGTGAAAGAAGGTTGAGAAGTGGGTCCACTTGAAACTCCTTAATTAGTTTGCTTTGCAAGCATACATGTAACACTTGATTCTTATTGATTACCCTTCTATGAATTGTGGAAACGTCTATCTCGAAAAAGGGGAGCGAGCTACCGCTACTAGCCTGAGGCAGACCTACGGCCCGACTCGGTCAATGACGGCTGCAGGCCCCTTGCAGCAGCTATCGCCGCAAACGCGGCTTGGCAGTCGCCGCACCTACGAGCGAGTGGCGCTAGACAACTCGCGAATTACGGCGCCGTGTGGACCCAGTTCTCTACTTCCAGCGCAGGCACCCGTGCGAACTCCCCCATGTTGTTCGTCACCAGCACCAGGCCTTCGCTGCGGGCGTGCGCTGCAATGTGCATGTCGTTCACGCCGATAGGCTGGCCGAGTTTTTCCAAGGCAGCGCGAATGGCTCCGTAATGCTGGGCGGCCTTGGGGCCATAGGGCAGAACTTCCAGGCGACTGTAAAAGTCCTCGATAGCGGCCAGGTTCTCGCTCACGCGGCTGCTTTTCTCCGCACCGTGCAAGAGTTCGGCGAGGGTAATGGAGGAAATGGCCATGCGGCTGGCGTTGGCGTTGAAGGTGGAAAGCACCTCGACGGGTCGCCGCTTCAACACGTAGATGACGATGTTGGTGTCCAGCAGGTAGCGCAGCATCAAAGCGCCTCTCTGTCCGGCTGGTGCTGGGTGGCGCGCTCGGGCAGGAAGTCGTCGCTCACTGTGGGGCCACCCAGAAAGAAGCTGTCCCAAGTTTGGTCTAGGGGGGCGATGATGCGCTCCTTACCTTTGACGCGTATCTCTACCTTCTGGACACCCTCGGGTAGACGCACGTCCAACGGGAGGCGAACGGCCTGGGTACGGTTATTGACAAAAACAGTGCCGATGGACATAACTGCCTCCTGAGGAAATGTATATAGCAATTGTATATGGCGACTCCGCCACAGCCCCGCACTGCTAGCACAACATCTATCGCCCCACCAACCCGACCCATCAACTTACCGCTGCGCCAACAACGGCGCCAGATACCGCCCCGTATGGCTCGCCGGGTTCGCCGCCAAGTCTTCCGGCGTGCCCACGCCCACCACCGTGCCGCCGCCGGCGCCGCCTTCGGGGCCGATGTCGATCAGCCAGTCGGCGGTTTTGATGACGTCGAGGTTGTGCTCGATGATGACGATGGTGTTGCCGGCGTCGCGCAGCTGGTGCAGCACTTTGAGCAGCAAATCAATGTCGGCAAAGTGCAGGCCGGTGGTCGG
>Ga0164295_10002157_pt1 | contig 16336 bp, 11 predicted proteins | sample GEODES006metaG_FD_111798 | JGI IMG/M metagenome (GOLD analysis project Ga0164295, IMG submission 111798) | Oligotrophic lake water microbial communities from Sparkling Lake, Wisconsin, USA - GEODES006 metaG | ecosystem: Environmental > Aquatic > Freshwater > Lake | place: USA: Sparkling Lake... | reverse complement strand
TTTTCCAGCTTCAACTTTGAGTTTTTTTCTAAGCATTGTTATCCTCTTTTTTTGCTATATCACCAGAAAATCGTCGTCTCTATTTCTGGCGATGCCATCATCAAAATATGGAAGAGATGAAGTTGCGAAGCTGCTAAGATTCTGCGAGTTTGTGACTGTCGGATCTACGCGCTGCGATCCTGAGAAGAAACTGCAAGCAACCGGTGGCTTGACATCAGTGAACGTGGTGTCTTTTCTTTGCTCTAATGTGTCTCTAGCGTGACCAAAGTGAGATGAATTAAAAACGGAGGTTGTTGATTCTTGATTTATGTTGGAGATGCCGTAGCGGTAGGTGCCCCGCCGCAGAGGACCATCGTACCTTAGCAGCCCAAAATCTGCGCGATGCTTTATGATCCCGTTCGAGAGGCCCGAGAGCTCAGCCCTTGAAAGAGCTGCAACCTCAGAGGAGGTAAGCGCTCTCCCCTTCCAGATGTGAAGCGCATGGATGAGACCGTTAAATTCCGTAGTTTCGTCCGGAGCGTTTGCAGAGATCTGCCTCCCAGCTCCAACGAGGATCCGAGAATTTGTGTCATTGTACATCTGACCTCCCGTATGACCTGATGACTCGTCGGTTGCCGTCCGCTCGGTGCCCTTAATGAATATTTTCATCCCAGCACCCGTTGTCTCAGTCTTGACGCCGTCGTATGTAACTGTCACGTTGGTCCACCCAGTGCTGATAGAAAGAAGGCCAGTGTATTTTCCCTTGTAGGTGGTTGATCCATCTTCGTATATTCTAAAATGCACGCGATTTTGGGTGTCCAAGAATACGGTGTATTCGATGCGCCTGGCTGCTCCGGTCCAGAGCGATCTCTCGATTAAAACACGATTTGAACCCAGAGCAGCGAGCTTAAAAGTTATCGACAGGGTGAAAGCCGCGTCGAGTCCGATGCCTGAAATCATCCTGTGCTGAGTGATTGCGGTCGTAGCTGCTGCTAGGCTTACAGCTCCCGAGGATGTAGCAACTGGAAATGATAGTGATCCGTCACTGAGCAAGTTGGAGACTGGTACATCCGCGCTTTCAGTCGGGGGTGGGTGTGTGTCGGTGAACGTAGGCGTGAGATCTAGATCTTTAGCGTTTCCAGAGACATCAAAGAGCGTTCCAGCGAGGGACCCGGTGAAAAAGTAAGATGAGGAGAGACAGGTTGAAAGATCGTACACGCCACCGTCAGGATCGTTCGCTGGGATGAAGGCCTCCCCGTAATTTGGCTTTGTCACCCCAGGAGCTTTTGAGACAAAAGCGAATCGGGTCAGGAAGGCGGTGTCGAGAGGGTCAAGAGAGACACCGGTGAAATCGAAAGGATCAGACATGATGTCGTTGAAGCCGGAGTCTGCCACTGAAACAATGGCTGCTGTTTTCTGAAGACGGCGCTTTGGATTTCCCTCAAATGGGAACTGCTTTACGGCAGAGAGTAAAGTTGTGCCAGTCTCGTAGACAAGATCAGAGTTCCCTTCATATCTTAGAACGTCCTGGCCTCGGTATTTGTATCCAGAATCCGTCGATTCGAGGTTGATGACATCGAAATAGTCAGGAAGGCAGCTGTCATACAGCACCTCGCTGCTGTCGGATAAGCTCAGGAATCTCATGTTGATGTCCTCCTGCCAATCACTCGGCGTGAATTGTCCTGATCGTAGACCGTGAATGTGGTTCCATCAGGATTTAGAGTTGCCATGCTACCGGTCACGATATCGTCGAGATAGGAACCGTAATAGGAAGATCTTGGTTCGATCTGGAACTGGTCTAGGACAGGCTCGGCGCCGATGATCTCATGAATTGAGTCCGAGGAAAGATCCTGGTTGAGAGATGGAAGATGCTCAGAACTATCACTAATCATTGATCCGTGTAACGTGACTCTGCAAGGATTGCTTTTTATCCTTAAAAAAGAGCCGGTTATGTGAGAAAAGTTAGAGCTGTAAGCCGCTGGTGCTACACCTGCCTCTAAACCAAAGATCAGCTCGTCCTCGGGAAAAAGAAGGTAAGGAGAAACGTTTGACTGTGGTGTTGAGACAGAAACAGGAACGCCAGCTGAGTACTCAGATGAATTCGCAGTCTCACCTCCAAACTTTCTGCTTGAGCGTGGGTCTACTTTTCCGAATTTAGAAGATACTTGCTGAATGCCATCAGAAGATTCATGCATTTGCAGATTGAACGCAGACTTTTGCAAACCTGCGTAATTTTCATTTGAGTTTCCGCCGGGCCAGACTCCATACACGAGCTTTGTTCCCGTACCATCAGTGTCCGGTACACTTGAAAAACCAACAAATTGAGGGCCGGCAGTTGCTGGTTTCAAATTCATTGAGATCGAGCCCGTGAATTTTCCGACAGCGTAAGCGTCAGTGTAAGGAAGCCCAAAATTATGATCGAATGACGGTCCGTGAGATATTCCCGAGTAAAGAGATGCAGAATTCCAGAATGTCATTGATCCAGAAAATATTAAAAATCTAGAGGATCCTGAAACATCTGTGATAGTATCTCTAGCTACAGACTTTCTCGATTGACGATAGGCAAAAAACACGTAGTTGTCGACGTCTCTTATTGAACCGCTTTTTGTCAAGCTAGCGGCTAAAGACAGAGAGGGGGCGACGCAACCGTTGACTCTCTGCGCATTCACGTCATCGAAAGTTACGCTGACAGATTCCAGCAGAAATGGGTAATTTATGAATTCGTTCAACCTGAGAGACTGAGAGCTTGTGGCGTGATACTTGGTAGAAAACGGAGCGCCCAGAGTGGCTATCGGTGTTCCTATCTTCGGATACCCAAGCTCTGAGATGAAAGCAGTATTTTCCAATCCTAGATCTGTGGTTGCTAAAAACTGCATCGGAAATGTACCGCTCGGAGTCGAAATTCCAGAGAGAGTGTCAGCAGCGTAATCGTAATACAGAGCATCACCGGTTGCTGGATCCCGGGCACCGACCTGTTCCCAAACGCGTCTGCTGAAATTGTAATACAGAAAGCCCGTGTTATCGTCGGATAAAGGTTGACTTTCCGAAACATTCCTACGACGAACGTTTCTCATCACCATCGCGTCAGACTGCGGTGTGATATCGATCTCAATTGCAATCTTTGATCTGACTGGTGAACCGAACCCAGGGAGAACATCAGGATCAGTACCGCTCAGGTAAAAATCCGTCGCTGGCATCGCTCTATTCTCATTGAACGGGCCCATCTCTTCGACTGGGGAGTAGTGCAGGTAGGTCGGATGCTGTGACGATCTGATCGGTGCCGTGATCGATATGTCGGACTCTTGACCAACGATGTCGACAGCCTGCGAATTGAATGTGCTTCCCCGCGGAAGCATCGCTGGAAATACAGGCTTTCCAGCTTGCGAGAAAAGAATTGTCGTGCTATCATCGAAGCTAGTCGCAAGAGTGCCCGCTCTGCTTACGTCACCGGTTCTTTTCACAGTCGGGTATGAACCCGGGTGATCGTCAAGCTCTCGAATCAGGAGACGCGGTGATCGTGAGATGAAACCGCTTTGTACTTGACCACCTGAGCCGTTGACATACGCTTTGTACAGAGCGTTGATCTCCGCCGACGTTAATTCACGATTCTTCCAGATCGCAACGCTGTGAATAAGACCATCGTACTCCTCGCTGCTGACAGCAGCGAAAGCCGTGCTGTCGAACTTGTTACCGATGCAGATCGGGGTCGAAGTCTTCGACATTCCAGTGTAGGCGTTCGAGGTCAAAGATGATGGAGAAATTACGATTCCGTTCGAGTACATCTTGATGCCTGTGACGTTTTCTGACCCGTTGTAGGTAGCAACTATATGATACCAATCCCCAGCAGAGATATCGCCCACTCTTTCCCACTGTAGATACTTACTCGCAGCTCCAACCCCATTAAGAATAGTTTTTAGAGTTTTACCGTTAATTTCTATCGACCATTCGTACCCGCTTAGCGGCGCAGCCGAATTAATCTTTGATATGACATACTGTTGCGCTGAGGTAGCCTGTGGCTTTATCCAGAAAGAGACAGAAAAGGGTAGGTCTTTTGTGCCATCAGTGAATGAATGATCATCACTTGCGAAAGGTGCGTTGGTCGAGCTCACCGTCTTGATGTGAGGGTATTCGGTGCCGCTGGAACCTCCCCCAAAAGAGAATGATCTGATATCGAGCTGCGAGTAGTTGAGCTCTGGTGTGTCGCTTGACGTGACAACAGAAAGAAAGCTTCCAGAGCCGGCGCAACGAGCAGTGTTTCCATTACCTGACAGGTCAGGAACAAAATCTCCCTGAATGTCACGGTACCACGTGACCAGATTTTTCGAAAGATCGAACGGCTGGGCACCGTAAGCCTGACTCGAGGTCAGAAACGGTTTTGTCAGATCTAGAGGGCGTGGACTTGAAATTCTCGGCATTCTATCTCTTCATTCCTGCGTATGTGATTGAATCAGTACCCGGAGAATCTTGTAAGTTTACTGTCTGGCCGCAACAAGATGACATGCTTCCACGCGGGAACATCTGATCTTTTGACTCTCGGCTGAGAAGAAGCGCGGTCTTGATGTCTCCGGACAGAAGATCTGCGTTGTCCTCCCAGTCGCTTCCTTCTACGAAAGGAGTGTCATCGTCAGATGGAGCTGAAAGGAACGGAGGCTGGGCTAAACCCAAGGTATCCTGCTCAAATATCTCATCGAGGTAAGGCTCGACAGACAGATCGACCGGGAAGACAAAGTCGACTATCCTGTTGCTTCGTCTGCGGACATCCTCAGCAGCATTCGAGAGAGCCCCCCGGACGTCATGGGATTCGTAGGGCCAGTCTATGGAGTTCCTGGAGGCTCGAGACCTTATGGTGAGAGGCTCTATTGCCCCGTCGTATGCATCAGTGTCCTGAGCTGTCGCGTTGAGAAGTACCTGAGGATAGATCAGCGAGGAACCATCATCCTGTATGAATATCACAGGATCGAATCTTTGCATGTCCTCGTACGGATACTCTGACTTGAAGCTTCTTGGAACTCCGAACGAGCTCTGCTCGATCTCAAATTTTGGAAATTCCTGAGCTTTCTCAGTGTCGATGGACGTGGAGAAGCTCTCATCGTATGTCCTGAGGTCATCGACTCTCCTTCCACCGACAATTATGATGGAGCCATCTCCGGCTCTCATGACAGGTGTGATTCCTGACCTATACTGACCGTAGGTCTTGATCTCCACGCCCTGGAGGAAGTTTTCTACAGCTCCCTCTTCAGCTCCGATCTCGACAGCCGTTGTTGCCAAACTTTACCTCCCGACTCTAACAACCGTGAACTCTCCTACCGGATCGGTCGGGAATAGACGGACATACGTTCCGTAGTTTAAGTATTGAACTTTGGAACGTTCAAGAGCGTGAGGCTCTATCACGAAATTTGAGCCCAGGAATCGTGTGTTGCTGGGTATGAAATTCTCAATCAAAGATCCCATGGACAAATCGAACCACCTGAAGAACTCGTAGAGCTGCTTCATCTTTATCCTTTCTGTCAGTCGATTGAAGTAAACGTCTCTTAGCACTTCAAGCCTGACGTAGTCAGGTGAGAACTGCATCTCGGGCGCTCCGATCGCATCGTCAAGCTCGTCCAGAGTGGCGAATATCTTCGCAATGTCCTCATCCAGCGATCTAACAGCTGAAACTTCAATTGAGAACCGAAGATCATCGCTTGGTTCCTCAGAGCGTGGTATCTCGTAGATTGGAGCGGGATTTGCGTACAAATTGGGAGAGCTCTCGGGATCCTGCAGGCTTCTTATCCTGATCTTGTTATCAACAGAAGCCTCGTCAAACCTCAACGATGGGACAGACGACATGACACGCTCATTGTCTATGACTCTGGTCGAAGCTTGAAATCCCTGACCGAACAGACCTCTACTGTTCTGTGAATAATCAAAAATTGATATGAGTCCTGATCCGTTCGAAGACGTGACCTCCTGGCTTACCCAGGCGTCCATCCTCAGTCTTTCCCACGATCCTGTCACTCTCGTCACGAAGTTGTAGTTCAGGGCGGGATTTTCCACCCCGACCGACTCGAAATTTGTCGCGTGCTCTGTCAGCTCTGGCAGCGTGAGCTCCTTGGTCCAGAACCTCACTCTTGCAATTTTTCCGCTGAATATTGTCTGACGTGCTGAATCGGAGAAGCTTGACGAGTTCAGGAGCGGATACAAAGAGTTTGAACCCACTTCCTGCGGTCCGATGCACAGGAACGTCCCAGAAGCATTAAGGCTCGGAGACAAGGTGTTCCAGGCAGAACCACTGTCGAATAGGCTGCCGGTCACCCGGGTGCCCTCTGGTGACGTCGCAGAGAGCCTTGATGCCCACAGGTAGTACGACGAGCTAGTCTCGTTATAGGAGCCACTTCTTCCGAATGATATGTGCCAGCTCTCGCCATCAAAGATGTTACTTCCTGTGAGAGTCAAGCGCAAAAAATTGCTTCTGTTGAAATTAGGAGCAACGTAAAGATCGATCGAAGATGTCACGTCTCCCTTGGTCGCAACAAGATTGGAGACTATTCCGTGCTCGCTGGAAGGTAAGGAATTGCCCGTAACATGAAATCTCGCCAAGCTCTGCTCTGTATTATGCTGAAGACCTGGGCCGAACTTATAGATTGCCTCGTAGGACCAAGACCCTGACGTGAAGAGACCATCCGAAGCTTTTCCAGTTGCAGGAGGACCGCCAGGTTCAAATTTTGATCCGCTCAGATATGAGCTTGAAAGGAAGGGGACACCCGTGTATATTCCCTGTGGATTTGAGGATGCGGTGAAATCCACCAATGATCCGCTGAAATTAAGAAACCCCTGGACGATGGAGCGCTGTGACCTTGTTCGCGTAACATAACCTGTCGACTTTCCACCGTACTCTCTGAACTTTATGATGCTCTCAGGTTCAATCCCTGCAGCTCTGATGAGAGACTTGATGGAATGCATGGTCCCTTTCGAGCGGACAAGAGATGGAATCTCCTTCAGAATTCGACGCCAGATAAGGTTCTGCGCGTACTGGTATGTTGACTGCAACGTTGCAACATCAGCTCTTGAACTCTCTCCTAAAACTCCGAGCTCTGGCCCAACTTGGGAGAACATATTAGGAAGCTGTATTCCATAGTAATCAGCCAATGCAGGTAGGAATTGATCCGAGACAGTTCCCACGTTGGTGTATCCAGCGCTTCTTAATCTCGATATATGGTCTATGTAGCATTTGATCTCGTCGAACTGCTTTGCCCAGACATATAAAAGCGCTGATATGATCTGAACTGAGCCCAGTTTCGTTTTTCCCGGCAGAGTCCCATCAGCGTCTATGGATTGACCGACTTCTCCCTCTATCGAATCAAGAGAGTAGAATTCTTGCTCCTGCTTGAGATAGTGCTGGGGTATTAGTTTTGTTATTAGGTTCGGGTTGTTGGCGTCATATTCAGAGCCAGAAGCCAAGAGCTCAGAATTAAGAGATACAACGTCTGGTTGGTCAGAAAAAAGTACAACGTTGTATTTCTCCAGCTCGGTTAACATTGGGACAGCAGCATGCTTGACGCGCTGGCCCTGCTGATAATTTGAAATGTCAGTGTGAAGACCATTTCCAGAGTGATCGATGGCTAGAGCGTTGTTGGTGAAAGATCCAGTCGGCTCATTGAACTTAAAATAGAGCCTAAGATCATCATTTCTGTAATCTGGGAATGAGATCATCTGATTAGTCTCTTCTAAACCAAAGTCTCTGTGGTATATTCTGAACTCGTCGATGGACCCAGACAGCCTTGCAGCTGGACTGAATGTGAATGACCCTGCAGTATGGTTCGTTCCGGAACCTATCAGCAATGAGCTAGCAGAGAAGTCTATCTGCCCGAATCTAACAGAGTCGCTGGATGTTGCAACGAGCGCCCCGTCAACGTAGAGCTGAAGCTTATCGACCCCTGATGATCTATTGTGCTGAGCTGCGAATGATATGAAAGATCCCTTCGAAATAGAAGCTGACGCTGACATGTAGTTAGATGAACCGGAGCTCACGAGCATGTAGAGAGAGCAGCTCACGGTTGAAGCGCTTGAAGACAACGCTACAGTGAAACCAGAAGATCCGTTTAATTTCTGTGTTATGATCTGGTTTCCGTTTGCTGACGATGGAATAAAAAGATATGAGAAGATCGTGTATGACGACAATCCGGGATTCAGAACGGTGTTTCCCGTCACGTCGCGTGACATCTCAGGTATCGTGACTCCCGCTCTGTCTTTTACCGCAAGATGGTTCGTAGAATCAAAATTTAGATACCCAAGGTACTTTGGCATCGAGTCGTACACATACTTCTCGAATCCAGTGAGCTCATCCAGAAATTGTTCTATTTCATCTCTAGTCCCATCAAACGGGAATTCATTTATCACTTTCTCAAAAGCTACGTTTGTCTTAGCCTGAGCAGAGTTGAAGAAAGTATGATTTTCGAATTTTGACCAATCGATCGGGAGCTGCTGAGTTGACTTAACGCCGATCCCTACCGGATCATACCTGAATGAAGATGAAGATCCAACAACGTTGTTTATGACGCTGCCGAGAGTTTGATCTATAACCGGTGCGCTGTTTCCACGAAGAGCAGACTGAGCTGAATCTCCGTACATCGGTCCGAATATTCCGGGCATCAGACCTCCTCTACTTTGAACTTAAACCCGCGATCGTTTATAACACGCTCAGACCCTCTATCTTCCACCAGATAGTCAACTACGAAGAGCTTCCCAGTTGGAAGTCCATCAACTCTCATGTTGAAGAACATACCGGATGAATCCGATGAGAGTCTGGTTCCAGAATCGAAAGGGATATAGATCTCATCTGTTCCATCGACTCTCACTCTGTATTTAACGCTGCTAGGGATTACGCTTTTCACAGGCTTCTGAACTCTTGTGGCTGAAGGCTCATAGTCAGGATCATACGCAAAGACCTTGACTTTGTACGTCTTTCCTATGTTGTAAGAAGGAAGCGAATTTGTAGCTTTGATTATCAGCTCACGTGAAAGCTCTGAGAATGCGCTTCGAAGAGGAAGAGAGCAGGTCAGATGAGAAGCGAGATATGTCAAGCTACGATCGATAGACCTCCAAGTTTCGTTGAAAATTATCGAACCTGATGAGTTCACATGCTGAGCTAGCGTGATCGTGCCGCTGACTATCCTGCTGTCTTGAGCCGATATGTAAGCGTCTGCAGTGTAAAGACCTCGAGCGAATGATGTTCCAGCTGGAGCTTGCGAAGCGCTGATCGTTGTAGACCAACTTCCCGTAGAGATGGTGAGAAGCATGCAGTTACTTCCGACTATCTCGCTAGATTGCGACACAATATTCGCTATCGTGGACCCAACGTAGTTTTTAAGGAACAGGGATCCTGTGGAGTTAAAATAGAAGTTTTCATGAGAGTCGTCGATAGAATCATCGAATGATATCTCTAGCCTGGGTCTGAGTGAGCTCTCTACAACGTGTCGACTGGCAAATCTCTTGACAAATCTGGTAACGTCATCGGTCTCCTGACTACCGCTGAACGATATCCTGAACCCGTTATTGTTGATTGTCCCAGCGAGAGTTGAAGATATCACTCTTGTGACGTCTATAAAAAGATCTTCATTCCCATTTTCAAAGTACTGTTTGCTTTCCAAGCTGACAAGACCAGAACCCAAGTTCCCAGAAGAGTAGTAATCGATGTTATTGTCGCTTATGGAGCCGTAAGCACTTGCTCCTGACACTGCCCACGACGTACCGACAGAGGAGCTCACGAAATTACATGAACCGATGTCGGAATAAGCAGAGACGTCTCTTCCGTATCCTTCAGAAAATGATCTGGCCAATGGGAACGCAGATACGGTGAAATTGTACGGGACCGGAAGGCCCGTAGACACTGACTTCAACCTGATCCTAGCTTTGAATGATGTATCGTTAGGGTTTAGCAAAGATGAAGTCAGAGAGATAATCTCAGACAGATCAAACTTTATCAGAATACGTGACAACTCAATTGCCGGGGACGAGCCGGATATAGTCTCATCATACAGCTTGAAAAGATCCAAAGTTCCAGCGCGACCAACGTTAGAGCTTGTAGATCTTGAACCGTCAACAATCTTGTCAGTTATGTATGTGTCAGCAGAAGCCGTCAGAAGCATGTACATTAGAGAGCGCTCCCGATGATATCATAACTTGGATACTTGAGTTCGAATATACTTCCTGGCGGTCCATAAACTGCACCTCGAACAGTGCTCTGGTTCACGTTCATAGAGTTCACAGAGTAGCTTCTTCCCTGCGCGGTAACGCTGACATTCTCTATCTTAAGATCAACTAGAGATAGAACGCCCGTGTTATTTATGATGGCGCTTTGTATATCAGAGATAAGAATCGGTTGATCAATCTGAAAGTTATCAACTTTCAGAATATTGGCCAAATCGTTTATGACGTTCTGAAGAACAAGAGGCTTGTTAGCGTTTGGGTTGACGATGATGGAAAACCTAACTCTAAAGTTTATGATTTTTGCGTCTAATATGTCTATTGCATCGCTTACCAACCTAAACTCATTCAGATACGTTCTTAGATTCTTTTTGAGAGTGTCAGTTGCGGTTATTAGATAGCCGTTGTTATCTTTTGTGCAGATGTACAAAAGACTTGAAAGCGGGTTGTTGGGATTCGGTCTGATCCCGGTACGATATACTCTCCCAAGTTTAGATGGGAGAGTGTAGACGCGTGCTATCAAATCTTCTCTAGTCACAATTCTGTCTTGCCTATTTCTAGCAGAGGGGATCTGAGACCTGAGCTGCTCTAGGGAAGGAGCATTGTCTCCGCCGCGCGCGGGTAAATCATTTTTAACGTCTATCGATGATCTCACAAGAGCAGCGACGCTTGAAGTGGTAGCATCTGGAAATTGTATGCGTAGGAGCTGAACAGCTCTAATCGTGCGCGAGGCGACATTGTGGTTCAAGCCGCCGCCATGCCTGTATGTCACGCTGAGCGTGGTCGAACTTGGAAGGACTCCCAGCGTTTTTGTCTGAAGAAGAGAGTTAGGGTCGAGGCTGAATCTCGATAAGGTAGTCGTACCGTATAGCGGGATAGCCAAAGTTTCAGGATCTGGTATCGCGTCATCTTCTGTTGTCAGAGCGCTTCCTCCGCCGAATTGTAAGCTGGTAGTTCTGGTCGCTGGAGCAGAGATTGTTGCAAATCTTCGAGGTGCTGATATCACCTCTATCGATCTTGGAACTTCCTCAGAGTCTGATGAAAGATTGGGAAAAGTCTTGAAGACCGTGTCCTGGCTTAATGTCTGCACTTCGTAATATTGATTTCCCTCTGCGTCAACTACATTTAGGATTTCACTCACGTCAGAATTTCCAAGAGTTAATGTAAAAAATGGAGCAGGAGAGCTTCCAATCGTGAATGTCTCTGTTGTTATGTTTCCAGATGTGCAGACAACATCACGCTTCAAGATAAAGCTAGTTGGATTATTGCTGGCGTTCACATCTCCAACAACGTACGTTGCGCGCAGATTCCCGAGTCTGTCAATTTCAGCGAAATTTACTTCTTCAGTGGTCGTGAATGAAATTCCTGATGAAGAGGCCAGTATCGTATTCTGAAGAACTCGAGGAAGCGTGTCTGGGTCTGGAACGTAATTTTCACCCACAAGCTTTGCAGGAACTTCGACGTATATTGTCACTGTTACGCTGGACGGTGACGCGCCTGACGTTTTAACGCCGGCTTCCTGGAGCATTCTTGAAATGTTTTCTATCTCTATCGCCGTGCTCCATCCCAGTTCTTTGAACTGATGATCCATGTAGAACGACATCGAGTCAGCTACGGTGGCAGCCATATCAAGAAATAAGCCGCCGACGCTAGCTTCTGAGAAATCCTGTATCTTGTCTCCGAAATATGTTCTGGAGTAACGTAGCAGATCAGCTCGAAATGCATCAAAATCTCGAGCCAGATACGTTCTGTTACGTGCATTTCTAAACTGCTGGTCTCCGGCCATTTACCCTCCGAATCTCATCGTTAGAGAGAGACTCTGGTTTGTTATATTCGCTGTTGGAACTGAGTAGGTTATCAGCATCTTGATCAAAGCTGTAGAATTGGTGTCAGATATCTCATTGACTAATGAAAAGTCTTCAAGAGATATGAAAGGCATGTATTTTTCAGCAGCTGCTTTTATACGACGCATTGCCTCTTCGTCAGCGTCCTCAGCCCCAAGCTCAAACGCTAAGGGAGCTAAGTCAGCCCCAAAATCAGGGAACGCCAATCTTTCATTTCTATTAGTGAGAATCAGATTTCTAAGATTGTCTTTTATCTGATCTGCTATTGAACGATGCATCTTCAAAAGACCGTCGTCTGTCGTCCCTATCTCTATCGGTGTTTTAATACCGATAGGCGGCGACGCGATGCGTGCCTGCTGACGAGCGCTATAATCGGTAGATTTCTCTCCTACGCTCTTGAAACTGTACGATTTAGCTTCAGCCATCTTTGATCATGCTCGCTATTAAATAGCTTGAAACCGAAAATCACTCACCGTAGATGACAGTAGACCCGAGAGTAGTGCGTCGTGTGGCATCTAGCATCAGCGAGCTCGCAAGCTCTAAAGCTCCTGTGACAGCTACAAGATTTCCGTTGACTATGGCCAGAGGCGCTGCCAAGCCAGCCGTAAGCGGGTACCCAGATATCAAGGTAGACAGCTGAATTACTTGATTGACCAATGATGATTGCTGCTCTATGATTAAAGACAAAAAGTCTGCCAGCTTATCGAGCCTGACATATGGCTGAGGATTTATCCCAGTTCCAGCCACGTAAGGCGTCATGAAAATTTTGGGTGCAGCTATCTGGACAAATCCGTTCTCATCCATGACTATAGCAGAGCCGTCGTCAGATGTCGGTTCTTTGAGTATCTTCACGCTTTTTCTAGAAATCAACCTCAGATTATCAGCTTTTGAAACTACAAAGGAGCCTGATTTTTTGGCTTGATTATCTATGATTGCAACGCCAGTTATGTCAATCGGCGACCTAAGAGAAAGAAGCGAATCAGGACCAGTCGAAGAGTCAGAGTTGGCAGTTAGATATATCCTTGCAGCGTCGTCAGAGAAGTTTGCATCGCCGTCAGTCTCGGTCTCAGCGTCTCCAATCCGTTTGTCTATCTCTTGAAACCCAAGCTCCATATTGATCTTTTTGGCTGTCAATGCTATCTTTCTACCAACAACGATGTCAATAGCGGGCATTCCCTGCAGAACTTGAGCGCTGGAATCGCTTTGCGCTATCTCGCTTTTTCCTGAACGACCTCTTTCTTCGCCCAGCATTATGAGAGAATTGTTCGATCCTTGAATGACAAAATCGCCAGGGCGCTTCGTATATCTTGGAACTGCTTCAAATCTATGAACTCCGCTGGCGTACTGCAGGAGCTGTATCATCTCGCTTGGGTCAGCTGTCGGTGAAGTAGTTGAATCTAATTGCTGCGGAGCGCTTGGATCAATCGTTGAGGCAGAGACCGACTCTTTCTCAGCGAACTTATCACTCGTTCGTTTTTTTGTTGAAGCTGATGTGGTGGAAGTTTTGTATGATCTTCTGCTGTAGGCGTAATTTACGTCCTCAACGTGCCTGGGACCATGAACTCTAGAGATCCAGTAGCCTATTGCCGACCTGCTGGGCGGATCGTATTCCTCAAACATCACCCAGACTTCTTCGCCCGGTTTTATCGGCATGGAGATGTGAGACGAAAAAAATGGATAGCAGACGACCTCTCCGCTATCGCTTCCATTTGTCTTTGACTCTGCATTCGAAAGTATCTTAACTGCGAGAGAGTTTCTCGGAATATTTTTGAGATTCTCATCTCCAGCGATCTTTCCAGCATATTCAGATATCGTCTGACGAGTGCTTTTTTTCTCGACTGGGTTGTCTAAGACATCAGACACTAACGCTCTGACAAATGCTGCTGGCATTTTTACTTCTTTATCCTATCGAATATGTCATCCTCAGATATCTGCTCTGATGAAGTCTCTGAATCAGCTATGAGCTTGGCCAAGTTGAGAAGCTGCTCGTTGCTCTTTGACATTCTCTCAAGGTACTTTGTCAGAGTCTGACCTAAAGTTGCGTGGTCCGCTGACGATCCTCCCATCTGGGAGTAAAGATCCGTGAAAAGTATGTGAGCATTCGTGCGATCAACAACGGCATTCTCGTATATCTCCTTCCATAGCAGCTTCTTTTTCTCAGAAGCGCTGTCTATGGAATCGAGAATGTCAGAAAATTGCTCAACTTTCTTATCGCTGTCCTTCAGCTTTTCCAGTATCTTATCAAGCGATCCCATCAGAGGAAGTCTCCATTTTTAGTTATCATCTTGTACTGCTTTCTGATGGAAGACATCGCAGATCCGAGCTGCTTCTGGTTCAAGTTTGAGATATTCTTGACGTACACAAAAACTGCACGCTTGTTCAGGAAGTCCAGGTCATCTATCTGCGTGAACACTGTTATTATAGCGTCGATGCATGACTGCTCATGCGGCTGATAGAGATTCTTCTTGATTCTCTTCATCATCTCGAGTATCAAGTCACGTCGACCAGCCTCGATCATCTGCTCTTCAGGGTTTGGTCCTATCTGGCTGTTGTTGTAGTACTCAGCTTCCCTGGAGTTGCTCTCTTTGAGATCTTCGATTGAGACAAAGCGCTTGACCTTTTTCTGCCTATTCTTGGAATAGATGACAAGCCAGTTTCGAGCAACAACGTTGAAGTATGAGAATGCTTTGCTTCCACGAGAAGCGTCAAACTTATGAAGCGATTCGTACAAGAACGTCACGCAATCATTCTTTAGGTGCTCGATGGGCTCATTCGGAGCTGCAAATCCATAGATGAAGATGAGGCTCTCGACCAGCTTGTTAAAAGCGGGCATGATCCTGCTGATGTAGATGCTGTGTTTGCTATCAACACTGGTAGCTGACTGAAATTCTTCAATCGCTTTCTGGGTCTCGGCATCGAAATACAAAGTTCCGGTGCCGTTCCCACGCTTAACTACTCTTTTCGCTGCTGCCACTCTCTTCCTCTTCTTCTTGGATCGATGTTAGCTGATTGGCTACGTAAAGTATCGCCTCTCTTGACTTTCTTATGTCTTCAACAGCTCGCTTGATCTCTGGTGAATCATAGAAGAGTGGTACTTTCAGTATATTCGATATTGAGTTGTACCTTTTGTCTAGTGTGTCAAGTGATTCTTCGATTGCGTCCTGCACGCGAAGCATCGCTGTACCAAACTTGTAGTTGTAATACATGGATGCTGCTAGCACAGCAGTCTCTATTGAGACCACAACAATCAAGAATATCATCACTTTAGAATTTCTCCGATAGAAATTTCGTAAAACTCATCGATAGCCCCCGGGTTATGGGTGTCTATCAGGATCTTTGAAAGATCAAGAGCCCACTGTTTTGGATTATCAGGCGATGACTTAAACTTTCTGACCTTCTTCTTGAAGTCTGACTCTCGTACTTCAGCCCACTTTGTTCCCGCCATCCAGATATTATTGTCAACTCGTGTCTGATGTATCGGAGACATGTCATACTCAAGTCTCACAAACTTTCCCTTAGCCATGAAGTCCATGTGACCAGACTGCTCAGTTGCGATCACTGGGAGACCACTAGCTGCAGCCTCCAAGATTGGAAGACCGAAACCTTCTCCGCGCGTGGGCGCTACAAGAGCTTTCACTGTTGGATGACGGTAAAGAGCAGCAATCTCAGAATTTGATGTGATGCCATGGACGATGTGAACTTTCGGAAACGGTCCACGACGAACTTGATTTATCGCATTGCGAAATGACGATTCGACACTTTCCCAGTCCAACCTAGTGCCGCGACCGACGCTCGTCTTCAGAATGATCCCTACGTCAGGATCATTGGAGAACTCTTCACAGAGCCACTTTAGAGCGAAGAAAAGGTTCTTTCTGTCGTTGAATGGGTTGTTTCCTGTTATGGTGCCGACAAGAAGAAAATTGAACTTTGTCTCAAAGTCGATGTTAATCTCAGCGTTGGCGTCCATAACTTCGGGGATGAAGCTCTCCGGAATAACAATGATGGGAGACGTTACCTCACCCGTGCTTCTGAGAGTTTTTTCGCAGAAAGAAGAAGGAACTACCACGGCTGTCATAGCGTTGCAGCACTTGATCCACTCTGGATTGCACTTGTCAGACTCGACCACTGCTGTCACGCCGATATTCTTGTGAGCAAGATCAGCAGACCACTCATTCGGAAGCTGAATCTGAAAAGACACATCGAACTTTTGATTTGGCTCAACGCTTCTCTTCATGATCTCACCTACCAGACCTCCTTCAGCCGCTGGGTTTACGTACCAGCTGGTTGACCCCCACGGGAGTATTTGGACGCTGATCTCAGCGTCCTGA
>Ga0164295_10002155_pt1 | contig 16341 bp, 16 predicted proteins | sample GEODES006metaG_FD_111798 | JGI IMG/M metagenome (GOLD analysis project Ga0164295, IMG submission 111798) | Oligotrophic lake water microbial communities from Sparkling Lake, Wisconsin, USA - GEODES006 metaG | ecosystem: Environmental > Aquatic > Freshwater > Lake | place: USA: Sparkling Lake... | reverse complement strand
TATGATGTTTTAGGCTAAAACATTTTAGACATTTTGTCACATAAATGCATAAAATGTTTTCAAAACATGCAGAATAACGCATAAACATTAAAAAGTGTGCGCTAAAGACATCGGTCTTCCTACTCCGGGATGTCAACTTTAGCAAAAAAACAGTATCTTAAAAATGACAACCACATCCAACGTACATCTATATGTATGGACCCCATTGTAACGAAGGAATCTCACATTATACCGCTCAAAATTTTACGCACAATCGCGCAAACATTTTCAGCGATAATTCTGGACGATGCTCTGGAAGACGTGGTGTTGTTTACGCTATTGCTTGAGGATGGTGCGGTTGTTGATTCTGAAACCTTTGCATGCGCATGTTCAAACGGGTGTACCGAAATTGTCCGTTTGCTCCTTGGGCCAGAACATGGCATTGATCCGTCCGCACACAACAATGTAGCACTTCGAAATGCATGTTATTACGGACATACAGAAATTGTTCGTCTATTACTTGATTTGCCATTGGACCGTGGAGTTGATCCAGCAGCGCATTTCAATGCAGCATTTCGCGCTGCATGTTATAACAAACAGATTGAAATTGTTCATATGCTCCTTGATTTGCCGTTGGATCGTGGAGTTGATCCGTCAGCACGAGACAATGAAGCACTTCAACATGCATGTAGTAGGGCATATAGTAGCGGGCATACGGAAATTGTTCGTCTATTACTTGCGCTACCGCTGGAAAGAGGAGTTGATCCGTCTGCACGAGACAATGCAGCATTTATGCTTGCAAGAGTATATGGATGCACGGAAAATGCTCGTTTGCTGCTTGATTTGCCGTTGGATCGTGGAGTAGTTGATCTTGAGCGGGATTAACCGCAATGTCGGGTTTTAAGAAGTTGATGGTTTTTGTGCATTTTGTGAGCAAAAAGCCGTAGGGGCTTAACAACAAAACTTACGGAATTTTGGTACAACGCGTGCCCGTTAAAATTTGACACCGTTGTCTGACGTCATCCACGTCATCCACGTCATCTGTTTGTATGGACCCCGTTGAAACGATGGCATCTCGCATTTTACCACTCAAAATTTTGCGCACGATCGCGCAAACATTTTCAGCGATAACTCTTGACGATGCTCTTAAAGACGTCGTGCTGTTAACGCTATTACTTGAGGATGGTGTTGTTGTTGATTCTGAATTCTTTGCACACGCATGTTTCTACGGGCGTATTGAAAGTGTGTCAATGCTTCTCAGACAAGAAGGCATTCATCCTGCAGCAAACGACAATGCAGCACTTCGTTGTGCATGCGAACAAGGACATACGGAAGTTGTTCGTTTGCTCCTTGATTTGCCATTGCAAAGAGGGGTGAATCCTGCTGCCGATGACAATGCACCACTTCGAAATGCGTGCTACAAAGGGTCCATGGACACTGTTCGTTTACTCCTGGATTTGCCATTGGACCGTGGGGTGAATCCTGCGGCAATTGACAATGCAGCACTCTGGATAGCAATCGAGTGTGGGCACACGAAAATTGTTCGTATGCTCCTCGATTTGCCGTTGGAAAGAGGCATTGATCCTGTTGCCGAAGACAATGCTGCACTTCGATTTGCAAGCGAAAACGGCCATGTGATAATCGTTCGTTTGCTCCTCGATTTGCCGTTGGAAAGAGGAGTTGATCCGGCTGTACTTAACAATTGGGCACTTCGAGCCGCATGTTGGAACGGGCACACAGAAATTGTTCGTTTGCTCCTAGAGCTACCGCTGGAAAGGGGAGTTGATCCGTCAGCACGAGAGAATGAACCGCTTCGACTCGCAAGCCGTTACAATCGTACGGACATTGTTCATTTGCTGCTTGCGCTACCGCTGGAAAGAGGAGTGAATCCGTCTGCACGAGACAATGAAGCACTTCGATGGGCACCATGGATCCGCGACCTAATGTTCCCAGCCCAACTCACCTGCTGAAAGACTGATGAGGCGGCTAACATCGCGGAACTATGGAATTCGTGTAGTCGAGCAAAAAGCCGTGGGGGCTCAACAACACCACTTACGGAATGTTGTTACAACGTGTGCTTCAAGACTGTTTCAAGACCGTTAAAAATTGACACCGGTGTCCGACGTCATCAACGTCATCTGTGTATATGGACCCCGTTGTAACGAAGGGATCTCACATTTTACCACTCAATATTTTACGCACAATCGCGCAAACGTTTTCGGCAATAACTCTGGACGATGCTCTCGAAGACGTCGTGTTGTTAACGCTATTACTTGAGGTTGGTGTGGTTGTTGATTCTGAAGCCTTTGTACACGCGTGTTCAAACGGGTGTACCGAAATTGTCCGTTTGATCCTTGGGTCAAAACATGGCATTGATCCTGCAGCAAACGACAATGCAGCACTTCGGTGTGCATGCGAATGGGGGCATACGGAAGTTGTTCGTTTGCTCCTTGAACTTCCGCTAGACCGATACGTGGATCCAGCCGCAAAAAACAACTTTGCGTTACGCGCAGCGTGTGTCGTTGGTCAAATTGAAATTGTCCGTATGCTCATTGATCTGCCTTTGGCGCGTGGAGTTAATCCAGCCGCAGACAACAATGCAGCGCTTCGTTTGGCAATCGAGCATGGGGAAACGGAAATTGTCCGTTTACTCCTTGATTTGCCGCTGGAGAGAGGCGTGGATCCAGCTGCACGAGAAAACGCCGCAATTTATATTGCGAGTTATTACGGACGTACGGAAATTATCCGTTTGCTCATTGAGCTGCCGCCAGAGCGAGGAGTGGATCCATCCGCATGTACCAATGTTGCGATTTGGACTGCGTGCAGGCGCGGACATACAGAAATTGTTCGTTTGCTCCTGGATTTGCCGTTGGACCGAGGCGTGAATCCGGGTGCCATTGACAATCGAGCGCTTCGAAGTGCAAGTTTGTATGGTTATACGGAAATTGTTCGTTTGCTTCTTGATTTGCCGTTGGAGCGTGGCGTGGATCCAGCTGTATGCGAGAATGAAGCGCTCATGTACGCATGTTGTTCTGGGCACACAGAAATTGTTCGTATGCTCATTGGGCTGCCGGTTGTGAATCCAGCGGCACGCGACAATGAACCACTTATCGCTGCTTGCAACAACGGGCACACGGAAATTGTTCGTTTGCTCCTTGATTTGTCGTTGGACCGTAAAGTCGATCCAGCTGCAAAAGACAATGAAGCACTTCGATGTGCAAGCAACTGCGGACACACAGAAATTGTTCGTTTGCTCCTTGATTTGCCGTTGGAAAGAGGTGTGGATCCAGCTGCATGCGACAATGCAGCACTTCAATTTGCAATCGAAAGAGGACATACGAACATTGTTCGTTTGCTTCTTGAGCTTCCGCCAGAGCGTGGAGTAAATCCAGCTGCATTGGACACTTCGACGTGCTAGCGAACATGGGCACACGGAAATTGTCCGTCTTTTCATCAATTTGCCGTCGGAGTTTCAGCAAGTCGAGCATGAAGCACTTCAGCGACAGAGCGTGGAGTTTGCAAACCCATGCGGTGTTCGTCAGAACGATGGTTAAAAATTGACCGACACATACACGCCAATCCTCGAGTATGGGCGATATTCTTACCTCCAATCGCGAACTAAACATTTTACGTACAATTGTACGGACACCCGTAACGATTGACGTTGATGCTGATATTAAATCCGGTAATGTGTTGTCGGTATGGCTGGCGATTGAGGATGGTGCGTTAATCGATGCCGAATCATTCATCTATGCATGTGCACACGGACACACGGAAATTGTTCGTATGCTCCTTGATTTACCGTTGGACCGTGGGGTAGATCCAGCTGCAAACGACAATTATGCACTTCGACATGCGAGTCATTATGGGCGCACGAAAATTGTCCGTTTGCTCCTGGAACTGCCGTTAGAACGTGGAGTGGATCCAGCTGCCGACGACAATGATGCGTTTCAGACTGCGTGCATAAACGGGCACACGGAAATTGTTCGTTTGCTGCTGAATTTGCCGTTAGAACGTGGAGTCGATCCAGCTGCAGATGACAATGAAACATTTCGAAATGCATGCAAATATGGACGCACGGAAATTTGTCGTTTACTCCTGGATTTACCGTTGAAAAGAAGAGTACATCCGTCAGCAGTCGATAATGAGGCACTTCGATTTGCATGCAGACACGGGCACACGGAAATTGTTCGTTTGCTCCTTGAGCTGCAACCAGAGCGTGGGGTGGATCCTGCAGCAATCGACAATGCAGCACTTCGAATTGCAAGTGTAAACGGACACACGGAAATTGTTCGTTTGCTCCTCGATTTGCCGTTAGAACGTGGAATTGATCCAACAGCCCTCGACAATTCAGTACTTCAACATGCATGCTATTACGGGCACACGGAAATTGTTCGTTTGCTTCTTGATTTGCCGATGGAAAGAGGTGTTGTGGCAACTGACAATTATGCACTCCGATGTGCGCGTGAAAACGGGCATACAGAAATTGTTCGTTTGCTCCTTGCGCCAGAAAGAGGCGTTACTACCAATGACAATGCAGCATTGCAACGTGCATGTGAAAACGGGCACACGGAAATTGTTCGCACGCTCATCGAACTGCCCCGTGGTGTAAATCCGTCTGCCGACGATAATTCAGCATTGCAACGTGCATGTGAAAACGGGCACACGGAAATTGTTCGTATGCTCCTGGATTTGCCGTTGGAAAGAGGAGTAAATCCTGCTGCACGCGACAATGATGCACTTCGACGTGCCAGTGAACATGGACACACGGAAGTTGTTCGTTTGCTCCTCAATTTGCCGTTGGAACGTGGGGTTGCTGCGCACAACACTTCGATTTGCAAGCGACCACACTGAAATTGTTCGTATGCTCGTCGATGTGTACCGTGACCGCCGATAAGGCACTTCTTTCAGCGAGGTTAACTTGCGCACTTCACAATTCATTCAGAAACACTTCGGGAAATCCAACGTTGTGGGATTGCGTCCATACCAACAACCATAAACATCACAAAGAAGTAGCATGAGCAACAGTCTTTTGGAATCACTCCGTCAGACAATCGGTTCAAGATGCACAATAACTCCCGCAATCGATGCACAATTGCAGCGAGCACTGCATCATTATACGAACGAGGTTACCCGTAAGTTCGGTGTAACACCTACGACAAATCAAGAAATCATGCGAGTGACGTTTGCAGCTATGATGGATTGGATTGGAAAACTCCCGAAACCAAAACCTGTTCCAAAACCTGAACCGCCGAAACCAAAATCCGCTCCTGAACAATCGCAGCAACTCGACGGCGAAGTTGATCCCCGAGTGTTGTTTGAAAAAATCCTCGCTGAACGTGGAGGCGGAGATCGACGTGAACCGCCCATGTCGCTACAGGTTACTGAATTGGAAGACGTTCCACCTCGTCACGAACAACGCCGCATGGACACCAGAGACGACAAAGACAAAGACGACATCCGTGCTACACTCGCAGCCATACGAGATGCTCTTACGGCCATGAAACCTGCTCTCCAACCCAAGGACTTTATCACACCGCATCCCAGCACAATTAAATATCGCGACATGGAATACAATCTTGTAATCAATTCGCAAGACCGCAATTGGCTTGTTTCGTCATCAAGTCAAAATCGCTATCATTTCAATGTGCAATTTAATGCCAAGGACCAGGAACAAGGAACTGGCATTCAACCGTCTGTCCTCGGAGCGCTGCGAAATATTGTGCGCGTTGAGTTTATTAAAGCTATTTTGCCGGTTGAAGCGCTCGACGTTGTCGTACCTCGCGATTGTAGCGATAACACCACAATTGAGAGCGCATTCGTGTCCGCTCTGGCACTTCCGTATGTTACGGTGTTGCTCGATGAATTCGGCAGTTCAAATACGGTGGGCACGAACAACAAGTTGGATCAGGCCCTCGCCGTTTGTCAATACGATAGTACGTGGCGGCCCGACTGTTCGCATTTTCGCACAAACACAAACCGTGGCTACACGTTATTTTTCCCGAAACTGATGCATGCGCAAAAGGTGTATGAACCAACACCGTTAGCCGGATTTCAATCCATGTCCTTTCAAATTCTAAATCCGGAAAATGAGCTACTCTCAAAAACACCAGACTCTCTTCGCATTCAACATGTCCTCTTTGGTAGCAGTTTTGTCGATGCTTCTGGTGTTTGTATGCCGTATGCAAACGGTGAATATATATTTTTGCAAATGGACGCGTGGTTTCCGCTTTGGTCGTTTAGTCAGCTGGACCGTATTTTGATTGGCGGTCTTACGCTCCGGTCCACGACATCGCCGTCTGCCGCCATGACGCTAACAACGTGGCTTCAAGCACCCAGCGGACATGTTGTTGTTGGCGTCGGATCCGACAGCAGTGGTCTAGTGAACGGCGGTGCAAACGCTGCAGGTTTTGCAAATTATGTGATCATCCGCAATCGATTTGTGGACCCAACGACAGGCTCGACAGACCTTTGGCCGTTTGCCATAACGGGAACAACGGAATTACAGGCCTTTGCAGACGACATTGCAACATTTCCGTCGAGCTATCAAACGGGTGCAATCTTGAATTTGTCGCGACAGGTCCAATTAACGCTTCGTGTGACCACGCGTGAATATGATACGTCGTCCGTAGTTCGACCTGATAATGTTTAAAAGAGCAGAGAGAGCAATGGTTCAAGACCATCTCGCACCGTTTTTGGTCCTCACGATTCTTTTGACGCTCGGTCTGAGTGTTGTTCTTAGCACTGCGTATCGTGCAAATGTTCGCGCGAATTGGGATAAATACCGTTGCGATCCAGGTGTTGTTCTTACATCGGGTCTCTATCGTCCTCTGGAGGATCCCCGGTCAGATGCTGAATTCGCGAGAGCCAACGCGGAATTCTGTCGAAAAGAGTTTATTCAGGACGCCATTCGCACAGCGGCACAAACGCCCGTCAATCTTGCAAAACTGCAGGCTTCAACTGTTGCGATCGTCGACGCGGCCGTTGAAGACTCCGCCGATGTGTTTGTTCATGTGTGGAAATTCTGTTACGAAGCATATTCATCCTTTATGGACAATATGAAAGGCGCCGGAAAGCTGTTTCAAAACTTTATGATTCAAATGTACACGATTGTCCAACGGTTGCAAACATCGGTCCTCGCAATCGTGTTTGGTCTCATTGCGCTCATTACGGCGTTCATCAGCAGCATTCAATTGGTGCTCATTGTTGCGATTGTCATCATCGGCATTGTGATTGCGCTTCAAATTATTCTTTTTTTTCTCTTGTTGCCGATTTCGGGTCTCATTGTCACAATGACGGCGCTCATTTCAACCGTGGTCATTTCCGTTGGAACCGCCATCGCTGCAGCAACCGTGTCTGAAATGTTTGACGGAGGGGCCGCGACATGTTTTGTGACAGGAACGCCAATACGGTGTGCGGACGGGATGACACGGCCCATTGAAACACTTCATGTTGGCAGCCCGTTGGCCGACGGATGTCGTGTTACAGCGGTGCACGCATTTAAAACCGTGTCTGAATTGTTTGAACTTGGGGGCGTGCAGGTTACGGGGGATCATTTGGTTGAAATCCGTAATGGCAAATTCATTGCGGTTCGCGACCACCCGTTTGCTCGGTCAATTGGTACACGGGAATCTGAATTGTGGTGTTTGACTACGTCAACGCGGCGCATTCCGGTTGATAGCCCGTTTATATTTGCGGATTGGGAGGAAATTCCTGAAGATGATGTGAAAGCGTTGGCAATGTGGAGAGCGGCCGTTTGGCGGCGATTGAATGGAAACGAGGGAAACAAGGGAAACGAGGATGATGATGGCGATGATGATGGCGATGATGGCGACGCCGGATTCACGCCAAACACACGAGTTTTAGTCCGCGACGGCACCATGCGCCCCATGCGCGATATTCAACTCGGCGACCGTATTCTTGACGGGTCCACATGGACAACTGTCGTGGGTAAAGTTGTGATGGAGGGTGACATGGAAACCGACATGATACGGATTGGCGACGATGCATGGGCAACAAAAGCAACCTGGGTTTTTGACGGACACCGTTGGTCCCCTCCAAGGGGCGACGACATCATGCATCCGGCGCGACTCATGCACTTGTACACAAAATCCGGAACATTTACCGTTGAAGGGCGACTGCATGTGCGCGATGCGTCTGAAGTCGGACTTGCCGGACTCAAATCGTTGGTCGATGACATTGTTCTTTGCAAATCTCCACAGTTAGAAGAGACGTTATGAGTGGGCGTGGTTGGTATTTACTCGGAATGTTGGTTGTGCTGTTTTTGGCGAATGTGGCAATGCTGATGGGTTTGAATCGTTCGCGTGAAGGATTTGCAAACGCGTTTTTGGGAACCGGTAAAGGGTCCGCGGCAGATTTGTTGCACGAAGGGTTCACGGACACGCTCGTGAATGGATTTGGAACGGCTCCAATTGGATCCTATGACGGCCTCGATTTGGCCAAAGGGTTACCTCCCGACGCGCAAGGTTTTCGGGCAAATCATCCCAATGATCCCTTGAATGGGCCGCCCATTCCGCTGGATGAGGACCACCTGTTTTTGTATGCAAACAACACATCGAGTCCCGACTGTTGCCCCAGCACACTTTCGTCGGATACGGGATGTGTGTGTCTAACGCTCGAGCAACGGGACCAAATTAACACACGCGGCGGCAATCGTTTACACGGTGATTTTTAATTGTGTTGTTGCTGGTGTTCATGTTGCTGTTGTGCATGTTGTTGCTGTATGTTAATAATTATATCGCGAATATAATTATTAAAATCACTGGCGCTCTTCAAAAACCTTGGCGCTCAGTTTTAAAAATCGCTGACGCTCTTCAAAACTTTACTGGCGCTCTTCAAAAACCAAGACGGACTACAACGGCTCGTCTCATTGTCTTGATGTCTTCAGCAATGTGTCATGGGCTAAATATTTTTTGAACGTTCATTGCTTACAATTTTTGAAAGCCCACTGTTTAATTAAGTGAATTCATGCAGCATTCATGCAGCATTGCACAAATTTCCGTATGTCCGTTTGCGTGTGCATCTCGAAATGCCACATGGTCTTTTGCAGAAACTCCTCTCTCTGACGGCAAATCGAGAAGCAAACGAACAATTTCAGTATGTCCGAATTTGCACGCGATCCGGAGTGCGTGATTATTAAATAGTGCTGGATTTACTCCTCTTTCTGCAGGCAAATCAAGAAGTAAACGAACATTTTCAGTGTGTCCATGTTTACACGCATAATTTAGAGGCGTATTAAATTCTATAGTAGGATCAATACCTCTTTCCAACGGCAAATCAAGGAGCAAACGAACAATTTCCCTGTGCCCGTGAAGGCTTGCTAGTCGAAGTCCTTGGTTAAAGCATGCTGCTGGATTCACGCCTCGGTCCAACGGCAAATCGAGGAGCATACGAACAATTTCCGTATGCCCATGCTCACATGCATCCCGCAGCGCTTTATTGTTTTTTGCACTCACTCCCCTCTCCAAATCGAGGAGCAGACGAACAATTTGCACGTGACCGCTTTTACATGCTGCAATGAATGTGTCGTCGTCGATATCGCCACCAGCATCAATTAACGTCATCCGCACCAACCATAAGTCACCCGATTTTACAGCATTTTTTAGTGTTATCATTTGCGTTGTTCGTGCGATTGTACGTAAGAGATCCATATAAACGCTTTCGAATGAGTCCTGTGTGGTCAATTTTCTAAGGAATGCAATGAACAAGCCGTTTCCAAACAGTTATTAACAAAATATTTAAAAGGTGCAAAACAGTAGTAACCTTAAATTTTTGATTCGTTTTGGCAGTTGTTAGCACAATCTTCGTCCGGAGAAACACTGCATTCCTTACAATTTTCAGCATCGGATGGTATTTCAAATTGATATTTTAGCAAAATCTCGCATTCGCTCGGTTAATTTTGCCCGTATGTACCATCAGATGTCTGGTCGAAAATTCATGCAAAAGTGTGTGTGTCCTAATACCAACGGTCATTAATCCTGAAAAAGAAGACCCGCAACACCGTCAACAAATCGCAACCAATTTGTTGTTATGCCAAATACGTGCACTTCGACGGGTGTTTGAACAATGCCCTCCAATTCAAGACGAATTTCCGTTTCAGATGCATTGATTGTTTGGGGTGATGTTTGGGGGAGTGTTTGCGTCGAAGAAGCACCAAACGCAAATCCGTACACGAATCTTGCTCGCGCACCGCCACGATGCTGCATTCCGGTTTCCATCCGCCACCACAACTCATCCTCTTCACGCCAAATCGTCCCGCTCACCCGTAAGCGCCCCCGTGTAAAAAGAGGTTGCATTTGCGGCGACCAATCGCTCGTTAATGCCGCGTCTTTACGTCGCAAAAACCACACAATTTCCTGTATGGGTCCATTGAGCCCCTTTAATGGCAGATTTACAAACGGTGTTTCAACATCAAACACCATATGCACAACAGGATCAATCATCCGTTCGTGCGGCTCTCGCATGAATGTCGCGCGCAATGGATTTTCCGTTTGCACTACACCGGCCAAAACACTCATTTCATGAAAATCCGGGACTATAGCTGGAACGTCAACTTCCCACGGAATCGGCGTACCTCCCGTAACATCCCAAAAAACCTGTCGTGTGCCTAATGGAGTTTGTCTGGAGTCCTCGCGTGGTCCCGTTATCACTTCATGAAATGGGCGTAGCGTAATATGCAAACGCATCTCTTGATTGAGGCAATCTCCGCCAACCGCAACCAACGGAAGAGGCGCTCGCGGATTGCGTGCAAAAAACAATGGCAACCAGCAATAAATATAGCCGTCTTCGGGAAACGAATTGTACAAGTCCAAATCCCATGTTCCTGAACGACTTGCATCCAAATACAAACGAGACCACACATCCATCCATTCGCCGGGCCACGATTCAATCAGCGTATCGCCCATTTCGAATTCGACCCGTTGGATCGCAGCGGTTCCAAGGGATTTGGCCCACGTCCAGGGATTACGCCACGTTCCAGCACGGACGCGTGCATCTACATCTGCTGGAAGCCACGATCGCGGTGAGAATCTCAGGCACACCCATTGTAGCAAATCGCCGGCAGTTTTATACGAAATCGGTATTGTTATCCGTTGGCCCCATGCAGCATATCCTTGATAACTCAATTCTGTGATGTCTGTGACCACATTGTGATAGCGCGGCCACGTTTTTCGGAATAAGGTTGTGGATGAGGATGGGGGGTAAAAATAATCGTCTTCGGGGCCGCGTTCTACCAGGTCTACCAATCGTTTGATTGACGGAGCAGCACTCATCTGTCGAAATGTTCAGGTTTTGTTAAGGCCGTAGATGTAGTATCGTTTTAACATTTTTTGTCTTTCTTAGATCATTCAGCTGGGATACTTGTGGCATTCAAGCTACGGGTGAGCGCGCTTTGGATTTTGTGGATCCTAAACAATCGCCCAATCCGAACTAACATTGTGTATCTCGCAGTTTCAATATCAATTTCCGTTTTGGAAACCAGCAATGTATTCGCAGTTTGGTGTTAGGTTTTTATGCGAGTCCACGTTTCATTGCATCCGAGGTACCGCACTTCGAGCCGCATGCCAAAACGGACACACGGAAATTGTTCGTTTGCTCATCAATTTGAACCGTGGAGTTGATCCGTCCGCACTCGATAATGCAGCATTTCAGCTCGCAAGTTTCTATGGTTATACGGAAATTGTCCGTTTGCTCCTTGATTTGCCGTTGGAGCGTGGAGTTAATCCGGCAGCAATCATGCACTTCGATTTGCAAGCGAAAACGGCCATACGGACATTGTTCGTTTGCTTCTTGAGCTGCCGTTGGAAAGAGGTGTTAATCTTGCTCTCTTCGATAATTACGCACTTCGAAATGCAAGAAAAAACGGGCATACAGAAATTGTTCGTATGCTCCTGGATTTGCTGCTGGAACGCGGAGTTAAAAGAAACACATAAATAAGCCGTTTCAAACAGTTATTAACAAAATATTTAAAGTACAGTACTTATTTTTGGGCAGTTGTCCTTTTAAAGAATTTTGCTAAAGAGTTCGCTGTTTCTGCGATCTCCGCGATTAGTCTTTTAGCATTGACTGGAAACATTGACTAACATCGCGGATCTTCAAAAATCCTGCTGACGAAAATCAACAATGTAGGGTTAAAGAATTCGTGTCAATAATTAATAATACATGTCATCATCAAACTCATTTTCATCGCTGTGTCTTGATGCCGCACGATTCGGTATTGGTCCACATGTTATTGGGCATTTGACAGAATTTGACATAAAACATTTGGAACGAATTGTTGAACGCCATCCATCAAAGGAACATCTTTGCAATTCAGGGCCGTTAATGATTAAAAATTGTACAAAAAGTGCTCGCACTAAAAAAACTCGGATATCTTACACAATTGGAGCGGCACCTTGGTGCCATGTGGTATTCAACACGATCAAGAACATCTGCTACAATTCATAACAATGTTCACAAAAATCAGGTTTGGCATAAGGATTTTGTTTGTACAACGGATGGTGATAGACTGTACATTTCTCCAGAAAATGCAACAACTGTTTTTATTTATTTAACGGATGTTAATGTTGACAATGCTACAGAATTTTTTGTTGGTCATCGTGGTTCAGGAGCAACAATAAAAATTTCAGGAAAACGTGGAACTGTTATTGCGTTTAATTGTAAAACGCTGGCGCATTTCAGCCAAAACTTCGCATTCGCTCTGTTTGTAATACATGGCACCGTGGCGTTCAAAATCATAAAATTGAATATCGCGATATTCTTTGTTGTTGGTTTGATGCTGGTTCTGGGGCACCAAAACCTTCAGAATCTGCTGTTCGTCGACACAAATTTGCGTGAGGCCCCCAAAATTGACTTACGGTTTCATTCACATATTCAAGTAATCATGAGTACGGAATGCCCCATTTGCGCCGAATTGTTCACGAGTACAGTTCGTAAGCCCATTCCATGCGTAAGCTGCAATTACAGCGCGTGTATGGCATGTGTCAAACGGTATCTCATCAATACTCCTGCAGACCCAAATTGCATGAGTTGCCATTATGCATGGAATCGCGAATTTATTGACACACACCTCACCCGTAGCTGGCGTGAAGGTGAGTTGAAAAAACATCGCGCTGAGCGGCTGTTTGACCAGGAACGGTCGCTCTTACCATCTTCACAAAACGCTGTTGCTATTTTTAAAGCACAGCGCGCAGCTCAAGCGAGTCTTGCGGGTCTCATGGAAGAACGCGAAAAACGGCTTCGCGCGGTTGCCGAAATTGAAGAAGAAATCCACAATGCTCAGATTTTTATCAAGCATGGAAAGGGTTCACAGCAATTTGAACGGCGCAAATTTATTGCCGCATGTCCAGACGCGAAATGTCGTGGATTTATGAGCACCGCATACAAATGTGGCACCTGCGAAGTTCAATTCTGCGCAGATTGTCGTGAGAAAAAAATGGACGACCACATGTGTGATCCTGACCTCGTCAAAACAATTGCTACAATTGTCAGCCAAAGCCACAATTGTCCAAAATGTGGTACGGCAATTTCAAAGGTGGATGGCTGTGACCAGATGTACTGCACACAGTGCGATACAGCATTTTCATGGAAAACGGGCCAAATTATCGTGGGTGCAATTCACAATCCCCATTATTATGAACGATTAAGGGCAGGTAAACTTCGTGTCGGAGCACCTGCATCACCTGCAGCACCGGGATGCGCCGCGTTCCCTGGTCTTCACGAATTGCCGCAAGAATTACATTATAATATGTTTCTTTCAAATTATTATCGTGTGGCAATGCATGTCGAACATGTTGTTTTAGCAAGAGAAATGGTTGCGACCCCACCTGACAACACGGATTTACGTGTGCTGTTTCTATTAAATGAACTTGATGAACCCCGTTTCAAAACACTGTTGCAACAGCGTGACCGCAAGTACCAACGGATTCTTGAATTGCGACCGCCTCTTGAGCTGTTTGTCATTACTGCCATGGAATATTTCATAGACATGCACGCGAAATATAGGCAACCGCGACGTGCGGTGCTCGATAACAAAGACATAATTAAAGACATTGCCACCATCAGCAAGCACATCGAAACACACGTCAATGCTCCGTTGATTGCTATCGGCCAGCGATACAAAAATGCAGTGCCACATTTCAATATCGCCGCATTTCAAGGTCGATATGGAAAATGTTACGGGCAAATAGGGTGGAAATCGACGCAAAAAGAAAAAGCGGAAGATTAACCGCGCGTTATTCTTGCTTTTGCTCATACATTTGCAAGAATACTCCGCTGACAACAATGAACAAAGCGCCCAATAAGGCAAGCCAGCTGGGACGCTCGCCAAAAAACAAGAGCCCAAACACAAACGACGCTAATAAACCCGCATAACTCAACATTGCATACAGAGGTACACTTATGCGTGGAACTGCGTAGAATCGCAACCAATAACCGCCAAACGTGCTTATGGAATTGAATGCCGTAAGTAAGACTGCATCCATTGTTGTTGCATTTGAAGCGTGTGCGGGTTCATGTCCAAACAATTCTTGAAGACCGAGCGCACCGCCAAACCAGAGCGCAGCAGACAAATTTACAATCCAAACAGATTTGGATGGATCTTTCCAATCATTATTGCGTACAAGTGTATGAGTTCCAGCTTCCGTGAGTGCCATGACAATGCCGTTGAAAATTCCCCACTGTGAATTGGGGGAGGATGAATTGTCCCCTGACAAAAGCAACATTGCACCCACAGTCGCCAACCCCATAAGACCAAATTCATGCAGTCGAATGGGGACATTACTAAACATGTATCCTAATAACAATGTCCACATAGGATACGTGTATAAAAGCGACATTGCTTGACCAACGGGAAGATTACGGAAGGATTCGTAGGAAGATGCGATATGAAGAAGATTTGTACCACCCAATGCAATAAATCCTGGGATTTCGCGATGCGTTAATGTGCGGTCGCTGGTGAGCGCAAATCCAAGCGCAGTTGAGCTTAAAACGCGTGACCAAATGACGGAAACGGGATCCAACGGGGTTGTCTTAATCACAATTGGTGTTAGGGCCAACATTGTTTCGGCTGCAACGAGCGCTGCAGACATTTCTACAATCCTTGGGTCATTTTGGTTCCTGTTGGTTCCTGTTGGTTCCTGTTGGTTCCTGTTGGTTCCTGTTGGTTCCTGTTGGTTCCTGTTGGTTCCTGTTGGTTCCTGTTGGTTCCTGTTGGTTCCTGTTGGTTCCTGTTGATTCCTGTTGGTTCCTGTTGGCTGTTAAAATATCATGAGTGCGAGCATTGCAGAAAAGAAAAGAGCCGTATGCACCAAGAGTCCTTTGCCGGAAGGGCACTCCATCCATCCTCCAAATCGTCCAGTCAGCTTGTAAAACTCTGGATTTGCAACAATGTAAAACAAAAGAGATGCGATGAACGAATATTGAGCTTTAAGTAAAATGTTCATGCTCTGGTAATGCATGTTGTTAATTTTGCAATTGCTGTTTCAATAGCTCGCATTTCATCCGTGATTTGTTTTTGTGGATAAATATTGGCTGAAAGTGATTTTGCTATTACGTCGTTGCGTTGATAGAGAGAATGTAAAATTCGGGTAATTAAAAATTCAATAAATGCTGTTTCTTTTGCATTTTTGTCGGCTTTATTTGAGGGGTGGAATAAACCTGTATTTGGCGCATACAGCTCGTTTGCAGCCGGGTGAACAATAATTTTATCTCCACGTTTAACAGCTAATCCAACTGTCAACAAAAAATCAGATTCTGAATTTTTTGCTGTAATTGCTTTGCAATTATGTACGGAAATCACGCCTGAACTTTGAGGTGCGCTTCCATTTGTTATATTTTGATGAATATAAAATGTATGTTCGGAGGGTAGCAAGTCAAGTGTTTCTGTTCCATTGATCAAATCATTTAGAGACAATCCATCGATGGTTGAATTTGTTAACAAATTTATTGCTGCCATTCTATTACTGTAAATGAAAGAAATCACCCCCACGCGGCAAGGTTCTAACAAAATTAGCGTTACTTTCGGGTTCTTTAAAATGAACACTCTTCCGTCGAACATTTGGCTTTCCAAATGACGTTCCTGGTGCTGCGGAAGGCGGTAATGCGGGGGGTCCTGGTGGCGGTGGCTGTTGTATTGGTGGCGGTGCACGCGGTTCTGCCGGCGGTTGTGTTGGTGGCGTTGGTAGCGGTGCTAACGGTTGTCCTGGCGGTGCATACGGTTGTGTTGGTGGCAGTGCACGCGGTTGTGTTTGTGCTGCTGGTAGCGGCGCATACGGCTGTCTTGGTGCTGCTGGTGGTGCTGCTGGTGGTGCTGCTGGTGGTGCTGCTGGTGGTGCTGGTGGTGGT
>Ga0164295_10002154_pt1 | contig 16343 bp, 8 predicted proteins | sample GEODES006metaG_FD_111798 | JGI IMG/M metagenome (GOLD analysis project Ga0164295, IMG submission 111798) | Oligotrophic lake water microbial communities from Sparkling Lake, Wisconsin, USA - GEODES006 metaG | ecosystem: Environmental > Aquatic > Freshwater > Lake | place: USA: Sparkling Lake... | reverse complement strand
ACAAGGAGCACAAGTGAAAGACATTAGCGCCTCTATGGAATTAAAATCAAATACTATTTCCACTTTTAAGAAGAATATTCTTTCTAAAGTTGGAGTAACTAATAATATTGAGCTATTTAAGTTGGCTCTTCAACATAAAATTGTATAAATCATGAAAAAAATATTCTTCCTATTAAACGCGTTGTTAATTGCTTCTTTTGCAGAGGCACAAACCGGGATTGGGACAACAACCCCTCATGCATCTGCAAAGTTTGAAGTATTCTCTGAAAATAAAGGCTTTTTACCTCCAAGAATGACTGCTTCACAAAGGGGTAATATACCAAGCCCTGCAGCAGGTTTAATGGTTTTTCAAACAGATGGCACTTCAGGATTATATTACTACAATGGAACAGCCTGGATTTATATTATAAATAGTACAACAAATGTAGTTTCAGTTGTGAATGGAGGTACTGGAACAACAACTGCAACTGGAACTGGTAGTGTTGTTTTGAATACAAGTCCAACCTTGATAACACCTGCATTAGGTACACCAAGTTCTGCAACTTTAACGAATGCTTCAGGCCTTCCTATTGCTTCTGGGGTTAGTGGATTAGGGACAGGGGTTGCATCATTTTTAGCAACTCCCACTAGTTCAAATTTAGTATCTGCAATCTCAGATGAAACTGGTTCAGGAGCTTTAGTATTTGGGACAAGTCCATCCTTAACTACACCAACTTTAGGAGTTGCAACTGGAACTAGTTTAGCTTTAACTGGAACTACAACAAGTACATCTAATTCAACAGGAGCTTTAACTGTAGCAGGAGGTGCAGGTATTGGTGGTGCATTAAATGCAAGCACATTAAGCCTATCAAATTCTGCAACTGGGGTATCATCTTTAATTTTAAGAAATGGGGATGCTTCAACCGCATTCTCCGATAATCCTCAAATCAGAATGGGTTGGTCTGGAAGTAATGCTGGAACTAGTCAATATGCTCAAATCATTCATACTAGACACAATTCTGGAGGTACTAATAATGCTATTGATTTTTATTTATCCGATGGTACTGCAAATAATACAATAACTTTTGGTTCTAATCGTGCCATGTCTATTACAAGTCCAGGCAATGTAGAAATAACAGGAAAGTTAGATGTTGGCGATCCAACAGGAAACGTTGCTACCAAGGCTAGTGGATTTGTAGCAGCAGGAATATTTGTAACTTTAGACAATGTAAAAGCGACTGTAACAACTAGTGGCAATAGGGGTTTAAGCATAGGCGCAGTTTCAACATCATTTGAAGCAGATGTAAGTGGCTTGTATACGGTTTACAATGGTAATGGAGGTGTTTCCGGAAATAATGTTACATATACTACTTCTGCGTCTGGGTCTCTATTTAATTGGAACTTTCCTTCTCATGGTGATATGGTACAAGCTGATTTAAGAGATAAAACAAATAATAGATTTTATCGAATTACAATGATGATTGGTTCCGGCTATGTCAGTAATTTTATTTCTATAGAACGATTATTTTAGATTATTTAATTGTGCCAAGATGTGTTTAAAAATTAAATCTTACGGCTATATAGATGCTGTCAAATTCATTAAAGTGAATTAAAACATTTAAGAACCGAGCCACAAAAAACAATACAAAAGACTACAAAAGCGTGCCAAAAGCACATAAAAAAACTCCGATTTCTTTACGATTTCGGAGTTTTTGTTGCTATTTAACTAGCAGGGGGTGAACTGGCTGGGACTCGAACCCAGGACCCATACATTAAAAGTGTATTGCTCTACCAACTGAGCTACCAATTCTAAGCTTATTCTTTCCTAAAAATTAACATGTTTTACAGGTAAATTCTTTTGGATTGCAAAAATAGGATAAAAAAATTTAGTCCCAAAGTTTTTTAAAGATCTTTTGAGCAATAGTTATACAATTTTATCAAGATAATTGATAAACAGCAGATGAAGTCACTTATTTTTGCTATTATTTTATCATATGAGTGACTTTTTTAAAAACAAAGTGATTGCCATCACTGGTGGAAGTGAGGGCATTGGAAAGGCATTGGTAGATGCACTAATCCCCCTGGGTGCAAAAATTGCTACCTGTGGCAGAAACCAAGATAAATTATATAGCCTGCAGGTGCAATATTCCAATCAACTTCTCCACACTATGGTGGCTGATGTAAGCAGATATGAAGACTGCAAAAATTTTATAGACTCAACCATCGCTACTTTTGGTGGCATCGATATTTTGATCAACAATGCAGGCATTAGCATGAGGGCAGAATTAAAAGATGCCGAGGTGGAAGTAATCAAAAAAGTAATGGACGTTAATTTTTTCGGTACCGTTTATTGCACCAAACTTGCACTAGATTCTATTATACAAAGAAAAGGAACCATTGTGGGCGTTTCTTCCATTGCCGGATACCGTGGCCTTCCTGGAAGAAGTGGATATTCTGCTTCTAAATTTGCAGTCAATGGCTGGCTAGAAGCCATTCGAACAGAATTATTAGAAACCGGTGTAAATGTAATGTGGTTGTCCCCCGGCTTTACGCGCAGCAATATCCGTAATGTAGCGCTTAATAGTAAAGGATTTGCACAAGGAGAAAGTCCGCTCAACGAAAGAGACCTAATGAGCTCTCAGGATTGCGCCTACCATATTATAAAAGCGATTGAAAAAAAGAAAAGAACTTTGGTACTTTCTTTCAGCGGTTTTCAAACAGTTTTCATGAATAAATTTTTTCCTTCTCTAACAGACAAACTAGTAAGAAAATTCTTTTATAAAAATGGAGAACTAGTAAAATAATATTATGCTAAATATTATTATACCCTCAACTTAAAATAATTATTAAACGATGCCGATCTTAACACTCACTTCTGATATTGGCCAGCAAGATTTTCTTACTGGTGCAGTAAAAGGACAGTTGTTACAGGCAAGTGAATTGTTTTCATTGGTAGATATTTCTCACCAAATATCTCCCTTCAATTATCCTCAAGCAGCCTATGTTTGTAGAAACGCAATAAAAAATTTTCCTGTTGGTACCTTTCACCTAATTCTAGTGAACTTGTTTGACGAAAAGCCAGAACACATGCTGATAGCCGAACACAATGGTCATTACATTGGCTGTGGCGATAATGGATTACTAACAATGATTTTAGAAGAAATTCCACAAAAAGTAGTAGCACTAGCACTTGAAAAAAATCAAAGAAAAAATACCCTCTATTGTACCAATGTGTTTGCAAAGGCTTTTAATGATATTGTCAGTGGTAAAACACTAGATCAAGTGGGTGACAGCTCGGTTTCTATTCAAGTAAAAAATCCTTTGCGCCCGTTGTTGGGTGCCAATTGGATGGAAGGGCAAATTATTTTTATAGACAATTTCGAAAACGTAATTGTAAATATTACCCGTGAAGATTTTGAAGAACAAAGGAAAGGCAGAAGCTTTAAAATTGTTTTTAAGAGAGATGAGGTGATTGAAAAAATATGTGATACTTATGCAGATGCGCAAGAAGGTGAAAAATTAGCGCTTTTCAATTCAGCAGACTATCTTGAAATAGCAATCAATAAAGGAAACGCAGCTGGACTTTTTGGTTTGCAAGGATTTTCAGAAAAACAAAACCAAGCTCAACATCAATACCTCAACAATCGACTCTTTTACCAAACAGTGAAAGTGTATTTTGAATAATCCTCTTTCTTTACCTCTCTAGATTAAATGATTTATAAGTTAATCCAATAAATCTGAGAAAAACTTGCTTTTAAATAATTACCGCACACAATCTAATGGTAACTAAATTAGATTAAATTCCTATCTCCTTTTTACTGGGTAAAACCAATTGTATCAATACGCTGAATAATATCACCAATATCACCCCTATTACATTCAACCATAAAAAGGAAACAACGTTAAGATTGTAAATTAGAATAATTAATAATTCTGATATTACCGATGCAATAAAAACCGCATTGCCTTTCACATATTTAATCCAGAATGCAACTAAAAATATTCCCAATATTACTCCGTAAAATAAGGAACCCAAAATATTAACTGCCTCAATTAGACTATTGCCTAAATTGTAAGCAAACATAGCTACTATTACAGAAAATACACCCCAGCCAAAGGTGTACCATTTTGAAATGCTGTAATCCTGAGCTTCCGTACAATTTTTATTGATAAACTTTTTATGAAAATCTACCACCGTGCAGGAGGCGAGCGAATTTAAAGCAGCTGCAATACTACCCCATGCTGCCAAAAAAATAACAGCAATCAACAAACCCACCAGGCCTTTTGGCAAATTATCAATTACAAAACGAAGGAAAATAAAATTAGTATCATTGGCATCATCTCCAGGAATGGCTTTTTTTATAATTGTCTTATATTCTGTTCTTAGTTCAGTAGCGCGCGATGGATTATTTTCTTTTAATGCATCTCCATATTGATTTTCTAAATGAATTAAAGAATCTTTAAAAACTGTTTTTTTGGCTACGATCACTCTTGCCTCATCAAAATAAATTGGCGCCTTTTGATACTGGTAAAAAGAAAATACTAAAATTCCAACCAATAAAATAAGAAACTGCATGGGCACTTTCACCAAACCATTGACTAATAATCCAATCTTACTTTCCTTGTCCGACTTAGCAGTAAGGTACCTACCCACCTGACTTTGATCAGCACCAAAGTAACTCAGCGACAAGAAAAAGCCGCCCAACAAACCACTCCAGATATTGTATTTATCTTTCCAATCGAAATGTTGATTGGTAACACCAGTAGTGATTATATTCATCTTCCCCTTTCCGCCTGCTACCTTTATGGCATCAAGAAAACCCATCCCATCAGGTAGAAGATTAATTACCATATAACCCGCCAAAAACATACCAGCTATAATAATGATCAATTGCAATTGTTGTGTGTAGGCAACCGCTCTGGCACCTCCAGTAATGGTATAAACAATCAGCAATCCCCCCATTACCAAATTAGTATAGTAAATATTCCAACCCAAAAGCGAACTTAGAATAATGGAAGGAGCGTAAATACTAATACCTGTTGACAAACCGCGAGAAATTAAAAACAATGCAGATGTAAGCGATCTCGTTTTTAAGTCAAAGCGATTTTCTAAAAATTCATAGGCGGTATATACTTTTAATTTTCGGAAAACAGGTACAAAAAAAATGCAGATTACAATCATTGCCAATGGTAATCCAAAATAATATTGCACAAATCGCATTCCATCAGTGTAGGCCTGTCCTGGTGCACTTAAAAAAGTTACCGCACTAGCCTGTGTGCCCATAATGCTCAACAGCACCATGTACCATGGCAAACTACGATTGCTCAAAAAGTAACCGTCTAAATCCTTTGTGGTTCGACTTTTATACACACCATAAACAATGATGCCGCAAAGGGTAGTTATTAATATGATCCAATCAATGGTACTCATTCAAAATTTTAGTGCTCATGAAATATAAAATCTATTTAAACTATTGGTAATAAATAGTAATGAAATAGTAAATGATCATTTGTAATAACAATATGATGGCCACTCCCCAATACCATTTTCTCCAATACGATTTTTCACTTTGCATGTAGCAGACTTTTAAAAAATTAAATTACTTTTTTCCTTTTTCTGGTAATGCAATCAAATTAGCAAATAAACGATAGGCGCCTGGAACTCCCGCTGGCAGTTCCCTGAAAAAAACTAGCCCTGTATAAATAAATCTTCCTTTACCATAATTGGCAATAATCAAAGAGCCATCCTGCTCTGATTCCGAGGGGTCTTTCATGCTCAATATTCGTTTAAAAGCAGGATCTGACATTCCAGAATTATAAATACTGCGCTCTTGAATCCATCCCTCAAAATCTTTTTCAGAAATTTTATTAGGATAATTTAGTGCTGGATGATTGGGCAATAAGAAATTTACTTTTGCCTCTTCATCTGTAACTCGTCCTCGAGTGATGGTAAATGGATAAGGAGAAATTTTTGCTTTTACAGGTCCAATCTGATTGCTGGTATTATACTGACAAAGTAATATACCACCCTGCTTTACATAATCCATTAGTGCATCATACACATTATTCATCCAGTCATTGGTATTGTATGCCCTAACCCCTGTTACAATCGCGTCGAATTGATTAAGCTTACCTGCCTTAATATCAATCTCTGAAAGTAGGACTACTTGATAGCCCATTTCCTGCAATGCTTGAGGTACTTTATCCCCTGCACCCGATATATAACCCACTAGGTTGCCACTAATTTTTAAATCTGCAAAAACAGATTTTGTTATTGCTTCTTTTTGATAAACGATAGAAGGAATATGATCATAATTGATCACTCTTTTATAAGTTTTTGAACCTACAGAAACTCCACCACTTAAGGCAGCCTGAACGGTTGCTGTTGCACTCGATAAACTATTTTGTGACAGTTGAACCTCTAGTAAGACTTGCTTTTCTTTTGAAATTGCTTTTAAAGAGAAATCTTTTTTATTTAAAATAGCCCCTTGCTTATCTTTTGAAGTAGCTTGCAATTGAAAATCTCTCTGCATATCTATATTTGGTATAACGCGCATGTCTACGTGCAAAGAATCTTTGTTTTTTAATAAATAAATATCTTTTTCAAACTTCACATCCGCTACTGGCAATATAGTAAAAGGCTGATTCAACTCACCTCTCACTGGATCGGTATATTTATATCGAACAGGTTGGGCAAAAGTAAAAGCAGTGCCTTCAATGGTTACATCGAAATTAACTTGAATAGGAGTATTTTCTGCCATCCCTATTTTTTGACGATCCGCAACATTAAAACTCCCTTTATCCATTGGCAATGAAAGCCAATAAGGTTGTGCATTTTTTACATCATCATCACTAAGAAAAATATTTTTTGCAATCGACTGATTGTTATTTTTATTGAGTGCTCCTAATAAATAATGCTGATCGCCGATGCTTACACCCATCGCACTTAGATTTAAACCCAACTGATTATTGGCAGTAGCCGTTATTCTAGCACTATCCCCTTGAATACCAAATTGACTGTTAGTGGTAGCTTCTAAAAATAGACCACTAGCCGCTTTAATGCAATTTTTTAGCTCCTTTAATTTCTGAGTTTTCCAATAACCCTCATTGAGTGATGAAACTAAATTATACAGATTCACCAATGCAGGCACTGATTTTTCGGGATGTTCTGCAGAGAAATTATCGGATATATTGACTGAAAGTTTTGACAAATTATTTTTGTTGAGCCTTTCCCAATTCGTTGTTACGCCATCCATCAAATCATTCACTGGTTGTTCGCCTTTGATGGTGGTAAAATATTCAGTCACGGTTCCTCTTTGTGCTGATACACCAAAGCCCTGACTTTTATGTTGACTTCTGCTAAGTGCAGCAATTTCTCCATATCCTTTTCCAAGTAATGGATTGTACATGCCCACATCAATTTTAAATTGGTCTTCACTTTGTGTATTACCACTACCAAAATTAAAAGTATTCCAAAGTAATCTTTTGGCTTGCCAAATGCTTACACCCTGTGATAATTGTTCTGGAAATTTGGTAGGATCTGCGGCAGCATCAAAAGCCTCACGGGCAAGGATACCCGAAGCAGCATGATGGCCATGCCCTGCCCTACTATCTTCTGGAAAACGGGCAATTAATATATCGGGCTGAAATTTACGGATAACCCAAACTACATCACTCAATATTTTATCATGGCCCCAAAAGCGAAATGCTTCTTCGGAAGATTTACTAAATCCAAAATCAAAGGCCCTGGTAAAAAACTGTTCAGCACCATCTATTCTTCGAGCAGATAGTAATTCTTGGGTTCTAATTAATCCCAAATCAATCCCTTGCTCATCGCCTATTAAATTTTGTCCTCCGTCACCTCTGGTTAAACTTAAGTAACCCGTTCGATACAATTTTTCATTCGCTAAATAAGTGAGCAGTCGAGTATTTTCATCATCTGGATGAGCGGCTATATATAGTACTGATCCAAGTACTGGTAACTTTTTTAACTGCAGCAATATTTCAGAAGAAGTATAGCTTTTGGGAGTTTGAGAAATCGCTAACAACGAATTCAATAAGAAAACTATAACAGCAATAGGTTTTAACATGTGATTTTGATTATATATTGGGTGTAATATAATAACAACTTAAAGAATTTCCATTTTTAAAAAAATCAACAAAATAAGGGGCCTAAACTAAGTTTTATTTGACTCAGCCTACTCTCAGTATAAATACAACTTCAAGACATCATTTATTAACTTTAAATTGAATATTTAACAATAAAATTGATTTAGTAATTTAGTCAAAAAATAGCGGATGAAGTTCAAGAATCCAATTCAATTAATACTGATAGTTTTTTTGATGAGTGTCTCCATCGCTGAGGCACAGAAAATTGACCCTTTCCATTATCAGCAACAAAAAAAAGTGACTTGTACCAAGGGAGCGGTGGCATCTGCCAATGCACTAGCTAGTAAAGTAGGAGTAAGTATTTTAAAAAAAGGAGGAAATGCAATCGATGCAGCAATCGCTACACAATTAGCTCTTGCGGTGGTATACCCGGGAGCTGGCAATATTGGCGGAGGTGGTTTTATGGTCGCTCATTTAAAAAATGGAAAAAATATAAGCATTGATTTTCGGGAGACAGCCCCCTCTCAATCTAATAGGGATATGTACTTGGATAAAAAGGGAAATCCTCAAATGAATTTATCTCAAGACGGTCATCTTGCAAGTGGAATACCTGGTTCGGTGGCAGGTATATTCGCAGCTATGAAATATGGTTCATTGCCTTTTAAAACGCTCATACAGCCAGCCATAGAACTTGCAGAAAAAGGTTTTTCCATTAACGCCAACCAAGCGGATGATTTCAATGAATTAAAAAATGAATTCATCCAGCTAAATACTTCCCTTCCAGCTTTTGTAAAAACAACCCCTTGGAAAGCCGGTGACATACTCATTCAGAAAGATCTTGCTAACACACTCAAACGAATAAGAGATCAGGGTATCAAAGGTTTCTATGAAGGGGTAACTGCCGAATTAATTGTTGCAGAAATGACAAAGGGAAAAGGAATTATTACTGCGGATGATTTAAAAAAATATACCGCCAAGGAAAGGACTGCAATTGAATTTGACTATAAATCACACCATATAATTTCGATGCCATTACCTAGCAGTGGAGGAATCATTTTACAACAGGTATTAAAAATGATAGAACAAAAAAATATCGGTGAAATGAAATTCCAATCTGCCGCAAGCGTTCAGCTTTTAACAGAAGCAGAGAGAAGAGCTTTTGCTGATAGAGCAGAATATTTAGGAGACGGGGATTTTGTGAAAGTGCCTGTAAAAACCTTGGTTAGCGATGATTATTTAAAAGAAAGAATGAAAGATTATAGTCCGGGTATTGCTGGTAATAGTCAGTCAACTAAACAGGGTTACATTAAAGAAAGTGATGAAACCACTCATTTAAGTATCATCGACGCAGCGGGCAATGCGGTAGCTGTAACTACGACCCTCAATGGTTCTTACGGCAGCAGAACAGTGGTTAGTGGGGCTGGTTTTCTGCTAAACAATGAGATGGATGATTTTAGTGTAAAGCCAGGTGTTCCCAATATGTATGGAGCAGTAGGCGCCGAAGCCAATGCCATTTACCCAGGCAAAAGAATGTTGAGCAGTATGACACCTACCATTGTTTTGAAAAACAATCAACCTTATTTGGTAGTGGGAACCCCGGGTGGCACTACCATACCTACTAGTATTATTCAATCCTTGGTAAATATGATTGACTTTAAAATGTCACCAGAAGACGCTGTCAACCTGCCAAAATTCCATCATCAATGGCTGCCAGATGAAATAATAGTAGAAAAAGATTTTAACTCAGCTACCATTCAACAACTAGAAGCGATGGGCTATAAAGTAGTAAAAAAACAGGCCATCGGGCGAACTGAATTAATAGAAATAAAATATGGTAAAACAAGAAAAATAACAGCCATTGCTGACAAAAGAGGAGACGATACTGCTGAGGGGTATTAATTCATTGTGATTCATTTTACATTGTATTTTTAACACCCCTTTTTTTACTTACGTATACCTATCACTAGTTTTGGTATTGAATTTGTATATAGATATCTAAACGCTATTTTTGCATAATAATTCAATCCACTGCACAAAATCTTACACATATTAAAACGAATAGCCCTAACGCTGATTTTTTGGGTGACGCTGGCTATTTTATTAACCACTGTTTTGAATGACGCCCCGCTTTGGGTTTTTGTAGTGCTCTTGGTTGGCTGGATTGGTATCTGGCTATATTTTTTTAAAGAAAGAAATCAAAAAATCAAGTTCTTTCTCCCTCCACTGTTACTAGTACTTTTTATTTGGGGTATTTTACAACTTACGCCTGTACAAAATTTTATAGTGGGTAAGGTCACCACCACCCTTTCGAAGGAACTGCATGCCAAGGTAAAAATTCAATACATCAATTACCATTTATTTGATAAGATGGCATTGAATGGATTTTTAGTAGAAGATTTAAAAAAAGATACTTTATTATATGCAGGTAGTGCAAGTTTTAAAATTACCGACTGGTTCTTCTTTAAAAATAAAGCCATCATTCAATACATAGCCTTGGACAATGCAATAATTAATTTGCACCGAACCGATTCTACATGGAATTATCAATTTATAGCCGATTACTTTGCTCAACCAGCCGATAGCACCACCAAAAGTAAAGAGGCGATAGTATTTGATTTTAAAAAAATTATACTCACCAATATCCAATTTAATCAAGTAGATAAATGGGTTGGACAAAACTTGAAATTCTCTGTTAAAAAGTTTGATCTCAGTGCAGAACAAATCAATCTTGCTAAAAAACAAATCCATTTAAAAAATATTTTATTAGACGCCCCTACTTTTTCACAAGAAGACTACACAGGACTAAGACCCGATTCGCTCATCAAAAAAAAGGTTGAAAAAATCAGCTTGTCCGCTCTTCCTTACAAATGGAACAATGAGGGATGGCTTTTATTGGTAAATAATATTGAAATTAAAAATGGTGAATTTGTAAATGAAATAGAATCCAATCATCTAACTTATAAAGAAACCATTGATGGAGATCATTTAAAGTTTAGCAATATTACTGGCGAAATAAAAGACATTCGTTTTGAAAAAGACACCCTTACAGCTTTTATAAAATTGGGTACAAAAGAAAGATGTGGACTTGATATAAAACAATTACAAGCCAACCTCAAATTTACTCCGGATATAATGGAGTTTAAGCAGCTAGATTTAAAAACAGAAAAAAGCAGACTAGGTGATTATTATGCCATGAAGTATACTAGTTTTCAAAAGAACATGAATAATTTTATTCATGATGTTCAATTGGAAGGAAACTTTATCGACAGTAAATTAAGCACAGATGACATAGCATTTTTTGCACCAGAAGTTAAAAGTTGGGAAATGCTTTTTGATATCTCAGGTTCAATTATTGGAAGATTTGATAACCTTAGAACCCAAGGAATGCGCATTAGTTCTGGTAGCTCTTTGTTTGATGGCGATATATCTTTGAGTGGTCTTCCAGACATTGATAAAACATTTATCAATTTAAATGCCAACACCCTCCAAACAAACTATGCTGACTTATGCACCATTGCCCCTTCCCTTAAAAATATAACCACTCCTCAGCTTAGCAAATTGGGTTATATCCAATACCAAGGTAAGTTTACAGGCTTTATCAATGATTTCGTTGCCTTTGGCAGTATTCAAACACAGTTAGGAATTTTGAAGGGAGATATTAACTTAAAACTTCCAGAAAAAAGAACGCCCATTTATAAAGGTAAAATCTCTACTGTTGGTTTTAAGCTAGGTGAATTTTTTAATTTTAGTCCACTTCAAAATATCACATTCAATGGAAATGTTAATGGGTCTGGGTTTTCTGAAAAAGATATCAATGCTAATTTTTATGGAAAAATTGACACCCTAGGACTTAACGGATATGACTACCAAAATATAGATGTGAATGGAAAGTTTTTCAAAAAAATATTTACGGGCCATTTAAGTGTTCATGACGAAAATTTAGTAGTGGATAGTCTAAACGGAACGATCGATTTGAATAGCAAAGTCCCTCAATTTTTATTCAATGCTTCAATGAGTAAGTCGGACTTAAAAAAATTAAAATTAACTAAGGATGATTTTGAGCTTAAGGGCGATTTTGAACTCAATTTTGCCGGTAATAACATTGATGACTTTTTAGGTACAGCGAGAGTTTACAATGCCAAGTTAACTCACAACCACCAACCATTAATTTTCGATTCTTTGGTATTACAGTCGTCGATTGAAAAGGATTTAAAATATTTAACCCTTCACACCAATAATGTGGATGCAGAATTGTTGGGTAAGTTTTCAATCAACGAATTACCAAATGCATTTGAATCATTTTTGAGCAGATATTTCCCTTCTCAAATCAATGGAACGCCAAGCTTTAAAAGCGAAGAAAATTTTTCATTTAAAATCACAACCCATGATTTCGATGCCTTTTCTAAAATACTAGATAACAGATTGGGAGGGTTTAATAATTCATCGTTCACAGGCGATCTCAATTTAAAAGAGAATAAGCTAAATATAAATGCTGAAATACCTCGTTTCAGCTATAGTGGAAAAGTATTTAATAATACAAGATTTAATAGCATCGGTAATTTCGATTCACTTCAAACGCAGGTAGATATTGATGAAATTATTATCAATGATAGCATGAGCCTTCCGTCTACCAAAATAGCCTTTACCACTCGCAATGATCTTTCGGATATCAGTATCAATACAAGAGCTAGTAAAACTTTTGGAGATGCAGCCATTCATGCTACTTTACAAACTTTAAAGGATGGACTAAAAATCCATTTTTCTCCTTCCTCCTTTATTATCAATGAAAAAAAATGGGAGTTAGAAAAAGATGGAGAGCTTACTTTAACTGAGAAAGAAGTGAGTGCCAATGAAATAAAATTTGTACAGGGAAATCAGCAAATTATTATTTCAACTGAGCCATCTGATATTGGCAGTTCCAATGATTTGATGGTAAAGCTTGATAAAATTAATATCAACGACTTTGTACCTTTTGTTTTAAAAGATCCAAACCTAGAGGGTCTACTTACTGGTGATATTAAAATAATGGATCCCTTTGGAAAGCCATCAATTGAGTTTGAGTCCAAAATAAAAGAATTTAAATTAGATGGAGACTCCATTGGAGTAGTAGAAGGTACTGGTAATTATTCGACGTATTCTGGTATCGCCCGTTTTAAACTGGATGCTCCCAATATTAATAACCGATTCAAAATTGAAGGTGTCATCAATACAAAAGATTCAACTGAAAATCAGACTGATATTTCAATGATCTCTGATCAGCTAGACATTGGATTTTTAAACAGTTATCTAGGAGCCGTTTTTAGTAATATTAAGGGGGTTGCCAATACTATAAATCTTAAGATAAAAGGGAATATTAACAACCTTTCACTAACTGGTACTGCCAATATTATTAGAGGTTCTATGGTGGTAAAATATACCCGATGTAAATACCTTTTTGCCAATCAAAACATCATTTTTAATTCAAATGAAATTGACTTTGGTAAAATTTTATTAAAAGATACGCTCAATAACACTGCAATACTGAGTGGAAAAATTCAACACCAATTTTTTCAAGATTTTTTCTTTAACGACGTAAAAATTGAAACCAATAAGTTTTTATTGTTGAATACTACTAAAAAAGACAATTCGCAGTTTTACGGAAAAGTAATAGGTAAAGCCAAATTAAATATCAATGGGCCGATAGACAATATGACGATGGATATCAGTGGAGAGCCATCTAGATTAGATACCAGTCATATTTATTTACTAAGTGGAAGTAGTATAGAAAGTAGTACAGTAGATTATATCGACTTCATTCAGTTTGGTAGTAAGATGGAGGAAAAATTTAAGGGGCAACCATCCACCAACATTTTGGTAAATATGATACTAACGGCCAACCCTGCCTGCAAAATTGATGTAATTTTAGACGAGGCTACTGGTGATATCATTAAGGGTCAAGGAAATGGTTTGTTGAAAATTCGTGTTGGAAATAGAGAACCGCTCACCATCAATGGAAACTATAATATTACCAAAGGGGAATACACTTTTAATTTTCAAACCTTTCTTAAAAAATATTTTACTGTAAATAGCGGATCTATCGTTTGGAACGGAGATCCACTGAATGCAAGAATTGATATCATGGCTGAATACCTAGCCAATAAGGTAGATTTCAAACCCATATCAACAGCAAGTTCTCAGATATTTCAAAAAGAAGATGTTAGAGTAATTGCGCACCTTACTGAAACACTTTTAAAACCAGCTATTGATTTTGAATTCTTATTACCAACTTCTAGTTCCTTAAAAAATGATTTTGTAATTACTAAAAGACTGCAACAATTTAAAGAGGATAAAAATGAGCTTAACAAACAGGTTACCTCTTTATTACTATTCAATACTTTTGTGAGTAGTACACAAAGTATGATAACAGCTGGTAGTGGATATAATGTAATAGCAAGTACAATTGGAGGAGTCGTTTCGAATGCCCTTTCTGGCTACTTTAATAAATTATTACAAAAATATATGAAGAACACTTCAGTCTACCTAGATCTGAACACCGGACTTGGATTAGAAAGTAATGTTCAAAAATTACAGGCTGCTGCAAAAACAGGCTTAGTCTTTACACTACTCAATGGAAGGGTTGTTATTTCTGCTGGATTTAACCTTGACTACAACAATCCTTATGTTGCAAATATGAGTAAAAATAACAACCTCTTGGTAACCCCCGATATCACTGCAGAATGGCTATTGTCAAAAGATGGGAGTGTTAGATTAGTAGGATTTAACAGAACCAATTTCGATTTAATTAGTCAGCGTACCAGAACGGGTTCGAGCTTATCCTATCGCAAAGATTTTGATAAACTAAGTTCTTCTTATGAAGCGGAAGAAGAAAAGAAAAAAATAGAACCTCTTAAAAAAGGAAAATAGATCGATTTCTTAAATCACTGACTTTGAAAAATTTAAAATTCATTCAGCATTAAAAATTCTTGAAAAATTATTGGTCGCCCAAAATTTCATGCCCCATTTTGTCTCGCTTAGTGGTAAGATATTTTTCATTGTGTTCATTGGGTACTATTTCAATGGCCACTGTTTCTACAACTTCTAAACCGTAACCCAAAAGTCCAGCGCGCTTGCGTGGATTGTTACTCATCAATTTCATCTTACTAATTCCGAGGTGACGAATAATTTGAGCTCCAACGCCGTAATCTCTCTCATCCATTCCAAATCCAAGTTCAAGATTAGCCTCTACTGTATCCATTCCTTGCTCTTGCAATTTGTAGGCTTTTAATTTGTTTAACAAACCAATGCCACGGCCTTCTTGATTCATATATAATACAAGCCCTTTGCCTTCAGCCTCCAACATTTTTAATGATTTGTGCAATTGATCGCCACAGTCGCAGCGCAATGAACCTAAAATATCACCGGTCATACAACTACTATGCACTCTAACTAAAATGGGCTCGTCTTTTTCCCAATCACCTTTTTTTATAGCCAGGTGTATTTCACCGGTATTAATTTGTTGAAAAGCGATTAACTCAAAATTTCCAAATTTGGTAGGCATGTTGACCCGCTCCTCTTCTTTGATAAGCGTTTCTTTAGAAAGTCGATATGCAATAAGATCTTTAATACTAATTAGTTTTAAATCGAATTTTTTAGCAATATCCATTAACTGTGGAAATCGGGCCATGCTACCATCCTCATTCATAATTTCTACCAACACACCCGCTGGTTGAAAACCTGCCAATACAGATAAATCGGTGGTAGCTTCTGTATGACCTGACCTTCTGAGTACGCCACCTTTTTTTGCCCTTAGTGGAAAAATATGACCTGGGCGTCCAAGATCGGATGCCTTTGTAGAAGGGTCTACCAATGCCTGAACTGTTTTAGCACGGTCATGAGCAGAAATTCCTGTGGTACAACCTTGCCCCAACAAGTCGATACTTACCGTGAAAGGAGTAGCATGCAAAGAAGTATTGTCTGGCACCATTGCAGGAAGGTTGAGTGCATCGCACCTCTCTTCAGACAAGGGAGCACATATAAGGCCGCGGCCGTAAGTACTCATAAAATTTATAATTTCAGGAGTAACATTTTCAGCTGCTGTAATAAAATCACCTTCATTCTCCCTATCCTCATCGTCCACCACTATTACCAATTGACCATTTTTAATAGCCTCAATCGCCGACTCAATACTATCTAACATCGTTTTTAATTTTAAAGTGCAAAGTTAACAAGGTTTACTCTTTTTGTGCCGGTTAATTAGCTAGAAAATTAGATTCTTT
>Ga0164295_10002152_pt1 | contig 16347 bp, 23 predicted proteins | sample GEODES006metaG_FD_111798 | JGI IMG/M metagenome (GOLD analysis project Ga0164295, IMG submission 111798) | Oligotrophic lake water microbial communities from Sparkling Lake, Wisconsin, USA - GEODES006 metaG | ecosystem: Environmental > Aquatic > Freshwater > Lake | place: USA: Sparkling Lake... | reverse complement strand
CCGTCCTTCTGAACGGTTGCCTCCCAAATGTTGAAGAAGGCTAAGAGGTCTTCCGTGTTGTACCGCGTGCTGTTGTACAGTTCGTAGACGCCGCTGTTCGTCGTGGTCATGGCTTGCTCTCCTTCTCTCGCATCGTCGCGAGACTGTCTTCGATGGACTTGATGCAGTTGATCAACAACTCCATGCTGGCCGTGCGCTCAATCTCGAAGTCGAACTGGGAGAATGGATCGGGAAGGCCGATTGCGGCGGCGCGTTCACGCAGCTTCCCGCGTCGAACCTGCAGGTCATTCAACGCCTTCTTCGCTGTCCCGACTGTGTTCGCGAATTGCTCGCACTCATCAACGTACCTGTTCTTGCGGATGATCTCCCTCGACAGCGCGGTCGAAGGTCGCTTTGCTGCGAGGTGGACTCGGAGGTCAAGGTTCAGGTCCTTCTGCACGTTCGTGTAGTGCCAGAAGCCCTTGATGGCATCCGCCACCGCTGCCACCACCCGCGGACTCACGGGAATCGGAGCGCTGTCGACAGCACACAACAGCGCCAGATTGTCGACGAACGTCTCGGGCGCAGCCAGCCATACGACCCCAGGACTCGAAGGCTCGGTTCTCACCGGACGCACCTTGAAGTTCTCGTAGTCGAACAAGTAGTCCTGACAGCCGTTAGCGAAACGGGAGAAGCGAAGGTGGACAGGCGCACGGGGGGAATACTCGAGGAATCGGAACTGCCGGGGGACCACTACAGGGCCGCGTGGCGGAGCGTGATCCACGCAGAACTTCACAAGGGCTTCGAGGTCCCCGGTGTCGTATCGCGTCAGGTTGTCAACTCGTGGATAGGCCATTGTGTTTCACCATGTCGTACAGTGGGTTCTTGATCGCGCTCGCTAACGCCTCTCGGGCTTCAATCCGAGCCTCGACTTCGGCCAGATTGGCTCGTCTCTCCTGAGCGTTGGACCCGAACACGATGTAGCCGAAGTTGTCGTGGCCCATCTCCAGGTAGTCGAGGATCCGCTCCCGAGTGTAGAACTGGGTTGGATTGTAGTCGCTTCCGGGGGAATGCCAGCCCACGAACTCCACGCCCCGGCTCGCGAGCTCAGTCAGGGCGAGGTTCAATCCGTAGTTGGCCGACTCATACACGAACACCACTGCGGACACCCCTTCTGGGCAGCGGGAATCCGGTTCCCCGAGGCACTCGACTGCCCGCTCAGCGTCGTCAGAGCGGACAGTCACCTCGAGGTAGCAGCAGTCGCTCACCCGAGCACCAGCGGGAAGGGCGGCTTTGCAAGGGTGGTTGCGATGGCCTGGCGAAGCTCTGCCTCGTCCACCCCTTCCTCGCGGGCCACAGAGGAGGCATAGGACATTGCCCTCTGCTCCATCTCGCCCAGAAGCAAGGACCGAAGGGCGCTGAGCTTGGTGTTGTAGTCCAAGGCCTCCTTCGCCTCCTTCCGAGCCTCCGTGACGATGCACGAGGCGATCCACGCCACCTGGCGAAGCGCCTCCTCGGCCTCGCTCGCCCTGACGGCCGCCTCGACCTCCTCCTTCACCAGCCGCCCAAAGTGGCTCAGGTCCGCGCCGCTCTGGCGGAGCCGCTTGAAGTCCTTGCGACATACATCCGCCTTCTTGCTGTGCCCGCGGTGCTGATAGGTCACTTGAAGAGACAGGTACACCTCGGTGGAGGCCGGCCAGTTCCAGCCACCGTACTCGACCGTGACGCTGTCAGCATCGACGAACTCGAACGGCAGCGGCCTCTTGAGCGCGGGTTCGAGTGAGGGCCGGCTCTTCAGGTCGCCCGGATCGAGACGGATCACGTAGGACTGCTTGAGGGTGGTGAAGCCGGGGCCGCGAGTCGTCTGCATCTTGCGGCTCTCGGACCTCACCTCACCCGCGTACTCAGCGATGAACTCGCTCATTCAGCACCTCTGTAGTTGGTTGCTTCCTGCTCGTCCTCGTCGTCGTCTTCGCACATGTCGTCGAGGTCAGAGTCGTCCATCTCCTCCTCGTACCCGCACTGCATCTCGTGCCACTCGCTCAGAGCGGCAACAGACCGCATGTTGTCCTCGGCCTGTACGGACTCGACATCCGTCCCTTGCATCGTGATGATGCCGCCAAAGACGACCCCCGGCTCGGCGTACATGTGGACGATCTTCAGCATCGGAAAGGCCCCGGCCAACGCGATCACCGCCGGAATGGGCGGGGACCAAGCGCTGTCGAAGTCGAACGTCACTTCGCCCTCCTTCTCGGAGACGCTCGCCTCAGCGATGTTCCACTTGGTACCCCAGTTCTTGCAGTTCCACTCGTACCAGTTCTCCTCCTCCTCAGGCGGACGAGGGATCATCTTGTTGAGACTGAACGTGGAGTGCTCGTCCTTGACGAAGTCAACGAGACGGCTCACCTCTTCGGACGCGCCAGTGATGAGGACGCTGTTGGAACACCAGTTGGGCATGGTCTACTTCCGGGGCTTGCGGGGCGTGGGGATCTTCACAGTCGGCTCGCCGTCCTTGCTCGCGCTTCGGCCTCCATCCAGGATGGAGAACTTGAAGACCGGGCGGCCTACGGTGTCGAGGTTCTCCTCTGCGATGGCGGGAGCGGGGCCCCCGAACGAGGCGTGAAGGGCACTCGGCGTGCCCTGCCACCTCTCCTCGTCCAGCGCAGCGACCTCAGCTCGACCAAAGCCCTTCGCCAGCGTGGCGATGGGCGTAGAGCGAGCCGTGGCGGGGTACCGCAGCACATCGGGGCTCGTGGCAGCCACCGCACGCTTGAACCCCTCGGTCAGAGCCTTGTGCAACACCTTGTCGTGGTTCGAGGGCACACGTGACCACATGTGGAAGATCGCACCACCGATGCCGGGCTGACCCGAGCCACGGCACGCAATCTCGAAGTCCTCCCACGCCATGGCCAATGCCACCGTCTCGCTCACCTCGGGGCGATAGGTCGAAGCCTGCGCCTCGATGATGCGCTGAGCGACCACCCAGGCGCGGTCGAGATACGGCACGTCAATCTGACGCACCGCATCGTCAATCGCCTTCCAGGCGTGCTGCCACACGTAGCAGTTCGTTTCGGTCGGGGTTGGGACAGAAGTCATCTTCATTCAGGCGTCTCCGTTCGTGTTGTCTTGCTAGGCCGAAGCGCGGGTCGCTTCGCGGACCAGCACGGGGATGAGGTCACCGGCAGCCCGCTCGACCTTCTCCTGCCGGTCGATGCCGATCTTGGCGGTGTGGGCGTACCGGGTCACCGCGTTGACGAGGTCAGCCAGGGAACTGCCCGCTTCCTGCGTCCAGGCGGTGAGGAGCGCCTCGGTTGCAACGGCGTTAGCCGTCACGCCGTCGATCCGGCCCGAGTCGACCATCGCCTTGAGGGCCTCCGGAACGCTGTCGTACTCCTCGCCCCAGAGCTTGATGCGGTCAATCTTCGTCTTGCGGAGCAGGCCCCAGTCCTGAGCGAACCCCTTCACGAACTCACGCGCCTTCTCGGTCGCCGCCGTCAGGTCGACGGTCACGTCGTCGATCGAGCCGCGGTGCGTGCGGCGGAGGATCTCCACACCACCCTGACCGATGACGATGAAGTTCAGGCAGCGGTTGCGCCACGCGATGAGGTCGGCCTTGATGCTGCCGCCGCCGGAGTCCGACGAGCGGAAGCGCAGGCCCACCTTGAACACGTCACCGGCACCGGCATCGACGATCGTGTCAGCGTGCCAGATGGCGTCGACTCGAAGGCTCGAGTCGTCGGCACGGTAGAGACCGGCACCGCGGGGCGCGCCCGCGTCACCGTACTCCTCCTGCAGGTCCTTGAACGGAGTGAGCAGTGTACCCGCGATGCGGTCCGCGTCGAACGCTGCGTAGGACTTGCCGACGAAGGCGTACACGCTTCGGTCCGTACCCCCGAGGAATCGAGTCCGGGTCTTGAGCTCCATGTCGGCATTGGCCTTGCGGATCTGGGCGTTGAACGCTTCGGCCCGGTCCTTCGGGTCGAGAGCCATCAGGAAGTCGCCCGCACGGGGGAACTGCTCCGGGAGTCGGGCGCAGAGCTGGCGCAGGCCGTTGGGCTCGAGCGCGAGGGTCACCGGAGAGCCGTCGGCGTTGCGGCGGCCATTCTCCCGGAACACGCGACCGTCATTCGCCATGCGGAGCGTCGCCGGGTTGATGACCATGTCCATGCGCTTTTCGGCGCGGACGGCCTCCTGAATGGCGGTGAGCGTGTCAGTCACCAGCGGCTTGCGCGTGTGCTCGACGTGGCTGATGTGGAACATCTCGCTGGCGGTGCCGGAGTCGGTCAGGCTCCCCGGCGCGAAGACCGGCGGGGGGAGCTTGATGCCGAACTTCGACATGTGCTCCTCCTGACGGGCGATGCGGTCCGCAGTGGACTGCAGAACCTCTCCCGTCGTGCCCTGGCCGGTGTAGGTGAGGCGTCCGCTGTTGTTCTCGTTCGTGGTCGGCATGGTCTTCTCCTGCGTCTTGTCGGTCGTGGGTCCGCTCATGAGGCGGTTGGTCGGGTTGCTGATGGTTCCGGTGTCGTACACGCTGCCGTCCGAGGCCGTGAACGGCTGGAGTTCGCCGATCCCGGTGCAGCGAAGGATGAACTTCCCGCTGTTGTGCGTCTTCGCGATGTCGGCCTGCTGCCAGGTCCGGAACGGTCCGAGGTACTTCCCGCTCGGAAGTTCGACGGCGTAGTGGTCGTAGATGAGGGTCTTGGTGGTCATGGGCATCTCCTTCGTGTTCGTATCGGCGTGATGGTCAGTTGTCAAATGAGCGGATGAAACGGCTCGTACTCGCCCAGTCGGTCAGCGTCAAGGCCATCAACTCGTTCAGCGGCATGGTCTTCTCGCCCAGGAACGCGTAGTTGTCGTCGAGGGCGTAGTCGCCGAAGTACTGCTGCAGCGTCAGCCTCGTCCGCTCGACGTGACCCCGCCGTGGCGAGGTCTTCCGGACCAGAAAGTGGTTCCCGTCCGGGTCCGTGAGCACCTCTCCCGCGATGGGGGTCGTCAGCCGGTTCCGGGTCGCCGAAACCTTCTGTGGCCGGGGCGCGTACTCGACGCCAGATTCAAGACGGTGACCTTCCGGCGTGATCATCGTGCCGTCGGGCGTCCTCACGTACTCCTTTGAGGAGTTGATGGGCAGGTAGTGGTACTGGCCCTGCCGCATCCAGGCGATGCCCACCGCGCCGTCAGCGGAGTAGATGGACATGTTGGTGAAGTCGCTGACGCGCTGCTTGGTGGTCTTGCTTTCCCAGCCGTCGAGATCGACGCCGACGTTCCCGTTCGGGTAGAAGCGCACGACCTCGGTGTAGTGGTATCGAACGGCGTAGACCGTCTCGTCTGTCCGGTAGCGCGTAGCGGACTTGCGGCTGACTACCAACCGCGTCTCCTTCCCAAGAGGCCGACCCTCCTCGAGCTTGCGCGCCTTGCCGATGAAGTCGTGTGCGCTGAGCCAGGAGTCGATCTTCATGCGTGCACCCCCTCCCCTTCGAGTAGTTCCTCAACCGCTGTCATCTGCTCATAGGGCCAGACGATCCGGGGGTACTCCTCGCGCAGTCCCCCTCGCCAGAACACCCACCGCCACAGTGAGTCGTCCTCTCCGCGCAGTTCGATGAAACTCCCGTGCTCGACACACGGGGCGATGGCATCCATCAGTTGGACATCATCTCCGAGCTTCTCGCCCTCGAAGCCGATGAAGATGACATCGCCCTTCTCGTCGAAGTCGATGTTCCCCCAGCGCCATGCCATCATGGCCTTCTGGAACGTGTCCGCGGTGGCGTACTCCGCGTCGACCCAAGACCAGTGTCGGATTCTGTTGCCCACACCCTCGGCCGTGATGACGGACGTCGACCCGCCACCTGCCTCTGCTTCGACGCCAGCCAACGCTCGTATTGCCGCGAGTGCGTGCGGGACGTTCTCCGCCTTGATGCGGATGGAAGTGTTGCCGGTCTGGCTCATGTAATAGCCCATGATTCCTCCCTACCCGATGGCCTGCATGTACTTGTCGACCTGGCGGATGTGCTCGCGAAGCTCACCGATGAGCCGCTCGATCTCCTCGACATCGACGGGCGGCAAGCTGGCGCGCTTGGCGTGCTTGTTGCCGATGTTCAGGGACCGCACCACCCGTTCCCCTGCATCGACCGAGCGTGCCCCGTAGTAGCGACTCGTTCGCAACTTTGACACGAGCTTCGCGCGGTAGGTAGCAGCCGAACTGTCAACGCTGCGCTTACCTTCTCGGCGCGCTTCGATGCGCACGGTCGTCGTCGGGTGATCCACAGCCTCAGCCCGAGCGCGAAGCGGCCCGTGCGAGTACCTTCGAAGGTAAGCACCCTGAATCGTACGCCACAGAGACGTCAGCATCTCGGTCGAGACCGTGGTCACGTCCTCTGCCATCGCCGTCATCGCTTCGAGAGGGTCGGCGTACATCTTGCCCGGAGGCACGACCGCGATGTCGACCTCACAGCTTCCCCACGAGGAGTCGTAGTCAGTGAGCTTCCGAACTCGGGCGTGAACGTAGCGGTTGGTCTTGGGGTCGAAGCGCCGCTCGTCGCGCCAGAGGCCGGACGGGTTGTAGTCTCGAATGTTGATCTGCGCAGCACTCGCGTCGGTGGGGGCAGTCAGAAGCGGCACAAGCGCCTTGATGATGTCGGTGTCGATGGCGTTGAGGCTCTCCTCGCAGGCGTTCAGGAGCACCATCAGGTCGTCGGTGTTGTACCGCGTGTAGTTGTTCACGCGGATGCCGCTGATCGTCATGTACTGTTTGGTCTTCTTCATGCTTGCTCCTTCTCTGCGGCCTCGCGCAGAGGTACGAGGTTCTGCCACACGATGCTGGGCTGACCGCCCTCCTCCTCCGAAGGCACGGTCATGAAGTCGTGGTAGTAGACAGTTGGGCGCTTGCTCTTTCCTGGCCCACACACCACCGTGTAGAGCCAGAACCCTTGGGCCGCGAAGTCCAGCGGATCGTCCGGGACCACGCCGACACCTGTCATGTCGAGGACTGGGTGCCCCTCGAGGTCCTCGTCATACTGGCGGACTCCTAGATGCACGATGAACCGGGCTGCAAGATACGGCGAGTCGTCGTACCGGAAGTCCTTCGAGCGCTCGTTGTCGTGCTCGTTGCGGTCGAAGAACTCCTCGAACAAAACCTCCATCGTGTCCGCTGTGCCGCCCCAGTGGATGTAGACGCATCCATCAGCAGCGGCTTCCGCAGGGCCGGAGACAAACCTCACCACAGTTCGCTCACCCACTTGCTGCCTCCTGCGGCTCCGGGAAGGGCAGTGTCAACTGCTTCCGTCCGTTCTTCTCATGCCACTCTGCCGCGCTCACACCCTCGGACATGCAGTACTCCTTGTCGCCGATGTAGCCCCAGCAGGCGTCGACCTCCTCGTCCTCGAGGTCGTCCGTGACGGTGTAGCCGTAGACATCGCCGTCGCAGTAGCTCTGCCACTCCTCCACGAGCGACTTCGCAACCTGCTCGACTGGTACATGCCATCCAGCGGTGCGCTTCACCATCACGAACCCCTCCGGCTCTGCCGGGTCGCCCCACCTGTCAGTCTCGCTCCCGTCGTAGATCTCGCCTAGGCTCAGGTTGATGCTACCGCCGCCGTAGTGCCGTACATCCAGCGCGAAGCACGCCCACTCGGAGTGTGCCGCCTTGAAGGACTGCCACGCTGACCAGACATCTTTGCGGAAGTCGTAGTTCTCACGCGCAGCCGAGCGACCTGCCAGGTTGTTGAACCCGCTGTCCTGACCCGCCTCCAGGAGCACCTGCTCGAGTTGGTCGGTGCAGTTCTCGAGGTAGATGCGACGCCACTCGGGGTCAGACGCTCCGTCCTGCGGCTCTTCTGCCGGTTCAGGAAGGTCCTGACTGGCATCCCACCCGTCCACCACGAAGCGAGGGTGCAGGAAGTCTCGGAAGTCGCCAACGCGATCCCACTTGCCCTTGCGTACAACGTGGAAGTTGTTCGAGAAGGACACGATGAACAGGTCGTCACTCCCCTCGTCCGGGTGCTGGGGATCCACGTCGTAGTACACCTTTACAGTGCAGTTTCCGACCTTGCGCTCGTCTGCGAGGTACTCATCTCTCGGCATTGCGCCTCCTCTCGATGTTGACCTTCGTGATCTCGGCCTTGATCAGTTGGCGGAGCTCTGCTTGTAGTTGCTCCAACTTCAATGCGATCTCGTGGATGCCCGTGTCTTCGTAGCCGATCTTGCCGGACACACTTGCGTAGTACGCCGACTCGCCGATGATCTTGCCTACCCGCCGCTCCGACTTGTACAGCTCCCACGACATGCTGGAAGTGCTGCGGTACATGCGGTTCAGAAACTCAGCGCGCACCGGAGCGCCGGAGGGAGCGCTCTCCCTCCGACGCATGATGCGAATAGCGGGAAGGACTGTGGCGTCTCGCACCCACACCCAAGTCGAGAAGTCCACGTCGTAACAGTCGCGAACCACATCGAACATGATCGCCTGTGAGAGATCGCCCGGAGCCTCCTCTCCCCGGTCGGTGACTGCCGCCAGTGCTTCCAGCGGGGAGTTGTAGAGCTTGGAAGGCCGCACGATGCCAGCCACTCGCTCCCATGAGCATCCGTGGGCTGGGCGTCGTACCAGAGCGCGCTGCGCCTCATACACACGCTCTCCGGCGCGAACGAAGCCTCGGGTGTGGGTCTCGATGGTGGCCGGAGAGTAGTCTCGAAAGCGGACTGTCCCCTGCCTACCCCCGTCTGCTGCCTTCAATGGCCTACCGAGGTCTGTGATCGCCTTCTCGTATGCGTTGAAGATGCCGACCAGGTCCTCCGTGTTGTAGCGGGTCTCGTTGATGATGTCCCACAGGCCCGAGTTCGTCTTCATGCCACCTCGTCTACCAGATGCTGAGCGTCAACGCTGAAACGCTCCGAGAGCACGGTCACCTGCTCGAGCTGAGCGGTTGCGGCTTGCACGAAGCTCATCATCTCGTCGAGACTGGACGCTTCCATGCCGATGCCCAACGAGTACTTCCTGACCATGGCAAGAGCGTCGTTCAGATGACTCAGCGCGGTCCTGGCCGAGCGGACCCGGTAAGTTGCTCGGATGTGCTGCCGATGAAGCAGTTCCCGCTTGCGCGCCAGGATGGCCTGCTTTCGGGAGCGTGGCTTCCGCTTGGCGTTGATGCGGACACGCGCCCCCTTCATCGGCACCATGTCCTTCACGTCGCTCATCGAGCGAATCGCGCGGGGGTACCTGTACATGCCCACCAGGGACTCAACCAACTGCTCCACCATCTGCTGCGGAAGCAGTTCCTGCCCGTCCTCGGCAGAGACGACCAGAGCCTCGACCGGATTCGGGTAGAGCTTGTCGGGCGGAAGCAACCGGGTGAGAAGCGGCGTGCGCCAGCGGCGAGACATCGAGAACAGACGACGCCTCTCGCTCCCGTACCCCGAGGTGTCGCGAGGCTGCCCAGTAAACTCACGGAACTCGATCACCTTCTCGAGCCCGCCGGGCGTGTACTCCTCCACCGCGTACGACCATTGGACGCCCTGCGTCATGGGCGCCTCCACGAGGTGGATGATGTCGATGAGGTCCTCGGTGTTGTAGTGCGTGAGGTTGCGAACACGCGCAGACCCGGAGCGGGTCTTGGGAAGGTTCTCGAGACTCATACGTCCTCCGCGTAGCCGTCCTTGTCGAGTTTGATTGCCTGACCCCAGTTGGCCGGTCGGGTACTGTGCTGCGTGAGCACCCACAGGACACCCTTGAGGCTCTCTGGCTGCGTGGCCGGGACACCGATGTAGCCGTCGGTGAACGCGACCACGACGCTGTTGTTGCCCTCGGAGCGAAGCCGGTCAAAGGCAGGGTTGAAGTCCGAGCCTCCGCCCCCCTTGATGTTCGGGATGACCTTCTCCGTGGTGTCGATCCCGTCCACGTCTGCATGGATGGCACAGTCGCAAGAGATCAGTCGGACAGTCAGTCCCAGCTCGTCCACGATGGAGGAGACTTCGGACAGGATCTCGCCGGCCGTGCCGTTCATGGAGCCGGACGTGTCCCACAGGATCGTCACGTCAGGCAGTCCCGTCTTACGGATGCCGGGCAGGAGCTCACCCGCCGACTCACTGCGACGCGAGGGTCGCATGTAGGTCGGGTCGTCCTTGCCCGCGTTCTCACCGAGCCACTGGCTGAGCACCGTCTGCCACGAGACCTTCGGGTCGCGGATCTCATCCACGATCCGCTGAATCGAAGCGGGCAGCGTGCCACGAGACTGGGCTTCGTGGCTCTGCGCAGCCGCCTCGACGGCGATGCGCCACGTAGTGTCCAGCTCACGCTGCGCCGTGCCGTCCCCGCGAGCAGCATCCCGGCCAGTCTCGGTCTCGGAGAGGTCGCCTCGGCAGTCCCCGTACTGGTCTGACGAGAAGTTGAAGTCCTCGCCACCCTTGCCGCCACCCTTGGGGCTCTTCTTGCGGGGGAGCTTCGCGTAGATCTCCTCCGCTGTCATGTCTCGGTACTGCTCGTCCAGCAGCCCCTGCGGGGGAAGCTCCAGACCGTTGCCCACCGTCGCCGCGAAGTCCTTGATGATGAGGTTGATCGCGTAGTCGTGGGCGATGTTGAACCCGAACTTGTTGCGGCTGCCGCAACGAGTCCAGAACTCCAACGCCGGGTGCAGGATCTCGTGGGCGAGAAGCCCGCGGAGCTGAGGGTCAGTCAGCCCCGCGGCAAACTCCTCGTTGACCACGAGCGTCCCGTCGGGAGCGACCCCGGCGGTGGGCACGCCGTCTTGCGGATTCGCCAGGCGCGGCCGGAGGCGAAGCGAGAGGTAGCCGAGGAAGGGGACGCGGGCTGTGAGCCACAGCCGCGCGTCCTTGATGCGCTGCATCTGGTCCATGTTTACTCCTTGAAGCAGGCGGCGAGGGCCGTGAGCATGCCCTTCACACGGGGGTCGGACTTGACGGCGGTCACCGCGTCCTTGAGCTTGCGGAAGTTGCCGCGGTGGGCGATGAAGGTCGTGATGCTGGTGGCGACGTACTCGCGACCGCCCGCCTCCGTGACGTAGGCGAGAGCACGCAGGTACTCCTCGTAGGCCTTCCCGCCCGTCTTCTGGCCCGCCTTGTAGATGGCGGCGTCAGCCAGACCAGTCACCATGGCGATCATCTTGTCCGGGCTGTCGAGGACCTTCGGGTTGGGCAGGGCGGACTCCGGGTCAGCCAAGACCTTCTCGGGGGCCACGAGCTGGCTCCGGACGAGTTCGAAGGCCATCAGCTCGGTGGCGACCCCTTCACCCACGAGCCCCGCTGCCATGTCACGCAGGGCGCCGGTCTTGCGGCCCGTCTCGATGAGACGACCCAGCATCGACCAGGTGCGCGGCGTGGCGAAGGCACCCTGCGTGTCGGCGTCAGCCGGGAGGCGGCTGAAGTGCGCGGGGCGGTAGGTGAGGAACTGGGTGACCAGCGCGTCGAATCCCTGATCGTGGTACCACGTCTCCCAGCGCTTGAAGTCGGCCTCGACCGTCAGGATCATGACCGAGTTTCGGAAGTGCGCGGGGAGGGTGGACGCCGCGGACTTGTCCTCGCGACGGTTGCCCGTGACGACGATCATGACCCCGGGCGCGATCTTGTGGTCGTGGATGCGACGCTCGAGCGACGCCTGACGCGACGCCACCTGGATGGCCGTGCTGGCGGCAGGCAGGTCGTCGAAGACCAGCACGCCGTAGGCATCGGGGTCACAGACCTCCGCGAGCCACTCCTGCGGAGCGTACTTGGTCACACGGCCGTCACCGCGGTCCTGCCCGTACGGCAGACCGATGAGGTCCTCGGGGAGCATCGAGGACAGGTCGAGCACTCGGGCCACCGCGGGCTTCGCCGTGGGGTCGGTCTTGCGGCGCTGCTCCGTCATCATGTTGGCCAGCTCACGCGCCGCCGAGGTCTTGCCGATGCCGGGGGCGCCGAGCAGACAGACGGTCTGGAGGGTGTTGCCACCCACGCCGGTGAGCCACATCTCGAACAGGGTGCTGGTGATGCTGTCGAAGGTCATGCGATACCTCGTGTGTTGGAGTCGGTCAGTTGGTCGTTGATCAGGACAGTTCAGCGGGCAGAGACTCGTGCGGACGAGCCTTCTGCCAGGCATCTGCCCGCTGATTCTTCACGTAGGCGTTCCAGGTCGCGCTGTCGGACTTGATCTCGAGGTAGGCCTCGCGAAACCACCCGTCCTCGAGCAGGCACCCAAGGACCTCGTACGAGATGTCCTTGTAGTGGGTCCGCTCCTCCGTGCCTGCCTCGGCGAGTTCTTGGAGCGGCGGGACATCGCCGCACATCAGGTAGACCTGGTACCCGGGGCTGTCGGGGTTGTCGTCGTAGTCCCCGGCGATGACGATGTTGTCACCTGCCCACCGGCCGGGGATGTGGTGGTACTTCGATTCGCCGGTGAGGTGAAGGTCGCCCCCACCCATGCCGTTGCTCGACGCGAGCAGAACGGCCAGACCCGTCATGGTGCTCCTTCCGTCCACGCTGAACTCCATGAGTTTGACCCCGTTGCCGAAGGCATGGGGGTCAATGAACTCTCGCTTCGTCGTGTTTGCGACCACGTAGTACTGTCCCATCAGCCCTCCGTTAGTTGTCGAACCAGAACACGGTGCGGACATCCGTGTCTGGGAGGTTGTAAGCCGTCGCCAGTGAAGCAAGTGCTTTGCAGAGTTCTTCCACGATGTGCTCCACGGGAAGCCCCTCGACCTTGTTGGCGTAGATGCCACCATTCAGGCCTTCGAGCGTGTAGAAGCTCGGCGTGTGGAAGTCGGGGTGCTGCACCCAAGAACGGCCCCTCCGCTCTACGCGAGTTCGGCCGTACTTCTGCGCGGTCTCCGCCGTCATGACAGAGACATTCCGCGTGTCCTCGTCCTCATCCTCGTCGTCGTGGTTTCCGTCGTCCACGAGGATCATGATGGTCTTCCACACGGCAGGGGACGCGTCGTCCGGCACCCCTTCCGGGTCTTGCATTATGCCATGGTCCCCGCGCACTCCGGCGAGTTGAGCGAAAGCCGGGTAGTTCCGACCGAACCACCACGCCTGCGCGCTGCTCGGCACGCGGTCCTCGAAGTCCAGCATCGCCTGTCCGATCTCCTCCAAGGGGTTCTCGTCCACGTACCGGCCCCAGTGGTGGATCCCGTAGTCGTCCTTGACTGCTTGTGGCGCTGGCTCCGGGTTGACCGGAACCCACACGCCCTTGTGCAGCCGTTCCACGAACAGGTGAATGTCACACCCCATTCTTCTTCTCCTTCTTGGCGAACCAGAACACGATGCGCAGCATCTCATCGCGGTGGTAACAGTGGTTGATCTTGCACTTGCAGATGTCCGGGTAGAAGACACCTGCGAGCCGGTTGAGCTCGTCACGAAGCGCGACCACCCGCTTGTCCGCGACTTGGTCGGGGTAGGGACGGCGATCTCGGATGTGCTGTGAAAGTTCTCGCGTTGTGAACCACGCGGCATTCTCGAGGCCCGTCATCTGCTCCCAGACGGTCCGTCCGATGGGCAGGTAGGTGGCCACCTTCGCGACCTGGGGAGACATCTGTGTCGGCAGGCCGCAGGGGTCGAGGAACGGCTCCACGTTCCGGAGCGGGTGCTCCTGACCCCCCAACGTGTCCTCCATGAGCACCACAACCATCCCCAGTTGCTGCTGGCCCACGAGGTGTGGCCCGAAGTCCCAGCGTGCTGCGCTTCCCGGAACGCGCTCCGCCTCGCTCATGCCTTCCAGCGCGATGGCTTCCATCGGGTTGGTCGGCGTGTAGGATCCCCACTTCGGGCGGCTACGCGAGGAAGTCGGGAGCGGCGGGCAGACCGACTGCCAACCGCTCCCCTCCTTGCGCTCGACGTACAGGTGCATCTCCCAGGTGCTCATCAGACCTCCCCGTTCTTCGCTGCCTCCTCCGCTGCCGCGAGGAGCTTGTCGACGGCCTTGTCCAGCAGACGCTCGATCAAGGACGGGTCGGACACGTCGACCGACGGGGCCGGAGAAACTTCTTCGACCTTCACGCGGGTGGCGACCTTGTCCGCCAGCTCGTCCATGTCGATGTGCTCGGCGACATCTGACAGGTCGATGTTGTTGACGATGTCGTACACGTCCACGTTCTGGGCCACCGACTCGGCGTCGATGTGACCCGCTATCTCTTCGGCGTCGAACTCCTCCGCGATGTCGGAGGCGCTGATGCGCTCCGCGACCTTGCGGAAGAGGTCCCTCTCGGGGACGCGGTCGAGCAGGCGCGTCGTCGCCTCGTCGATGATCTCTTGCTCCTTGTTCATGTCGGTCAGCATCTCGATGATGCGGTCGACAGCACGCTTGATGATGAGGTTGATGAGAGTCAGCATGTTCACTCCTTGGCCTCGCGGGCCAGTTCAGCCAGTGGTGATTCCAGTTCCTTGATGCGCTTCTGTGCTTCGTTCAGCTTCCCGTTCACGCGGTTGTACTCGCCGATCCAGTAGGTGCTGCTGCGCTCCGATGCCGTCGCCTTCTCGGTCAGGTCCGAGATCTCCTTGGCAGAGCGCGCCGCAATGTCAGAGAGCTGCGAAACCATCCGCAGCAGGTCCGCACGCTCTGCCAGCAGGCGCTTCCAGTTCTCCTCGTCCATCGTCATTTGCCCTCCCGTGCGCGCTTCTGACGCTCTGCCAGGCTGTTGGGGAACGGCGCCTCCCGGACCACCGCGGGGTGGTCCATCGGCATTGTCATGTCGACCAGAGCGTCGCCGTGGATGACCTTCCCGCGGTCGGTCACCGTCAGGATTGTGCCGTCAGCGAAGGTGATGCGGCGCCACGGCATCCGCTCGTCTGCGGCCCAATTCTGCGTCTCTGCCAGATGCCGAGTCACCGTCTCTTCGATCTTGCGCTCGACCACCTCCATGCGGTTCCGCGTTCCGACGGACCGCAAGTAGGAGGCTTCGAACTCTTGCGCCAGCGCCTCATCGTTGTCGGCAAGGGCCTCGGCCACAGCGATTGTAGATGCCATCTCGTCCAGCGCCCCGGCTGGCCGCCGGCCGAGGATTGCCATGACGCACTGGATGTCGTTGACGCCATCGTATCCGTTCGATGTCCACGACCTGACCCAGTACCCGCCGCCGATGTGGTTCGTCTTGTGAGACCAGCCGAAGTCGTACATGCGGATGTGCCCGTTCTCGGTGGGGTGGTAGAGGCGGCGGTAGCGGGGCCATGCGTTCCACCGCCCCGTGTCCGGGGGATCAACCTCACCCCGATACACCTTGTCCAGAATCTCTGTCATGCGGGCGCAGGCTGCCAGGGCGACCTCCTTGGTCTCTCGGTACATCCTGAGCAGGTCGCCTATGGTGCGCTTCGGCTTCGCCTCCACCCTCTTCCGCATGGCCAAGTAGCGATCCAACTCCGGCATCCGCTTCTTCTTCGGCATGGCTCCCTCAGGTGTGGATGCTCCAGAATCGGACATCGCCCAGCGCCACGCTGAACGTCTCTCCGCCGCCGGGTCCGTGGTAGAGCAGTCCGCCGTTCATGGAGAACTTGTAGTAGTGCGCCACGACCTCGCGCGGCTCCGCCCCCTGCGGCCCCCACCGGCGATGGTCCACGAGGCTTCCCCAGCGGTTGCGCAGGAACGAGGAGCGGTCCCCGTCCTGCTCGCTGCCCTCCTTCACGGCCCGGAACCAGCCCACGGTGAACCCGCCGAAGGTGCCGTCATCGCCGATCTGCACCATGTAGCGCGGGACCTTGAGGATCGGGGAACCATCTTCGAAAGCAGCCTCCACATCCCCGCCGTACCCGTTGAGGTACTCAAACTGGCTGCTGATGTCCTGCGCCACCTTCTCAGCTAGGTCGCGCTTCCCGGCGTGAACGAGGCCGGTCAGCCACCCGGCAATCTGCATCACGCGGGCCTCTCCGCCCTGGGTGAACGAGATGTTGGGGTACTTCTCGGTCAGGGTTCCCACGCGGCCGTACGCCGCGTTGAGCCACGGCTTGAGGTGGTCGACAGGGGCCGGAGACATGTCGTTCATTGTGTCGGTGTTCATGTTCACTCCTGGCTTGTGTGTCAGAGGGAGTAGGGGCTAACGGTCGGCGCGACCTTGAAGGTCTTGGTCCACGCCTCCAAGCAGGTGCTGCAAACGGCGAAGCGCATGTCGGTCAGGTCTTCAGGGTAGTCAGACCCGTACCCGCCCCGCACCGTGATCCGGTGCAGGTTCGACTCCGCTTCGTACTTGTTGACGCCCTGCGCGGTCTCGCCACAGGCGTTGCAGCTCACCATCGGTCGGACACCTCGGGGTCGTCCTCGTCCTCGTCCGAGTCACCGAACCCGTGGCTCTTGAGCCGCGTGGCGATGACATCTGCGCACAGAGCCTCGAGCGCGTTGAGGACATGCTCCAACGCCTCGCCGGTGAGCTGTCCCTCCTGCGCCTGCTGGCGGAGTCCCCGCAT
>Ga0164295_10002151_pt1 | contig 16347 bp, 11 predicted proteins | sample GEODES006metaG_FD_111798 | JGI IMG/M metagenome (GOLD analysis project Ga0164295, IMG submission 111798) | Oligotrophic lake water microbial communities from Sparkling Lake, Wisconsin, USA - GEODES006 metaG | ecosystem: Environmental > Aquatic > Freshwater > Lake | place: USA: Sparkling Lake... | reverse complement strand
TTATCCAATGCTTGGCGCCGCCAGTGGCGGCTCAGGCGGCGCAGACCCCTCAGGTCCGGTCCGGCCCTACCCAGCCCGCCTGCAACCAGTGCCAGTAGCGCGGCTTGAAGGCCCAGGCCAGGTTCTGCACCGGGGTAGAAGGTGTAAACACGGCGTCAGTGAGGTGGTCTAGCCATTGTCCGTGCGGGCGGGCAGCTGCCAGCCAGGCGGTGTCGGGCTGCCTGCCGGGCTCCGGTGGCCGGCTCTCAGAAGTCATTGCCTCGCATGCAAGCGGAAAGTCTTGGCCGGGCGCCAACCCTTTGGCGGGGCCTGAAAGCAGATCATGCATACTGCCCCACTCTCGCCCCTGCAAGAGGCGCTTGATTTGCGTTAATTGTTGTGCGGCAAACTCCTGCGCATCCTGCTCCTTGGGGGCATGAAAGCGCAGTTGCCCCAGCACGTTGTCAAAAAACACACAGGCCTGGGGATAGGCTTGCAAAAGTCGGGGCAGCTCGGTCAGCGCATCCGCACAGTGGTATTGCCAGCGCACGCCACCAACCTTCAGGGCTGCGCCGTGGCGCCTAGCAAACAGCCGGGGCGCCAGCGGGTCCAGGTCAATGGCGTGAATGTAGTCAAAGCGCTGCAGCCAGGCCGATGGCAGCATCCAGCCGGCGCTGGGCCCAAGCAAAATAAGCTGTTTGGACCCGGGCTGCAACTGTGCCAGCCACGCAGCCAATTGCCCGCAGGTAGGCGACCACAAGGCCCTTGAGCGCCAGGCCCGAAAGTGCCATTGCAAGCCGCCCGAGGGGTTCATCTCAACGGGACTGAAAATTAAACTGCAATACGCCTAAATCGTCCATTTGCCGCTGTTCGCGGCGCTTGGCGTGGGCATTGAAAGCCAACAAATCCTGGTCCACCAGCGACTGCATTTTCAGGCGCTCACGCTCGGCTTCATTCAAACGCACACGGCATTGCGTCAAGGCCGCTTCGGTTTGCGCCAGGTCTTGTTGCACACGCTCCATCAGCGTGAGCAGCTGCGAGCTGAACTGCCGCTGGTTCATGGTTTCCTGCATACCGCCGCTGGCGTCAGAGCCGACAGCTGGTTTTTGGTAGTCCTCATACAGCTTTTGCAGCCGCTCACGGCTGGCCTGCAAAGAAAGTAGACGCGCCCTGCCCTGCGCCATTTCAGCTTGAACCAGGCTGACCTGGTCTTGCGCTTTCTGGGCCAGAACAGTCCAACAAGCTCTGGGTGCATTCATGGTTTGGCTCCGGTCAAAATATCAAAAGGTCAAAAAAGTAGGACATAAAAGTCACATCATTCGGTCAACAGGCGACGCAAGCTCTCGCGGGTGCTCACCTCAACTTCGCCAATGTGCATGTCTTGCCGCAAAAAAGTTTCCATGGCGGCGCGCAAGCGAATGGCTTCGTCCACCTCGGGGTTGGAGCCGGCCTCGTAAGCGCCGACCTGAATCAAGTCGACGTTTTGCTGGTACAGCGACCACAGCCGTCTGAAGCGGTTGGCCAGCTTCATGTCTTCCGGGCTGAGCAAGGTTTGCGACAAACGGGAAATAGAGCCGGTCAAATCAATCGCCGGGTAATGCGCCGCGTCAGCCAGCTTGCGCGACAGCATCACCTGCCCGTCCAGCGAAGCGCGGGCGATGTCCACAATCGGGTCGTTGGCGTCGTCACCTTCGGCCAACACGGTGTAAATGGCCGTGATCGAGCCGTGGCCGTTGCGCCCGACACCGGCACGTTCAATCAAATTGGGCAACAGCGCAAAGACCGAAGGCGGATAGCCCTTGGCAGTAGGCGGCTCGCCAATGGCCAGACCGATCTCGCGCTGGGCATGGGCCACACGGGTCAGGCTGTCCACCAGCATCAAGACATCTTTGCCCTGATCGCGAAAGTACTCGGCAATCAGGTGCGTCATGTGGGCGGCTTTGAGGCGCAAAACCGGTGATACGTTGGCTGGTGCCGCCACCACCACCGACTTGGCCAGGCCCTCTTCGCCCAGCGACTCGCGGATAAAAGCCTGCACTTCGCGGCCCCGCTCACCGACCAGACCAATCACCACCACATCGGCTTTGGTGAAGCGGGTCAACATGCCCAAAAGCACACTTTTGCCCACGCCGGAACCGGCCACCAAACCAATGCGCTGGCCCCGGCCCAGTGTGAGCAAGCCGTTGATGGCTTTGACGCCCACATCCAGCACGCGGTCAATCGGTCCGCGCTCCATGGGGTTGATAGGCAGGCCGTGCAGGCTCAGGCGCGTTGCACCTTGCGGTTTGGGTTTGCCGTCCAGCGGGTCACCCCGGCCGTCAATCACGCGGCCCAGCAGCTCAGGCCCCAAGGTGGCAAAGCCGGTGTCGGGCAGTGCCCGTACCAAGGAGCCTGGGCCTATGCCGGTGGGTTCTGTGAAGGGCATGAGGTAAAGGGTTTTGTCGCTAAAGCCAACAATCTCGGCTTCGATGCGCTGACCGCCCTCGCCAATGACTTCACAACAGGTGCCAATCGGCGCCATGATGCCGCGCGCCTCAAGCCGCATTCCCACCAGCCGCACCAGCGTGCCGGAGCGCTCGGGTCGTGGCCCGCGAATCTGCGCCATGTTGCGCTGCACTTCCTGCGCAAAATCAGACATCACGCTTGTCCGCATCAGGGTTCAAATCATCGAATTGACCGGCATCCAGCTCAGACTCCGGCGCCGGGTTCTTCCAGTCGGCCTGCGCGTCGAGTCCGTCCAGGTTGAGGTCGGGCAAATCCATGGCGGAAAGGTCCAGCCCGTCAAAGGTCTCAGGCACCTCTGACGCGGCGGCACTTGGCGCCAGCTCATCGGCAAAGCCATCCGTAGCAATATCGTCAATGTCTTGCAGATCTTGCGGCGTAGGCGAGGCAAATGAACGTGTTGGTGCAGGTGCGGGTGACATGCGCGGCTGGGCGTCCACCACTTCGCGCTCACCGGACATGCGTGCAGCCATGCGTGAGGGCTGAAAGGCTGACTGGGCCATGCCGCGCGTGCTGTCCAATAACAAACCGCGGGCCAGCACTTCCAACCGGTGTTCTATCAAGTCGCTGACAACGGCATCGCTGGCGCTGGCGCGTACGCTGCCGGGTAACAGGTCGTCGCTGGCCTGCAAATGCCAGGGCCATTGCGGCGCAGTTGGTTTGGCGGGCGCGGCTTCAGGCTTTGTCGATGTGTTGTTGTCGCTGGCGTTACCCGCACTCACATTGTTAGCCGCCGGGCTGGTGACCGGCATGGCTTGCAGCACAGCCAGATCCGCCGCATTGAGCTCGACAGTGATGGGCGCCAGCCGCTGAGGCGCCAGCTCATCCACACAGCGGCGCACCAGCCGTTCAATGGCTTGTGGGGACAGCGTCAACTCTGCCAGTACTAATTGCTCAGCCAAATGCAGCGCCAGGCGTTTGATAGGCTCATAAAGTTTGTCCGGCGTGTCAATGACGCGGCGTACCGCAGCGTCCAGCTCGACCATGATGGCTTGACTGGTCAAACGGGTTTTATTCTTTTCGGCATTCCATTCTTCGCGCACCTGGCGACGGCCTTCTTCCAGGCCTTTGTCGTAAGCGCCCTGGCGTTCTGTCTCCAGGGCTTCTTCAGTCAGTGCCAATGTGGCGGCTGCAGCTTCGTCTGCCGAGAGTGCCGTATCGTCCAGTAAATCTTCATCGCCAAGCCCTTCTAGGGCTTGTGCGTCCAGGCCGTCCTGGCCAGTGGGTGACCAGGTCTTGACCACGTGCGTGGCAAATGACTGTTTGGGCGCGTCGGACCATGACTTGCGCACAAAGGCGCTGCTGCCGCTGCCCGACTGTAAAAGGTCTAAAGCCTGCCAAACGCGCGCTGTACGCTCGCGTGGCGCCCTCAATGCAGCAAGGTCAGACAAAGTCATCGCCTCCGCCCAGCACCAGGTCGCCGGCATCGGACAGCTTACGGGCTATGCGCATGATGGTTTTTTGAGCTTCTTCGACGTCGGCAATGCGCAGCGGGCCTTTGGCCTCCATATCGTCGCGGAACATACCCCGCGCACGCTCAGACATATTGCCAAAGAATTTGTCTTTGACGGGATCGCCGGCGCCCTTCATGGCAATCATCAGCAAGTCGGGCTCGACATTGCGCATGAGCACCTGAATACCTCGGTTGTCCACGCTCACCAGGTTGTCGAAGGTGAACATATTGTCTTGAATTTTTTGCATCAAGTCGGGGTCCAGCTCACCCAAGCTGGTCATGACCGAGGCTTCCAGCGCAGTTTTGGTGAAGTTCATGATCTTGGCCGCAGCCTTGACACCACCAAAACTCGAGGACTGTGCCGACGAATTGTTGGAGAACTGTTTCTTCATGATGGCTTCAAGCTCTTCCATCGCTGAAGGCTGAACCACCTCGAGGCTGGCCACGCGCTGAATGATTTCCGCACGGCTTTCCGGGGGCAGGTAGGCCAACACGTCGGCGGCCACAGAGTTTTCCAGCACCGACAAAATAATGGCGCTGACCTGCGGGTGTTCGCCGCGAATCATCTCGGCAATCGAGCGGGCGTCCATCCAGCTCAAAATATCCAGCCCCTTGCTGCTCTGGCCCGGCATGATGCGGCCCAGCACCGAGGCGGCTTTGTCGTCGCCCAGTGCACGCTTGAGCACTTTTTCGACGTAATCGGTGGTGCCCAGGCCCAAGCTGGTTTGCTTTTTGATGGTCGTGACAAATTCGTCCAGAACGGAATTCACCGCCTCTTGCGACAAATCGGCCACAGACACCATGGCGCCACCCAGCGCTTGAACTTCTTTGGGGTTCAAAAACCGGATGATCTCAGCAGCCTGTTGCTCACCGAGCAGCAGCATCAGGACAGCGGCACGTTTGGTGCCGGACATCTCACTGAGTTCTTTTTGCAGTCTCTCTGCCGCTTCAATTTCTTCAGCGGTGAGTTGCTTGATTTCTTCTTTTTCGGCCATTTTGAGTCCTTGTCAGCCTTAGCCGGCCTTGATCATGTTTTTCAGCACACTGGCAACGCGGGCGGAATCTTCGGCCACGATCATGCGCACCAAAGCCACTTTGTCGTCGTAGGAGTTGGCAGTGTCGAGCATCTCCATCGAAATGTTTGACTTTTTCGGTTTGAGCTTGGCTTTGAGCTGTTCCAGGGTTTCGCCCTCGCCCAGTTGGATGGCGTTCATGTCTTCCGGGCTCAACTCGCCGTCGCCCAGTGGCATAGCTTGGGCCTGTGCCATGGCGGCAGCGGCGTCTTTTTCAGCTTGTTCGCGGCCCAGCATGTGCATCACAGCGGGTCTTACCACCAAGAGCAGGAAGACCACAAACAACAGACCGAGCACGCCGCTCTTGATCTGGTCCATGATGGCTTCGTCTTTGTACCAAGGCACGCTCAGGTCGATCACAGGTTCCGGCTCAAATCGTGCCGGGATCACGGTGATCACGTCGCCACGGGCCTCATTGAAACCCACCACGCTGCGCACCAGGCTTTGCATGCGCTCAATTTCTTCCGGCTTGTACGGGTTGGGTTGGGGCTCAGGTGCAACGCCTTTGTCGTCTTTGGGCTGCGCAAGCGGGGCACGCTCTTTGATCACCACGGCCACGCTCAGGCGCTCCACCGTGCCGGTCGCGCTTTTAACGTGACGCACCGAACGGTCTAGCTCATAGTTGCGGGTGCTGCGGGCGGTAACGTTGTTTCGCTCATCGCTGCTCTTGGGTGCTCCGGCAGCCGTGACCGGTGTGGCCGAAGGCGCCGGAGGCGGTGTGTTGGAGAGCGCGCCCGGCACGCCGCCCGCATCTTTGATGGTGCTGCGGTCTTCGCTGAGCACTTCAGAACGGGTTTTGGGACCTTTTTCACGGGTGTCATAGTCTTCGGTGGTCACTTCAGTCTGGCTGAAGTCCAGCGACAAATTAACTTGCGATGTCACATTGGACTCGCCGGCAATAGGCATCAGGATTTGATTGATACGCAGACGGTACATCTCTTCCATTTTTTGCTTGTGCTGGGTCTGCGCGGCTGTCAGGCCCAGCGCTGCGTCATTGGATGAATCGGTGATCAACTTGCCCATGTTGTCCACCACCGACACATTGTCGGGGGTCAGCAGCGGCACACTCGAGGCCACCAGATGCACCACCGCCTGCACTTGCGAGGGTGTCATGGCGCGGCCTGGCTGCGGTGTCACCACCACAGAAGCTTTGGGCGGCGTGCGGTCGCGCACAAACGCCGATTGTTTGGCCAGCGCCAGGTGCACGCGGGCTGCAGAAATAGAGTCAATTTGCAAAATACTTCGTACCAGTTCTTGCTCAATGGCTGCGTTGTATCGCGCCTGCTCCATGAACTGGCTGGTCGTCATGGATGACTGGTCTTTGAGCGAATCCAGACCTACCTGGCCCGTCTTGGGCAAACCTTTGGAGGCCAGGTAAATGCGGGCCTCGTGGTAACGCTTGGCCGGCACCGTGATCTGACCGCTGGCGGAGTCCAGCACCGGCTTGAAGTCACCTGCTTTCAGAGCGTCAAAGGCCGCCTGCTGGTCGGCTTCGGTCATGCCGGCAACAATCGGGCGGTAATTGGGGGTGTTGACTGCCGAATACACCGCCACAAACAGCAGCAGCATCAAGGCCATCAAGAGAAATGGCAGTAATTTTCTGATCGTCGGCTGATCCAGCACCTGGCGAACCGATTGCATCGGGCCTGCGATGGTTGTGAGCGCACCGCCAGCAGCACCAGCAGCATTGCCGGCGTCGCCCGGGTTGGCGCGTACAGCGCCGCCCGGTCCGCTGACCGCAGGCAGTGAGCCGGAAGAAGATCCACCCGGGCCAAAAGCGCCGGGCGCAAGGGTTGCAGTTGAACTAGTAGCCATGGTCAATGTCTTTCAGGCAGGTCTCAAACCGGCATGTTGATGATGTCTTCATACGCCTTGAGCACTTTGTTGCGCACCTGCAAGGTCGCTTCAAAGGACAGCGATGACTTTTGCATGCCCAGCACCACGTCGGTCAGGGGAATGTCTTCGCCGCGCTCGTATGCGTCAATCTTGCTACGCGAACTTTGCTGCGCTTCATTGACCTGGTTGAACAAAGACTTCACGGCGTCGGAGAAGCCGGTTTTTTCGGGGCCGTCGCTGCCCAGACCTGCGACACCGCCGGCCGCCTGGCTCTGGTGAGCCCGCAGGGTTTGCAGCATGGACTGGATATTGGCGCTGGATGTGGCTTTTTCAATCATGGTGTGTCTCTTGTGTTCATTCAGGTTAAAACGCGCTCAGTCATTGGCCAGGGCCATGCCGGCGCCCGGGCTGTTGACCTTGAGTTTGGCGAGCTTGTAGCGCAAAGTACGCGGGCTGATGCCCAGCTTGTGCGCAGCTTCCATGCGGCTGAAAGTGGTCTGTATGGCGGCCATGATCAGCTGGTGTTCGTTGGATTTGACGGCTTCCTGCAAGCTGGCGCCGTCTTCGGTGTTCAGGCCGGCAGGCGTTGCGGCTGGCCAAAACGCGCCAGCAGGCGCCGGCTCCGGCAGAGGCGCTGCAAACAGCCGTTCCGGCGTGGCCGCTGCGGCTGCGGGGTTTTGACCAGGCGCTGCGCCATCGGCTTCACGCGCAGCTGGCGTCGGGGCTTCGTCAAACATCAGGTGCTCAAGGGTGATCATGTTGTCAGGGCACATCACCAGCGCACGCAGCACCACGTTTTCGAGTTCGCGCACATTGCCGGGCCAGCTGTAGGCCTGCAGCGCCGCTTGGGCCTGGGCATTGACGCTGAGCACGCGGTCTGTGGGCGCATGACGTGCCAGCAAACGCGCGACCAGCGGCAAAATATCGCCCGGTCGATCGCGCAGCGCAGGCACGCGCAGCTTGAAGGTGCTGATGCGAAAGTAAAGGTCTTCTCGGAACTCGCGCGCCACAATCGCTGCGCGCAGGTCTTTGTTGGTGGCTACCACAACGCGTACATCGAGGTCAATGGTGCGGTCGCCACCCAAACGGATAATCTGGCGCTCTTGCAATATGCGCAGCAGCTTGGCCTGCAGATTCAGCGGCATTTCACCGACTTCATCTAAAAACAGCGTTCCGCCCTGGGCTTGCTCAAACATGCCGTGATGCTCTTTCACAGCACCGGTGAAAGCGCCCTTTTCGTGGCCAAACAGCATGTCTTCAATCAGGTGCTCAGGCAATGCCGCGCAATTGAGCGCCACAAACGGGCCTTTGGCGCGGGCTGAAGACTCGTGCAGCACGCGGGCCAGAACTTCTTTACCGGCGCCGGTAGGGCCTTCAATCAGGGCAGTCACATTGGCCAAGGCCACGCGCTGGGCCAGTGCCAGCAAATGGCGGCTGGCCGGGTCCACATACACCACACTGCGCGGTGCGCGAATGGCTTTGGCCGTGGGTTTGGCGCTCACAGTGTGTGACTCGCGAATCGTGGTGACCACCTGCCAGGCAGCCGGCGACCATTCGTCGGCAGGCAAAACATGCAAGGCACCGTGGCGCATGGCATCAACCACCAGTTCGAGGTGCCTGCGGTCAACGCGGCAAACAATCGGCACGCTAAAACCTAAAGTGGTGGTCAGTGCTTGCAGCTCTTGCAGCAGCTCGATGCTGCCGCCCAGTCTGACGACTAGCAAGTCTGCCCGGTCCAGGCGCTGCTGAAGTTCTTGCAGGGTTGACACGGGGACTGCATGCAGACCGCCTTCTGCCAGTTTCGCCTGCGCGTCATCGGCCAGCGGCTGGAACGGGTCCAGCCACAGGGCTTGTTGCGGGTTCAAAGTTTGGCTCATTGCGTACATCGCCTCATTTACAAATATGAGGTGATTTAGCAAAGGTCATGCCATATTAATTTGAGTACCTAGATACTATTTAAATCTAATACTCTGGAAATTTATTAGTTCCAAAATATTGCCGTCAAAAACCTAGCGACGGAAAGCCGACAGGTAAGTTGACGGGTTTGCCTGCGCGGCGGCCACTGCTGGCGCTGCTGGCATTGGCGCCTTGGCTGTAAAACCCTGGCAGGGCTTGCCGTCGGCGCGAATAATCTCAATCGCCGGCAAGTTGCGCGATTTGAAACCCATGAGCCGGCACAAGTAAGGCAGCTTAGGGTCCCAGCTCACGCTGAAGTGCTGGCACTTCCAGCAGTCCGGGCGTGTGCTGTCTACCTTATTGGCAGGCGATTCAGGCATTCTCGAACTGCCGGTTTCAAAGTGTCAGTACGTGTCTAAACGCTTACTGCAGCAGCTTGAGCACCGTCTGCTGGCTGGTGTTGGCCTGGGCCAGCACAGCCGTAGCGGCTTGCTGCATGATCTGCGTGCGCGACAGCTCGGTAGAGGCAATAGCGTAGTCAGCGTCTTCAATCTGGCTGCGTGAGGCCTCAGAGTTCATGGCCACGTTGGTCAGGTTGTCGATCACGTGTTCCAGGCGGTTCATCACCGCACCCATGGTGGCACGCGTGCCGTTGACCTTGTCCATCGCACGGTCCAGCTTGGCCAACACGGTTTTGGCGGATTCTCGGTCGTTGATGTGAACTGTGGCCGGGTCCTCGTCGGAGTCGCCGGTAATCTCACCGGTGATAGGGCCGTCTTTACCGAAGTCAGACAGATCGATCGTGATGGTCTGGTTGGCACTGGCGCCCACATGAAAGCTCAGGCGGCCGGTGCGCGGTGGTGTCATCTTGCTGTCAGCTGCACTGACGTCACCGCCAAAAGTACCGGCCTGAAAGCCCAGCGACGCAAAGTCACCCGTAGAGCTGTTGAAACCGTTCACACCCGCTTCAACTGTGAAAGTCTTGCTGACGTAAGGCGGCTTTGCGCCGTTGCTAGGCGCAGCACCGGCAGGTGGTTGTTTAGGGGCCGGGTCGGCAATCAGCGATACCGAGCCGTACAAAGTGGCGGCGCCAGTGGATGCGGCTGTGGCACTGACAATCGAAGTGACACCCGAGGCGTTTTCTGAGGCGCCAACAGCCAGACCAAACTCAGAAGCATCAACTGTGCTGTCAACCCAAACTGAGAGGTTACGGCCATCAGGCGTCGTCAGTGTGATGCCGCCAGTGCCGTTGTTGGTGGCCATGGCACCGTGCTGACCAAAAGAGCCATTGATAGCGTCTACCGCCTTGGTCAGGCGCTCTGTTTCACTGTCTTCCGTCAGGAAAGCAACCTGAACGTTTTGTCCGTTTATGTACACCGAATAGGTGCCATCAGCTAGCGCAGTCGTGGTGTAACTACCGCTGGTTGCTACGGAGCTGGCCTTGGCGGTCACGCCCGTTTCAGCATGGTGGGAGTTAATGGCATTGGCAATTGCGATTGCGCTGGCAGCTGCTGAGCTGGTCAAGGCGGTGGTATTGCTATACAAGTCGTCGGAGGCTACTGTGGCGCGGATCGCCACGCCGTTGATAACCAGGTCTCCGTCACCCAAAGCCTTGATATTGGCTGAGCTGCTCACCACCGGGCGGATACCCGTGTTGATAACCGCCTGGTTGGTGGTGTAGCTGGCGGGTTTCAAGCCGGCACGCGTCCAGTCTCCGGTAGACAAGGTGGTGACCTCGAGCTCGCCTTCCACAGAGGTTTCCAGTGAATAGCTGCCAATCTGCAGGCCTTCTTTCAGGCCGGTACGGGCTTCAAACTCTGAAGTGCTGGCGGTGGTGTTGAAAGCCAGCTCAATGTTGCGGCCGTCAGCTGCCTCCAAGCGCACGCCCTGGTTATCGTTGTTACTGTTGATGGCAACCACGCCCGTCTGAAAGCTGATGGCGTTGATGGCGGCCACCACGGCAGCACGCGACTCGCGGGTGTTGTTCAGCACCGTTGTGATGGGCGCAGATGTGTAGCCGTTGATGGTGACAGTGCCGGAGGCAGCCGACAAACCGGTATCCATGGCACTGCCGGTCATCACATTGGTGTTGACGACCGCAGCAACATTGGTGTCGGCAAAATTCTCGTTGATGGTGAAAGCCCGCGCAATCGCGCTGGCTGCAGCAGAGCCGGCAGGTGATTTACTATCATTGGCAGCATAAGACACGCCGATGGTCACATCATTGATGATCACGTCGTTAGCGGCCATAGCTTCAACCGGGGTGAAAGTACGATCGACAGAAAAATCGAATGTCGAGGCAGTGTTGCCGGATGTCGTAGTTAGCACCAGGCTACCGCTGCCGTTTGTGAGAGGTGTTGATGTGAAAGTAACTTTTGTACCGGATGCAAGACCAGTGAAAGTATGTTCAGTTCCGTCCGGCAAAGTCATTACGGCCGTCGCGTCTCGGTCAGCTGAGGACGCACTCATCGTATTGGTTATGGTCGTGTAAGCGGCTGCAGTGAATGTCACCACGCCAGAGGCGTTGACGCCGCCGCCCCAATTTGCACTCAAAGCGCCTGAATAAGTCCCCAAACTGGAAGTGCCGCTAGCCCCTGCGGCAATCCCTGCAAATGCAGCACCTACCTGTGTTGCAGTCATGGCCGCCGTGGCCGTAAATGTCAGGCCATCGACTGTGACGGATTTACCTGCAGCTAATGATGGGAGCGTGACAGCAAGTGTTGAATAAGAACTCGTACCATTGCCAGCTGACAAAGTGGCAGAAAGGGCGGTGGCGGATGGCACATCCACAGTAACCGAGCCTGCCTTGGTCGCTGTACCGGACGCAATTGCCACTGTGGGTGAGCTCATCGTGTTGGTTACAGTCGAGTAAGCGGCTGCGGTGAATGTCACCACGCCAGATGAGTTGGCCCCGGCAGCCCAGTTTGAACTCAAAGCGCCAGAGTAAGTTCCCAGACTGGTGGAAGGGCCTGTTGTAGCACCTGCAGTGATGCTTGCAAATGCAGCACCCACCTGTGTTGCGGTCATGGCTGCCGTGGCCGTAAAGGCCAGACCATCAATCGTGACGGATTCTCCTGCGGCCAGTTGTGGAAGCGTAACAGCCAGTGTTGAATAGGTACTCGTACCATTGCCAGCGGTCAATACTGCTGTGCCGGTATTCGCCGTGACATCACTAGCCTCATACGTAATTTCTGAGCTGTAAGTTCCAGCCGAAGTCGCCTTGTATACAGGGCGCTCACCCACGCGTTCACCGCTGGTGCCGTTCAGGATTGGGAAGCCGTTCCACTCGGTGGTGTCGGCAATGCGCACAATTTCTTGTTTGAGCTGCTGAAACTCGGTGTCCAGGTAGCCACGCTGCTCGTCGGCGTTGGTGTCGTTGATGGCCTGAATGGAGAGTTCTCGCATGCGTTGCAGCATGTTCGTGATCTCAGACGTTGCACCCTCAGCCGTTTGCATGAGCGAGACCGCGTCGCCGGCATTTCGCATGGCCTGGTTCAGGCTGCGGATCTGCTGCGTCATACGGGTGGCAATCGCCAAACCCGCCGCGTCGTCTTTGGCTGAGTTGATGCGCTTGCCGGTAGACAGCTGCTGCATGGCCACGCCGCTTGCGCGCTCTGTGGCTTTCATGGCTGTCTGTGTGTAAAGCGCTTTAACGTTCGTATTGATCACGGGCATATGAATCTCCTAAATCGGTTGGCCTATTTGCCAGAATGGAACTGCTTATGCAAAAGTAGTGCCAATCTGTGTGGCCCTGCTCAACCGGCAATTTGTAGTTGCTAAACGGCATTGTTTTGCCGCTTTTTTGCCGGTTTTTGCTGAATTAGCTGTGCACGCCGGATGCGGGCAAAGCCATTGATGAACTGGCCATGGCGGCGCGCTCTGCAAGCAGATCAGCGTCTTGTGGCCAGTGGGACAAGCCCTCTTCCACCGTTTGCACGGCGTCAGCGGGGTCGAGGTTACAAAACAAAGCACGCGCCAGCATGCGGTAAGTCATGGGCTGGGTGCGCTCTTGCTGCACGTCGCGCAGGTCTTGCAGCAACTCAATGGCCAGCGACCAGTCTTCACGGGTCATGGCCAGCAAACCGGCCATGGCCAAAATGTCTTCACTGTGCGGGTAAATGGCAATGCCGGCGTCGGCTAGGGCCTGCGCCAAATCGTTCTGCTCTTCAGCCATCAGCCACTGAATACCTAGTCGGATGTCTGTCGGCGTAAAGCGCGAAACATCTTTGAAAGACAGGGATTGAGCGGCTGCAGCTTTCTGCATCACGGATTTAAATTCTGGTGTCATCTGGCACTCCTGGCGGTTAATGGGTCAATGTCAATTCGTCGACAGCACGTCAAAACGGCGGCTACTCATACCCATCACAGCAAAAGTGATGCCAACCCATCGCAATAGCCAAACCGATTGTGATTAAGGGCTAAAACGGCAAGAAATGGCGCTAAACGGCAAACAATGACCGCCCTTTTCACCCAATTGCATGTTTCCGGCAAAGCAAGGCAGTTTCATTGATTGCCGGAAACGAACTAACCTCTTCTTGGGCAGCCATTCGGCATCGGCAGGAAAATTCAGGCAAAGGTGTATCAATGCCGTGTTAAAACTTCTGGGCTTTGAGATGGGATGGATCCCTGCCTTCGCGGGGATGACGGTCAAGGGCATCTGAATTAGCGTAATTAACGAGGTAAGTGATGGTTAAAAAAATAGACAAAAACATGTTGCAGTTTCAAGAAGACCTGCTGCAGTCTGTGCGGCAAATGAAAGCCTGAAAAGCAGCCCGCACAACAGTGGTGGCTTTAACAGCTGCTGCCGATGCACGCGCTAAAGTTGGTGTTTCACAATCAGAGTTTGCTACCGTGCTCGGCGTGTCTGTACGCACCTTGCAAGACTGGGAGCAAGGCCGACGCGAGCCCTCGGGTGCGGCCAGAACATTGCTGCGCATTGCAGCGAGGACACCAGAGGCCATCAGGCTGGTCGGCTGAGCGCCCTTTTCATGTAAGGAATGGATCCCTGCCTTCGCAGGGATGACGGATCGGATAGAAATTCTTTATGCCCAAAACTCCTCTCAAGCCTAATGCCACCGACTGGGATCGAGTCAAGCGGGAAGCCGCCAGCAACGCTCCAGTTGAAGACCCGCTAGGTCCTTACGACCCCAAAGACCCCGAAACGGTGAGCAACTACTGGAAATCCGCAACGATCACGCGTGGCCGTGGCAGGCCTCGCGTGAGCGTAAAACGCCCTACCCTGAATATGCGTGTCGATGCTGAAGTGCTTGAGGCTTTAAAGGCCACTGGCGCTGGCTGGCAAACGCGTATCAATGCTGTGTTGCGCGATGCCGTCGCGCACGGCGTGACCACGGTTCCATGACGCTTTTGAAGAGCCCATAGAAAAGACCGGCAAGTGCATTTGGAACCTTTATCGACAAATCAGATAATGCGGATTCAAGCACTTCGAGCTTGAGTCCGCCATTGACAAATCATAAAACCATAAGCAATTTGCTGGTTGATTAGGTGTTGTCACATGCCTTAAAATAAATCATGCCCCGCAAGATTAAGCAATATACAAATCCCTTTATCAAGGCAAAGGAGACGTTGGCTAGCCCTACATCCCAAACGCTTCAAACACTTGAAAAAGCAGCTGCACTTCACCAGCAGGGGCAGCTTGGCCAAGCAGAGGCGATTTATCAAAAAATCCTTAATGTTGAACCTAAAAACGTACTAGCTCTTCACCTGATGGGACTTGTAGCTCTTCAAACTGGTCACCATAAAAATGCCGTGGACAAGATTAGTCAAGCCATTAAAATTAACCCCAATGTTGCGAGTTACTATTCCATCCAAGGTATTGCACTGCAAGCACTCCAAGAATTTGATGCTGCAGTTGCCAGTTACGACAAAGCCATTGCTCTTAAACCTGACTACATCGATGCCTATTACAACCGCGGAATTGCTCTGCAAGAACTAAAGCAATTTGATGCTGCAGTTGCCAGTTACGACAAAGCCATTGCCTTTAAACCAGACTATGCCGAGGCCTATTCAAACCGAGGCACTGCGCTCCAAGAGTTCAAGAATTTTGATGCTGCAATTGTCAGTTACGAGACGGCCATTGCTCTTAAACCTGACTATGCCGCTGCCTATTCAAACCTAGGCAATACACTGCAAGAAATCAAGCAATTTGATGCTGCAATTGCCAGTTACGACAAGGCCATTGCTCTTAAACCTGATTATGCAGAGGCCTTTTATAACCGAGGCAATGCACTGCGAAAACTCAATCAATTTGATGCTGCAATTGCAAGTTACGAGAAGGCCATTGCTTTTAAATCTGACTACGCCGAGGCCTATTACAACCGAGGCATTACGCTGCAAGAAATCAAGCAATTTGATGATGCAATTGCCAGCTACGACAAGGCCATTGCTCTTAAACCTGACTACGCCGAGGCCTATTACAACCGAGGCATTACGCTGCAAGAAATCAATCAATTTGATGATGCAGTTGCAAGTTACGACAAGGCCATTGCTTTTAAAACTGGCCATGCCCAGGCCTATTCAAACCGAGGCGTTGCACTGCAAGAATTGAAGCATTTGGACACTGCAGTTGCAAGTTACAACAAGGCCATTGCTCTTAAACCTGACTATGTCGAGGCCTATTCGAACCGAGGCATTGCATTACTAGAGCTCAAGCAATTTGATGCTGCAGTTGCCAGTTACGACAAGGCCATTTCTCTTGAACCTGACTATGCCGAGGCCTATTACCACCGAGGCCTTTTGAAGCTGGTACTTAAAGATTTTTACAATGGCTTTTTGGATTGTAAACATCGGTGGGATACCAAGGATTTATCAAATACACATCAAAAAACAAAAATCCCATCAGCTTCAAAGACCGGCATAAAGGGGCGTTTGTTGATTTGGGCAGAACAAGGCATAGGTGATGAAATCTTCCATGCGGGTCTTCTACCCATGCTATCTTCAAAAGACGTTTCAATTACACTTTCAGCAGATGAGAGACTTCTTCCGATCTATAGGCGCTCCTTTCCCAATGTTGAATTACTCGATAAAAATATTTTAATGAGCTCGTCTGTAGATACTGGATTTGATGCCCAAGCGCCAATCGGTGATCTTGGACTTTTGCTTGATATAAAGGCAACAGCAATCAAAACAACACGATCCCCTTACTTAAAGAGCGATCCAGTGAAACGTGACAGTTACCGCAGGACAGCTTCAGCGCTTGGATCAGGTCTGATTTGTGGTGTTGCTTGGAAAAGCGTCAATAAAAAGCTTGGAACTGCCAAGAGTATTGGTCTTGATTCCTTTGCCCCTTTACTTGGTCTAACTGGCATTCATTTTATAAATCTTCAATATGGTGATGTGAAGGACGAGATTCAACACGTCAAATCAACACTGTCGGTCGATGTTCACCAAGTTCCGGGGGTCGATGTATTTAATGATATCGAAAGCTTGCTAGCGTTGATTGATGCTTGCGATGTCATAGTCACGACAAGTAACGTAACAGCGCACCTGGCTGGCTCGATCGGAAAGCGTGCCGCTGTGCTCGTGCCTCACAGTAAAGGAAAAATCTGGTACTGGCACGAAAATGACGAATACAGTTTCTGGTACCCC